>Ga0307513_10010211_pt1 | contig 11797 bp, 13 predicted proteins | sample 15_EM_MG_FD_202174 | JGI IMG/M metagenome (GOLD analysis project Ga0307513, IMG submission 202174) | Populus trichocarpa ectomycorrhiza microbial communities from riparian zone in the Pacific Northwest, United States - 15_EM | ecosystem: Host-associated > Plants > Roots > Unclassified | place... | reverse complement strand
CGTTCTGCGAGCCCGACTGCCCGATCGCAGCGTGCTCACTCCCTAACCGTACTCACCCGCAAGATCCGAACCGCGTCATCGTTGCCACAGAACATCGTGTCTATGCACGCGACAAGCTAGTCGACCAGGGCAGCCAAGTCAGGTGCAGTAGTGAGAGTGGCCGAGAACGAAGTCGCCGAAAGTTTATCCGAGGAGACTCATACACAAGAGTTCACATAACCACGACTGGTAAGCACAATACTCGACAAAGTGTAGCAAGATAATCTATCAGTTGGATCTAAGATCCTCCCCAACCACCTCCTCCTTCCCTCTTCTTTTTCTTCTTGTTTGTCGCAGATGCAACAGGAGCGGGCACTACACCTCCCGAACTACTTATCATCCCACCACCAATGCCGGACCGTGACGTTGTAGACGTTGTAGGGTCGCCCCATCCACCAGATCCAAACTCACCTGCGACCTTTGATCTGCCCGGACTGGCAGTGGGCAACGGGGATGGTACAACCTTTGCGGTCCAAGGGTTCCCACTTGGTAGCGGCTGGCTAAGCGTCCTTCCCGTCTGCCACCCTTCAAAGTTTGGGACGAAACCGCGACCCGGCGAATCGGGCACGATTTCGATGGGCGGTAGGTTCAGAGCCATGGATGCACCACTATGAGAAGCGTTCCAGGGGGTTGCGGTACCCGACTTAGTTAAACCAGGCTGGGGTCCCTGGCCCCACCCATCCCCAAATCCAGATCCTCCACCAAGCCGTGGAGACGGCGGTGGTATCACGCCGCCCGTAGAACTGATTCCTCCACCAGGTGGCCCGCGGAACGGGGCCCTGTTCGAGCCCAAGCTGGCTGGGGGGACGATCCCGCCTCCGCCGTCATCCTCCACACTTTTCTTCCCCTTCTTCCTTTTTCCGGGCTTCCTTGGAGCCTCAGGGTACTGCATTCCAGCGGGAACCTCGGCCGCTTCGTACGTTCCAGGCAACTGGGCTTGGCTCGTCTTTTGGGTATTCCATGCCGGCGGGAGGCTATCGGCAGTGACAACAGGGAGGGGTGCAGCTTGACTACGAGCACTGTTCGTGATGTTCGGGTGTTGCTGATCCGGTTGTAGGGCATGCCTGACGCCACGAGCGGTCACTGGCACGATTCCACCCTGAGTAGCATTGAAAGGTATCTGAGAGGTATTCATTCGGGCATCACCAGCAGTGGCAGAGGCATTGGCCCCTACATCGGCCCAGATGTATGAGGTCCCGTTGACCTTAGGCGGTGGAGGCGGACCTGGAGAGCCTTGAGGAGATATATGTTGAGGTGGTGGTCGGGGAGTAGCCGTCAGGAAGCTCTGGTTTTGTTGAGGAAGCACGATTCCATTACCATCCTGCTTCGGGTTGGTCTTGGGCTACAGTGTACCCATTAGTAAAGATTCCTGGGAAGATATTGGACATACTGGAACGATCTCGATATCGAATGGTGACGCCCTCGGTGTCTGAACAAGTTTTTGTGACCGTGCGTCCCACTGATACTCTTCCGCTTCGCGCTCCAAAGTTGCCACATCATCACTCCCAACACCCAACCCTAGTCCAACACCCGGCCCGCCAGGAGGGAGAATAACATCGATAGGAGGGACATGCGGACGATTCGGACTCGAGTTCTTGCTCTCCCCGGTAAGCGACTCATCCAGCTCATACATCATCTCCGTCTTCGACCTCTGAGGTGCGGTCGTTGGTTGCTCCGCCACAATTTCCCACTCCGAGGCACGGCGCGGAATCGGCGACACGGATTCACCAGCTTGGACTCTCCTGGCTCGGTCAGCGTCCTTGGCATCGCGTCGTGCCTTTTCTTCAGTAGTCGGGTAGTAGTCCTCCGTCGACTCACCGCGCGCGGCTGCGGCGGCTCTCCAGCCGTCGACTTGAGCTCGGACCTCGGGCGGCATCTGTGACATCTCGACACTAGGCGAACTGTCGACGGAAATCATTACGGGGTCGGGCGGAGGTGGTGGCTTTAGGATGCTCTTTTTGGGAGGGACTGGTGGCCCGAAGCCCTGGGGCGTAGTCGACCCTGTGCGTAAAGTGGCCATATTCGGAATGACGCCAACGGGACTGGGGGTCGATACGCTATTCTGTGCAACAATGGCTGCTTGACGTCCATAGAAGTGCTGAGGGGAGGGCGTGGTGCGCGGACCCATTCTCCAAGTCGCAGCCAGATCCGCCGGTCCTTGCAGAGTAGTCGGGGAGACCGAGTCCCTCCTTCCTGGTGGTATATATTTACCAGTATTGGGTTGCTGGGACTGGGTGTTCTGAGGTCGTTGCTGAGCACTAGGAGGGCGGGCGATGCCTTGAATCCCTCTCTTGATCGAGCCACCGATGCGCATGATCCCCTGACCCAGGCCGGTCCTGCTTCCAGGTTTGTTTCCACTGCGACTCCCAGGACGGACAAACCCACCAACCCAGCTGGAGCTACGCTGGAGACCCCCGCCCGGTGTCTCAGTCTCTGGCGGACTGACGAGCGGGTCAGTCTGCTGCCACATGCCAGTGCTCGAATCGGGGGTAGGGAGCATTGCGGTTGCAGGGAGGGGAGAACTGCCTCCTCGGCGACGAGGAGATGGAGGTGGTTTTGTTAGGTCAGCTGCAGCCTGACCCATAGAGAAGGGAGGTCTGGCTCCATAGCCAGGAATCTCAGAGAGGTTGGGAGATGGTACGTCGTGAACTGAATACGCGTTATGGGCAGAAGTCAGGTTGGGAGGAACGAAGGTCGAAGAGCTTAATCCCGGACGTATTGGCTGCTTTCCCTTGTCTAACCCAGCCATGGCATAGGGGTGGACTTGATGCGGATCTCCGAGTGGCTCTATCAACTCCTCGCTGCCCGGGGAGCCACTGTGGATAGTCCTGATACTCCCAACATTGCTCCGTGTAAGTCCGGCACCACGGACGCCGTTGACGCGCGCATCGGGTGGCGTATTGGTAACCACGCTGATCTCAGGAGGAGGGGCGACGAAGGACGACCCAGAAGACGACTTGGGGTTACTCATAGTCCGCGTGTGAGCGCTTGAGCGAGTGGATGCCTGTCCACCGCTAGGTGTGCTGAATCTCTTGGACGCGTGAGGGGTCTGAGCGAATGTTGGACGAGGAGACGAGCCAATTTGAGAAACGGTCTCCACGATGGGCGAGAGCACGTCTTGGCGTCCCAATGGGTGGTGAAGAAGGTCAAACTCACTAGACGGTGTCGACTTTCCTCCGGTGGTAGTAGGGTCAGAGCCGGTTCGGGCTCGACCGCCCGAACGTCGAGAGGATCGGGACTGTGCTGTGTCGGGCCGTGGTAAGGGTGGGTTATCCAATGGCGCAGGTGAGCGTATCCGAATAGGTGATGGTTCTCCACCCAGCTGAGAATCGGAAATATTGCTGACCAGGCTTCCTCGGCGACTGTGGGGACCAGTATGAGAGCTTGGTCTCTGTGCAGGTTCGTCCCCCCATCCCGGATTTCGAGGGATGTTCGGCTCTTCATCTGAATCCTCTTCGTTTTCTGTGAGGGGTATGCGAGCTCTCGTCTCGGGAGCGGCAGCCACTTGCTTTCGAGCTGCCACCTTTGCTTGCTGAGCCTTCGCATGTTGAAGTCGCTTATGCCCGACTTCCCACATCATGCGACTCTCCTGGGTTCCATCGCGACGGCCGTGTCGGGACCCCTCCATCTCTCCACCGCGTATACCCTCTTCTATGCCTTGCTTCCTGCCTTCTTCCCATCCCTGGCGTCGAGCGTCCTGGATCTTCATCTCCAATAGGAGCTCCCGTGCTCGTTCCCTTGCACGGCGTGCACTCTCCTCGGCTTCTTGTCGTTCCTTGTCAAGTGCGTCGATCTCTGCCTGGGCTCGTTCGATCTCCTTGGTGGCAGCGTCGAACTGAGACTTTGCTACCTGGAGCTGCTCCTGCGTTCTAGTGAGCATGTGTTCTGCTTCCCGTCTAGCAACGGTCGCCGCTGACATTTGAGAGCGAATGTCCTGCAGCTCACGCTCATTCCGGGCAGCGCGCTCGTTTTCTTTCTTTAGGTCGTGGTCGAGGAGAGTGAGCTGCGCATTGAGTTGAGCTGACCGTTTCTGTTCCCGACTCAATTTACGCAAAAGGCTGTCCACATCGGCAACAACCGCGTTCTTCGCGCTTCCGCTCTGGTGCCGGGGTGAGCTGCCAGAATCAACAGAAATGCGGCGCCAGTCACTAGTAGTTGAAGTTGAACCTGAGGGAATGGACACGGGGCGATTGAGAGGGTTTGCTGCCAAGGCGTGACTACGCAAGGCTTGCAAGGCCGACTCGAGAGTTTCCGGGTTTTTTAATATGGTAGCCAGAGCTGGTTCACGAGATATAGCGTCACTGGACCATTTGGGTTAGCTCGGAGCCTTAGCGGAATAACGAACGTCATAGCGCACTCTAGATCGTTGACCATGATGATACCGGCTTCATAAAAAATGTTAAGAGAAAATTACAGAGAAAGCAGTGATGTGCCCTTGATACACGTAGTGGCGATACAAGAGGGCCGGGTCGTACGACAGAGAGTGCCTGCAGAGAGACGACCAGGTCAGATTGAGCTGTAGATCCAGTGGATGCTAGGGATAGACCTGCTGGTTTCGTGATAGCAACACTGGGATAATTCTACAACGTCTGGCGGGGCCGTCGCGGCTAGCGCGACAAGCAGGCAGAACTTGGTTTGTGTTCAAGTAGCGACTTAGAGCCCGTCCAACTTGGTCCTACCCTACCCGGCGACGACGGAGCAGACAACGGGGGCGAGTCTCGACGCTATCCTAGCCGATCTCGAGTGCCCGTTCGTACCCCTCACCTGCCGCACGAAACACGAGTGCCAATGAACCAACCGTTTCTTTTCTTTGCGCCAGAGGCGTCGGTCAAGTCATCATCACCTATGTACACTGCCTACTTTCTGCTTCCTCATACGTCCCACCTACGCGTCCACCCCAAAACCCTTGCTGATTGGAAACGTTCTTCGGATGCTTGGCGCAATGAGAACAGGTGCAAACGATAAGATCGATCCGTCGTCACCACCCACCTGCAGCGGCGGTTATGCACTCGACTTGTTCACGTTTGGCTGGATAACATAGACGTACTCGATGCCCATATTCCAAAGCCTGAAGCCTGGCTGGTCAGCGTACTTCTCCACTGGTTTTTTGTTACTCTCTGTTCTTTCATCTCCTGGTAACGTTACATGGTCTCGTATGTATGGTCCCTCCTGTCGTCGCCGTCCTCATCGTCGCCGCCGCCGTCGTGTGTCCTATCTTGTTCCAAATCTGTATCCCCAGAGACCCTTGTACCGGTAGCAGTTGGCTTGAAATTCGAATATATTTAGATTCGAAGCGCGTAATCCTTCAAAGATAACACGCGCCGCTCGGCCTGGTCGAGGGGAATAACCGTCTCCTCGCCGTTCTGCATCTGTCCGACTGCAGCGTGCTCACTCCTCAACCGTACTTACTCGCAAGATCCGAGCCGTGTCCTTGTTGCCACAGAACATCGTGTCTATGCACGCAACAAGCTGGTCGACCAGGTCAGGCAGGTCAGGTAGGACACTCAAGAGGACGCGATCGCGGCGGCCGACTGAAACTTGAGCCCGTCCAACTTGGTCCTACCTACCCTGCCGACGGAGTAGATAATGGGGGCGAGTCTCGACGCTATCCTAGCCGATCTCAAGTGCCCGTTCGTACCCCTCACCTGCCGCACGAAACACGAGTGCCAACGAACCAACCGTTCCTTTTTTTTGGTAGGGAGGAACATATCCGCGCCAGAGGCGTCGGTCAAGTCATCACCTATGTACGCTGCCTACTTTCTGCTTCCTCATCCGTACCACCTACACGTCTACCGAAAAACCCTTGCTGATTGGAAACCTTCTTCGGATGCTTGGCGCGATGTGAACAGGTGCAAACGAACCTCGCGTCGAGTCTTCCCGACGATATATCCCGTCTTTGGGCCGATGTTATCAACAAGGTCATCCAGCCGCTTACCTCGCCCTCCGCCAGTCGATGGGAGAAACTCGGCGGGATTCAGTGTATCGGTGAGTGTTGGCTCCCAGGCCCAGACGGGTCGTACTGGGGGTTATTGTGTCCTCCCTTTACTTTACTTTATTTTTATTTTGTGGCGGTCGAGCTGCGATATGGGAGGCGAGACGGCTCAGTTCGCCGTGTTTCTGCCCTAATCTCCATTCCCGAATTTCAACCTGTATTTTTCGCGAGAAAACGATCGGTTGGGATAGATGGTGGTGTTGATCCTCCCTGTGGTTGAATCTCTGCTTCTGTTCAATTACGATTGAACCCGGGTGATAGGATAGCAACCACGGGGAGACCCAATCACCCAATATCCTACTATATCTCCCCCGACTACTCACCAGTCCTCTCACAGCACGTTGTTGATTCATCCTTACTACCCAGGCGGCCTGCTCAACCTCGACATAGAAGGTTCCTCAGAATTCACCGAAAACCAAGAAAACTACTACAAGATCCTGCGGTACATCAAGAACGTCCTCCCCTGCGACGAGTTTGATGTCATGCTCCGTGCCGCTGACGTCTTCGGCAAGCTCTTCGTCTACGGCGACCCGACCATCGTCGAGTCGGTCATCGAGATCGAGATTCAACGCCTACTTGACTTTATGTCCCGCGAGGGCGGCAAGAGCACCGAGGCGGAGCGGTTTGGTGGGCTCGTCGGTCTCAATGCGTTTGCGGGCAGCGTGGCGGATATGTTCCTTGGGTATGTGGATAATGTGTTGAGAGGCCTCACCGTGCCGCTTTGTGATACAAGGGTATGTGCCTTTCTATTTTTCGTGCTTTTGTCCGGTTGTTGAGAGCTCCTCCCCACGCAGCCCCGCATACGCAAACAAGCCGGTGTCCTCCTTGGCACATGCATTAACATCCTCCGCCCAGACTCGGACGTCTCCCCCGCCTCACCAGTGGGGCACATCCTCGGCTTTGCACTCAAAGGCCTGCGCGCAGCCGGCTCCGCATCTGGAGGCACTGGCCCCTCTTCCACCAGCCCCAGCCTCCCCACTGGAGGCGGCCAGAGCATATCAGAGGTCCTCCTTGGCTCCCTGCAGATCTTCGAGAACCTCTACAGTGCGCGTGCGATGTGGATGTCGCCCACGTACAACGAAGTCTGCGAAATGATCCTCCGCCTACAGGGACACCGGGACTTGAATGTCAGAACCGCCGTCGTGCATGTCTTACCGACGTGTGCACGGTACGATTTTGTGCGGTTTACTGGGTCGTATCTACGGCGAACGATGAGGTTTTATTTGGACATTTGGACCAAGGGAGGTGGAGACCGATCCCAGGGTGCGTGTGGTTCTCTCCTGACTTATAACCATCGCGTGCTCAAGTTGGAGGTTGGTTAGTCGTGTGGGCACTTGGGGCTATTGCCGGCGCGGTCAACATCGAAATCAAGAGCTACATCGAGGATGTGCTCAAGATTGTCAAGGAATGCCTGCAGAAGCGCGGTAACCCCAGGGCACCCGCCAACGACGAGCACCTCTTTGGGTGTATTGCCAATCTCGCGTCTGCGGTTGGACCCCACTTGCTGAGGCAATACAACGAGATGCTCGACTTGCTGTTCGCTGGGGCGTTTAATGTGCATGTCACTGCCGCGCTTGCGGTAGTTGTGAAGGAGATGCCGTTGTTACTGAAGAGCGTGCAAAGTGAGTCGCAGTCGGCATTGGGGTAGTAGAAGTGAATACTGACGGTTTTCACAGCTCGACTGCTTAACCGGATATGTACCGCCCTTTCTGGACAGCCGTACACAGTCGTCGGTGCACCGGTTATACCCACTCCACCGACCGCCGAACCGGTAAGTCTTCCCCCTTCGCGAACTTCCCCTCGCTCGGTCCACTGATCCATTCCCCAGCAACTAACGCCCACGACGGACGTGGCAACTCTTATCCTCGCGCTCGACACCCTCCAGACGTTCAACTTCACTGGGCACACCTTTACACGGATCATCCGCCTATGCGTGCTCCCCTATCTGACGCACGAGGATCGCGACCTCCGCCTCAAAGCGTGCGAGACATGCTGCGCCCTTCTGGGGGGGAACGACGAGGCCAAGGGCAAGAAGAAGGCGGCCAGCCCCAGCCCGAGCTCGGGGGATGGTGCATCTGGTGGCGGCGATAAGACGGTCGTGCATCATCAAAGTAATGAGAGTGTTGGATTTATTGCTGAGGTGTTGCAAGCTCTTATTGGGGTTGTTATCGTCGATAAAGGTAGGGTGGCGGTATTTTTTCTCGGTTATCCCAGGATTAACGTCGCCTTCTGCAGACGACCAGATCCGCGCCCAGGTTCTCAAAGGACTCGATAAAGATTATGATCGCCACCTTGCCCAAGTGGAGAATGTCCGACTGCTGTTCATGGTACTCAACGACGATTCGTATGCGGTACGCATCCGTGCCGTGAGGATAATTGGGAGACTGGCGAATATGACCCCTGGAGCTATCATGCCGAGCTTGAGGAAGGTGCTCATTCAGCTCTTGACTGAACTGGAGTATAGCACGGATGTGTGAGTTGCAACCACCTTGAGTTGTACCGGAGTAAGGACTAACAGCGAGTCATGATGCGAATAGACAACGAAGGGTCATAACCGCCCAAGTGCTCACTGCCCTCCTTTCGGCCACCGACCGCCTGATCAAACCATACGCGCACTCCCTCCTCAACGTCTTCCTTCCTAAGGCCAAAGACCCCCAACCAGTCGTATCTCGACATATGATCGAAAGCATTGGTCTGCTGGGGAGCGTAGCGGGTGAAGATCTCGTCCCTTTCGTAGGCGAGATTCTCCCACTGTTCATCAGCGCTCTGCAGGATCCACAAGCATCGAACAAGAAGAAAGAAGCTACACTCCGCGCTCTTAGTCAAGTCTGTGCGCATACGGGGAGCGTGATCGACCCGCTCACTCAGTACCCAGAGTTGTTTGGCGTTTTTCTAAAGTTTTTAGTAGGCGATAAGGTTGGAATTGAGATGAAACGGAAAGTGCTGCAGGCTATGGGTGTCCTTGGTGCACTCGACCCATATACCCGAAAGGTGTGTTTGTCCGACTTTTCGTTCCACCACCCGGAGAGGAACTGACGCGCTCATTCAAATAGCGTGTACCGGACTCAGAGAGTACAGCGGCCGTCAAGACTGCGAGTATCCAGAATGCGGTCAAGAATATTGGGGCTCAGCCGGATGTTTACTTCCAAGAAGTTGTTTTCAAGTCGCTGCTAGACATCTTGAAGGACCCTGCTCTATTGCCTTACCACACGGATGTTATCAAAGTTGTCCTACAGATCTTCCAACAGCAAGGCTTAAAGTGCGTCGGATTCCTCCCGCAGGTGAGTGCATCACACGTACACACATATATATGTACCAGAGTGGACTCACATATTTCACCGTATAGATCATTCCTGCCTTCACGGCAGTTGCTCGTAGTCCAGACGCCGGAAAGCATCGAGACTTTTACCTACAGCAACTCTCCCTCCTTGTCACGATCATCGGCAGCCACATCCGCAACTATCTTCAGGACGTTTTTGAACTCACCCGCGACCTCTGGGAGGTTCATGAACTCCGACTCCCCATCGTCGGCTTGATCGAGTCTCTGGCAAAAGCAATGGCAGCAGAATTCAAGCGCTTCTTACCCACCGTTCTTCCTCAACTTCTGATGGTCTTTGGAGATCAATATAGATCTCAAGCCACCGAGGTTAAGGTCTTCCACGCTATGACGGCATTTGGAACAGGCCTGGAGGAATACTTGACATTGTGCTTGCCGGCCTTTGTGAGTGCTATCGACAAAGCGGGGAGTGGCCGAATGGACGCGGCCATAGCCGCTGTTAGGACTGTGGTCCGCCTAGCAAAGATCACCAACGTGACGGAGTACGCGGCTCGGATTTTAAAGCCATTGGTGATTTCTCTCGGAGAAGTCAGCGGAAGTGGGAGTGAAGAGTACAGGACTACTGCTGTGGATGCGATCATCGCCCTCGCGGTGCAGCTGGGTGGAGACTTTGTGGTCTTCATGCCTATGATTCAGCAGGTAATGCGCTTTATAATCTGCTCCCTGATATTGTTTATCTAAACAAATTTCAGGTTTTCGATCAGAACAAACTCAAATTCCCTAAGTATCAGGAGATGACCGAAAAGCTCCTTCGAGGAGAACGGTTGCCGCCTATCTACAACCTGCTTGACAGGTGGGAATTTCCCTGTTGCCCGAAAGCTACTCTCTGACGTCAACTATAGAACGGCCAACCGACCTGATCCAGTCACTCAAGCGGATCCTAAGGGCTACGTTCCGAGCCAGCAGCAACTGAAAACCTCCTGGACGAGAACTCTCTTCAACGGGCGCGAAGATTGGCCGAGGTGGTTCAAGACGTTCAGCCTGGAGCTGATGCGCCAATCGACGGCCCCTGCGATTCGAGCTTGCACGCCGCTTAGTGACGTCTACCCACCACTCGCAAAGTCACTCCTGAACGCAGCGTTCTTCTCATGCTGGACAGAATTGAATGAGAGAAACCAGGTATGCCGTCATAATTTAGAGTAAAGCCCTATACACTTACGTATGATGCAGGAGAGTGTCGTCGCCGCCATCACTGTTGCCCTTACTCAAACCAAGAACCAAGATCTGACGCTGACGCTCCTTAGTCTCATTGAATTCATGGAGCACGAAGATAAGGAGCTTCCTATCGACACCACCGTCCTTGGTGACGCAGCTGTCGAAGTCAATGCCTTCGCCAAAGCGCTTCATTACAAAGAACTTGAATACCACACCAATCCAACGGATGAGGTCACCGAGCACCTCATCGGCACGTATGCTAAGCTGCAAAGGCATGACGCCGCCTTTGGACTTCTCAAAATTAATGAGAAGGGAGACAGAGATCGTCTACGAAACATGAGGGACAGACCACATCGTCTCGAAAAGCCTCAAACTACCTTCTGGTATGAGAAGCTTGGCAAGTGGGACGATGCTCTCAGTCAGTACGAGCTGCAGCTTCTCAACCAACCTACATCGGAGAACGCAGCCTATGGACGAATGCGATGCTGGTATGCCCTCGGGCAATGGGACTCGTTGCAAGGCGCGATCGAACAAGAGATGAGTCAAATCAGTGAAGATCAATTCCAAGAGCTGGCACCAATGGCGGCGACTTGCGCATGGGTACTTGGTCATTGGAAGCGGATGGAGGACTTTGTCACCCATATGGCTCAGTCACTGGATACTGCGTTCTACCAGGCCATCCTTCATGTCCACCACAATCAGTTCAACTCAGCGCAGGTCCGAATCCAAATCGCAAGGGACTTGTTGGAACGTGAGTTCCACGCCGAAGAGGAATATGGTCGCGCGTATCAGTGTGTGGGTCCTCTCCGATGGAAGCATGTACTCATTATTCTCCAGGACTCTAGTTCGCGTTCAGCTCCTATCTGAATTGGAAGAGATTATAGCCTACAAGGAACACTCCGACCAACCTGAATGGCAGGCGGCAATGAGGAAGACATGGACTAAGAGGTAGGCCCACCTCCGATATGAGCGCCACGCTTCTCATGGTAGTCCTCTTAGGCTGCTAGGTTGTCAGCGCGATCCTGAAGTCTGGCAGAAGGTGCTTCAACTCCGAACTTTAGTGTTGCAACCCCGAGAAGACATAGAGTCCTGGATCAGGTACGCGGATTTGTGTAGAAAGTCCAGCCGACTGCAGGCAGCACAAAACATCATGGACATTCTATTCAAAGAGGACTCGGAAACGGATGCGGTAAGCTACTATACGCGATCAGCTACTGGTTTCTTATCAGTTCATGCGCTCAGCAACATTCTCCAGCATTGGCTTACGCTCATTT
>Ga0307513_10010210_pt1 | contig 11801 bp, 10 predicted proteins | sample 15_EM_MG_FD_202174 | JGI IMG/M metagenome (GOLD analysis project Ga0307513, IMG submission 202174) | Populus trichocarpa ectomycorrhiza microbial communities from riparian zone in the Pacific Northwest, United States - 15_EM | ecosystem: Host-associated > Plants > Roots > Unclassified | place... | reverse complement strand
AGATCCCCGGCGCCAGGCCGCTGTCGTAATAATTGGCGAACACATCGGCGTTGAACGAGGTGTGCTGGCCGATCGAGGTCGAGTAGAACAGCTGCGCGTAATAGCTCTCGTCGCTGGTGCCGATGATCACCACGCCCGGGCTGTTGGGCGCGTAGAACTTACGGTTCGAATAACCCGCGCCGATGCCGAGCGTCGACGTGCCGCGCGTCAGGGTGGCCACCGCATCGACCCCGCGCGAACGGTAGGTCGCGGTCGACACCGACTGGAACACCGAATTCATGCACGCGCCCGCGGCGCCGCCGCCGGTCGTGCCGAAGGTGCAGCCCGAGAATTGCTGGGCGAGCAAATCGCGGGTCGCGGTGAATTCGGCGGGAAGCCCGCGCAGGCTGCGCTGCAACTGGCTGCCGAAGGTCTCGACCGTGTCATAGACGCCGACCTGGACGCCGACGCTCTTGGTCGGGGCATAACTGAGCGAACCGGTATAGCTCCACGAGCCATAGCGACGGCCGACATGCCCCTCGACCATGGTTCGCGGGCTCGGGCGCCAGACGACGCCGGCATCCCAATAGATGCCGTCGGTCTTGTAGGCGATGCGGCGTGGCGAATTGGGATCGGTGACGAACCGGCCACGGCTGTCGGTGACCGGCACGCCGCCGGCATCGAGCAGGGGATCGCGCGCGCTCGACGTCAGCTTTTCGTAGCCGACGCCGCCGACGACCGCGATATTGCCCGACAGAGGCATCACCGCGTCGACGCGGCCATAGAGATCGTCGAACCGGTTGCCGAGCTGGCTCTGGTCATCGCGCGTCCAGCCGCCACTCGCGGTCAGGCCGAACGGCGCCACCGTGCCCGATTTGATGCCGACCGAGGCGGTCGCCATCTGGGTTTTCGAATCGTCGAAATAGTCGAGCCGCGGACTGCCCGGGGCGACCCCGGTCGGACCCGGCTCGGTCACCTTGGTATAAGCGAAGCGATAGGCAGCGTTGATCGCGACCGGGCCGCTGCCGGTGGTGAGAGTCGGGCCGACATAACCCGAATAGACGTTGCTGACGTTGTCCCGATCGTTGCCGAAGAACACCGGCGCCGCGCCGCGAATGTCGTTGCGCGAGCGCGTGGCGATGCCGCCCGCATCGAGCGACAGCCCGCGCGCCACACGCACCTGCGCATTGGCCAGGCCGGTCACGAGATCGGCGTCGCCGCTATTCTTGTCCCAGGCGAACTGGTGCTCGTAACGCGCCGACACATTGATCGACACGCGCCGCGTCTCGACCGAGGCGTCGACCCCGGCCGCAGCCGAACTGTAGGTCAGCACATCACCCGACTGGACGTCGGCGGTAAGCACCTGGCTGAGTTCGATATAGGGCGCGACAGTGACCTTGCGGCCCCTGCCCCCGCCGTCGCGACTGTCCTGCGCCGCCGCCGGCGTTGCCGCCAGCAGCGCCGCAAGCGCGACCCCCGCAGAAACCCGCAGCATCATTGGTCCTCGCCCTCCTGGCCGTAATAACTGCCGAAACGAGCCCCCCCCGGGGCGAACGCAACGCTGTTCAACAAAAGCTGGATGTGCTCGCAGCCTTCAAGCCGCTGCACGGTGTCACGGATCTCGCCTTCCGACGTTTTGTCGGCGCGCACCACGAGCATGACCTGACCGACATGCAGCGCCAGCACCGAGGCGGGCGATGCCGACAATGCCGGCGGCGAGTCGAAGATCACCACACGGTCCGGATCGGCGGCGAGCAGCCGCGCGATCAGATCGGGGGTGCGGCCGCTCGCGACCAGTTCGGTATCCGAAATGGTCTGCGTGCCGGCCGGCAGCAGGCTGAGATTGGGAATATCGGTGCCGACCACGCATTTCTCGATGTCGATCGCGGGATCGTTCAGCGCATCGAGCAACCCCGGACCATCCTGGATGCCAAGCCGGCTCATGATCGCGGGCTGGGCGAAATCGGCATCGACCAGCAGCACGCGCGTGTCGCGCTCCGCCGCCATCGAGATCGCCAGGTTGATCGCACAATAGGTCTTGCCGTCGCCGGGTTTAGCCGAGCAGACCAGGATCGTCCGCGCCTTGTCGGGCTCGTGCTTGTTGAGCTGGCGCGCGGTGAGCAGCAGATGCCGCTTGGCGAGCCGGAATTCCTCGGCGAGCACGCCGATCGCCGCACCGGGGATCAACAGGCCGTTTTCCGCGAGCAGGTCGCGATCGACCTTCGCCTGGCGACCCGCCACGGGCAACGCCGCCGGCGGTACCGGCACTGGCCGGGCGACGGTGGAGGCAGGTGCTTCCGCTGGTGCAGCAACCGCCTTGGGAGGCTCAATCGGCTTCGACGCCTCGGCGACGGGCGCCGGCGCAGCTGCTGGCGCGACCGGCTTGAGCACGGCCGGTGCCTGCAAGTCGCTTTCGGGAATCGCGCGTGCGTTCAGCCGGGCCGAGAAGTCATAGACTTCGGCCGCGCGTTCCAGCAGCGATCCCTTTTTGGTGATGATCGGCTTGTTCATGCCGCGAGCCCCCGCATCAGCATTTCCACACCGAGCAAGCCGACGAACGCGACCGGCAATGCGGCCGCGGCGCCCGCGAACATGCGCAGCTTGCGTTTTCTGAATTCGACTTCGACCTTGGACACGCGCTCGCTGATCGACCCGATCACCGGCAGCCCGGTTGCCTTTTCGAGGCGCCCGGCGGTGGCATAGGTCGCCTTGAGCTGCGACAGCGCGAACGCCCCACCGATCCCGGCAAAGATCGCCGCGAGCAGCACGCCCGTCAGCAACAGCGGCCGGTTGGGCGCGGTCGGCGCGCGTGGCGCCACCGGCGGATCGATGACCTTGAACTTGATCGAGTCGGTCTGCGCCTGTGCCTGGGCGCGCACGCGAACGTCCTCGCGATCGCTCAAGAGCTTGTCATATTGGTCCTTGAGCACCTGGTAATCGCGGTCGATCTGGTTCTGCTCGTTGGCCGCCGCTGGATCGCCGTTCAACTTGCTGGTGATCGCGTCCATGTCGTGCTGGAGTTGCTGCTTGCGCTGCGACAGCCCCGCAACCTGCGACTGCTTGTCGGCCTGCATCGACTTGAGCGACAGATATTGCGGATTGGGCTGACCGTTGCCGGCGTAGTTGCCGACCATCGGCTCGCGCGCCGCCGCCGCACGCGCCGCGCCGAGTTGGCTGTTAAGCGCGATCACGTCGGGATGGTTGTCGGTATAGCCCTTGGCCCGCGCATCGGCGAGCTGGCCTTCGATCGCGGCGAGACGGGCGCGGGCCGGCCCGGCGCTGCCGGCGCCGCCGACCCCCGGAATGCTCACCGCGGTTCCCGACATTTGACCGTTGATCGACGCCAGGCTGGTTTGCGCCGCAGCGAGATCGCCGTCGATCTGCGCCATTTGGGTGCGCGCCGCCGACATGCGATCCGACAGCGAGCCGGTGCCGGGCAGCGATCCGAGATATTGGGTCTGGAACTGCGTACGCTTGGCATCGGCATCGCCCAGGCGGCGCTGCAAATCTTCGACCTGGCTGTCGAGGAAACGCAAACTGGTCTGGGTGTCGTTGCGAGTGTCGGCCAGATTCTGGTCGACGAAGATCGAGATCAATTTCTGGTTGATCTGTGCGGCGAGCTTGGGGCTCGACGCGGTCACGCTGATCTCGAACAGATTGTTCTGCTGCGCGACGATCTTGACGTTCTGCTGCAGGCCCGCGACGCGGTCGGCGATTTCCTGCGGCGTCGAGACGGTGTTGGCGAGGTCGGTGCCGCGCACGACCTTTTCCAGATTGACCGCGCTGGTCAGCGTCTGGCGGATCGTATCGACGTCGTTCTGCTGTTCTGCCGCGCTGATGCCGATCTTGGACGGTAGCACTTGCCCCATCTGGACGAACACGCGCGCTTTCGATTCGTAACGGTTGGGCATCTGGCTGACCGCCAGCCAACCCAGAATCGCGACGACCCAGGCCGTCGCCAGAGCAATCCAGCGGCGGTTCCAGATCGCATGGAGCGCGACACGGAATTCGTCATAGAGGCCGTTCACTGTTTCAGGCCTCCGTCAGAACATCGATTCGGGGATGATGATCACGTCGCCCGGCTCGAGCTTGACGTTCGCGGACGGGTCACCGTCCTTGAGCAGCTTGCCGAGCTTGACGTTATACTGGCGCTGCTGGCCGGTATTGCGGTCCTGGCGCACCAGCCGCGCGCGGTTGCCCGCGGCATATTGGTTGAGCCCGCCCACCGCGATCATCGCATCGAGCAGGGTCATGTTGGCGCGATACGGGATCGACGCCGGCTTTTCGGTCGCGCCGACGATGCGGATCGACTGGCTGTACGTGCTCTGCGGACTCTCGACGATGACCGAGACGATCGGGTCCTTGATGTAGGTCGCCAACGCGATCTTCATGTCGTCGGCCAGCATCGCCGGGGTCTTGCCGACCGCGGGCATGTCGTTGACCAATGGCGTGGTGATGCGGCCATCGGGGCGCACCTGGACCTTCGCCGACAATTCGGGATTGCGCCATACGAAGATATTGAGCTGGTCCATCGGACCGATCACATATTCCTCGCTCGGCTGCTCGCGCGAGCCGACGAACGACGCAGGCGGCAATTCGGGACCGCCGCCGCCGGCGCATCCCGTCAGCACGCTGGCGCTCGCGCCAACGAGCAACAAGGCTTTGGAAAACTTCAAGAAACTCATAAACCAGCCTCCCGTCTGCGCACGGCTGGGCCGGTGACGTCATTCCGGCGCGCGCAGACTTCGGCTTGGCTATGAAACCGTGGGGGTAAAGATTGCGTTAGGAGTAATCGGTCACATCAGTATTTCCCCGGGTCTGGGATGGCCCAGGAACTCCCACGGACTGGCCGTAAGACCATAAGCGCCGGCCATGAAGATCGCGATGACGTCACCGGGTCCGGCGACCGGCAGCTCGACCTGATCGGCGAGGCGGTCGAGCGGCGTGCAGAGCGGGCCGACCACGCTCACCGTTTCGCGCTCCGCATCCGTCGCCGCCGTCGCCACGGCGACAGGATAGTTGCGGCGCACGACCGTGCCGAGATTGCCAGTGGCGGCGAGCTGGTGGTTGAGCCCGCCGTCGCAGACCAGGAAGGTCTCGCCCCGGCTTTGCTTGCGGTCGACGACGCGGGTCAGATAGACACCCGCCTCGCCCACCAGCCAGCGGCCGAGCTCGATCGCGAACCGGGTGTCGGGCAGCACGCTGAGTCTTGGCGTCAGCTCGGCACCGATCGCTTCGATATCAAGCGCTTGCTCGCCCGGGAAATAGGGGATGCCGAATCCGCCACCGAGATTGACCAGCGGTGGCGTGGCGCCCGCCGCATCGGCGAGCCGAGCGGCGAGATCGAGCGTGTGCGCCTGGCTGTCGATGATCGCCGCGGCGTCCAGCGCCTGCGACCCCGCGAAAATGTGAAAGCCACGCCACTCGGCGCCCGCCGCCAATATCCGCTTCACCAGCGCCGGCACCCGCTCAGCATCCACCCCGAACGGCGAGGCGCGCCCACCCATCCGCATCCCCGACCCGCGCAGTTCGAACTCCGGATTGACCCTCACCGCGAGACGCGGCGCCACGCCGCGCCGATCGGCGATGGCGAGCGCGCGATCAGCCTCGTTTTCGCTCTCCAGGTTGATCGTTACCCCGGCGGCGATCGCGGCGTCGAGTTCGGTATCGGTCTTGCCCGGTCCGGCAAAGCTGACCGATTTGCCGAGCGTGGCAACGCGCGTCAGTTCGCCTGCTGACGCGATATCGAACCCGTCGACCAGCGGCGCCATCGCCGCGAGCAAGGGAGCGAATGGATTGGCCTTCACAGCATAATGGAGGTCGATGCCGGAAAATGCCGAACGGAACCGCGCGACCCGGCTTCGCACTACCGCCATATCATAGACGAACAAGGGCGACGATGTGAGCAGCTCCGCTGCCGACCGGCCGCCAATGACGAGCGGAAGCATTTGAAATTCCAGCGGGATCGCGCCCATCGGCTTCATGAAATCATCCCCCTCAATCCGACGCGATCGAGCTTGCCATTGGCGTTGCGCGGCAGCTCGGCGAGCCAGACATAGCGCGCCGGCTGCATGAAATTGGGCAAATCGCGGCGCAACCGGTCGCGCAACGCCGCCTCGGTCGAGCCGTCGCCCTTCGCCACCACGGCGATCGCCTGGCCCTGCCGCTCGTCGGGCACGCCGATCGCGACAGCCTCGCTGGTCTCGCCGCCGGCGGTGATCGCTTCCTCGACCTCGTTGGGACTGATCCGATTGCCCGCTGACTTGATCATCTCGTCGTCGCGACCGACGAAGCGCAACAGTCCGTCCGCGTCCGCCACCGCCGTATCGCCCGACCACACCGCCGTGCCGCCCGATTGCGACCATGCCGGCGCTGACCGAAAGCGCGCCGCGGTCCGTTCGGGATCTCGCCAATAGCCCTGCGCGACCAGCGGTCCGGCATGGACCAACTCGCCGGGCTCGTCGGGCACCGCTTCCGCGCCATCGGGCCGCACGATCATGATCTCGGCGAACGGAATCGCTCGGCCGATCGAGTCCGGGCGCGTGGCGACCAAAGCGGGGGCGAGATAGGTCGAGCGGAAAGCCTCTGTCAGCCCGTACATCGGATAGATATCGGTCCGCGGAAACCGCTCGCTCAGGCCGTCGATCAGCCTCCGCGTCAGCGCGCCACCGGAGTTTGTAATTCTTCTCAGGGTACTTGCGTCGATATCCTGAGGATCGATATCAAGTAGCTGCGCCCAGAGCGGCGGCACCCCGGCCAGCGTCGTGATCCGCTCGCGCTCGATCGCGCGATAGACGTCGCGCGGCAGTAGATAGTCGAACGGCACGACACACGCCCCCGCGGCCCAGGTCGAGAAGAGCTGGTTCTGTCCGTAATCGAAACTGAGCGGCAGCACGCCGAGCACGCGATCGGCATGATCGAGCCCAAGATAATGCGCGACGCTGATTGCGCCGAGCCACAGATTGGCGTGGCTGAGCATTACGCCTTTGGGCCGACCCGTCGATCCCGAGGTATAGAGCAACGCCGCCAAGGTAGCAGGATCAGCGTCCGAAGGCGGCAATACGACTCCATCGAGGGTCGGATCGTCGGTCACTAGGTGGACGCCATCCACCTCCAGCGTTTCCGCTCGAGCTGCCTGCGTGACCAATAGTCGGGCGCCGCTGTCAGACAAAATATGCTGAACTTGCAGATGTTTGAGCTGCGGATTTATCGGAACATGTACGAAACCGGCACGCGCCGCGGCCAGGGGCATCAGGCACGCCGTGCGCGTTTTTGGCAGCCAGGTCGCGACGCGATCGCCCCGCGCCAGCCCCCGCCCCGCCAGCCATCCGGCAAGCGCGCCCACCGCCTTTTCCAGCCCCGCGAAATCGAGCACGCCGTCGCGCGTCACCAGCGCGGGATCGGCGGCGCGCCCGCACAGCGTCAGGTGATCGAGTGGCCGCGGCACGGGATCAAGCGGGATCATGCCCCCTGATAGCGAGCCATCGCGCTTACCCCAAGTGCACTTCCCAAGCCGCGTCGCTGTCGGTAACGCGCCGAAACGATGACCACGCACCACGCTCCGTCGACGGTCGACCAGACCGTACGCGCCGTTTTGAAGGATATCCTGGCCCTCGACGCCGATCGCGTCGCCGCCTTCGACGACGACACGGCGCTGTTCGGCGCGCTGCCCGAGCTCGATTCGATGGCGGTCGCCGGCGTCCTGACCGAAATCGAGGACCGACTTCACATCCTGATCGAGGATGACGAGGTCGATGGCGAGATGCTCGAAAGCTTCGGCGCGCTTCGGCGTTTCGCCGAGACCAAGGTCATCGCCAGGGATTCTGCATGATCGATCACTACGACTGGGCCGGGGGACGAGAGGCGATGATCCGCTTCGGTCCCAGCACGGGCCCGGTCGTGGTCGCGGTGCTGCCGCTGTTCGAGGAAGCCAATCGCACGCGGACCTTCGTGAGCGGCGTGCTGCGCCGCCTCGCCGAGCGCGATATCGCATGCCTGCTCCCCGATCTTCCCGGGCAAGGCGAGAGCCTGGTGCCCACCGAAAATGCGATGCTCGCGGGCTGGCGCAGCGCGCTGGCGTCGGCTGCCGCCGGGGACCGCCCCGTTCATATTTTATCCTTTCGCGGCGGGGCGTTACTCGATCATGACGTCAAGGCGGCGTCGCGTTGGCAACTCGCCCCGGCGAAGGGCGAGGCACTCGTTCGCGAACTGCTCCGCACCAGCGCGGCGGCAGGCGCCCGGATCGATATCGACCTCGACAATTACAATGATGAGGGGAGCGCGGTGACGATCGCGGGCAATTTGCTGTCGCGGACATTGCTGCGCGACCTCAACGCCGCCGATTGCGTGCGCGACGGCGCGGTCCGCGTCGTCCGGCTCGACACCGACCCCGCGGTCGCCGACCGCAAGGTGGCGGGCGCACCGCTGTGGCGCCAGAGCGAGCCGGGCGACGATCCCGCGCTCGCCGCGCTGCTCGCCGACGATATCGCCGGCTGGATCGCCCGATGCGCGAGTTGACCGACTTTCCCTGCGAGGGCGATACGCTGGTCGGCACGCTCGACGATGCACCGGGCACGACCGGGCTGCTGATCGTGTCGGGGGGCAACGAGCTGCGCTGCGGCGCGCATCGCGGCATGGCATTGCTCGCTACCGACCTCGCCGCCGCCGGCGTGCCGGTATTCCGTTTCGACCGGCGCGGCATCGGCGATTCGGAGGGCGCCAATCACGGTTATCAGGATAGCGGCCTCGACATCGCTGCCGCAGCGCGCACCTTTCGCGCGCTTGCGCCGCACGTGACGCGGGTGGTCGGCTTCGGCAATTGCGACGCCGCGACCGCGCTCGCGCTATTCCATCGCGATGCCGGGATCGATGCTCTCGTGCTCGCCAACCCGTGGGTCGGGGACGAGGATGACGACCTGCCCCCCGCCTCAGCGATCCGATCGCATTATGCCGATCGCCTGCGCGACCCGCGCCAATGGCTGCGCGCCTTGTCCGGAGAAATAAACATCGGCAATATGATCAAAGGGTTACGCAAGGCTTCTTTCAAATCGAAGGAGCCAACGAACCCGATCGCCGGACGGATGGCGGTGGCAATGGTCGACACGCCGCGCACGATCCTGCTCGCTCAGCGCGACAATACCGCGATCCGATTCGAAGGAGCGTGGTGCGAGTCCGATTCCATCCATCGCCGCGAGACCGACAGCCACAGCTTCGCGCGACCGGGTGATGGCGAGTGGCTGCGCAAGCAGATCCTGGCGGTGATCCGCAACGTCTGACGGGGGAACGCCCCGCTCCCACTTGCGTTTGCCTATGACGCCATAGGACCTACCTCTATGATTTCCGACAAAGATGTCGTTCGCGGCACGCTGCAAGCCTATGTCGACAAAGACCGCGGTGCGATCGAGCAACTGATCGCCGAGGATTTCCATTTCTCCAGCCCGCTCGACAACCGGATCGACCGCGACACTTATTTCCGCCTCTGCTGGCCCAACAGCCGGAATATGGAGGATTTCGAGATCGTCCGCATGGCGTCCGACGGCGAGGCGGTGTTCGTCACCTATATCGGCACGATCAGCCACCGCCGCATCCGCAACACCGAAGTCCATACGATACGCGACGGCAAAGTCCTCGAGGTCGAGGTCTATTTCGGCTGGAACGTTCCCCACGACGTCGCCGTGGGAGAGCATGCCGACCCGAAAACCGAGCCGGCAAACACCTGACGTCACTCGGCCGCTTCGGCAACCTTCTCGAAATCGGCCTCGGCCAGGAAACGTTCGGCGTCGAGCGCGGCCATGCAGCCGGTGCCGGCGGCGGTGACCGCCTGGCGGTAGACCTTGTCCATCACGTCGCCGCACGCGAACACGCCGGGGACGCTGGTGCGCGTCGTGCCGGTCTCGACCTTGATATAATGGTCGGAATCTAGCTCGAGATGCCCGCGGAACAGCTCGGTCGCCGGATGATGGCCGATTGCGACGAAGCCGCCCTCGACATCGAGCCGCGACAGCTCACCCGTCACCGTGTCGCGCAACTCGAGCGCGACTAGCCCGGCGGTGCCGCCGCCGTCGACGAAAGTCTCGACTTCCTTGTTCCACAGCACCTTGATCCGCTCATTGGCGAACAGGCGCTTTTGGAGGATTTTTTCCGCCCGAAACGAATCGCGGCGGTGGATCAAGGTCACGTCGGGCGAATGGTTGGTCAGATAGAGTGCTTCCTCGACCGCGGTGTTGCCACCGCCGATCACCGCGACCTTCTTGCCGCGATAGAAGAAGCCGTCGCAAGTCGCGCAGGCGCTGACGCCCTTGCCCTTGAGCGCTTCCTCGCTGTCGAGCCCGAGCCACTTGGCCTGCGCGCCGGTCGCGATCACCAGCACGTCGCCGACATAGACGTCGCCGCTGTCGCCGATCAGGCGGAACGGGCGCCGGGTCAGGTCGACCTCGACGATCGTGTCCCACATCATCCGCGTGCCGACATGCTCGGCCTGGGCCTGCATCTCCTGCATCAGCCAGGGTCCCTGGATCACGTCGCGAAAGCCGGGATAATTCTCGACATCGGTGGTGGTGGTCAGCTGGCCGCCGGGCTGGATGCCCTGGACGACGATCGGCTCCATCCCGGCGCGCGCGCCATAGATCGCGGCGGACAGGCCGGCCGGGCCGGAGCCCAGGATGAGCATGCGAGTGGTATGCGTAGTCATATCGGGACGTCCTAAGGGCGAAGGGCCCTTTTGCGCAAACATGGGTGTGCGGTTATCCACAACAAGCTGCCACGCCGTGCAGAAAAGCTTGCACCGCCCCAAGTGCGGCAGGATGCAGAGCCGACCAGTTTTCCCGCGAGGAATGTGATGAGGCGACGTCTCGGGCTACCGATTCTCTGCGCGCTGGCGCTGACCAGCCTCACCTGCAGCGCCCCGACGGCGGCGCAGCCCGACAAGCAGTCGCCTGCCCCGGCGAAGAACGCACCGCCGGTGCGCACGGTCGGGGTCTGGCGGGCTGCGGCGGGGCTAAGCCAGCTGCCGATCTGGCCAGGCAGTCCGCCCGACGGTACCCTCATGCCGCAACCGCCAGAAAGCGTGGATACCTACAAGGAACCGCCCGAATTCGGTGGCAGGTCGGAGGCGGTGCTCGACATCGCCATCCCGACGATGACGATCATCCCGCCCAAGGGCCGCAATACCGGCAGCGCCGTCATCGTCTTTCCCGGCGGCGGATTTCAAAAAGTGTTCATCACCCTGGAGGGCACCGAGATTTGCGACTGGCTGACCGCCACGGGGATCACCTGCATCGTCTCGAAATATCGCGCGCCCGGCGGCAACGAATATTGGGACGACGGACTCCAGCGCCACATCACGCCCAGGATCATGCGCGCGCTGCAGGATGCGCAGCGGACGATCCGGCTGGTTCGCTCCAAGGCGAAGGAGTTGAACATCGACCCCAGCAGGATCGGGGTGATGGGCTTCTCCGCGGGTGGCTATCTGGTCGCGCAGACCAGCAACATCCTGACCCCGGCCTACAAACCGGTCGATGCGATCGATCGGGTCAGCAGCCGGCCTGACTTCGCCGTCGCGCTGTATCCCGGTCATATCTGTCGCGACGGTAAGTTCGATCCCACATTGCCGATCGCCAGGGCGGCCCCGCCGACCTTCATCGCGCAGGCGTGGAATGATCCGACCGATCCGGTCTGCAATAGCCTGATGTACGCCAGCGCGCTCGACAAAGCCGGCGTGTCGACCGAAATGCACCTGTTCGCGAAAGGCGGCCATGCCTTCGGACTGCGCAAAAAGGACGAGCCGGTCGGGGTCTGGCCACAATTGGTCGAACGCTGGATGC
>Ga0307513_10010209_pt1 | contig 11803 bp, 17 predicted proteins | sample 15_EM_MG_FD_202174 | JGI IMG/M metagenome (GOLD analysis project Ga0307513, IMG submission 202174) | Populus trichocarpa ectomycorrhiza microbial communities from riparian zone in the Pacific Northwest, United States - 15_EM | ecosystem: Host-associated > Plants > Roots > Unclassified | place... | reverse complement strand
GCCGATTCGACGCTGTCACAAAAAATGTTTGGTAACGGATACTCTGTGTTCTGGAACTCTCCTCCTGTCGAACGTCCTTGGGACATGCGAGTCTGTAGTACCAGATATAGGTAGAGAATACTGGATGGGATCAAGGTCTCGATACCTTCAATGGATGTCAGTCAGTGGCCTCCTTGTTAGCCACTAGCTTGTTGACTTTGGTGTACTGCTCAAAGAGCAGGTCAAAATGTCACCAAAAATATATATATAACACCTTCCTCTGTTCCTCTTTAGCCAGTCTTTCTGAGCTTGCCCTAAAAATATGAGATAGGGTAGAAAGTTGGACGTGGAATTCCTTGCTCTGGCGACCAGTCCCGGAAATCCTCCTTCGCTCAGAGGCTCCTTTCGTCTGAACATCAGGACCAAATTTACGTTTCAGAGTGTTGGTGGATGAAGGGGAAGGAAGCTGCTGATCGAGACCGCCAGAGCAGTGGCGGAGCACGTTGTCCGGGAATCACTAGTGTGTTATCGCCAGAATCCGATCGAGGAGTTGGCCTAGGAGGAGTTGCGCGTGGTACCGCGTGGTATCGGCAACTGGCCAACAAGCAAACGAAGTTCAGGACTTGGATCTAAAATGAGTCACAACCGCAACTGAACATGGCTTACACCACTTCGTTCATAAGATGTGGAAGGTGCAGCCTTGAGGCCTTGCGAGGGAGTCTCACCATATTTGATGCATCGAACCACGAGTCTGAGGAAATGTTCATAGTCACGATATAGACAACGTATTGCATCGAGACTCAAAGGCTCCAAGTTGCTACCGTTGAGTCGCTCCCCAGGTTGAATACTTGACGTTGTCGTATCCAGCGGGAGCAGATAGTTGGCCCCGTTGAAAATGGGATCTTCATCGCTCCATTGTGATGATAGACGGTTTGTGAGGGACTTGCTTGCGGACCCAGGACATGGCTGAAGGTGGAGCAGTCAAGTTGCATGTCTTTGTTGCAAGCGCGTTCTCGGACTTAGACCCTTCCACGATCTCGAGCACTCATCACGCGTCAAAGCGCGACATGACAGACTGGACAGCAGATTCCAACGAAGCCCTGTGTTTACAACTCGGTTTGTGGCAGTTCTCAGGTGTACTGGTCACTGATTATCTTGCTAGTGAGAGCCAACGCAGACTCCGAAGCCCTGTCGGCACGCGAGAAACCTGTAACAAATGTCTTTCATCCAAGATTCACGTACCCAGTGCGTCCAAGGCACCCTGCCATCTCCTCGCGCACCACAAACTTACCGCTAGCATCTAGATATTCGGCGAGCAAGAGAAACTATACGGATACGAGAACCTTCGTATAGATGTGAGCTTTTGACCGCCTTCCTACCTACCGAGCATATCTTTGATGCTTTTGTGTAGCTGCGCTTTGCTTCTGGCTCTCTACGACAGTATTTGGCAATTGAGCATACTGCCAAGCTTCCTGATTCTACCACTGACAACCCTGAAAAGCAACTATATGACTTCATACCGCCTGGTAGTCTGATCGGTTTAGGCTGCTGTAGCGAACACTGACCACCAACGAAGATTATTTCAAAGACCGAACAACCTTCGAACAGCAGGTTGAAAAGGACGCGATCACGTTCAAGCCAATGGGCAAGAAGATTTACTCGTACACTCGTCGAGCAAGCGCGCGATCCGATGTAGAGAGAAGAGGGGAAGTAGACACCTCAGTCAACGAAGAGGGTGATGGCGCGGTCGTATTTGAGGTCTATCATGTGAGATATTCGACACACCGCGAACCATCTAGCTGACCTCCTTGTAGGCGACATGGGAAACCCCTGGCTTTTTGGAGTACCACAGACGGATGCAATTATTCATATTGCTATACATCGAAGCTGGTAGCTATCTTCAAGAGGATGAAGACCAATGGGAATTTATTGTCTTGTGCGTTAACCTCATTTGGTTATTCATTGCTCATGCTCTGCTAGGTTTGAGAGACGCAAGCGGAAAGATGATCAATACGTGTACCATTTCGTCGGATATTCCTCCCTGTATCCCTTCTATTATTATCCCGATAGCACACGCATGCGACTGAGGTGCTCCTCTCCATTCTGACAGATTGTGGTCTCTAATCCCTCCACAGTCAGTTTGTGATAATCGGACCGTATCAAAAGCAAGGTCACGGAGGTATGCTCCTGTCACCTTTAGGATGCGTCATTGTAACGACTTTTCAGCTGGCTTATATCGTGCTATTTATGACTATATCCTCAAATCGCCCGACATCTCAGAGTTGACTGTAGAAGATCCTAGCGAAGACTTTGAAGACCTCCGAGATCGATGCGACCTCCGCATGCTCCTATGCCACCAGAAATTCATGAAAGAAGCGTATGCGGGTCAGAAGAATCTCTCGGCTAAGGAGGCGAAACGTAAAAAGCCGCTAACAGGTACGTTGACGTAATATTGGAAGCGAAGCTTTGACGATTTTACATCAGACACGAACGCCGCAGCCACTGGCCGAAATGACACTTCCCAACCCGTACCCAAACTTGGGCCGCCAGTAAAGAAGGCATGGGCGAAGAAGTGGAAGAAGGAGCTGAAATTGGCTCAACGACAATATGATCGTCTGATCGAAATGATGACCCTACGAGCGTTGGATCCAAAAGACGAGAAAAGTCTGCGAGCATTTCGCTTGCAGGTCAAGTCACGCTTAAAGGTTTTCAATTTTGTGCGTTTTTCTACGATCACCATCTTGCATCAAAGCTGACGGTTCCGTCGTTAGGAAACACTGGCCCAGCTTGAATTAGACGAACAGTGGGAGAAACTAGAAGAGACATACGAAAATGTCAAGGAAGGTTATGTTCGTATCCTCAAGATGATCAGTTAGGTTGCGCCTCAATAAAATATCTTTCACGACCCCATTGCTTCCCGCACCCATTCGGACCTCTCATCCGTCTTAGCGAGTCTGCTGTTGTCACCGTCATATTCAGAGGCCTTAGATGTGTAACCTCGGAAGCTTGGCGGCTGCCGTGGAGTGGACAGCATTGGGAAGAGACTCCGGTTTCGCTCTTCCAGATGTACATCCGTTCTTCTAATAAGAGAGCTTTCCGCTCAAAGGACCAGACGCTTATTAATGTTCATAGTGTTAGTGTCCTAGTTCACTGCTCTACCCCAATCGACACTGAAGAAATCTATGTTACAGTTGGTTGGAAGAAACGATAGCCCACGCTTGCTCCATTGACTCCTAATACAAGGAACGGAATCAGAAGGTACAAACGCTAACCTGCAAGCCAAACGAGTACACAACCTATATACTATAAATGCGCTGTGATATGTGACAAATAATCCGACCAAATGACATCGCGCATAAGCTTGTATCGGATGCCCCAGGAATGTGATTGAGCCGTCTAGCTTCGCCATGAGGATCGGAAACAGTACAACAGCAAGAACCAGCACCATGACACATACAGAATATAGTTGATAACCTGCATAAGGATTATGCAGCATATTAATAATGTTGGAGCTATCCCTAGCTTTAGCGCGACGGCACACGCCTGTGACAGACACCGTGTCAGAGAAAGTGTTACGGAGGAGGGAACTAAGGAACCCTCCAGGTTCGCGTCGTCGATCTGGAAATTGATGAAGGGCGGCCTCACTCGCAGAGAGACCCTCAAAGGTGAAGTCCCAATGGCACCAATCAAAGAAACGGTTCAGGAGTGAGACATTCCCAGCCAGGTCAATAGGACCAGCCTGATCTAGACCGCATCCACGGAAGCTTAGTGTCCTCACCCAACGATTGAAAGTGGCCAAACCTGCGGACAAAGGCAACAAATTGCCATTCTCGCTGTCGCTCTCTCGTAATTTATCTTAGCACCCTTAATGCTTTTAAATGCCCGTCTCTCTCTTGGGCCCCATATGTTCGCTGCTAGGCGCCGCGAGACCTCCCTCGCCGAGGGGTGATGCTGGCTGGCTGACGCCCAGTCTAACCTTGCCCTCGGTCAGCTGGTCATGAACATGTAACTCAATCTGGTGCAAACTTGGACAACCTTTTTACCAGGGCAATGCCGCATAACGATCGACTGCTGCTTTGGGCCACTCAAGGGGTCGAACCGTGAACCTTAACGCTCTTTTAAGCGTTATTTTGGTATAGATAGATGATTCCCTTCCGTCTTCTAGTGATCCCGCACGACGTATGATAAGAGACGGGTTGGCCGGGAACTGCCTCTCTACCTCGATTGTCAGCGTTTTGGTGCCAGTCCCTCGATCTGGCTTAATTTGCTAACGCCTCGGGTTTTCCTCCCCTCCGCCCACGGTGTGAACCCACTCTTATTGAAGACATAGACTCACTGCTTTCAAGTACGGCGGGTCAAGATGGTGGTCAACGTGGGATCAGCACCCTTATGGACTGGTCCTGACCCTGTCTGCTTCTTCCATGGTGATTGGAAGAACTGACTACTGCATCGCTCATATGCGAATGAATGCTCTCGGGTCGAACCGCTTTCGACTCCGCGTCGGCTCCCCTCAGACCGCGTCTATTCCGCGATCAGCGCAGATCGCAGGCAGCCAACTGCTTGGATCTGCTTGAGTCACTGTAGCTACGTGCTTTGTCCAATTTGACCAACTCCTTATCCTAGTGACGCGCGTGAGGCCCAAAGTCCCTCAGCCGCGCGCCTATCTATCACTCTACACGCTGCTCGATTTCACGAGCGCGCCTACTCACAGAATCCCGGCTCGATCAAGTTGCCGCCACGATGCATTCGCCTGTCGTCCCACCACGTCCGACTGATGAGGACTCCGGATCAAGCCATTCAACTAATCTGTCACCTTCAATGTCTACGATGTCCCTCGGTACATCAACTCCTAGTAGCTCCTTCTCCTCCCAAATCCCTTTACCACTTACCCCGTCCCTCCGTGGTGGCTTCCTTGTCCCACATAACTCAGCGGCCAGTCAGCCTCCTCCGTTGACCACCATGCAAGGATATCCTCATCAACAGCCGTCGTACTTCCCGCAGTATCAAGTCGCCGTTCCCGTCATGCAGACCGTTCAATACGCCCAGGTGCCCCAGTACCAGCCCGGGTTTGCTACCACGCCAATTATGTACCCACAACAAGGGCTACCTGGGATGATGACGACACAGGTGCAGACAGTTCCCCTTCCAGTCGCCGTTCAGCCGGGCATGCCTGTTTTTCAGCAGGGTCCTTCCTATCTATCACGGCCGGCAGCAAGGTCGGAACAAATGCCTACATTGAGCAAGTGGTCTGCAGGGTCAGATTGTATGTTACCATTCCTTGATGAACGCTTTACGGGTGATTGACGGGTATGCTCATCGTATAGATGGACCTGTCCACACGGCGCGAATGGCCACACTTCTTGATACTACATTTGAAATCAACCCGATCCTACGGCACTTACCACCTCAGTCAGATGAAAATCGGTTGGAGTATAACGTCCTATTCTCCCTCAGCACCGCCTCGCTCTTCAAAGACAAGCAAGAGGTCTCTTGGATTGATGGGAGGGACGAACCTGCTGTGCTCCCTCGTCTTGAAACATTAACCCTCATTTCGGAGCACGTCCCTTGGATGATCCACGTTAGAGCCGGTGATGCAGATGTCGGTGTTACCTGCGCCGACGTGATGGAAGCCCTCCACAAGGACCTCTACAGGAGCTTCAGCAAGGAGGAAGTTAATGGGTGGTCCAGAGGGCGACTGGAGAAAATTAGCGCTGTGTACCACTACAATAGGCAAGCCAAGGAAGGCGTACCGGGAGGGGCACTAGGGAAGGGGTTTCGGCGGGTTGACTACCTGAGCGAATACACCATCTTCGATGGGATCGAGTACGACGAGGCCATGGCCAGAGAACGCTTCGGATTTACAACTATCAAGAACGACGCAAACAAGGGCATGTTGGGACTACGCAGTAGGCGAATCCAAGCAGTGTTCAAAGTTCGATTCGCACACAACAACGCCGGGAAGGATATTCATGCTCCGAAGTTAGCGAAGGATTGGAGATTCCCAGATGGAAAGCCGCCGCAGGTCCTAGGAGCTGGTGCACCTGCCATTGTCGTGGCTGGTCCAACCCACATGCCAAATATGGGCCAACCTTCGCCTCTGCTCATGCATATGGGGTTGCCACCTCCGCAACAAATGTATCAGGCTCCGCATTTCCCGCCTCCGCAACCGCAACCGCAGTACTTCCTCAACACCCCGGATCCCTACGCACAATACCAGCAGCCCCAGTATTATACTACCCCTGCCCCTGTTATGAACCAACAGCTGCCGATGCAAGGTGCCCAAATGCCCGCAGGATACGCCCCTAATCCTGCAGCACCAATACAGGCCTATGGCGCGCCTGTACAGGCTCCGATGTCTCCACAGCAGCCAGTGATCCCAAACCATAAACGAAAAACCTCCGCAGGGTTGTTCGGCTGGTAAAGTCAAAACGTTGTTCTTGTGCGTATGGGACCGGATTCATTGCCATGACTGACAGAGACTCGCGGATTTCTCGTTGTTCTTGTATAGTATTAGAAGTGCTCGTTAATGTTTACGAACCCGCACGATGGTGACATGACCTGAACTCTTACCCTAATTGGAAGAATCTTCTCAAGACACACGGCGGTATACCACACTCTGTGTCTCTACACTCTGTGAACTTTGGCCTCCGTGTTTCCATTACGTGTCGTCGATGTTCAGCTGGCTTGTAACTGGGTAAGTAGAGATGCGCCTACGCTCCCAAGCCTCACTTTCATCTTTCAGTGCATCCCGTGGAATTGGTCTAGAGCTTGTCCGCCACTTGCTCGCTGATGAGGCGAATGTGGTCCTCGCCACCTGCCGAGATCCGGCGAAAGCAAAATTACTGCAAGAAGTGGTCAAGCCAGCCCTTGGGAGAGGACACATTGTCCCGCTTGATGTAGACAAGGACGAAAGTATCGATGCTTGTACGAAGGAAGTCACAAAAGTCTTGGAAGGAAAGGGGTTGAATTATCTGCTTAACAATGCGGGCATCGTGGTGCGAATTACACACCTGCTGCACGTAGTATGTTAGAACAGTAATCGGTACTGACAAATTCTTGTCGCTTTAGCCACCGGACATTCCAACTTGGCCACGCGGAGGGGGCGATTATCTTGCTATTGCCACCCGTACAGCATTCATGGATACACTATCGACCAATGTGCTTGGTCCTGCACTTACCGTTCAGAAGTTCATGCCCCTGCTGGAACGAGCGCAGAACAGAAGAGTCGTGATGAACATGTCGAGCGGATTGGGGAGTCTGGCACAGGTAAATAGCCCAGGTTGGGCTGTTTACTCGATTAGCAAGGCTGCCATTGGGATGTTGGTGCGTAGGCACTTGCCCACTTTTATTTATTTCGCGTGGGGAGTGAAAGGGACTTATATATTATGGTCCTCTAGACGAGACAGCAAATGGTTGAGTACAGAAGTATCACATTCGTAACTATGGACCCGGGCTGGGTCCAGACTGGTGAGTTAACCGCGATTAGAGTGGTCATCGGTCACTAAATCAAGCCCTGTATCAGACATGGGAGGTTTAAATGCAACTGTCACGGCACCTGACTGTAGCAGGGCAATCATCGAGGCGCTCAAAGCGGTCCCCAGAGAGAAGAGTGGGGCGTTCATGAACCGTCATGGCAAGGAAGTCCCCTTCTAACAATACGATCATGATGCTTATAATGGGAACTCCGAATACTCAGTGTCCGGACTCTTTGGGTCATGGTATTCTCACTTTTGTTCACGCGTTGTTTGTTCCAATGTATCTCCCGACTTTTCTGGCTCTTTTCTGGCCATCTCCACCTCAGCGACCTCTGGACCCGCCAAAGTCCCAATCAATCGAAGTTAAGCTGCGGCATGTACACGCACACAGTGGGGGACGTGTCGTCTTCAAAGATGTCAACAGAAATCACTTGCAGGCATTTGGCGCAGCCACAGAGACGTCTTATTCCTTCACTCCGATAAGGCAAAGGACGTTTAGGCCACGTTCTCAGAATGATTTTTTCCGTGCGCGAGAAGTCAGTAAAAGGCGGATGCGCAAGGGCAATTATGGCGTTGAAGACGACGTGGTGGTCATATGGGATGAGTGGGATGTCCCGGGACCTAATCACGGTAGTCGAGATACCTTGACTGCGCTCGCAAAGATGACGTGGAACGCGTATATGACCCCTGATGACGGAACTTGGTACGAACTCGGAGATGCATGGCCAAATGTAGGTGCTTGATATATATCTGAATGCCTCTTTGTTTGACTGACAGGATTATACCAGTCCCTCCCATTTGGATGGGAGCCGGACGCGGATGGCTTTCGTGGTCACGTCTTTGCAACGGATGACAACTCGACGGTCGTCGTCTCTATCAAAGGGACTTCCGCAGGGGTGTTTGGTGGCGGAGGGCCAACAGTGCGCAAAGACAAACTCAACGACAACCTCCTCTTTTCGTGCTGCTGCGCACGGGTTGACTGGAGCTGGACCACTGTATGTGGCTGTTATGGCGGCGGGTGGAAATGTGATAATGATTGCGTGCAAGAATCCCTTGCGGAGGAGAGTTTGTTTTATCCTGTGGGCACGGTGAGAAGTCGCAATGCGTTCCCTCACTGATATAGCAAACTCATGCCCGCCCAGAATTTGTATAACAACCTAACATACATGTTCCCTGCCGCAAACATTTGGTTAACAGGCCACTCGCTTGGTGGGGCGTTGGCCGGGCTCTTAGGAATTACGTTTGGGGCCCCAGTCATCACATTTGAAGCTCCAGGAGACAGAATGGCAAGCAGGAGGTTGCATCTTCCACAACCGGTGAGCCCAACTCTGGATTATCCTCCAGTCCGTGCCATCCGATCACTGACACTTGGTCTGCAGCCCGACGTCCAACATGTAACGCACGTTTTCCACACCGCCGATCCGATCCCTATGGGCACATGTACAGGTGTCCTTTCCTCGTGCGCGATCGCTGGTTATGCGATGGAGACTCGTTGTCATCTCGGGCGGAAGCGAGTCTACGACACTGTGTCGCGTTATGGATGGAGCGTAGATGTGCGGACACACCGTATCGGGATCATCATTGACAAATTGCTCGCGGAAGACTGGGACAAGCCAGGGGACGATGGTTCTCCTGGGCGAGAAGTACCTGAGTTGACACAGGACGATGAACAATGTGATGTAGGTGCCCTTCTTTACTCCTTTACACTTCGTCATTAAGCCGAATATCTCCCTATCCGGATGACCCGCGCTAACTCGTGTACTTCAACAGAAAGAGGAGTGCTACTCTTGGGAGTATGGCTACCTCAAGAACTCCTCCGACTCTTTGCTATGTCGGACGTCCGACGACCTCCACTCCTGTTGACCTGGTTTGCCCACGAATGCCGATGCATACTTTACTATACATGGCCACGAGCACCCAGCGGAATATAATGTCTATCAGCCCGACATCCAGGTTCTCAAGCCTCAGAAGTCGTTTGAATTTTACCTGTCAGATATTTTCATGCTCAGGGCATTGGTGGTGGTTTGCCCCCTTCCAGTCTGGATCAGCCTTTTGATTGTCTCAAAAGGGTCAGACATTCACGATACGGTACAATCTCGTCACCGCCTTACAAGAACCGCTGAGGGTGGTGGAAGAACCAAATACAATAGCCGTGCATGCATTGCTAATATGCTCACCAGATGAGCTTAAAAATGGCCCGTATGATGGCTTCGGGATGTACCTCAACCCCTCTGACACTCTGACAGACACTCTGACAGGCACTATCGGAGGTGCGCGACTGGATTGGCGGGGCGGGCTTTGCAATCCCACAACTCCTTCCCAGCTCTGAAATGCCGTCTCACGGCCCCCTTTCTGTCAAACAACCCTGTTAGCTCCGGCTTTATGCCTTCCAATACATTCGCTTTATAAGTCACCGGTCTGCCATTTCCATGGCTTCTGACCTACTGTTCTATGGGCCCGTTCATCCTTGGACTCGAATGGGAGTTACTGTACGCTTCTTGAGAATGCTCTATTCCGAAGATCCCAGTGACGGTATCAGACTTCGTTCCGGTAGCGCTCTTATTTAGCACGGCTGCGCCTGGGTTCAAATTCTCTTGGGAAATAGCGAGTGTGGATCCTGGTCTATGTATTGGGCCACTTGACATAGAGACGCACGACTTATATGGAGAGCGCTGACTCTACCAATTCGGTTGGTCAAGGGGTTGCTTTCCGCTTAAACCGCTTGTTCGTGGAATGAGATGAGATCTTATAGACTACAAAGAGGCACGCAGAACAGAACCAAGCATTGGAAAAGAAAAGGCAGCCCACGATATCATGGATCATGAGTTAAGACGCCGGCGCCTGAAATGAACGCGGGCTGCCCAGGCTATCCAGTCTGGCTCACGGAAGGTGAGAGGGCATTGGGAAGGATGTGTGGCGTTCAGATAGTTGCTGCCCAGGCGACCAAGTCGACCTGTGTCTTCTCCGTTGTCTGCATCCATGGGAAGCTCTGAGGTTTGCAATCAGCAATCCATTATGAATGTATTAGAGAGTACCTTGAGCACGTACCAATAATTCATTAGGTGTGGGCCTTGCATCAGGGTCTTTAAAAAGGCATGAATCGACGAACTGCTCCGACTCGGCGGGGAACCGTCCCTCGGGTGTAAGCTTCGGCGCCGGTTCGTGCACGATGTGTTGCAGGAGCTCGAGAATGCTCATTGTCATTCCGCCTCCTTGGAGACTGACGCCTTTAGACTTGCGCTTTTCCTTTTTGTCTGTCTTGTTCCTTGATACAGAGGAAATCGCGGCGAGGTGGTTTCCCGGTTTGGAGGGCGAAAGAGTTCCCTCCAGATCAGAGAGGTCCGAGTCGTCCGAATCCGAATCGGCAAAGGGGAATCGACCGAGGGCAAGCTCGATCAAGCTAATGCCTATCGACCACACATCCGACTTTACCGTGTACTGTGCACCTTGTATGCGTTCGGGCTAAAGAGATGGTCAGAAACCGGTACATGTAAGCACTGCCTGGGGCTGACTGACACTCATGTACGTCGATGTCCCCACAAAGGTGTCAGCAACTGAGTTTATCAACTCCCCTGAGACACCAAAGTCGCATACTTTGATCTCTCCAGCAGAGTTGCATAGTATATTTGACGGTTTGATGTCTGCAGACAAGTTGTCAAGTGAGATAGGACCAGAGCAGCGCAGAATGTATACCTCGGTGGATGATGCGATGCACATCGTATAGGTATGTCAGGCCTTTGAGCACGGCCCAAGCAATCTTCCCGACCACCTCTATTGGAATAGGGCCGTTTCGCTTGTAAATACCGTCCAATGAACCTTTGTCCATGGCCTCCATGCAGATGCATACGTTCGGATCGGCGACGAACGCGCCATAGAAGGAGATGATATGCGGGTCGTGGCAACCGTGCAGGATATGCAGTTCGCGAAGGATTTGTTTACGGACAGAGGGCTTGGCATCGATGAGGACGATCTGTTTGTTAAAAACAAGGAGTTAGCGTTTGAGGTTTTGTCAGGAGAAGGCGCAGATGCCCATGGGTAACAAGCCGAGATGCAGAGTGGCGATCGACATAACAACCAGGATAATATGCGCAGCCTTTAATGAAGCAGGAGAGCGCCAAAGTGTCACTTCAGACGTGAGCAGTTAACACAAGTACCGATCCCACGCAAGGGCGGTTGCTTGCCGTGGCAGTGTCGTCCCTGGATGAAATACGATTGCAATTTTGAAAGCAATGGAACGATAGCGCGCCTCGAACCAAATCCAGACGAGAAACGACGAACCTTCTTCGCCATTAGGGTGCCCGTGGGTACGTGGAGAACCTTCTTGACACTGCCGCCGTTCCCGCTCCCCA
>Ga0307513_10010208_pt1 | contig 11803 bp, 10 predicted proteins | sample 15_EM_MG_FD_202174 | JGI IMG/M metagenome (GOLD analysis project Ga0307513, IMG submission 202174) | Populus trichocarpa ectomycorrhiza microbial communities from riparian zone in the Pacific Northwest, United States - 15_EM | ecosystem: Host-associated > Plants > Roots > Unclassified | place... | reverse complement strand
AGATGTATTACAGAGGATGGGTTTAGTTGACACCATAACTTATAACACCCTGATAAATGGATATTTCAACTGTGGGAAGTTTGACAAGGCATTTAAGTTATCAACATTAATGCAAAATGCTGGAATTTTAGCAAGCAGTGCCACTTACAACACGGTGATCAAGTTTTTGTGTAAGTTTGGTTGTGTTCAAGAAGCAAAGGAACTGATGACGATGATGGTCCTATGGGGTGTGCTTCCCGATAATATAACATATAGAACTCTTGTTATCAACATCAACAAGAATTGCAGTGCTGAAGAGGTAATTGAATTGCATGACTACATGGTGCTTAAGGGAGTTGTTCCTGATAAACTAACATATGAAAACATTGTTAGTCCACTTCTTCAAGAAGAAAGTGCAACCAGCTGAGTTTTGGTGCGGCTGAGTGAGCATTCTGTGTAGAAAGAAGAAAACACAGGCCAAAATTCTGCTTCTTTAATTTCTGTTGTTCAAATCAAGAATTTGTTGAGCTTACAAAGAAATAGGGGATTGCAAATGTACTTTCATTCTTACTTCCAGTTAAACTGCAGTTTCCATATATAAGACACTGGATTCAGGTTTTTTCAGTTTTGTTCTCTTTACTTCATTGATACTGGTTTAAAGTAGTTCTGAATTAGTTCTTGATGCAAAACATGGGTACTAAGTTGTCCAATTAGCAGATTTTTGAAAATACTTGGGAATGCACTTTTTTTTTTATACAACTATTTCTTGCGTAATTTGCTGTATTGCATCAGAGGGTGGTTTGGTTCATGAGACATGCACATGTAGCATGTTGTGAAGGCTCCATTTTGGGTGATTAGCATGGTGGCTCATCTTAGAATTCAAAGACTTGGTAATTCGTTAAAGTTCATTTTTCTCTGTCTTTCTTTCAGAATGGTTGGATTTGGATAGATGGAGGGACAGTGTTCTAAAGGGCTAAACTACAGAACCAAGCCATAGGGGTGGATCCCATGGTTGGTTTGAGTTGATTTTCTTGCTTCAAGAGCATCCAAGTCGCGTAGCCCCTTGTACCTTTCAAAAATGGGTGGAATCAGTCTAGCGACTGCTGTCCACTGCCACCCAAGTCCTCAACTGAGATCATGCCACATTAGAATTTAGATTATTAGCCACTCAATTAATCACAAAAAATGAATTAAATACCAACAAAATCATTGTTAACCTTGTATTAGGCTCTCCTTGAAAAAATGAATTGAGATCATAAACAAAGTATGTCTATGTTAAATGATGTCTCAATCAATCTTCCAACGGTCAAAATCCTTATCTCCAAACCTCATCCACTCTCTTCCTTTCCCTCCACTGATTTCTCCTTCTCTTTTCCTCATTACCATAAACCTTAAACAAGAAAAGGAGACGCCAATCACACAAAAACAACATAGCCAAAAAACTCCTCTTTCCCTTGTCTTCTTCTCTTGTGGCTACCTAGCTAGAGCCTCAACAAATCCACCATGGCTTGCTCACATCTAACAATGTGGGTGTCCTCAAAAGCTTCACTTTCAGACACCGCTTCACTCTGTTTTCTCTCTTCTCTCAACCCTTTCCAGCTCCCAAGCTCGCCAGCTGCAAATAATCCTTCAAGACCCTCTTCTGCGACCCCAATTCACTGTGGTCTCTGGGAGCTTAGGAGTCGTATAGATTCAGTGAAAAACTCACAGAAGATCACTGAGGCTATGAAGCTTGTTGCTGCTGCTAAAGTGAGGAGCTGTTGTTAATGGGTGGCCTTTCTCTGAAACTCTTGTTGAAGTTCTTTATAACATCAATGAACAGCTTCAGACTGAAGATATTGATATACCTTTAACCAAAGTTAGGCCTGTTAAGAAAGTTGCTCTAGTTGTTGTTACTGGTGATAGAGGACTTTGTGGGGTTTTTAATAATTATATTCTCAAGAAAGCAGAAGCTAGAATTGAAGAATTGAAGAGTTTTGGAATTTAATATACTGTCATTAATGTTGGAAAGACGGGAAACATGTTTATTGAGGAACTGGTCTACCTACAGCTAAAGAAGCTCAAGCAATAGCAGATGATGTCTTTTCACTTTTTGTAAGTGACGATGTTGATAAAGTGGAGCTCTTGTACACAAAATTTGTGTGACTTGTTAAGTCTGATCCTGTTATCCACACCTTGCTTCCAATATCACCAAAGGCAGAGATTTGTGATGTGAATGGGGTGTGTGTTGATGCAGCCGAGGATGAGTTCTTCAGGTTGACAACAAAGGACGGGAAATTGACTGTAGAGAGAGGTGTTTCTAGGACTGAAACATCAGATTTCTCACCAATTTTACAGTTTGAGTAGGATCCAGTTCAGATTCTTGATGCCTTGTTGCCTATATATTTGAACAGCCGGATTTTGAAGGCATTGCAAGAATCACTAGCTAGTGAGCTTGCTGCTAGGATGATTGCCATGAGCAATGCAATTGATAATGCATCAGAATTGAAGAAGACCCTTTCCGTCATTTACAATAGGTAGCGTCAGGCCAAGATACAGGATAAATATTGGAGATTGTTGCTGGTGCCAATGCTTTAACTTAATGATGTTAGGGGGGGGGGGCCCCGCCCCCCCCCCGCGGGGCCCGGGGGGGGGGTGGATGAAGAGGAGTAGTTCTTCTTTGTAGGTTAGATTCAAGGATGATTGCTTATTCATTCAAACATACGCCTGTTTTTAGTACAGTTATGAGATAAGATACATTTTTTCTCCCTTTGTAACTCTCAAACCGCATAAAAAAAATTCTGTGCACAATGAGAAATGCAATGCATTTTGCAACAGGAGCATTCTGCTTATTGATCTTCGTACCTCTGCTTCTTTTTCCCTGATATCTATGCTACTTGTATTGCTCAGAGGCTTCAATGCAGGAATGTTCTGTCAGCCTATGTGTGTTCCACTACATGTATAGATTGTTCCGGCAATTCCTTGTCTCGTTTATAATTTGATTTAATCACAAGATGTTCTTGCTTATTTCATTCCATTTTTCCCATCAGGCTTCATAACTCTGAATGACTCCAAGACTAATTGAGCTCAAACTGTAATTCCAAAAAGCTGATTTTGCTCATCTGTTCTTGGGTGCATCTTAGACTGCCAATGAATTATTGAGAGCAGTGTGATGATTTATTGGAAGAGTAAGTTGTGCAGATCATTTTAGTTTCCAAATGCCTTCAGAAGGTTATTACTCAGAATGCATTTGCATTGGCAACGACGAGTCCTCATCATTAAACCTGTCAGACTAAAGAACAAATAATTTCCAGCTCTTATGATACCCTCAGGCTATCCATAACTTTTTTGCATTTGACAATTTAAAAAAGCTACACAGACCTTTTTCAATGAAATTATTTCGCATCCAAAACCTTCTTTCACAGCAGTTTTCATGACCAATCATCTTGTCCTGCGACGTCCTTTATATTGAAATTCTTGTCGGCCAATCGCAAAGTGATACAAATTTAACAGGTCTGAGATTCAGCCTCTATAGAACTGGTTCAAGACTGAGACAGCCAAGTGACATGCAGAAACTCTTTTCAACCAATGTTGCTATAGTCTTATATCCATCTGATTTTCTAGACAGTGAACCTACAATAAGGCTGTTGCAAGTTTTTCTTTTTTCTGATTTGACCTCTTTAGCTACATTAAACCTCGTATCATTTTTTATCATATAGTTGAGTAGGATTCAACAGGTGGTGATTAGCCAATGAGTCTATTCTGTCAAATATAGTTGTAAGGTTTTCTCTGAACTCCTGATCATTTGTGGTAATCCAACTTTCGCCTTAGCCTTCCATGTGTTTACAGTATACTGAAGTCGCGTGGTTGCAATTAAGTATGATTGTCCTGTTAATATATTTGTCCCGAAAATGATGTTTCTGTAATTCAATTCAAAGTATTAAGTCATCTGCTTTCTGGTGACACACATTCTGCCTAAAAAGGAGTTTAGCCCTCAAGAATCCTCTTGAAAGTAAAATCAAAGTGCAATGATCAGAACAGTTATTGCAGAGAATACATTTTTCGGATAGATAAATTCCATAATTTGTTGAAATTGAAAAGCCTTTCAAATAGAGGCAAGACATGTTGGGGTCCTTATCGAAGATTAACCTGTTATGTTGCCTGTTTGCATCATTGGATCTTGCAGCTCGAAGGACAACTCTAATTCTGGCAGTACAAAGAATAACTGCAATATCACCTCAGCTTGTCGATAGTTGGTTTACAACTTCAAAAAGTTCCTTAAGTCTTAATTTATCAATGCTACTTAAAAAATTACACACTAACAAGAACAAATATGATTTGCTTAAAATCACGTTGAAGAGACTAAAGCAGTTTAAGTGATGACAAGCTTGCTCCATTTTTTCTCTTAGCAAAAAAGAAGGAACTTTACAACATCATCTAGGATTAGAAAGAACAGAAGCTGGGGGCGGTGCTGAAGAAATATGGGCGCCATCAGCAGGAGGTGGTGCCAGTGCATGTGAAAACTTATACACCAGGTTTGAACCTACCTCCATTACACCCTCCAACACCTTTACAACTGTTGACATGAGAGGCCTTCTTTCTGGGTCATCTTGCAAACACCAAGCAGCAACTTTTAGCATCCTGATTATTTCCTCTTTATCACTCTGCATATATTCATCTAAATATCCCAAAATGTTTTCAGCTTTATTCTGCAACATTCTAAGCAAATGGAAGGCAGATTCTGGTTGCGAGTGATCAATGTTTCTGCGTGCACAAACTACTTCCAGTAGAACAATTCCGAAGCTGTACACGTCAACTTTTATTGTAACGTGACCTAATGCTTTGTGCCATTCTGGAGCAAGATATCCAGGGGTTCCTCTCATTGAAAGTTGGACTTTGCTCATCTCCCTATCAATCAGCTTAGATAATCCGAAGTCAGAAATTTTGGCGTTGAACTTTGGATCTAAGAGTATGTTCTGCGGTTTTATATCAAGGTGGATTATGGTCTGTCGGCATTCTTCATGAAGATAAGCCAGCCCTTTTGCAATGTCAAGTATAATCTTCTTTCGTGTCTTCCAATCAAGGGAAGATCTTTGGCTTTTCTTAAAAATCCAACTATCCAATGATCCATTACTCATATACTCGTATACTAGAAGCCTGTATGATTTCTCTGCACAAAATCCTATCAACCTCACCAAGTTAAAATGGTGCACGCTTCCAATTGTCTCAACTTCCGCTAAAAACTCCCTCTTTCCTTGGCCTAAATTATCCAGACGCTTCACCGCAATTCCTGTTCCATCTGCGAGTACTCCTTTGAACACAGAACCAAAGCCTCCTCTTCCAAGTGTTTCCTTGAAATCATCGGTCGCATCACAAAGATCTTTATACGAAAACCTCACAGGCATTCCTGGAACTTGCTGTATATGATCATCTTCTACATCCTCCTCAGTATTTTCGGACTTGCTCCACCTGACCCTCAAAACAATAATAACTACAAAAGAAATGATAGCAAGAACGCCACCTACAACTCCTGCTATAATTGGCTTCCATTGTCTTCTTGAAGTAGCATTTGACCTTATTTCAGGCATTGGTTTTATCTCCCCTGATGATGGCCGATAGTTGTTTGCTGTAGCTGTTGTGTTTCTTGAATTGGGCCTATATGAAGTAGTATTTATTGAACTGGATCTATATGAAGTGGTATTTATTGACTTCCCTGCTAAACAAAATGATTTAAGAAGTATATTCATTATGGAAACCAAGAAGATGATGGATTATATATGCACTGCGGTGGATGAATTTATAAGAATGGACAGTAATAGAATGAAAATATGCCGACTTTCCCTGACTTTCAGATGAACAAAACTACCCTTAAACATTAAAATGTTCATAAATATACAAAACTGAAAAAAGGCAGATTTACCTGGGCAGAATGTAATTTGGTAATCGGTGGATGGACAGGTGTAGGTAGTGTTAGTATTATCATCATAAATATAGCTGTAACCCTGTGGACATGAATTCTTGAAAAATCGAGAATACAATGAAGGCTTGCATTTAACACTTGACATGCTTCCGCCATCACAACAATATATGGGCAACTTAAGAGCATCGCAAGCGCTCCTGCATCCCACACTCTTCTCTTCTGTACCATTGGTAACCTCAAGCTCTGTAGGACATGATTCGTTCAAATCGCCAATGCATCCTGTGCTTGAACAGTTCTGACCAGAAGGCACAACAAGCAAAGGCAGGTTGAAGCCATCAACAAGACTAACATCAAAAAAGTCAAGGCCATTGAAATTGCCCAGCGCAAACTCTGCCAACGTTACAGGAGAAGCACCACCGTTGCCTGAACATTCTAGTTTTCCGGAGCCACAGTCGCCAGTAATGCAGGAGAAATTTCCTGAGTAGTCTTCGGTGCAATACGTGCGGCCCCAGAACCGACCATTCCAAGAAGCTGGTGCTTTTATGATCTTTGACTCATTCTTTTCAAGGGAAAAACCAGTTGTGGGGAAAGTACCACTACTTGAGGAGGAAACTCCTGGCCAAACTGTGTGGTTACAACTGTTCGTTATTGTAAATGTTGTTGAAATAACTCCTGCTTAGCAAGAACATAACATAGCAAGTTAACAACAACTTGATTATTTAATTTGAGATAAAAAAAAAAAGAACGACTGTCACAGAATCTTGACCATACCTGATATGAACAAATGAGCAACCAAGAAAGAAGATAAATGCATAAATAATATTATCCGAGACATTGAAGCAGAATAATTTTAGTTGAGAGGAGGAGGAAGTAGTTCGGATTCCAATTAGGAAAGTTTCTTTCTCTTTCATTCATTTGTCTAGAGGCCTGATTGAAGGTCAATTATGAAGAAAAGCGAAAGTCTATTTCGTTTAGGGAACCGACTTTGTGATTCGACATTTTGAGGTGAAAGATAAAACATGGCATCCAACTAATTTCCTCCACACTTTCGTGGAAGTAAGGCATATGTTACCCCACATCTTTGACAGGATATACTACATCCACAAAAGTACGAAGGGCGAGAATGGACCACCAAAACCAAGCTATTAAACCTGATCTTCCATGGTATATCAACTCAGAAAATTCATGATTTGAAGTTTGATCCTGATCGGTTTTCATCTTAACCAGTTTTAATATTGATTCAAACAATTTTAGACGACCTAAAAGGTTAATTCGTGTCCTAGTTAACTGATCAAATATGATCACTAGAATTAATATAACCCTTTACCGTTCAAGAACTCTTCATTAATGTTAATTAATATTTTTTTTACATGGAAAAAAAAGAAATGCTCTCAGAATTAATTATCTTTAACTGCTAAATATAGTAGGATAACATGGAGTGATCTTCTCTCTAATTGAGACAAAACCTTTCCATAATATTTGTCAGCTCTTACGCAATATTCTTCCGAAATATTCTGATAGACTATTTCCATTATTTCCATATTATAATACAATTGGGCTGATTCAAATCATGGGGCTCAAATTTCTTGTTCACAACCAAAGAGTCCAGCAAATATATAGTTGAATTAGTGATAACTCAATACCTTATCAATGGACGTGTAGAGAAGAAACTAAATTATAAAAAGAAATAAAAACTTAAGCATGCATGCGGTATTAAACTTCTAAACAAAGAGGGACTACCTAAATATTTTTCTAAGCACATAAGTAATGAATAACAATTTCCTATATTGATATCATCAATGAAAGAAAATTAAGCAGAAGCCGGTCCTGTGAAGATTTGGTGCTTAATACTACTGCCTTCATTCTATGTTTTCGTTTTGGATCTCAATTTTCCATGTCTACTTGGGTTTATTGTGTTGTAACCCATTTTTGGATTCCCGTAAAAAAAAAATACTAAAAAAATCAAGAAAATATTATCAAAAAATAATAACAGTAAAAAAAGATGTCAGAACGCTTAGAAAATGGTCACAAAATGGTTGAGGAGGTTTAAAAATACAAAAATTAAAATTTGATAATATTTTGTTGACTGATGATAACCCTGTTGACAAAGAAAATTCAATTTGACGAAGAAAAGTCCAAAATCAGATGTTTATGGACTCAATTAAATTTTTTTGAAGGTTTAATTGAATTTATGGAGAGTTTGATTGCAAGAAAAATTGATTTTGGAGTTAATTTGGGCTTTAATTGGAAGAAATTAAAGTTCTGGAGTCAAATTATAATTTTTGAGAGTTAATTTGGTCAAATCAGACGTTTAATTGCATAAATGTTGAAGTTTGATGGCCAATTAGGGACTTAATTGAAGAAATCTGAGACCAAGGACCAAAATGCAAAACGCACGCAAATTGAAGGCTTGATTTTGAATCTGACGCGTTTTGGCTCCAAAATCCATTTAAATGAAACGGCGCGTTTTGGAAAAAACGACGTCGTTTCATGCACTGTTACAAAAAAAAAAAGAAGCTTGAAACAGTGCCGTTTTGAACGGCACCCATGTCTTCTTCTTCCCCTGGACGCGCGACGCAGGGGAAGAAGAAGAAGATTTTTTCCTCTGTTCCACCGCCAGCTCTCTCTCAAAAAGACGCTGACAACCCACTTGCTTGCCATGTGGTGGAAGAATGGAGGGGACGTACCCCTTGGGCGGCAGCACAGTGGCCGCCCCCAGCCACGTCCCCTCCCCTGTTGTTTCCTATAAAAACAGGGGAGGCAACCAAAAAAGAAAAGGAGGGACGGAGAGGAAAAAGAGAAGGGAGAGACCGAAAGACCGAGAGAGAGAGAGAATAGAGGAGAGGGAAGAGAGAAGAGAAGAGAAAAGACGAGAGGAAAAGGAAAGAAAAAGAAAGAAAAACAGACAGCAAAGGAAGAAGAAAACACAGAGGAAGAAGGAGGAGAAATTGCCGGCCACCGTGCCTCCGCCGCCAGCGTCGCCGCCACTCCAGGTAAGCCCTCCGCCCTTTTTATTTTGCCTTCACTTCTTCCCTCGCCATGCAAGACGTGCACAATGCACGTCTGCAGGCGGGGAGAAGCTGGTTACTGTGCTCATGCACAGTAACCAGCTAATGTGGGCTGGGTCGAGCCCAGCCCATGTAGTTGGTCTGTTTGGCCCAGCCCATGTATTTGGTCTTCATCCAGCCCATTTCAAGTGAAAAAATTAAAAATATTTGTTTCAACATTTTATATTGTCTTTTTCCGTGTAGTTTTTATGTTATTTTGATTAATATCGGGCAGTATTTTACATGGTAAAAATACAAATCCGGTATTAAAATACCCGGTTGTCGTCAAAACTTCCAAAAATACAAAAAATTTTGAAAAAAAAAAATGTTTTTGTGCATACGGCCAAGTGTCTCAAAGCAAAAAATAATAATCATATTGTGTTTTTAATACACCAAAAAACAATGTTTTAGCATGCATTTTGGCTTTAATAACCAGTTTATTAAAGTCAAGAGAACATTGACCAAAATTGCAAAAACAACAAAAATTTTATTTTGTTTATCTATTAGTATCTGGGGTACGACATTACATGTAATGCGTATTCTGGATATTTAATTATTTTTCCGGACAATAGAACAGTTAGATTTTATCGCATTAAGATAAGAATCTTCTTATTAAGGAGGGCTTGTCTTGAACTTTAGACAGACCAACAATTAGAAACCACAACACGACTTGAGATTTTATCAGACAAAACAATGCAGCTTACCTTAGGTAAGACGTATTTGGGGTGCTAATACCTTCCCTTTACGCAACCAGTCTCCGTACCTGATCTCTAAGACCAGTTAGGGTTCCTAGTAACCAGAATACTAGGTGGCGACTCCCATTCAAAATTTCCACTGATAAGAGACAAGAATTCCTTGTCTCTCCACATTTGCTAGAGATAGACCATTTTCATTTTTCCTTGAGAGTGGGTGGACGATCGCCGCGACGCCGCACACGTGCGACATATTGTATCATAATTCTGGTGATTTTTGATATCTACTGCCATTGTATTCTATAGATTAATGTTTCGTTTTATTTCACCTTTAATAGGTGTTGCTATGCTCGTGCTTATAAAAAAAAAAAGAGCAAAAGCTGGCTCTTCTACAGAACCAGTTCAAGCCTAGAATCCTGATAATCTGTATAGAAACCACAACTATAACTATTTCTTGCAGAATTGAATCATCTGCATTTGTAACTACATCTGTAACTACAAATTCATCCATAACTAGAATTGTAATTGAAGATACCATTAATGTAACTGAAGATTTTGGGCATACTTAAAAGCTACTATCACTGATCATGCAAAAGGAAAGAAGATTAAAAACAATCTTTATTCTATCTTTATATTTGTTTCTATATGGTATCTGAGCCATAAACCAATGCCAAAGATTTTTTTTCTCTTTTCTTCATCATGTCAATCCCAACATTATTTGATGCCCAAACAAACCGACTCTCTATTTTCAACTCCCACCTCATCCCTCAAAATCACTAAACATAACTATCTGAACTATCCTATTTAAAAAGCTATCATGGTTTCATATATGAAAGGAAAAAAATTTTTTAGCTATGTAGATGGTATTCTCAAACAACCTTTAAAAGAAATGACTTCTAATAATGGAACAATCTACTAATCCATTATTTGACATTTGAAAAACTGAGGACAATTTAATTCTTAGTTATCTCATTTCCTTTCTTATTGTTGAAGTTCTTACACAGGTTGCTAACTACTCCACTTCTCATAAGGTATGACAGGCTCTTACTACAACTTTTGCATCTTAATCTAAAGCTTAAGCAATTCAGATATGGTCTCAACTCTTTGCAGCCTGCAAAACTAATAAGATAGCAAATGAATATTTCATAAATATCAAATGACTTGTAGATAATCTAGCCATTGTTGGAGAACTCTAAAATTTGATGATGTTATCTTATAAATTCTTACTGGTTACCCGAATATAACTCTCTTGTAACTAAAATCTATGTTCGTGATGATTAACTTGCATAAGAATATGTTTACTCTATGTCACTTACTTGTGAGGCATGTATTCAGCACCACTCATAGTCTGCTCCTATCTCTCTTGCTTTAGTTCATGTTGCTTCACGACAACCACTTGTCTATGTAAATCATAGTTGTGAAAATTTATTTCAAACAAATGGCAAAGAGTGTCATTTTGGTAGTCAATCTCATAGTCTTGGTAAAGGTATTGCTTCACCATGTAATTTTGAAACATGGTATCAATTTTAAGACAAGTATGGACATACTACATCTAGATGCTATAAACGTTATGACCCTACCTTCTTGCCACCACCTCCTCACCAAAATACACAAGCTCATCTTTCCATTCATCATCAATTATAGACATTTGCCTAAGAATGGCATCTTGATTCAGGAGCAATGCACCTAACAAACAATATCAACAATCTTAATATCCATGATGAAAAGTATATTGGTATTAATCAAATTCAAGTTGGTGATGGTTCAGGTTTGTATATCACTCATATTGATACTACTTTTTTTTCATCAACATCTTTAAAATCCTTTGTCCTTGAAATTTTTTTTGTAGTGCCTCAAGTACAAATAGTCTTATCTTAGTTCAAAGTTTTGCTTAGGATAATCATGTTTACTTTGAGTTCGACACATTATTTGTTTTTATTAAGGATTTGTAATGTTTTGTATTAAAAGATAGGAAATGGCAACAAGGCCCTTGAATGCTTAGATGTAGGAATAAATTAAAAGAGGGGTATAATAGTAATTGTATAAAGAGATTATATATATAAATAGGAAGAAAAAAAAAAACAAAAGAAGAGATCTGAATATTTTGAGTGAAAAACCGTGAGAGAGAAGGGAGAAGGGAGAAAGAAGAAGAAGAAGAGAAAAGAGGGAAATTAGAAAGGAAATAG
>Ga0307513_10010207_pt1 | contig 11803 bp, 6 predicted proteins | sample 15_EM_MG_FD_202174 | JGI IMG/M metagenome (GOLD analysis project Ga0307513, IMG submission 202174) | Populus trichocarpa ectomycorrhiza microbial communities from riparian zone in the Pacific Northwest, United States - 15_EM | ecosystem: Host-associated > Plants > Roots > Unclassified | place... | reverse complement strand
CTTAAAAGCTTAACATAATATCTTTTTAATGTAGGATAAAAAACTTTTTAAAATATTCTTTTAAACTTCATAATATGTATAATCTATATTTACATGGATTTTTCATATGAAATATTAAAACTTTAATTTTTTTTAATTTTTCCGGGTTAATCCGGGTTTACCCGAGTTGACCCATGAAACCCGGGACCCGGCCCCTTGGCCGGGTCAACCCCCGGGCCGGGTTTAATAACTATGGGTGGACTGCCTAATTTCAGCAAGTTTTTGGAGCACCCTAGAACTCTTGCCTCTCCATCTAAATCTAGAATTATGCAATTACATGGCTCTCTCCAGGATCTTCATTAAAATGATGATATTGTTACTCTCTACTGCATAGCTAAGGGATTATTTGACGAACTAGTCGTCACAGGTAGACTTATCTCCCTCACATACTTATCTTGCGTGCAGATGAATAAATTAATGATATCAAAAAGTGAAGCAAGTTCCTTTCCTCTAATTTAATTTACATATAATTAAAGGAAAGGAACTTGTATAGACAGAGCTTCTTGATGTTCTTATAGGGAAACACTTTAAGCATCTTTACTTTTCCCTCTTTCTTATGAAAACTTCACGTGCGAGTTTGTCCTTTTTTGGATGCAGTAGTTCTTTTTCTCATACTTTATTCTTCCGGCGTCTTTCTTTTCTTTTAAGTGATTTTAATTTAACTTCTACTAGAAATTGTGATGAACGTGCAACACATTGGCTTCCAAGCTGGTAGAGTGATCAGGTTGTTTTTATAAGCAATACTTTTATTATATCAAGTTTTGAATCTCCTGAAAATTATTATTTATATTGTCAAGCTCTTTCAATTTCAGTGTAGAATTGACCTCATCTTTTGCTTATTCTAGCGTAAAAGTATGTCATTTAATATTAGCGTAAAAATGACTTCAACAACAAACTACATAAATTCACAAAATTTCAAGAATTTCAGAATCTTCAAAACCGCACACCCACCATAGGATGCAAATAAAAGAACTCAAGATAGTAATAATCTCATAGAATGCAAATAAAAAAAGTTATAAAGCTCAATTTTTAATAAGCTCAATTTTAAAAGATGAAATTAAAAAAAATCAATTAAAAAAGGACAAAAAATATAACGTGAGTTAACTTGCTAAACTCGTGACCTAGGTTATGAGACTATAATAACCCAATAGAAAGTAAATTAATATAAATTATGAAGCCTAATTTTCAATCAACCTAGTGTTGAAAGATGAAATTAAAAAATAATTAATAAAAGACATAAAAAACGACTCAAGTGAACCTAGGTTAACTCATCACTTGAGTCATGAGACAAGGATAACCTTATAGAAAGCAAATCAAAACAAATCACGAAACTTAATTTCTAATTAACCCAATGTTAAATTATGAAATTGAGAAAAAAAAATCAATTAGGAAAAGAGAAAAAAATCAAGTCAACTAATTAAGTTAACCCGTTAAACCTTGAGGTTAGCATTTTTTATTTGGAATTTTTCATCGTCTTGGTACCCTCACAAGTAATTTCAAGAATATCTCAAGCTTCCTTAGCTATCTCACACATGTAGGTTCTTTAAAATTCATCAAGAGACTACATGAATATAGTATTCAAGCCTTTATTATTCCAATTATAATGAGTGGATTCATCTCTAGTGTTGCACGCATGTGGCGTTGCGGCGAAAACATCCACCCTCAAATTCTGTTATCTTCTATCAATCTGGCAAATATGAAGAGACAAGGAATTCTTGTTTTTTATCTGTGAAAAAATTGGAATGGGAGTCGCCACTTAGTATTTTGGTCACTAAAAACCCTAACTGGTCTCAGAGATCGGGTACAGGGACTGTTTGCGTAAAGGGAAGGTATTAGCACCTCAAATACGTCTTACCTAAGGTAGGCTGCATTGTTTTATTGTCTGATAAAATCTAAGGTCTTGTCGTGTTTTCTAGTTGTTGGTCCGTATGTGGTTTAAAAAAAGTTCTCATCGGTAAGGAGATCTTTATCTTATTGGGTAAAACCTAACCGTTCTAACGTCAACAAAAAAATTTAATATCCGGAGTACGTCTTACGTATAAGGTCGTAACCCCAGATATTGAAAGAAAATAAAATAATTTTTTTTTGGAATTTTTGAAATATTGACCTATTTCTCGTGACTTTAATAAACTGGTTATTAAAGCCAAAATATATGCTAATACATATTTTTGAAATTTTCTTTGTTGTATGAAAATATAACATAAATTTTTTTTATTTTTGAGACACTTGGCCGTATGCATGAAACCAAAACATTTTATTTTTTATTATTTTATTATTTTTTTAACAAAAACCAGGTATTTTAATACTGGATTTGTATCTTTACAATATAAAAATACAAACCACTATTAATTAAAATACAATAAAAATATATAAAAAAATCATAAATTTTAAAAAAATATTTCAAATTTTTTTTTTTTTACTGGATCCAGCTTAGTGTATGTGGCTGTGCGAGACCCAGCTGGAAAAACAAAAGTCACACGTGAGCTTCCTCACGAGTGCATGCGTAACATATGCAAATGGAAGTAGTTACTGCTCCAGTGAATTATACTTGAACAGTAACATTTGCATTTCACTGTTCAAGTGAATTATAATTCACTTGAACAGTGAAATGCAAAATTGAATTGCATGCACAGAGACGAGGAGAACAAACCTGGTGGCGGAAACGATGTCTAAGACGATGGTATTGGCGTACGCTCACAGTGATGCTGGTGGCGGTGGAGAGGAAGCCGACGATGGCTCACGGTGGTTATGACGGTTGCGGGCAGTGTTTGATGCAGTTTTTCTTCTTCTTCCCCGTGCAGAGGCACCAGCCTCTGTTTTTTTCCTTCCTCGTCTGCTTCTGTTTGGTTCTTCTCCTTTTGGTCTCTGGTGAGGGTGGAGCTGCTGGTGGCTTTCAGACGGTACGGTGGAGGTTGCTGTGGGGGGCGACGGTGGCAGCGGTGGAGAGGAAGAACAACGGTGGTTCTCCTTTTTCCTGCCTTCTTCCTCTGTAATTTTCTCCCCCCTTTCTCTCTGTTTTTTTTTTTCCGTTCTTTTCAAAAGATTTCCCATCCTCTCTTCTCTTCCTCCTTCTCTGTCTTGTGTCTCCCCTCTGTTCTGCTCTCCTCTCCCTCTCTCCCTCTGTTTTCCTCCTTCCCCCCCTCTGTCTCGTCTTTCTCCTTGTGTTTCCTCCCTCTTTCCTTTTTCTCCTCCTTCTGCTCGGTCCCTCCTCTGGCTTTTATAGCCAGAGGATGCATGCGTTATGGCAGGAACATGGTAACGGCCGGCGTGCATTATTGTGGTGAGGAATATCAGCCGCGAGACATGCCTCCCTTGATTGCAGCTCCACTGTCTTCTCCTATCTTCATTGCCAGCGAAGAAGACAATGAATAGTTTCGGCGCCTTTTTTAAATTTCAAATGGATATTTTTGATTTGGTCCTTGGATGTTTTTATAATTTTGTAATCAAGCCCCCGGAAAAATTGTAATTGCATCCCTTGATTTTAGCGTCTTTTCCGGTTTGGTGCTTGGTTTCGGATTGTTTCAATTAAGTCCCTAATTGGCCATCAAACTTCAATAATTATACAATTAAGCCCCTGATTTGACCAAATCAACTCTTAAAAATTACAACTAGACCCCCAAACTTTAATTTCTTCCAATAAAAGCCTAAATTGACTTAAAATCAATTTTTTTTACAATCAAACTCTCCATAAATTCAATTAAACCTTAGATAAAATGTAATTGAATCTATAAACATCTGATTTTGAATATTTTTTTTTAAATTGAATTTTCTTTGTCAACAGGGCTTTCATCAGTCAACGACATACTGTCAAATTTCAACCTTTTGCATTTTTGAACCTCCTCAACCAATTTTGGCCTTTTTTCGGCATTCCAGCATCCTTTTCTCACTCATATTATTTATTGAATTTCTTCCGAATATTTTTTTATATATATTTTTGTATTTTTTTATTTTTTGTGTGTGAACCCAAAAATGGATAACAACATCTGGTCTAGTTGCTGAAAAGAGTTTTAGGCTTAATCCATCCATGCTCAACTGAGTGTCAAATTTTCTCGTCTAGTGATTTGAGGAAAGCTTCCATCCTCACATTCCAACAGGTATAGTTCTCACTGTTGAATTGCAATGCTGAAGTCAATGTTGAAATGTTGAACAAGGAAAATAGATCTCACTCTAGAATGAGTGAACTTGCTCTGATACCACTTGATGGTCCTGTTCTTGTTCCCTATATGTTAAGAAGCAAGTTGCTAATACTTTGCAAACCTGATTAGTAACGAAATAAATATAAGTGCGGAAAACTTAAAGAAACATGTTATTTGGTTATGAAGGGAAAAACTTTTGAAGAGCTTTTAAAAAAACACCTCTAGGGTAGCCAAACCCAAGATATATTATTGTCACCAGATTAAAAGATAACAAGAGGAGTATTTTCGACTAAAAATCATTTGTATATATACTACCTTTATTTCAAGACAAACGTTTTGTTTTTTCTTTTGTCATAGTAGCTTGCTAGAACACCTGATGATTTTCAAATTATTGTCATCCTAACTGGAACATCCAGTTGCTAACAGTTAGCACATGAACTCCTAGAAGCCTGCAAGCTCTCCAACTCTTCATAAAGCAATTCTTCTTGAGCATTTTCTTTACACTCTAGTTGTGTGTCAAGAGTGTATGTCGTGAAACTCTGTATAACTCCTTAGTTAGTTGGGAACTCTTGCTCTGTTGCAAGTGTTACTCTCCCTTGGTTAAAAGCAACGTTTTGATTACTATCTTAGTATAAAAAAATACAAACAATAAAATCAGTGAAATAGAGGAGACTTGTATCCTGTCCTTTTTTTTATAAAACATAAATCCACTTAATAAATGTCCCACAAATTGATTTATTTCATATCTCACTTTGTTCCTTCAACCAAATATATTTATATAACCTTAGATTTATCATCATAACTGAAAGTTTTAAGTCCCAAATAATAATAATAAAAAATTATGATATTTTTGTTTATGTTTTTCCTTTCATAATCGAAACTCTTTGGCTGATTTTAATTTTCACAATCAATAATAATCAACTAAGATATCTTTGAATTTAAATCTTTCATTTAGAAAATATTACAATAGCATATGGATAATGTGATTGAATAAAGAAAATAAAGAAAATAAAAAAATAAAAATTGTCGCACGTGTGCGACTTCATGATGAAAAACATCCACTCTCATATATTATCTAATGTATCTATGTGGAAAATATGAGGAGACAATAAATTCTTGTCTTTTATCTGTGGAAAGCATGAATAGAGTCGCCACCTAGTATTTTGGTCACTAGGAACCCTAACTGGTCTCAGAGATCGGGTACGGGGATTGGTTGCATAAAGAGAAGGTATTAGCACCTCAAATACGCCCTATCTAAGGTAGGCTGCATTGTTTTATTTTCTGATAAAATTTAAGGTCTTGTCATGTTTTCTAGTTGTTGGTTTGTCTATGGTTTAAGAAAAGTACTCCTCAGTAAGGAGGTCCTTATCTTATCGGATAAAACCTAATCGTTCTAACCTCAACAAAAGAATTTAACATCCGGAATACATCTTATGTATAAGATCATAACCCTAGATATTAAAAGAAAACAAAATAAGTTTTTTGAAAATTTTGAAATATTGACCTAATTCTCGTGACTTTAATAAACTGATTATTAAAGCCAAAATGCTTTCTAATACATATTTTTTAAATTTTTGTTGTATGAAAATATGATATGAATTTTTTTTTTGAGATACTTGACCATATGCATGAAAACAAAACATTTTGTTTTATTATTATTTAAATGTTTTGACGAAAACCGGGTATTTTAATACCGGATTTATATCTTTACAGTATAAAAATAAAAACCAATATTGATCAAAATGAAGTAAAAAATTTGCGGAAAATCATAGATTTTTTGAAAAGAATTTTTTTGAATTTTTATTTTATTTTCGGGCTGGGTCCAATCCGGCCCATGTGGCTGGACTGGACCCATGCCACCTGGTCACTGGCCCAAGCCAGTGACCCAACCAAGCCATGCACGCGTAAAATTTTACGCGTGAATGGAACAGTGCGAAGGTAATTGGTAATTGGTAATTGAATTACCTTCGCACTGTTCGTCCCTCGTTTTTTAACATAAAAAACGAGGACCCCTGGTTACAGAGTACAAAAATGGCGATCTTTTGGCTTTCTCGTCTTCTGTTTCTTTTTGTTTTTCTAGACGAACATGCATCAATTTTTTTACGAAGAAAGGAAATGAGCATACCTGGTTCTGGAAAAAGGAAACCGGTGGTGGTGCTGACCTCCCTGCTGTCTGTGAGCTTTGATTCGCCGCTCGGTTTCTCCTACTGCCGTTCCTTTGCTCTGCTGTTTATCCTCGTGCGGCCTTCCTTTGTGTTTCACTCTCCTGAATTTCCCACTGTGTTCTCTCCTTTCTCTCTTCTTCTCTTCCTTACACTCTCCCTCCCTCTGTGTTTCTGCCCCCCCTGGTTCGGTTCTTCCTCTGGCTTTGTAGCCAGAGGTCGCAGGCGTTTCTTGGTAACGGCCGGCGTGCATCACGGCGGCGAGGAACATCAGCCGCGAGACGCGCCCACCCTTGATTGCAGCTCCAACGCCTCCCCTGTCTCTTTATTGCTGGCCGTTTTTACTTTTGAAGAAGACCATGAACAGTGCGCGTAATTCTTAATGAAACGGCGCCGTTTTCAATTTCAAAATGATATTTCTGATTTAATCCTTGGATGTTTTTGCAATTTTGTAATCAAGCCCCCCGGAAAAGTTTTAATTGGATCCCTTGAGTTTAGCTCCTTTTCCGGTTTGGTCCTTTGTTTCGGATTGTTTCAATTAAGTCCCTAATTGGCCATCAAACTTCAATAATTATACAATTAAACCCCTAATTTGACCAAATCAACTCTTTAAAATTATAATTGAACCCCATAACTTTAATTTCTTCCAATAAAAGTCTAAATTGATTTAAAAATCAATTTTTCTTACAATCCAACCCTCCATAAATTCAATTAAACTTTAGATAAAATTTAATTGAGTCCATAAACATCTGATTTTAGACTTTTCTTTTTCAACTTGAATTTTCTTTGTCAACAGGGCTTTCATCAGTAAAAAATATACTATTAAATTTCAACCTTTTTGTATTTTTGAACCTTCTCAACCAATTTTGGTCTTTTTTCAGTATTCCAGCATCCTTTTCTCGCTCCAGTTATTTTTTTGGATTTCTTCCGAATATATATTTTTGTATTTTTTTCATTTTTGTGTGGGAATTCAAAAATAGGTAACAACAACAACAACAACAATAATAAATATTTATTTTCTTTGTTCAATCACATTATCCATATACAAATGGAATATTCACAAAATGAGATATTTAAATTGAAAGATACCTTAGTTGATTATTTATTGATTGTGAAAGTTGAAACCGGCCAAAGATTTTTTAAGAAAATTGTAAACATATAAAATTTTTTTTGTTTATTTATGAATGAAAACTTTAATTCATCCCCTTTTTCATATGAAAGACGAGAAGTTTTATTAATTAACTAATTTAGCCTTGAAAAGCATGGCTAAATAGGAGAAGTAAAGTAACAAGAGATAGGCTAGAAAAGATACAAAATGAAACAAGGACCAAGCAACTTAACTAGCTTCTTATTTACTTAATAAAAATATATAAATCAAGCAAAATATAAATACATGAAAGAGGATTATAACCATACAACTAAATCAGCTTCTCTATAAACTTCTTATTTGGCCAAATGATCTGCTACATGGTTACTTTCTCTATAAATATATGTAAAACTCATGTGAGAAATCCTAAGACAAGTATTGGAGATATTATTAAAATCACATTATAATCACAACAGTCTCATGACATTGCTTTCTTTTATCCAAGCAATTGCATTATATGAATCAGACTCCACAATACAACCCTTAATGGATGCACAACAACAATCAATACTTAAAATGAGAGTTTTTTGAATTTTCTAAACCTCAGGTCCATTGGATTCCCTGTACATATGGAATAGAAAAGTTACAAAAAATTTTTCCTTGTAATCCCTTAGAACACCCCTAATCCCCAAGGGTCTAAGCTTGCTACTTGCAGAAATATCTACATTCCACTAAAGCATACTTTGAGGAGGAGGAATTCATGATGATTATATATTTTTTTCTTATTTGTCCATATAAAAATACCATTTGGTGATCTTAATAAGTATATCCTAGTATAGCATAAACTCCCATAGTAATATGTTTCCCATGTTACAACTCTATTAAAAAGTGAGTAAAATAAATCATTCAAATGGTTTTTAACTAATTAAAAATTAAATTATTGTGAGCATTCCAAATAAAATCAAACTATTCCAAAGAAAAACAAAGGCCACACCTATTTTTGCATAAATCCCAAAATCATTTTATGCCATTATAAGTAAAAATCATCAAAAGATTTTAGTAAGATTCATTGTTGGCCAAACTAAGTCACCACCCGTGACCATAATTTCCATACCACCTCATCATAATAAAGGAAGACATGTTTTGAAGGCTTAATTTTTCTTTTATTATTATTGAAATGACAACTCAAATCACTCACTTGTAACAGACCTTGTCGGTGGTGAAAAGCTTTTATAGATAGTTTATTCATAATTGCAAGCTAGAGATTAAACTCAACATTGGAAGGAGCAAGAGAGGACCATAAATCAAACTGAAATGATTTATCTATTGGAAGAAGAATTGTCTCAATAAAGGTTGGCAACTTTTCACTGAAAAAATACATTTTAAATGAAGAAGCTGGATCAAATTGTTTATTTCAAAAGCAAAATTATCTATTCTAAGTGAATGGCTCATCGTTTTATGAAATGGATTGGGCATGATAACTATATGCCGAAGATTGTTCAGCTTCTGGTGAGGAGGGTGGGAACTCTAACACCGGATTATGGAAGGATGTTGTCTCAAATATTCATCATCAAAAGGTTGCTTTAAATTTATCTTTAGAAAAGGTTAATGCAAGGGGAAGTACATGGTGTAGGATTGTTAGTGGTTGTGCCAAGGACGTGAGACTTTAGAATATTGCAAACCAAGAAATTTGTGCGTTAGTTGATAATGGTTGCGGTACCAGCTTCATCTCGAATGATAGGGCTTGGCAATTCTTGTCTTACTGTACAGTTTCCAAGATTATATATATTACCTTTCGGAAGACAAAACTCTTCAATTGCTAACATGGGTGTGTGGGATCGATGACTTGTCTTGGATTTGGAATTTCTATGTCTGGTATGTTGTCCAAATTAACGTTGTCCAGCAAGGTTATGGACAAATTGAGTTAGAAGTCAATCTCTAATGGGATGTATACATGTTAAATCTATGTGTAGGCTTCTTTCATTTCCTAGTCAGCCTAGTACAAGCATTTCCTTCAATGGTGTATGAAAAGGACTCGCTAAATCTAAAGTTGAACTTTTTTTTTTGGATGGCTATCCTTCATAAAATCAACACCAGAGGTGTTTTGGCTAGAAGAGGTAGTATTATTGAGTCTGATGAAGCAACATGTTTTGTCCGTTTGTTGGCTGAGGAGATTGTTGATCGCCTTCTCATACGTACATCAACACCGGAGGTGTTTTGGCTTAAAATGTTAAGAAGAACTAGGTAGGGCAGTGCAGCATATCCCTTTCATTCAGCATAAAAATGTATAAGCACTGAATTGAGAATTTTAATTTGAATTAGTAATGATAAAAACGTATAGTCTCGTGCTTAACATTACTCAACATGCCCATCCAAATAATCTATCCAACCATATACATAAACATTAACATATCAAAATCTAAATAATATAACTCAACTGGTTAGATTTTAAATTTACTCTATAAAAATTACTAATTCAAGTCTCACAAACTTCAGAGTCACTAAATATTTATATTGTCATTAATTTTAGAACTTGTATAATTAATCAAGATACATATAAATTAACTCAAACACTCACATTAATAAAAAAATATATCATTTAAATTTTATCCACTACACGTGAACTTTCATTAATTATAATTATAATAAAAAGGTGATTCTCTATTACTTCTCTTGTAACAGCATATTTATTGGCACCGCGTGAATTTGAAAAGTGGCAAAAACATTTATTTTTCTTTTTTCATGTTCTATAATTTTTTTTTAATTAATCCTTTTAATTCAAGGGAAAGAAAGGGAAAAAAAAAAAAAGAAGGAAAATTGGTTGTCCCGTTGGGAAATAGCCGCCACACGCTGCCTATAATGAATGGCCTTGCTTTAGACACTTCCAGAAACACCAAGAAAGATCATTTATGAAGGCAAGAGGATTTTGAACGCGCCATCATAATGTGGCAGGTCCTCCACATGCTGGTGTGTTCCCATGCGCAACAATTTTTGTCATTTTCGTTAACTTTGGTCCCTAATTGTATAAATATTTTTAAGTTGAGTTTCAAATTTCTTCCCACCTAAATCCAAGTTGTTTTCTTTTCAATTTAATCTCTATTTTTTTTTTTATAAAAAAACCCCAATCAATCTAGTATAAAAAAAAATGAACAAAACCCCCCACCAAGATTCCTCCTAAATTGAGAACTCAAATTTCCAAATTAGCAAAATTCAAAAAGAAATATTTATGGAAATGACAGTTACAAAGAAAAAGCTGAAAACACCTAATAATTCCAATAAAAAGAAAGTTATTTACCGGTGATACAAAAAAAAAAAGCAATAAAAATGTTAACTTTCAACTTAAAAAGTCAAACTTTAATAACCAAAGGCAGTTAGATTAAAGAAATGCAATAAATAAAAAGTTGGGTTGTGCTCTAAGCAGTTGCAGATCTAATTAATAATCACCACAAAAGTTGATAGAAAGAGATAAACATAGAAATAAAAAGGAAATGCTTAGAGTGTAAGTTTTTAGAAACTTTAAACACAAGAGAACTACAGAAAGGAGGAAATAAAAGAAGAAAAACTTGCTGAGTTTGAAGAGTTTGTATGAGTTAAGAGGGAGATAAAGCGAGGGGAAGTTGCAATCTTTCTACAATGTGAGAGATTCAAAGATTGAAGCTTTGAGCATAATCAACTGAGTTTATTCTCTGAGAGAGAGGGGTGGTGAGTCAGGTAATGGGCACACTAGAAAGCTATAATTGATCAAGATTTTGAATTTGCCCTAAATTATTTGGTGAAAAGTTTTGGTTAATTATCTAATACGTCTGTCTTCAGTTTAGACTTTAATTATATCCGACTCAAGCCTAATAAAACCTAGCTAAGAACAAAATAAGAAAAAATAAATAAAAAGATAGTTCACTATTCAGGTTAAGATATTGTACCCATGATCTTAGTCGTGGTGATTTTAAAAAAGAAAAAACACTACACACAGAGCTGTTGCTAGCACCTTGAATCTGTACCTGCAACGGCGCATAGTTCGAAAACTAATTTGCAGAGAACACTTACACTTAGAGCGTGTTTGGTATTGTAGTAGCTATTTTGGTTATGGTTTGAAAAAAATTATTTTATAAAAAGTATTTTTAATTGAGGTTGGTTTGAAAAAATAGGTGTTTGGTTAAAACTGTGGTTGAAATTAAGGTTGAATAATTAAAAAGTAGTTTAATGTGTTTGGTTAAGAATGTTTTTGAAATTAAAGTTATAAAATAATTTTAAAATATATATATATATATATATATATTAAAATTGATGGTTTTTAATTTAAATGTTGTAGATTTAACTATTGTTATTACTTCATGAAATAAATAATACTTTATATAAAATATTTTTTATTATGCCATTAA
>Ga0307513_10010206_pt1 | contig 11805 bp, 10 predicted proteins | sample 15_EM_MG_FD_202174 | JGI IMG/M metagenome (GOLD analysis project Ga0307513, IMG submission 202174) | Populus trichocarpa ectomycorrhiza microbial communities from riparian zone in the Pacific Northwest, United States - 15_EM | ecosystem: Host-associated > Plants > Roots > Unclassified | place... | reverse complement strand
AGAAACTTGGTAGCATATGAAGCATCAAACGCATCAGGTCCGATGGTTTTTACACGTTACACAGAATTGATGAATGGGATTATCGATACCGAGGAGGATGCAAAAATACTTAGAGAAAGAGGCATTATTTTGAATCATTTGAAGAACGATGAAGAGGTGGCCAACATATGGAATGGGATGAGCAGGTCTATTAGATTGACAAAAGTTCCATTCATGGATAAGGTGATTGAAGATGTTAACAAGTATCATGATGGACTATTTAAAGTTAAGGTTGAAAAGTTCATGAAGCAGTATGTATTTAGTTCATGGAAGCTTCTCATACTGCTAGCTTCCATCTTGTTCTTGCTGTTAGCATTCCTGCAAGCATTTTGCTCAGTTTATGACTGTGCTCGCTTGTTTCACATCCACTACTAGCTAGTCTTTGGAGTCCACTATAGTACTATCCAATTACCATAAAAGGCTGGACCAATTGTTGCTCAACATGCAAGGTGTTGCTTGTCTTTTTCCCTTTTATATTTTTTGAAAGACAAGTAGGGGAGACATTTGCATTTTTTTTCTGTGAAGTCTTTTTTTTTTTGTTTTTTTTTTTCCTTTTCTGAGATAAGATAAGATAAGATAAGATGTATAATTATAGAGATTTATTAATGTGATGATTAAATTTTATGATCAAGGAAATATTAATTTCTCGGGGTAAGACTTTTGTGGATTTTGAGATAGATGATCCTTAAACCAGCACTACAATACTAGCAGGAAAGACTATATATATTGAGTGAAAATGGTCAAGAAAAATATTATTTTTATCAAAATTAATTTTGTTTGTTCAAAATTTTCTTGCATTGTCTATGTATTTTTTTCTTTGTGTTTTTTTAAATGTCTTTTTTATTCATGGTTTGGTAATTTTTTGAATAAAGATTTATTATGATTTTAATAGCAAGTTTCAGTAAAAAAATAAAAGAAATATCTTGATAATTTTTATACCTTTATATAAAAAAATTAATAAAGGAATAGTTATTTTGAGAAAATTGTATAAAATATCCATTGTTAAAAAAATAAAAAATATATTATATTCTTATTAAATATCCATGAACAAAATATTACTTTTAAAAAACTCTAATATTATTTTAAAAGTATGGTGTTATGTTGAAGGTATTATCAAATCTACTGAAGATAAGCATGATCAGGGATTGCCACCATGATCAGGAATCCCTGATACTGAAGAGATCATGATTAGGGATCACTGATATTGAAAATAATCGTGATCTCTGATCATATATGCACAAAAGATTACTGATACTGAAGATAATGAAAATCATATTTGCAATAAATAGTCTAAGAATTAAGTGTATATCTTATCATTTATTGCTTCCTTAATTAAAGGATTTTTTAATCAGAGATTGTAATTGATATAAGACCATGATGTAACAGTATTAGAAAAAATATTATAAATAATTATTGCAACTCATATTAGATTGTGTTTTTTTTATATTGTATTTTTATTATTTTTTTAATACATTTTTATCTTGTATTGTTTCTTGTGTTTAAAATTTCAAATATTGTTTCATGATTTATTGAGGGTTAATTTTTTAAAATTAAATTATAAATGTTAAACGAAAAGCAAAAGAATTTAATAAAAAAAAAGAATGTGAATGAAGAAAATGTTAGAAAATAATATAAATTATATCCTGTGATCTCACCTAAAAATTTAAACTTTTGAATTTAGATGGTTTTTTGACATGAAAGAATGTGAATGATGTATGTGATTTTGAAAATAATAGACCCATGGTCACTTGTCAATTTATTTACCAGTAATTACGCGTTATCAGATTCTGCATTCACATCATGAATCTAATGTGAGAATTCCAGTGCGGAATTTTCCTTGCAGCCAGAATCCCATAAAATGAAAGTTCGTTGCCCTTGCAGTCCACAAAAGGTCAAAATGTCCATTTTAGCTTTATTTCACTCTACAGGGAGAAAAGTACACCATTACCGTGAGCCACCAAGACCTTTTACAAGTATTTCTCGTCCTTTTCTTTTAAGATCACCAAAAAATTTTAATCTCTTTCTCCTTCCTTGTAGGGCACAACTTTTTTCTTTAACTTGTAATCATTGATTTCACAAAAATTTTTGGCATTCCAAATCCAATTATTTTTTAAAATAATTTTTTATCTTTATTCAAAACTAAAAATCAAATGGTCAATAGCAACTATATTTTGAATTGAATGGGTTTACATCAATATATGATTTTTGCATGATTTTTCAATCCAGAAAAAAATGGAGAAACATAATTTGGAAGGTAGGAGTTGATGATTAATAAAGTAATTCAAATATGGAATGAATTTATGAAAAAAAGACCTAAAAATTTTATCTGTGTTTCAAATTCCATCGGTAATTCTTTTAGTATTGTATTTAATATTTTAAAAAATTAAAATAAACAAAACAAGAAAAAAAGTTAAAAGAGAATAAAACTAAAATAAAAAACCAAAATTTGATTATTAATTTAAAAAATATTATTGAATACAATTTATCTAGTGGACAAAAGTTGAAAGAGGAGGAAGAGTAGGGAGAGGAGGGAGATCTTCACCAGGACCAAGTGGGGGATGAGGTAGACCACACGTACCAATGAGGTTTGACAACAGCTCCTCGTACACGTACCAATGATGTTATTGTGCAAGTAACCTCCACATTTGTAAACCTAAAATTTCATTCGTTCATTGAAATGAATTATTCAAAAATTATCCATTGTTGTTTATTTTTTAATTGTTTAGGAAATGAAAACAAACTTACATGTTGTGGTTGGGCTTCCACTAAGCAATGTACTTCTAAATGTATAGATCATGTTTAGAAGGTACACCCTCTCTGTGAGGCGGCATCGCACTAGACTAGTCTACATCGAGAGAGGGTGCATGTGCGTTAGATGCTTGGTCATAGTCATCACCTAACGATTTATGGTCATTAGAAGCGCTGTCAGAAGAACTAGCAGTGCTACTATTCGTATTACTTGCTAATGATCTTCTCTTCATCATATAAATAAACTAAAGCATAAAAATGTAATTTTGAATTGAATGGTTCTACATCAATATATGATTTTTGCATGATTTTGCAATCCAGAAAAAAAATGGAGAAACGTAATTTGGAAGGTAGGAGTTGATGATTAATAAAGTAATTCAAATATGGTGTCATAATCTAATTTTTAACCCTTTTATTTTAATTATTTTATTTATTGAAAAAATGATGAAAGAAATGATGAAAAACAAGTAAAAATAAAATAATAATAATTCATTATAAAGGAACAACCAGAAAGATTACATTAAAGTCAATTTCATTACGCATTAATGTTTTACAATTAAAATCAGTTCGAAATCAATTTAATCAAAATTGTCTTCTTCTTCTTCTTCAATTTCATCATCGTCGTGTCCATCATAATCTTCTTCATTGAATTGAAGCTTGTCGATATCATCGTCTTTATTGACTTTTGTATGTCCACTAGTTCTTAACATATCATTTAACTCCTAAACATCAACATCATAAAAAATACTCACATCTACATGAAAATTTGAATTTTCTTTTAAGTCAGTAGATGAAGCAAATTAACTCATCAATTTGAAAGACATTGTCTCTCACAATTACTTCATCATTACCATCCTGAACAACTTAGACACGAACCTTGAGTTTAGTTTTCACTACGGATAACCAATCAATCCTAGAACAATCATTTCTAAAGGAAGTAATGTACGTGTAATAAACTTGTTGGCATTATTTGAAAAAATAAAAACATTGTCGACATTGTGAAGTCTAGCCTATGCATTAATTTTGACCAAACCTTGGTGGGGATATGCTCCAATTCCTCTATTGGTATCATAACAATAGAATTTGAATAAAAAAGCTCTATTATACTCGCTATGATATTGCAATTCATTCACCTCTTCTAACTTCTTATAATAATCATCTTCAAACTCATTATAGGTAGATCCCTTAACACAAATTCTACTATTATAGATCATTCTACCATGACCATGCTCTTCAGTATAAAAGACATCTATTGATGAAATGCTCGTTATAGCATTGATTTTTCTTTCAGGACCCAAACATAATAAATTCAAACTACCACTAGCATGCCCTCATAACTGATAAAGCTCATATAAAATTACAATCAATAACAGTTTAAGAGAAATGTTTAATGAAATTAAGTATTACAAGAAATAAGAATTATTATGTAGTACTTATATATGTTTTGAACCATGAAATTTGAGATTTATTCAAATGTGAATTTCAAGATTGTAAGAATTGACAAGGTTGCCTACGAGGAATTTTTTAATCTACCAGTTTATGAGAGTATAAAAGAAAAATTATTTAAAAATAACATGTTAATATTGTACTTACTAAATAAAAGGTCTCAATTCATTGTAGTTAAATAACATATAATTATTGTCATAACCCGATTTTTTACCCATTTTTCTTAATTTTTTTTAAACTATACAAAACAAATGGCAAAAAACAACAAAAAATCCAAAAAATATATTTTTGATGTATTTGCGTCGTTTTTGCTATTTTCAGCATCTTTTCAAAAGAATTCAAAATTTATAAATTTACTTTCAACGCGTTCAATTTTCAATGCGCTCATTTTAAAATCATTGATTTATCTTTCTCATTGAATCAACGTTGACGTTGCATTTTCAAAAAATAAAAAAAATAAAAAATATTTGGACAAGGGGACCAAAAGTGCAAAAAAAAAAAAAACAACGAAGAAGAAAATGAGGGACCAAAGTGAATTTGGGTTTCTTGGTCACCAAGTTTGCTTGGGGACCATACAATTAGAAGGAAAAAGACAAATTATTTTGCCTATAAGTAATGAGGGAATCTCACACACAAAAGGAGGGGATTTTGGGGAGAGCATTGAGCAAAAAAAAAAAAAAACAAAAAAAGCCAAAAACATGACCCTCACAACCCTCCCCCCCTAAAAAAGACAAACAACAAAAACTTGTCTCTCACTTTACTCTTTAACTTTTCCCTATACACATATCAACACATTATATACATCAATCCAATCCTTGAATAAAAAAAAACACAAAAAGATCATGTGACCCTACCCTCTTTCCTTCAATAATCGTTAGCCCAAAAGCCTTCACTATCACCATCAAATAAAGAAAAATAGGAGACTTCTCAAACTAATCCTCTCCATCAATGTTACTAACAACACCACCTTCTCCTCCTAGCAACGATATCCATCATCACCATCAACCACTACGAACAGCCTAGCTAAACCACAACACCACCATCATAGCCCACAAGCTTTAGTTTTGATTGCCAAACCAACAACAATCATCTACTACCACCATGAAAAGCATTTCTACCAACCAACAAATTCTTCTTCAACCAACAAATTCTTCTTCAACCTCATCAATCTCCTCCATCAAGACTAACTTCAAATGTCACCCATCATTTCCAAGCCCACAAAAGAATCCAAACTAAGTTTTTTCTTCTAAAAAAACCATGACAACCCTCATTCTCTCTTTCTCTCACTATCAATGACGACTATGACCTTCATCAATGCTAACAAAACAACAATTATCCAAACTCTATTTATCCAAATTGAACCATCACCTCCTCTTTGAACCTATTGGACCATGATACAAACAAAGTCAGGTCCGAATTTGATCTTAAAATATTTGCTGACCAATTTTGTGAGATCAGACATATCTCTCAAATCGTACATCGGAACGAGCTGAAATTTTACAGTAAGACACTAGACACATGGAAATATATTTGGTAAAGTTTTAGGTCCAATAAGGTTCAGGAACATATTACTGTAGAGGGTTGAAGCTACTAGACAAATCTTGTCAAATATGTCAAACTGGACCTTTGTGTATTGTTTGAAACATTTCTGGAGCTATAAGTGGAATTTGTCTATGATTCAAGTTGGCATGGAAACTAGACATTTCAAGATTTCCAACCACATATGATAGTCCTAATAATTCATCCATACAAGAAAGAATGATATATTTAAAATCAGGACTGAAAATCTACCAAAAATATGTGAAAATTAAAAATTCAGGCTATACAAAGGAAATTTGACATGTAGACTTTGTTTTTGTTGTCCTACTTTATTTATTTCTTTAATATTGAATAATTATTTTTAATTTGGATTTGTTTTGGCCAATTAAACATTGTTTAGGGATTTATTTTATTATTGGACTTAAGTTAGTTAATTATTATTTTAGGCCCACTAGCTTGCTACCTAAAAAGGGTCCATTAGGGTTAGTTAAAGTAGACTATATTATGTTTTTTTTGTTGCAAACTTTAGTAGCAAGTTGGAGAATAAATGTGAGATTTTCTTCGTTTGTTTGTGGCAAAAACAATTTTTATTTGTAGGAACAAAAATCGTACACTGACTTATCGAAGATTAATTGGCTTCATGGCATCATTCGCATACTTAGGGTTCTTAAATACAAGGTTATCTTTGGGTCCAAGTATTTTTCCAATACCTTTGGTTCTTAGGTACAAGGTTACCTCGGGGTCAAGGTTCTATCAAACCTGATTTTTGATTTTTCAGGTTTTTATCTACTTCATTGGGGGTTGCTTGACCATGTAATTAAGATGTTCGCATCAGTTGGTATTAGAGCTAGGCTTCAAAAACCAGGTTATATCCTTTATTTTCTTCTTGTTAGTTTCAACTTTCTTAACTTTAGTTGTCTATGATTAAGTTTTTAATTATTTCGTGTCTAAAGCTTAGTAGTTTGCATCTAGGTTTCTTAAAAAAAGATTTTATTTTTTTATTTGTTGTCATCTTATAATATATCAATAGCATAAAGAGTAAAAAAAAGAGGAAAAAAAAACATCCAAAAGTCACTTGTGTTGAATCTGCCACATAATACAAACAAGGGATAATTTAGACCAAACCAATTCAGAAACTTCTCAAATTTTATATACTGGTTCTAGGTGTCCTAATCTCAACCCATATAAAAGTGAGATTATTTGGAGATTGTTTGCTATAGTAACTAAGGTCGGGATTAAAACTTGTTATAACAAGTCAGATTCGTATCAGAAGGGAATATCATATCAATAAAATTCAAAAAGTTCTCAAATTTTATATACTAGATTTCAAGGTTCTAATCGCACCCCATATAAATTAAAGGCCATTTGGAGTTCTTTTGCTATAGGAACTAAATTTGGGATTGCAACTTGATTGCAACTTGTCATAACGGGTTTAACTCTCATCAATAATTCAAATGATAGTATAATAACATCATAATTGATATATTTTGGTGTCATTTAAATTTTATTTATATAACCTTAACATCTTTTTTCTTTCGCGTCTTAAAAAACGTTCATTTTTCATACAAATTTGCTTGTTTCTCGTGAAATTATAATCATAGTTTTATCTTTGCTTGTTTTCATATTTTTCTTACTTTTTAAGTCATATAAACATATTTAGATACATTGTTATGGTTGTTATATTTGGTGTTGATTTCAGTTCCGTAAAAGTCAAAGAAAGGTGTAGCAAACATATTTAAGTGAAAAGCCTATATTTAAGGGAAACATGAGAGAAGTGTAAATACGTTAGGGAGTGGGTGAGGAATATATATTTCATGTTAAGTAACCAATTTTTAGATTCAATGATGTTGAAGGCAAGCAACGACATGGCACCAAAGAGAGGAGACAATGAAATTGTAACTTGGGTACGTATTATGAATCAACGGATGAATTGAATGACCAATGAATTTGGAGATAAGTTGGATAGGTTGGAGAGGCAACATGTTAAATCAGGCCTAGGCGAAGAGAATTTAATGTTAGGAGGGTTGTTAGGTGAGTTAACACTAATATAGATGAGTTTGTGGCTGATAATGCAAACATGAGTGATGTTGATTTTGAAGATATGTCCATGGGATATGGGGAATGTTTTGGAAAACAGTGGAATTATGAGTTTGTAGGGGAAAGATATGGTGATAATGTTGGCCAGAGGTGTAATTATAGGTACCAGGACCATAATACTGAGTTAGGTGGAGATTTGGGTACAATTAAGCTAAAAATATCGGTTCTTCTGGGGAATAATGATCCTAAAGTTTATTTAGAATGAGAGAAGAAGGAGTGGATTTTTTAGTGTCACAATTATCTAGAGCCAAAGAAAGTCAAGCTTATTGTGATTGCTTTTAGTGACTATACCATTGTATGGTGTGATCAGTTAGTGACAAACCGTATGAGAAATTATAAAAGACAAGTTGATACTTGGGATGAGATCAAATCCTTTATGAGGAGAAAATTAATGCTTAGCCACTTTTATATAGAATTGTATCAAAGGTTGTAGAGTTTGAGTCAAGGTACAAAGAGTGTTAATAAGTACTTCAATGAGATGGAACTTGTTATAATTTGATCTTATATTAAGGAGGATAGGGAGGATATCATGGCTAGATTTAAGAATGGCCTTAATCATGATATATCTAATATTATGGAGTTGTATCATTATGTGGAGTTAGAGGAGATGGTGCATATCGCCATGAAGGTGGAGAAACAGCTTAAGCGAAAGGGTACCATTCAGCAAAGCTAACCATTAAGCCCTTCAAAACCTTGAAAACCTAATTGAAAGGCTAACACTGAAGGAGGTCCATCACTACAAAATAAGGAGGGCAAGGCTGAATACCCCAGAGAGAAGAAAGATACCTCATTCATTATTAAATGTAACAATGTTACTCCAACTTCTTGTAAATGCACATTAAATGTTGTTTTACAATATCCAAACAAAAGAGTCATAGTTATGAAATCTAATAATGAGGTTAAGACCAATGGGTAGGATGAAGAGGAGAAGATGTCATCATTGAAGGATGTTGATGATGTTTGTGTTAAGTATCCAGTTGGGCGAGAGACAGTTGTAGTGAAGAGAGCACTGAATATGCATGTCATTGTGGATGATTCGGAACGTCAGAGGGAGAACATATTTCACATAATATGCCATGTTCATAATAAGGTATGTAGCTTAATTATAGATAGTCATAATTGTACTAATTTAGCTAGTACTTAATTGGTAAAAAAGTTGAACTTGCACACTACCAAACATTCCATACCTTATAAATTATAATGGTTAAATGATTCTGGTGAAGTAAAAGTGAATAAGCAGGTTTTTGTTGCCTTTTCTGTTGGTAAATATCATGATGAGGTGTTATGTGATATTGTACCAATACAAGCTAGTCACTTGTTGCTTGGTAAATCATGACAATATGATAAGAGAGTTATGCATGATGGAGTGAAAAATAAGTATTCCTTTGAGATAAATGGAAGACCTATAACTCTTACATCTTTAACACCTAAGCAAATATATGAGGAGCAACTAAAATTGAAGAAGCAAAAGATGGTTGAAAAAGAGAGTTTGTATATTAGAGGGACCTTCTTTGCTAACAAGGTTTTTCTTGGTTTTGATGATGATGTTATTCTTCAATTTGGTACTGATTTTTTTACCTTAGAAGATTTTTTCCATGATACATATTTGAGATCGGATCTTTTTCCATGATACATATTTGAGATCGAATCTTTTTAAAGAAGGGGAGGATGATGAAAACCAAGTCAGATCTGAATTTGGCCTTAAAATATTTACTGACCAGTTTTGCGAGATAAAACATATCTATCAAACTGTACATTTGAACGAGCTAAAATTTTACATAGAGATACTAGACACATAGAACTATATTTTAGTAAATTTGCAGGTCAAATGGAGTTCAAGAATATATTGTTGAAGAGGGTCAAAGTTACAAGACAAATCTTGTCAAATTTGCCATATTAGACCATTGTGTACTATTTAGGACATATTTGAAGCTACATGTGGAGTTTTGTTTTTCTATTCAAGTTGGTATGAAAACTAGGCATCTCAATCTTTCCAACCATAGATGATATGCCTACTAATTCATTCATATGAGAGAGAACGACATATTTAAAGTCAGGACTGAAAATCCACCAAGAATATGCGAAAATTAAAATTTCGAGCAACATGGAGGAATTTTGGCATGAAGACTTTGTTTTTATTAAAATATTTTATTTATTTATTTAATACTGAATAATTATTTTTAATTTGAGTTTATTCTGGCCAATTAAACATTATTTAGGGGTTTATTTTATTATTGAATTTATGTTAGTTGATTACTAGTTTAAGACCACTAGCTTACAACCTAAAAGGGGTTCATTAGGGTTAGTTAGAAGAGATTATATTGTGTTTTTTTTGCTGCAAATTTTAGCAGTAAGTTGGAGAATAAACGTGAGTTTTTCTTTTATTTGTTTATGATAAAAACAACCTTTCTTTGCATGGACAAAGATCGTACACTGACTTATCGAAGATTAATTGGATTTGTGTCATCATTCACATACTTATGGTTCTTAGATACAAGGTTATCTCTGGGTCCAAGTATTTTTTCAATACCTTTGGTTCTTAGGTACATGGTTACTTTTGGGTCAAGATTCTATCAAACCTGATTTTTTGCTTTCCAGGTTGTTATCTATTTTGTTGGGGGTTGCTTGACCACATGATTAAGAGATTCGCATCAAACCCTCTTACTCTCCTTCACAAACCCCTAGCCATGACTTTCCCCATTTCTTCTGACGCCGCCTCGTCAAAGCAACAATGAAACACCCACCATGCCTTTAGCTTTGCTCACGGAGAAGAAGATTGAAACAGTAAAAAAATATAAACCAAGATAATAAAAGAAGAGAAAAAAAAGAAAATAAAATCTACTGCATTGTATGGTTTTTCTTTACTTTATAGGTAACAACAGACATCGTCGCGTGAACCCACACGCTGGTAATGGTGGTGGCGCCTAGTACATGCATCACCATTGTTCTAGTGGTCTTCCAATGTTGATTTCAGTATATCCTTGACACATCAAACACCTCAAATGGTCAATCTATAACCTCAAATTATTTTTTTGGACAAATTGTCAATCTATATCCTTGAAAAAATGCTCATTGTTGTGTATAAATTTTGGATTGTTTGGACATTATTTTACTTGGATTGATGTGTGTTAAATTGTGAGTTTATTTTAGGGTTGTGATTGTTAATTGAATATTAAATGTTGGTTCATGACTTACGTTTGAGTTTACGTTGATTTGAACATTAAATAATGATTCATGGATTATGTTTGGATCTATGTTGATTTATTTGATTTGGCATGACATTTGAATTAAGTTCTTGAATTTAATAAGATTTGTGTCGATTTTTGGTGTTTTTTAATTTCAAGTTGATGAACATTTAGTTAGCATTGAGTTAATATCTTGATTAAAGTAGTTGATATTTTTACATTATGTTCTGTTTATTTTGAGTTTTGTCAAACAAGTCATTAGTCTAGTTTTAATAAATTGTCAATTTTTTTAAAGATCATCGTGAAATTAATTTTGAATTTTCTATTTTTTTTACCCTTTTATATTTAATATTTGAAATTATGACATACACGCGAGGCGCTTTTTTGGTATTTAATAAATCGGTTTCCTTCCAAAAATAATAACAAAAATCTTTCTTTAAAAAATATAACTTTATTTTAAATTTCTTATGACCAACATCTCAAAAATAAAAATAAAAATTATATTTTCATAAATAATAAAAACAAAAAAATACATGGCATGATTTAGCCTTTTTTAAATACCAAAATTCAAGAAAAATAATTTTGTTGGTATTTTTGCATACATTGTTGGATTTAATAACCAGTTTATGAAATCCATGAAAGTTTCGCCTACTTTTTAAAAATACAAAAAAAAAATTATGATAATAACTATTTTTATCTTTATATTGACTCGGGTCAGTGGTCAACCCAATACATGACCTAGGTCTTACCA
>Ga0307513_10010205_pt1 | contig 11805 bp, 11 predicted proteins | sample 15_EM_MG_FD_202174 | JGI IMG/M metagenome (GOLD analysis project Ga0307513, IMG submission 202174) | Populus trichocarpa ectomycorrhiza microbial communities from riparian zone in the Pacific Northwest, United States - 15_EM | ecosystem: Host-associated > Plants > Roots > Unclassified | place... | reverse complement strand
TTCGAAGGTCGCCGTGGTGTCGGCGTCGGATCGACCCGATGCCGACGTCGACTACCTGTTCCTGCAGGTGTGGCCGGAGCGCGCGGAGGTCTCCGACGGCCAGAACTGCGGCAACATGCTCGCCGCGGTCGGACCGTTCGCCATCGAGCAGGGGCTGGTCGCGGCGGCCGGCGATGTCACACCCGTGCGGATCTTCATGCGCAACACCGGCGACATCGCCGTCGCGCACATACAGACGCCGCAGGGCCGGGTGCGCTACGACGGCGCCGCGCACATCGACGGCGTACCGGGTGGGCACGCCCCGATCCCGATCGACTTCCTCGACATCGCCGGATCGTCGTGCGGAGCACTGCTGCCCACCAGCAACGCGGTCGACGTCGTGGGCGGCGTGCGGGTGACCTGCATCGACAACGGGATGCCGGTGGTCTGCATCGCCGCGGCCGATCTTGGGATCAGCGGCTACGAGACACCGGCGCAGCTCGAGACCGACACAGCCCTGGCGGCCCGCGTCGAGCGCATCCGGCTCGCGGCCGGCCCGTTGATGGGCCTGGGCGACGTCACCGCGGCCACCACACCGAAGATGAGCCTGCTCGCGAAGGCGTCCGCGGGCGGGACCATCGCCACCCGCACGTTCATCCCACATCGGGTCCACGAGGCGATCGGCGTGTTCGGCGCGGTGTCCGTGGCGACGGCCTGCCTCGTGCCCGGATCGGTCGCGGCCGAGATCGCGACCGTCGCCGTGGGCGAGGGAGACATCGAGCTCGATGTCGAGCACCCCACCGGCTACTTCACCGTCCGCCTCGACGTGCGGATCGACGCGGGTGCCGTCCGGGTGCGCCGCGCCGGGCTCCTGCGCACGGCCCGGCTGCTGATGCGCGGCGAGGTCTTCGTCCCGTCCACCGAGGAGGGCGACTCATGATCATCGATTGCCACGGCCACTACACGACCGCATCGGCGCCACACACGACGTGGCGCGAGCAGCAGCGGGCCGCGTTCGACGGGGGAACGGCCGCACCGCCGTACCCGTCGATCTCCGACGACGAGATCCACGAGACGTTGCAGGGCAGCCAGCTGCGCCTGATGGACGAGCGCGGCGTGGATCTCACGTTGTTCTCCCCGCGCGCGTCGGCCATGGCGCACCACGTCGGCGACGAAGCGGTCAGCGCCGAGTGGACGCGGCGGTGCAACGACCTCGTGCACCGGGTCGTGGGCCTCTACCCGGACCGCTTCGCCGGGGTCTGCCAGCTCCCGCAGTCGCCGGGCGTGCCGATCGCGCGATCGGTCGACGAGCTGCGGCGCTGTGTGACGGAGCTGGGCTTCGTCGGCGCCAACCTCAATCCGGATCCCAGCGGCGGGCACTGGACCGCGCCACCGCTGACGGACAAGCACTGGTACCCGTTCTACGAGGCGATGATCGAGCTCGACGTGCCGGCGATGGTGCACGTCTCGGCCACGGTGAACCCCGCCTTCCACGCCACCGGCGCGCACTACCTCAACGCCGACACCACGGCCTTCATGCAGGTCCTGGACTCGGATCTCTTCACCGACCTGCCCGAGCTGCGGTTCGTGATCCCGCACGGCGGCGGCGCGGTGCCCTATCACTGGGGCCGGTTCCGCGGGCTGGCGGACATGCTCGGCCGCCCGGCGCCCGACACCTCGGTCATGCGCAACGTCTTCTTCGACACCTGCGTCTACCACCAGGCCGGGATCGACCTGCTCTTCGACGTGATCGACGTCGACAACATCCTGTTCGGGTCCGAGATGGTCGGCGCCGTACGCGGCATCGATCCGCGGACCGGGCAGTACTTCGACGACACGCGCCGCTACGTCGACGCGCTGAAGCTCCCGGACGCCGACGCGACGAAGGTGTTCGAGGGCAACGTCCGGCGGGTCTACCCGCGGCTGGACGCCCGGTTGAGAGCAGCCGCGTCATGACCACCTTCACCGCGGACGCCGGCTGGCTGGCCTACCACCCGTCCCCCAGCGTGCCGGCGTTCCGGCTGCCACCGGGCACGGTCGATGCGCACTGCCACGTGTTCGGGCCGGGTGACGAGTTCCCCTACGCCCCCGAACGGAACTACACCCCGTGCGACGCCGGGAAGGACGCGTTGTTCGCGCTGCGCGACCACCTCGGTGTCGACCGCAACGTGATCGTGCAGGCCACCTGCCACGGCGCCGACAACCGCGCACTCGTCGACGCTCTCGAAGCCGCCGGCGGGCGCACCCGCGGCGTGGCCACCGTCCGCGCCGACATCACCGACGGCGAGCTCGCCGACCTGCACGCCGCCGGTGTGCGTGGCGTCCGGTTCAACTTCGTGCGGCGGCTCGTCGACCCGAAGCCCGACGCGTACTACCACCGGATCGTCGAGCGGATCGCCCCGCTGGGCTGGCACGTCGTCGTCTACTTCGAGGCCGCCGACCTGGCGCTCCGGTGGGACTTCCTGACATCGTTGCCGACCACGGTCGTCGTCGACCACATGGGCCGCCCGGACGTCACGGCGCCGGTCGACGGGCCCGGGTTCGGGCTCTTCCTGCGGCTGCTGCGAGAGCATCCCCGGTTCTGGTCCAAGGTGAGCTGCCCGGAACGACTGACCGTGAGCGGGCCGCCCGGCTACGACGACGTCGTGCCGTTCGCACGCCGCGTCGTCGAGGAGTTCCCGGACCGCGTGCTGTGGGGCACCGACTGGCCGCACCCGAACCTGACCTCGCACATGCCCGACGACGGCGCGCTCGTCGACGTCATCCCGCGGATCGCGCCGACCGCAGCCCTGCAGCACGCGCTGCTGGTGGCCAACCCGCAGCGCCTGTACTGGAGCGACGAGTCATGAACTCCGATCCCGATCTGCACGACATCCCGGGCACCACGGTGTTCACCGGTGAGCAGACCCGCAAGGGCTACCACCTCAACCAGTTCTGCATGAGCCTGCGCAGCGCGGCCAACCGCGCCCGATTCCTCGCCGACGAACGCACCTACGTCGACGAGTGGCCCATGACCGAAGCGCAGAAGCGCGCGGTGCTGGACCGGGACTGGAACGCCGCGCTCGCCGAGGGCGGCAACATCTACTTCCTGGCCAAGATCCTCGCCACCGACGGCACCAGCTTCCCCGAGGCAGCCAGCATCATGACGGGCGTCAGCGTCACGGACTACACCGCGATGATGGTGGCCGGCGGCCGATCACCCGAAGGACAGCGTTCGATTCGGGAAGGTCGCTGATCATGGCCCGCATCACCGCAGGTGTCGCCGCCAGCCACGTGCCCGCCATCGGCGCGGCGATGGACCACGACCAGGTCGGCACCGACTACTGGAAGCCACTGTTCGACGGGTTCACCTGGACCCGCGAGTGGATCGCCGCCGACCCGCCCGACGTCGTGATCCTCGTCTACAACGACCACGCGTCGGAGTTCTCGCTCGACGTGATCCCGACGTTCGCGATCGGCTGCGCCGACTCCTACGCACCCGCCGACGAGGGCTTCGGCCCACGCCCGGTGCCCGTCGTGCAGGGCCATCCCGAGCTCGCCTGGCACCTCGCCGAGTCCCTGATCCTCGACGAGTTCGACATGACCATCCTCAACAAGCTCGACGTCGACCACGGCCTGACCGTGCCGATGTCGCTCATGTTCGGCGGCCCGCAGGCGTGGCCGGTCAAGGTCATCCCGGTGCTCGTCAACGTCGTGCAGTTCCCGCCGCCGACCGGCAACCGCTGCTGGCTGCTCGGCGAGGCCATCGCCCGCGCCGTCGAGAGCTTCGGCGAGGACCTGAACGTCCAGATCTGGGGCACCGGAGGCATGAGCCACCAGCTGCAGGGCCTGCGGGCCGGGCTGATCAACACACCGTTCGACACCGCGTTCCTGGACCGGCTCACCGCCGATCCCCAGGCGCTGCGCAAGATCCCACACCTCGAGTACCTGCGCGAAGCCGGCTCCGAGGGCATCGAGATGGTGATGTGGCTGATCATGCGGGGCGCGCTCGGGCCCGAGGTCAAGGAGCTGCACCGGCACTACCATGTGCCGGCGTCCAACACCGCCGTCGGGCATGTCGTGCTCCAGGTCTCGCAGTGACCGTGCGGATCGCGGTCGTCGGCGCGGGCGCGTTCGGCAGCCAGCACCTCGACGCGCTGTCGGTGATCGACGACGCTGTCGTCACCTCCGTGGCGAGCCTGCCGATCGAGCAGGCGGAGAAGGCGGCGGCCCACCACGGCATCCCGCACGCCTGCGCCGACCTGGACGCGGTGCTGGAGCGCCCCGACGTCGACGCGGTCGTGCTGGCCACCCCCACTCCCCTGCATGCGGTGCAGGCCGTTGCCGCGCTGCGTGCCGGCAAGCACGTGCAGGTCGAGATCCCGCTCGCCGACAGTTGGGCCGACTCCGAGCACGTCGCCCGGGTCGCCGCCGAGACCGGGCTGGTGTGCATGGTCGGGCACACCCGCCGGTTCAACCCGTCGCACCGCTGGGTGCACGACCGGATCCGAGCCGGTGAGCTCACGCTGCAGCAGCTGGAAGTACGGACCCACTTCCTGCGTCGCACCAACATCAACGCCCTCGGCGAGCCGCGGGACTGGACCGACCACCTGCTGTGGCACCACGCCGCGCACACCGTCGACCTGCTGCGCTACCAGACCGGTGAGGAGATCGCGGCCGCCCACGTCCTCGCCGGGCCGGCACATCCCGAGCTGGGCATCGCGATGGACATGGCGATCCAGCTCCGCACCACCGGCGGCACGATCTGCACCCTGTCGCTGAGCTTCAACAACGACGGCCCGCTCGGCACGGTGTTCCGCTACATCGGCGACACCGGCACCTACCTCGCCCGCTACGACGACCTCGTCGACGGCTACGAGAAGCCGATCGACCTGAGCGGTGTCCCGGTGCCGAGCAACGGCGTCGAAGGGCAGGACCGCGAGTTCGTGGCTGCCATCCGCGAGGGCCGGGAGCCCGAATCGAGCGTGGCCGCGGTGCTGCCCTCGTACCGGGTGCTGGCCGACCTCCAGTCCTCGCTCGAGCGTTCTGGGCTCGAACTCGAAAGGCCGGCATCTCAACGGTGACGTGCTGGTCCCCGCACGATCGGTGAACTTCGACAAAGGAGTCCAAGTGAGCGTTCCGGCTGAACCTCGATCGTCAGGCAATCCCCGCACCGATGTCTTCGATGTCCGGGCCGAGATCGACGCCGGCGGGTGGAGCAGGCTCGCCAAGGCGACCCTCGCGCTCACCGCGCTGGCCGTGGTGCTGGACGGATTCGACATCCAGGTGATCGGCTTCTCCATCGGGCCCATGGCCAAGGACTTCGGGTCCACCAAGGAAGCCCTGTCCTGGGTCGTGGCACTCGGCTACATCGGCATCGGTCTCGGGGCGGGCGCCGGCGGCTACGTCGGGGACCGGATCGGTCGCAAGAACACGATGCTCATCGCGGTCGCGACCTTCGCGGTGTTCACCCTGCTCACCGCGTTCGCGCCGAATCTGGTGCTCATCGGTCTGTTCCGCACGCTCGCCGGGCTCGGTCTCGGGATGGTCTTCCCCGTCGTCGCGGCGCTGGTCGCCGAGCTGACCCCGCTCCGTAGACGCGGATTCGCTGTAGCACTGGCACTGGTCTGCCTGCCCGCGGGCGCCATGCTGGGGGGCGTGGTCGCGGCGGCGGTGTTGCCGTCGATGGGCTGGCGTTTCCTCTTCGTCCTGGGTGGGGTGGCGCCGCTCCTGCTCGGCGTGGCGATGCGGTTCGTCCTGCCGGAGTCGCCGCAGTTCCAGGCGGCGCGCGGCACCGAACGCGACATCACCGGGGCGCTCACCACGCTCCGCCGAATGGGCCACGACGTCGGTCCCACCACGGTGTTCGCGAAGCGGAACGAGGTCGAGCGGGCGTCGTTCGCGGCGCTGCTGAGCCCGGACCATCGACGGGACACGATCGGCCTCTGGATCGCCTTCTTCTTCAGCCTGATGGGCGTCTACGCCTTCCTCAGCTGGGGACCGACCCTGCTCACCGCAGCCGGGTTCAGCGTCGCGGTCTCCAGCCTCGGAGTCTCCGTGTTCCACTCCGGAGGAATCCTGTTCGCCATCGCCGGTGGCTGGCTGCTGGTCCGGTACGGATCCAGAGTGGTCCTGACGACGTACGCCCTCGGGACAGCGGTCGTCGGCGCGTGGTTGTTCGCCGTCCAGCCGGCAGCGGAGAGCCCGTTGCCGCTGGTGTTCGCGCAGCTGTTCCTCTATGGGGGGTGCCTGTCCGGCCTGCAGGTGGTGCTGTTCTCCCTGGCCGCTCACGCGTACCCGGTCACCATCAGAGCCACCGGGGTGGGAGCGGCCGGGAGCATCGGGCGGTTCGGCGCCATCCTGGCGGCCTTCGTCGGCGTCGTGCTCGTCTCCGCCGGGGGCGGCTGGTTCTACGTGCTCGTGATCACGGTCGGTGTGCTGGCGGCGGTGGCGCTCACCATGATCAGGCGGCATACCCCGGCAACGGCGGCCCGCAGCACTCTGCTCGAGCCGGCGGCGGTCCCGCGATGACGTCCGACGTGCGGGAGATCGTGATCATCGGGTCCGGGCCGGCCGGCTACACGGCCGCGGTCTACGCGGCGCGGGCACAGCTGGATCCGCTGGTCTTCGAGGGCAGCCAGTTCGGCGGCGCCCTGATGACCACGACCGAGGTCGAGAACTATCCGGGCTTCGCCGACGCCATCATGGGCCCCGACCTCATGAGCGGGATGCGCAAACAGGCCGAGCGCTTCGGGGCCGAGCTGCGACCGGAGGACGTCGAATCGGTCGATCTGACCGGCCCCACGAAATCGGTCACCGCGAACGGCCGGACCTACCGCGCCCGCACCGTGATCCTGGCGATGGGTGCCGCACCCCGCTACCTGGGTCTACCCGGTGAGCAGGAGCTGCTGGGCCGAGGGGTGAGCTCGTGCGCCACGTGTGACGGGTTCTTCTTCCGGGACCAGGACATCGCGGTCGCCGGCGGTGGCGACTCGGCCATGGAGGAAGCCACCTTCCTGACCCGGTTCGCCCGCAGCGTGACCATCGTCCACCGGCGCGACGAGTTCCGGGCGTCCCGGATCATGCTCGAGCGGGCCCGCAACGATCCGAAGATCCGCTGGCAGACCAACGCTGCGGTCGAGGCGGTGCTCGGCGAGCACAGCGTCACGGGCCTGCGGCTGCGGGACACGGTCACCTGCGCGATGTCCACACTGGACGTCACAGCGATGTTCGTGGCGATCGGCCACGACCCGCGCAGGGCCCTCATCGCGGACGTGCTGGACACCGATCCCGACGGCTACGTGCGGACCGAGGCGCCAAGCACCCGCACCGCGATCCCGGGGGTGTTCGCGGCCGGCGATCTCGTGGACCGCACCTACCGCCAGGCCATCACCGCGGCGGGATCGGGCTGTGCGGCCGCCATCGATGCAGAACGTTGGCTGGCCGAGCACACCGCGGGCAACGAACCCGACTGACGAGGTAGGAGCGGAGCACATGGGATCCCACACCGTGGATGTCACGGCCGAGTCGTTCGAGACAGACGTCCTCCGGAACAGCAAGACCGTGCTGGTCGACTTCTGGGCGACCTGGTGCGGTCCGTGCACGATGGTCGCCCCCGTTCTGGAGGAGATCGCCGGCGAGCAGGCGGCAACGCTGACCATCGCCAAGCTCGATGTCGACGCTCACCCGTCCGTCGCGATGAGCTACGGGATCCAGTCGATCCCGACGCTGATCGTCTTCCAGGACGGCAAGCCCGTCCAGCAGATCGTCGGAGCGAAGTCGAAGGCCGAACTCCTCTCCGACCTGTCCGACCACCTCGGTTAGGAGCGCACATGTCAGTCGAGGAGACCACTGCCCTGCCTCCGGTCGAGGTTCCAGCCGGCGAGCTGCCGGATTCGCTGCGTGCAGCCGGGCTGCTCAACTGGGTGCGGGAACCACTCGACGACGCGGTGGACCGTCGGCGGCGCATCATCCGGCCGCCGTCGGCGGCGACGATGGGCACACCGCTGCAGGCCGGACGCAGTCGCCTGCTGCAGGAGGTTCTGCACTCTGATGCGGTGCTCATGATGGGCGACAACCCGGCCCTGCCCGTCATGCCCGAGAAGCCGACGCTCGCCGACTTCTTCCGGCTGCGGTTCGATGCCTTCGACATCAAGCATCTGCTGCAGAGCGCTCGCGTCGCCACCGCGAACGGGTTGGACGAGAAGATCATCATCGCCTGCCTGCTGCACGACATCTCCATCGCCGGCCTGCTGTCGAGCAACCACGGCTACTGGGGGGCGCAGCTCGTGGCGCCGTACGTCGACGAGGAGGTCGCGTGGGCCATCGAGAAGCACGAGGCGCTGCGCTACTTCCCCGACGAGTCCGTCGGGTACACCTATCCGGAGGCCTATCGCACCTACTTCGGCGACGACTACGTCCCGCCCCGGCACATCCAGCAGGCGCACGAGGAGGCCCGGAAGCACCGCTGGTACATGACCTCGCGGCTGCTCACGATCAACGACATCTACTCCTTCGATCCCGCCGCCACGGTGGAGATCGAGGAGTTCGAGGACGTCATCGGACGCAACTTCAAGCAGCCGGCGGAGGGATTGGGGTTCGACGGCTCGCCCGTCGCACACATGTGGCGGACCATGATCTGGCCCAACAACTTCCTCTGACGGACGGTCGCTTCACCCCTGCTTGCGGGGAGACAGCGAGCGCAGACGTTCGGCGAGTGCGTCGACGCTCGTCGTGCCGGGTCCACCGATCTGGCGCACCAGCCCGAGCTCGACGGTGACCGGCGGCCCCTCCACCTGCAGCACCGCGAGCCCGTCGATATGCATGTCCTTCACCCAGGAAGGCACGAATGTCGTCGTGATGCCGAGTCCGGCCGTGGCGGCGAGGAACCTCGCCTGCAAGCCGTCGATCTCCATCGCCGAGCGGTCGCCACTGAGGCCGCGCTCGCGGAGCAGTTCGCCGAAGTAGAACCATTCGGGTCCACTCAACGGCGCCGTGATGAGCCCGACCTGGGCGATGTCCTCGACCGTCACCGATGCCTGGTCGGCCAGCGGGTGCTCACGAGCGACCAGGAAGGTCAGCTCCGCGTCGTGCAGGTGTTCGAACTGCGCGTCAGCGGGCAGGTGCCACTTGATCACGTAGGCGAGGTCGAGTTCGCGATCGAGCACGGCCTGCGCCTCGCGCTGGCTGTGCCCGAACCGCATGGCGAGGCTGGTGCCGGGGTGCGACCGGCAGAACGGGGCGATCACGTCGTTCACGAAGAACCGCTGCTCGAGGGCGATGCTCGCGCCCAACCGGATCCGCCCACGGAGACCGCCCTTCAGGTCACCGAGCGACTTCCCGAGCCGGTCCTGCTCGGCGAGCATGACCATCGCCGCGTGGTAGACCTCGTGGCCGGCCGGCGTGAGGTGCACCGTTCGTTCGCGGTACCGCAGCAGCTCCGCACCGCACGTGCGTTCGAGCTCGCTGACGTGGTGCGAGACCGTGGACTGGGCGAGGTGGAGGTGACGTGCGGCTGCCGAGTAGCCGCCGCGGTCCACCACGGTGACGAACACCAGCAGCCGGAACAGATCCAGGGTCACGAGCCCACCTCCCGCGACACCAGCGGGAGCACGGCGTTGTCGACGATGTCGGCCAGCACGGCCTCGGGCACCGGTGCGCCGTGCAGCAGGAAATGCTCCCGCACCAGCGCCGGACCGACCATCACCACGCGCGGGTTCAGCGCGGCCGGACCTGCCAGACCACGATCTACGGCCCGAACCAGTAGCTCCTCCGTCGGGCGTGGATGCACGGCGAAGATCTGGCCGCGGAACGCCTCCCGCAACTCCGGATCCTTGATCGACTCCGTGAGCAGGCCCCGGAGCACCTCGCCGACCGGGCTGGCCAGCCGCGCCGCGAACTGGCGCAACACGGTGAGCAGGTCCTCGCGCAGGTCTCCCGTGTCCGGCAGCTCGTGTACGTCGGGCAGCTGGCGCAGCACCGCGGCGATGACGAGCTCCGGGCGACTGGGCCAGCGCTTGTAGACCGACGTCTTGCCGGTGCGTGCCCGCTCCGCCACCCGGTCGAGGCTGAACACGGCATAGCCGGAGGTGCCGAGCTCGGCGTAGGCGGCGTCGAGGATCGCGTTGTGCAGCTCCTCGCCGCGCCGGCGGCTGAGGGTGCGGTGATCAACCCCTTGCTGAGAGTTCGCCATGAAGATCTTGCAGGCCCTTCCGGGAGAGGTACTCTAGAGGACAGGTAGTCCTCTAATTCGCCCTCCAGTGGTAGGTAACCGGATCGCCGACCTCGGTGCAAGGACCAGCCGCCGCGGCCCACCTGGCCGAGAAGGAGCCATGTCGAAGCACATCGCAGTACTGACCATGCCAGCACACGGGCACGTCAACCCGTTCCTGCCGCTGGTGCGGGAGCTCACCCGAAGGGGGCATCGCGTGACCTGGCCGACCACATCGGCCTTCGCCGCGGCCGTCGTCGCCGCCGGAGCCGAGTTCGTCGAGCTGCCCGTAGGCCCACCCATGCAACCGCCGCCGGGCGCGACGCGCCTCGAGTTCAACCCGGCGCTCATGGCCCGAATGGCGGACCGGCAGATCGCGGAGCTGCGCACGACGCTGCCGGTGCTCCACGACCGGTTCGAGAACGACCGACCGGACGCGATCGTGAGCGACACCATGACTCCGGTCGGTTCGCTGACCGCGGGCTTGCTGGACGTGCCGCTCATTCCGGTGTTCGCCAGCTTCGCGTCCAACGAGCACTACTCGCTGGGCAGGGAACTGCTGGGCGCCGCATCCGGAGACGCCGGGGATCGCGTCCGCGAGTTCGCCGCATCGATGGGCATCGAACGCCCCATCGGCGGCCTGTTCTCGCCCGTGATCGAGGACCTGAACCTGGTGCTCGTGCCCCAGGAGTTCCAGTACGCGGGCGACACCTTCGACGAGCGGTTCGCGTTCATCGGCCCGTCCGTGTCGGGACGGGAGGACCGCGGCGACTGGACGCCACCCGCACCGGGCACCCGGCTGCTGTTCATCTCACTCGGCACCGCCATGAACGACCGGCCGGACTTCTTCGCGACGTGCCTCGAGGCGTTCGGCGACACCCCGTGGCAGGTCGCGATGGCAGTCGGCGAGCGGGTCGACCGCACGCAGCTGGGCCCGATCCCCGCGAACGTCGACGTACGGCCGTACTTCCCCCAGCCCGCGGTGCTGCAGCACGCGACCGCGTTCGTCACGCACTGTGGCATGAACTCCACCATGGAAGGCCTCTACCACCGGGTTCCCCTGATCTGCGCCCCGCAGATGGGCGAGCAGGCCGCCACCGCCCGTCGGGTCGAAGAGTTGGGCCTGGGCCGCCGCCTCCCGGCGGACCCCACCGCGGCTGCACTCCGCGCGATCGTCGACGCCGTCGCGGACGACCCGGAGATCCGGGCGAACCTCGACTACATGACCCGCACGATCACCAAAGCCGGCGGCCGGAGTCGATGCCATCGAGAGGTTGCTGAGCGCATGACCACCGATCAGACCGCACTGGTGACGGGCGCGACCGGCACGATCGGGCAGGCCATCGCGGCCGAGCTCGGCGCGCGCGGAGCAGCGCTCCTGCTCACCGGCCGTCGCAAGAACGTGCTCGACGACGTGGCCGCCGACCTGTGCGACCGCGGGGTCCGAGTGGCCGTGGCCGTCGGCGACGTCACCGATCCCGCCCACGCCGCCGCGGCCGTCGCACAGGCGATCGACACGTTCGGCCCGGTGACGACGCTGGTGAACAATGCCGGCGCCGCCTCGACCATCGGCACGTCGGTGGCCGACAGCGACCCCGAGGCGTGGCTGCACACCCTGCTCGCCGACACCTACGGGC
>Ga0307513_10010204_pt1 | contig 11805 bp, 13 predicted proteins | sample 15_EM_MG_FD_202174 | JGI IMG/M metagenome (GOLD analysis project Ga0307513, IMG submission 202174) | Populus trichocarpa ectomycorrhiza microbial communities from riparian zone in the Pacific Northwest, United States - 15_EM | ecosystem: Host-associated > Plants > Roots > Unclassified | place... | reverse complement strand
GGGAAAAGAGCAGTGGATATGACAACAGCGATTAATGAGTGACACCAGGGTATTTGGTATGTACTAGTGTATGTATGAAGAGGAGAGTAGGAGACGAATGAGGGATAAAGGTAAAAGTATGTAAACGAAACTCGAACGTCCCAAAACAAAAACAGGCTCGAAGACAGGACGAGATACCACAAGCCTCAAACCACATTGCTACGACCACCAACCATCCTCATCGAGAGTTGGGGCCGTTGATGCGATGCTTATTGCGGGGGATACGGAACGCAAACCCGCCCCGTCGCGTTTTGACGTGGACAGTCCGTTTCCGTTCGGCATTTGATGGGAGATTCCATTTGCTCGTAAGTTGTTATGCATTGAGTTCCAGACACCGCTGGAAGCCAATTGCGCTCTAGTGGGCTTGCTGTTGACCGGGGTGGAAGAGCGGCTTTGGGGGTAGACGGTGCTCGCCCGAGATTCGGAGCGGGCTGGTTGCTCGAACTTGTAACCGTTTGTGATGGCAGTGATGGCAGTAGGAGCGACAACAGGAGGCTTGGACACCTCTGCTTTCAACCTTGCGACTTGTTCTTCTAGAGCTGCGACCTGGTCGCGGAGCTTGCTCTCACGATCCTGAAGCATGATCAGTTTTACGTTCGATTGCCTATGTAGGACTCAACAAACCTGAGTTAGACGTTCATCCGCTTCCTTCTCCTGCAGTTGAACCTTGAGCAAAGAGACCTCCGAAGCAAGCTGTGTCTCGGCACCGCTCGCCCCCTCCAACTGGATCCTGATGGTGTCGATTTCTGTGTCTGCCTCCTTTGCTCGTTTCTCCCACTCGATCGCCCGCTGCTGAGCTTGGGTTAGAGTCTGTCGAACAGTGACCATCGTCCGCTCGAGATTGGCAAACTTGGCTTCTTGGTCGTTGAAGCGACGTTGGAGGTTGTTATACTCGCCTTCCAAGGGTCGCGTGCGATGGTGGTAATCCCTAAGCTGCCTCAATTCTTCGTTATCAGCCTCGTTGACCTGGCTGGTGAGAAGCTGTATTTGTTCAGCGGCACGGTGCATCTCTTCCCAATGATCTTGTTGGGAGAGGAGGCGATCGCGCTCCTCTCGGATGACAGCGGCGGTCTGTTGAGCAGCGACCTTCTCGCCAGTAGCGATGGCAATGTGGAGTTCCAGTTCGTGGACCTACGGGATTGAGTCAGCAAGGGGTGTTGCTAGTAAGCCTATGCGAAACAAACCTTAGCCTCCAGGCTTTCTTTGGCGCTGTTATACCGGGAGACGTCCTTCTCGTACTCCGTGATACGAGCTTCAAGCTTCTGGATGGATGCATCGGTAGATTGTTGGCGCGCGAGAGCCTGAGTTTGGGCCTCCTCGAGCTCAGCGTTCCTCGCTTCCGCAGCCGCGGTCTCAGAAGACTTAACCGAGAACAGACTCGTGAGTTTCTCAAGTTCAGCCTTGAGCGAATCCCTCTCATCTTCAACAGCCTCGAACCTCTCAGACAAGGCATCCTTCTCGACGCGGACCTGACCATGGGAAGCACGAGCCTTGGCGAGTTGGGCCTGAAGTTCGGAATTAGCAGCTGAGAGCTTCCTGTACTCCTCGGATTCCCCTAGACTGAGCTGAACCCGTGAAATAAGTTCCTCCTGCGAGACCTTGAGGGTTTTGGTGGCGTCTTCGAGAGCAGAACTAAGAGCAGACACATGGGCAATCGTGTCCTTCTGCGTAGAGAGGATTTCGACGTTCTGAGAAGAAACGGTCTTCTGGGTGTCGGAAAGGGAGTGAAGGACAGACCCGGTGCGATCGACGTTACCCGCGACGTCTTCCCACTTCGATTGGCTCTCACGCTGCAACTTGATATCAACGAGGGCGGTATTGAGGGATTCAGTGGCAGCTCCAAGCTTAGTGGGTAGGTCGGCAATGATGTTAACCACGTCATTTCGGAGAGACGCGAGATCCTCTGGGTTGAGTTCTGACACATCCCTATGGATTGTAGCGAGCTTCCCCAAGATTGACGAAATCTCTCCTGGCATCGGTCCGAGTCCCTTCACTACGCTCTCCTGTATCCCCCCAACAATACTCTCCATTCGCTCCCTGTGTTGATTCGCCAGTCGGGCGTCCAAACGCTCCACTACAAGGTCAGAGACTTGTTCCTTAATTTCGTGGGCATCGAGTAGGCTGACGGCCTTCCTCACTTCTGCAACGACCTTGGCAGTTAGGTTGTCGATGTCGATTTCGGGTGTCACAGGGGCAAGCGCCTGCAAAGCAGGGAGAAGTCGGTCCAAGATCAACCCAGCAGTCTCGCGCTTGTCGGAAGCAAGGTCAATCAGCTGGGAGATATTAGGTTTGACAGCCTGGCTGAGCTGCAAGGTGAGTGTATCGTAATCGATGGGCGCAGGGCGGATGGCGGTAAAGTGAGGAGTGAGGGCTTGTAAGATCTCGTTGACGATAGACTCTGGATTTGCTAAGCCCTCTAGGCGAGAAGCGTACTGTTGTAAGATGGAAACGATCGTCTTCATCGTGCGAGAAGTGACCTCGTTGATGAATGGCGTTAGCTCCTTCTGCATGTCCTGGCTGTTGTGCGACTGAGCCTCAACGCGGCGCATGATCTCAGATAGGTCACGCTGGAGACTGGACCTCGTATCGTGGCTAGCCTGTTGAACGACCCCCTGTAACCACTGGTAATTGAAACCTTTCTGGGACTCCAAGGTTCTCGACGTTGATTCCTGGAGTTGACCGCGGAGTGAGATAATTTCTGCGAGCATAGTTTCCGTCGTCTCGTTGAGTGAGGACGAGTTCTGTTGCTGCATGAGTTCCCGGCGGAGGTCGTCCAACTTATCATCCAACAGTGAATCCAACCTCTGTTCGAACTGTTGCAAGTCGGTGTATCCCAAAGAAGCCATGGATGGGCCCAAGAAATCGGAGAGAGACGAGTGCGTAGCACCGTGGCTCGCAGGTAACGACGAACGACGTCTGCGGTTAAGAGGAGGGGTGGAGGAACCCAAAGGCTCATCACAATTGGCACTGCCGGTAGGATCGGTAACCAATCGAGGACGAGAGATCTTCTGGGAGATAGTGGGCATATGGTTGTCATCCAATGACGGAGGACTAAGGTCAAAGACGTCGCGCGAAGGCAGTCGGGATCGCACACGACGAGAGGTATCGGCTTCGCCGTTCGCGAGGGCCTTGAAGAGACCTGCTGGGACCGTGTTCTTGGAAATAGGGTGTGTGAAATCCAATGGCAACGGCGCGCGCTTTTGTCTCGGGGGCACGGGTAACGCCCTGTTTCCGTATGGTGGCTGTCCTTCCTTGGGTTCCACATTGTCCGTGTCAGGGGATTCATGCAGCGGGACATCAGAGACGAATCCAGAAACAGTGAAGTGATGCGGTGGTGGGGCACTAACTGAAGCCCTTCGTTCGACATCAAAGGCAGCGGGGGTCGGGGGAGCAGACCAGTGATTTCCCTTGCCGAAGTCGCCGCTTGAAGTAGGAGGGAATTTAAACGAGGACATATTGTTAATTCCTCCTTCATCATCATCTCCATCGGAACTTCTTCGCTGTCTCTTCTCCCTCCCTTGTTGCTCTCGACCATTTGCGTCGTGCATGGCTGGGGGTGTAGGCAATGGCCGTCCAGTGTTAGCTGATTCGGGCGAATGACCGCTAAATGAAAGATGAGGGGCAGCAATTGGTGGTTGGAAGGTAAAGTTTGGCTTGAACTCCGAAGCAGCCGCATTGAGTGGCTTGCTCGAAACGCTTTGCGAACTCTGGATCGGGGCCAATGCACTGGTAGGTTGTTGCCACGAAGGCAGGGTCGAGGTAGTCTTCACCCCAAAGGCGAACGGTTTCGCAAATGGATTCAAGGAGGCGGACTTGAGACCTGCAGAAAGCGGCGGCGCCATCTCTGCGGGAAGGGATGGGTAGGGGATAACTTGCTCCGATGCTGTTCTCGAATGTGGCGCTGCAGGGTCGTAGTATGAGAACTGAGCAGATGTTGTACGTGAGTGGGGAAGGGGAGGCAACGGTCGCCCGTATCCAGTCGATCCAGATGGTGGCAGCTGGGGATAAATGGACTCTTCCGGTATCATCCCCTCGTCGCTAGGATTTGACAAAACGTCGTCCTCCCTTTGATTAGATAATGGAAGATATGAGGTTGGAGGAGGTCGTGGGAAATTGGGTAATTTGCGGGGAACATCTTGCAATGTGCTCTGCGCGTGGCGTGCCATCCGCCTGTGCCTCCGCTCTTGCCTTGCACGTTCTTCATCGGATGGGTTCGACCACTCCCCGATACTCTCCTTGAGAATTGTGAGAAACGTCGTGGGTGAAAGAGGGAAGTAAGTGCCAATACCTCATCCGAACCGCCCTTTGGATCCTCCGAACCTGTCCATTCTGCAACTCCATCCGTCTCCTTCTCAATAAAATCCAGGTCATCGACCATAGGATCCCCGACAGGACTCCTTGTCTCCGATGAGTCCTGCTGGCGGCCGACCGATCGCAGAGATAACGCAGCAGATAAGCGGGAAACGTGGCGAGAGTGAATGCGATTCAGCATCGCCACACTTTCGTCCTCAGTCTCAACTTCTATATCCGCCTCGGTCTCCACCAAATCCATATCAGAACCCTGATCTGCCCCCTCGGTATCAGCATCGGCTCCTTCGGGTGGTTCCTCTTCTTCGGGAATGTCGATTCCAAAACCACGGACGAAGTCAGGCCGACTCAGTGGGCGTGAGCTTGGACCACCGACCGAATTGGGTGACTTGGAAGGTGGACGATCCGTGTTCAAATTCCGTGGAAAAATCTGGTCAGACCCCAGAGTAGCCTCAGGGCCGAACGGATTGAATGCGGCGGCAGGATTATAAACCGGTGGATTGGACACGGACAAGCTGTGACCGTGCCTGGGGGCATTATTGGTCTGGTTTGGCGAAGGCGTATGACCGAAAGCTGGTTGGGGAGAGGAATTCGTCGCGGATGGATTTTGAGATTGGCGAAGTTTATTCAGCTTGAACATAAGCAAGGCAGGGTCGGCAGGTGAGGATATCTTTGGTAGGCGTTAGCTACCAACCAAAAAATACCCTGGATATTCTTACCGACGCTGCCCGTGCGTGAGGGGCATGAATGTGATGAAGAGTGTTCGCCACATTAATACCACCCCCAAACACTTCATCGATACCGAGACGCGCCAGTTTCTCGTCGATCATTCGTTTCTTGTAATCATCCCAAGCGGTCTACAACGCAATCAAGTTATGCTCTCAGTAAAGGTCAGAACACACGCACCTTTCCCGGAAGAAACACATCCACAGTAGGAGGAAATTGGGTGCTCCATTCTTCAGGAGGAAACATCTCCGCAGAGATTATCTCAGGGGGAGCTGGATCAGAAATTTCCGGTATTTCTGAAGGAAGTAGCGGTATCCTTGCCCAAATTTCTCTACGGGGGATGTCTTTGCCGTCTCTCGTTCCTTCATCTCCTTCAACAGGAATTGTTTCTTGAGGAATGTTAATAACGACCTTCTTCGTCTTCTGAGGTGGTGCAGTGATTACCGGCGTTGGGACGGTTTCAATGGTGACGCGATTTTTAGCACCGGGACCGCCCAATACAGCTTTGGGAGGTCCACCGGTACTAACGCTTGGTGCTCTGCGACTGCGAGGTTGGAACTGTGGTGTCGACATCAACATCGGTGGAACACCTTGGGGGAAGGGGCCAGGGAGAAGCGGAGTGAGAGGAACGCCCATTGGTGGGGGTATTCCTGCAGCAGCCAACTGAGCGATACTAGCACGAGCCCGGTGGTTGATTGGTCGACCGGCAGTGGGCATCGGCATCGGCATAAAGTTTACTTGCGTTGGTGTCATTAGGTTGCCAGGAATAGGACCAACGAATGGTGGATGAAAGCCCTGCTGAATGGAAGTTGGAAGGCTAGGGGAGAACATAGCGGTTTGGCCAGGCTGCTGGGAGGGTTCGGGGGGATCATGAGCCTCCCTAGTGTAGGTTGACGGTGGTGAACAGACATGGTTGCGGGGAGTCGGTGTCGCGTTCCTCGCGCTCTTTAAGGATAGGTTATGGCGGTACAGCCAAGGGTATCTGCACGGCGCCGACCCGTGAAAGGTGTGAGCCGCTGTGGTGTCCGTCTGTCGTCCGGGGAGAAGGAGGGAACAAAGTGCGAAACCACGTGGCAACGCGGGTTGGGTTATAGCCACGGCCGAACCGATCAAAACATTTCATAACACGGTCTAAGCTGGGTGACATAGTACACTGCAGTCTGAAACGGAAAAGAAATTATCCTCAAAAATCGCAAGCACATGGGTTAGTCAGCGGGTCAGTCGTCTTGGTACATAGAATCGCCTTCCACCCCCTCGTCGTCACTCGGTATTTCCACGTACTTCTTCACTGTGGCAGCAGCGCGGGCCGTCGGTCGCCGTGGCGGAGGAGGTGGGATATCCGAGTCGTCCTCTTTGTCCTCCTCCTCATCCGAATCGACAACCTTCTTCGCAGGAGGTTTTGTCTTTGGTTTGGAACCAGAAACCGTCCGGGAACCGGTTGTCTTCGTGGTTGTCTCGGATGGTTTCTTACCAAAGAAGTCAGTCACTGACGATTGTGACGTTTCCTTTTTCGCCTTCACAGGTCTCACAGGCACATCGTCACTCCCATCCTCCGATTGCTCAGAGCTGTGAAGAAAGATCATGAGCTTCAAGAATAATCACACTAGTAGATACGGATCCTTCGTACCTCTTCCGTTTTTTGGACGGCTTTTCCTTCTCTTTACCTTTACCCTTCAGCGCGGACTGATCAAGGACCTCAACATCGGAGTCTGATCCCATCTTCGAAATTAACCTCTTCTTCGGTTTGGGAGCTGCCTTCTTCGGGACCGGGTCATCATCCATCTCGAAATCGGATTCCTCCTTTTTCGTGACAGTCTTCCTTCCCTTCGCCCGCGGCAAGACCTCTGCCTCCGAATCAGATTCCTCCTTCTTGATAGGTGCCTTCTTCGGCGGGGGCTTCTTCGCTGGAGGGTCATCGAAATCGTCGTCCTCGGCTTTGATCTTGGAGGGGCCCGCCTTCGCCCTAGCCTTCGCCTTAGCCTTCGCCGGTTGGAACTCGTCCTCAGAATCGTCCTCGTACTTCTTCGGCTTCTTTCCGATACTCTTGCGAGTTTCCAATACGGCTTGTTTGCGTTTGACCGGTTTGCCGTTCGCATCAAGAGTAGCAGCAACCTCCCAATTCTTGTTGGTTTTCTGTTTTATGGTCAGGAAATGGGACGATGTAAATGTTAACAGCAATCACTTACAAACCACTCATCGAGGAATTTATCCAGGTCCGCATTCCAGAGGTTGATAGGAGACTTCTCCAGTAGAACGAGCAGCTCAGCCTCCTTGTCAGACGCTTGCTTCAGAAGCTTCTCAATCTAATACCCTTGTCAATCAACCGCATTCTGGACACCGGAGCAACACATACGCACCTTCTCCTTCGTCAAGCTCCAGATCTGCATGCCAAGGAGGTAGTCAAAATCTGCGTCGGTGCCCTCCTCCTCGGCCTCTTCCTCGTCGGGATCGGGTGTAACCTCCTCGGTCTCGCCGGCAGCCTTAGCCTTGGATACCTTGGGGAACGGACGGAAGCCGAATTTGCGCAGTTCATGAACAATGTCTCCTTTCTTTCGATTAGAGACACTGAGTTGCTTGCTGACGATCATTTGGATGAACCGGGCCTGGTTATTTAATCTGTCGAGCTGGGTCTGCAATTCTGCCGCAAGGTTATCCTGCGGCCAAAAATTCAGAGATATTGCAGAAGACAGAGTTTGTTTATGATTACCTTCCGCTTCTGGTAGTAGGCAAGACGGACAGGATAGAACTCCTCAATAATCTCCTCAGGAGAGCTGTACTTCTTGATCCTACCTTCAGGATCGAAGCACATCATGTTGCTGGTGTTGACTTTTCCGGTGAGTTTGAAGAATTCAATAAGGCCCTTCTTCTCCGCCTCCGCGAGACCACTGGCAGTCATAGTAACCACGAAATGGACATTTCTGTTGTCATGGTGCTCTTTGTAGTCCTGCACACGAATGTCAATAAAAGCTATGTGATCTCGGCTTGCGAATTACCTTGACTGGGCCATCGCCCTTTTCGCCGATCATAGCTTCAAGCTCAGCCTTGTAGCTCTGCGTCCACTTATGAATGGGTAGCTCTGTGATTTCGACGGTCGTGTCGTTGATCTTCTTGACAATACCGGTAACGTCATACTTGTGATCCGCGATCTTCTTGACCGCGCCCCTGAAACCACGCCACCATGGGAGCATTGGGACCTGTTCCTTTCCATCCATCAACAACCGAATGTTCGCAATGATATCTTCAGGGTTGTAGCAAGGGATGTTCGTACTCCAACCGGTACCGATACCTTCGGCACCATTGATGAGTACCATTGGGAGCACAGGAAGGTAATGTTCCGGTTCGATCGGATCGTTGTCATCCTTGAGATAGTTGAGGAGGGGGTCGTCGTCGGGGTGGAAGATTGTTCGTGTGATGGAGGCGGGTTCTGTGAAGATATACCTGGCCGAAGCATGATCCTTGCCCCCCTGGTCTCGGGTTCCGAATTGTCCATTTGGCATCAGGAGGTTAAGATTGTTGCTGCCGATGTAATCCTGAGCCAAGTTTACGATCGTCATGGTCAGACTTTGCTCTCCGTGGTGGTAGGCAGCGTGTTCTGAGATATAACCGACGAGTTGTGCCACCTGCAGCAGTAGTTGGTTACCGTCCAGGAGTGGTCTATCCGCCGAGTACTCCGTACCTTGATTTCCTTCTTGAGTTTCCTTTTGAAACAACCCCAGATGACCTTCCTCTGACCGGGCTTGAGACCGTCACACATGGACGGGATGGAACGAACGTTGTCCGCAATCGAGAAGAGGATAAGCTCCTTGTTGATGAAGTCGGAGTAAGGGATCTCATCTGTATCGTGGTCGAGGTAGGTTCCTGGCTGGTGGCACACAGTGAGTAACGGATGTGGTAACAACGGAGTCGAAATACCTTGAACTGTCGAAGCCATTCTTTACGGTCATCGGCCTTGCTCTTCGAAAAGGCAAGCTCTATGAGCTCTTTGTCACCCTCCTGAGTGGTGGAAAAAGCAATCGTGTGCTTCTTCATGTTACTAAAATAATCCCTAGCATCCGAGTCTTTGCTTGTTCCCAAACCCTGTGGTCCTGTTATTTCAGCGACCCTATCGATGGACGAATAGTATACGGACCTTGTAGTACTTGGATTCCCATTTACGCGCGTCAGGGGTTTCCTCCAACCACTGTTCGTACTCAGGAATGGTAAAGAAGTCTTTCCGCTGTTTGCCCTTCGTAACCTGCCACGATGGTTAGCGTGGCCCCAAAAGTCTAAAAATCGAACGAATAACATACCCTGACAATCGGCGTCACGAATTCGCATAAAAACTCGGGAATTTTCAACAGTGTAGGGAAGTAACAATCCAGGAAGTTAATGATTAAGCCTTTTATATGGGAGCCATCGTGATCCTAGAGCGCCGTCAATACACACCTTCGTGAGCGGTCTCATGACACTCACCTGATCGGTCATGATCATCAACCTTCCATACCGCAAGCCGGTCACGCTATCGTAATGCTTGTTATGCTGAAGTCCCATAATCTTCTTGACGGCTTGGATTTCCTCGTTCTTCATGATCTGGTCGTGCTTGGCATCCCTTACGTTGAGCAATTTACCGCGCAGGGGGAATACACCAAAGTTGTCGCGACCGACAACTCCGAGGCCAGCGACGGCCAGGGCCTTGGCAGAGTCTCCTTCCGTCAGGATGAGGGTACACCGTCCGGAGTATTTGCCACCCGCATTGTTCGCGTCAGCAAGTTTGGTCATTCCGGTCAACCTGGTCACCATTCGTAAGTTCATATTAACGAATCAGGTCGAGAACCGCACCTGTTTCTCCTCGATTTTCCATCGGTCTTCTTCAAGTCTTGATCAGCCTTGAACTTGGCCCAATTCAGCACGTGCTCGATGATAGAGGTCTTCTGGACTACAGATATTTTCAGCAAATGCACAAGTCTGACATAGTTTGCATACCTTTCTTGGTGAAATCCTCGCTGACGACGGGCTTCGAACCAAACTTGCTGGCGGGCAACGTAAGGTTCTCTTTCGTCTGACCGTCGAAGGTAGGATTCTCGATTAAGGCGTTGACGAAAATCCACATGTGGTTCTTGATCTGAGCAGGTTTGACAGTCGCACCCTTGTTCTTCTTTGTAATGTGAGCAATGATGCCTTTCGAGATCTGGTCGGCGATAATGTTGACATGCGTGCCACCCTTGGTCGTAGAAATCGAGTTGGCGAACGAGACGTGACGGAAGGTTCCGTCGGAGACGGCGAAGCCAACCTCCCAACGAGCGTTCAGAACCTCGTATACCACAGACGGCTTGATTTGTGCAGCTCCCCCAGAGGCATTGGCCTGCTCTGCAGCAGCAGAACTGAGGTACATCTCCACATACTGTTTGAAGCCCTTGATCTTGAGCTTCTCCCCGTTAAGGAAGACCTTTACATCCTTGGTGGTACCCGCGATATCGAAGACTCGCTTCTTCAACAAGGAGGCGGTGTCGTCGTCGATGGAAGTCATCCCAAACCTTGCCAGGTCCGGCTTGAAAGTAATCTTCGTGTATTCTTCCTTGGAATAATTGGTGATTTTCGCCTTCCCCACCTTGGTCATATTGTTCGTCCAGACTTGGACGTACTTCTTGCCACCACTGACGGTCTCCACTGAGAACTCGTGCGAGTAGATGTTGGCGAGCTTGGCACCATAACCGTTACGACCACCAGTCAATTTCTTCTGAGTGTCGTCGTAGTTTGATCCAGAGAGAAGATGACCAAAGATGAGTTCGGGAATGTAGATCTTCTCCTTTGAGTGCATTTCAATTGGGATACCACTTCCATTGTTGTAAACGGATATCACGCCCTCTTCGACATCAATAGTGGCCTTGATAACATCCATCTTAGAGTCATTAACCTGTGTCCTCAATGTGAGTCAACTGGGACCCCTGGGCTCTATCCAACTTCACCTTGTGGTCAGCGGCGTTGACGAGAATTTCGTCGACGATCTTGAAGAAACCCGGGACGTATTTCACCTCCCGGTTCGTCATTCGCTTCTGGTCCGAGTCGTACGTCCACATAACCTGACTCAAAAGTTCGACGCTTCCGATGTACATGTCTGGGCGTTTTAAGATATGTTCAAGTTGCGAGAGCTACAGTAAATAGTCAGTTGGGTAGAGGGTGAAGGAGGGGAGGTCGAACCTTGGTGTACTTCTCTGAGGCAGTCTTCTTTGATCCTTCTGGTACTGCTTGTATACCGCTGGAAGTACCAGCGACACTGTCCGACGACATTTCCCCGTCTGATCCAGCATTGTCATCCTTGTCTACGAGAGCGACCTTCTTCGTCGCCTTGGGCTTTGCTGCAGGTTTCTTAGCGGTCTGCTTCGTGGTGGTCTTCGCACCATTCTTCTGTGCCTTGAATAAGATAACAAGTGAGCCTACCCATCCTAAGTTGCCAAGATACCGAAACGTACAGTGGCTGTGGCCTTCTTTTTGACAACCGGGGCGTAGTCTTCTTCGGATTCATCATCAGAGATCTCAATGTCAAAGTTCTCTTCCTCTGATGAACTCATCGTTGTCGTCGCGTCGATAAGGTAGCGGGGTTGGGATGAGGGGGGGAGTCAGGTAGATTAAACGTGGGAATGTTAAAGTCACGAAATACGCGACACGGTGGTCAACCGGTCACGTGATGCCTTGTTCGTGTTTTGTGCCGTGCGGCGCCGCCGAACACGGCGATCGTGATTGCACACCCCAGAC
>Ga0307513_10010203_pt1 | contig 11806 bp, 10 predicted proteins | sample 15_EM_MG_FD_202174 | JGI IMG/M metagenome (GOLD analysis project Ga0307513, IMG submission 202174) | Populus trichocarpa ectomycorrhiza microbial communities from riparian zone in the Pacific Northwest, United States - 15_EM | ecosystem: Host-associated > Plants > Roots > Unclassified | place... | reverse complement strand
GCGCGCAGCGCGGCGATCGCGTCGAGCATGATCTGGGTCTGGGCGGGCGTGAAGCCGTTCCAGTACGGCACGCGCGGCACCGCGATGCGCGCGTGCTCGAGCGCGTGCTTGTCGAGGAAGCGCGTGTAGTCCTTGTGGCAGTTGCCGGGGAACAGGCAGGCCAGCGTGGCCGGATCGTCGCGGTCGAACCCCGCGATGATGCCGAGCACGATCGCCGCGTCGCTCACCGTGCGCGCGATCGGCCCGGCGGTGTCCTGATCGCCGGTGATCGGCAGGATGCCGGTGCGGCTGACCAGGCCGAGCGTCGGCTTGATGCCGACCACGCCATTGGCCGAGCTCGGCGACAGGATCGACCCCGAAGTCTCGGTGCCGATCGCGACGGCGACCAGGTTCGCGGCGACGGCGATGCCGGGGCCCGAGCTCGAGCCGCCGGGCGTCAGCACGGGCCGACCGTCGCCGCCGGGCGCGGGCCGCGGGTCGTACGGGTTCAGGCCGTAGCCGCCGAGCGAGCTGTAGCCCGACGGCATGCCGATCGCGATGAAGTTCGCGAACTCGGTGAGCGTCGCCTTGCCGAGGATCACCGCGCCGGCGCCGCGCAGCCGCTTCGTGATGAACGCGTCGTCGGGCGGGATCGAGCCGGCGAGCGCGACCGAGCCGGCGGTGGTCGGCTGGTCCCGGGTGTCGATGTTGTCCTTGAGCAGGATCGGGATGCCGAACAGCGGGCCGCGCGCGTGGCCGTGGCGGCGCGCCTGATCGCGCGCGCGGGCGTCGTCGAGCGCGTGATCATTGAGATGGAGGACCGCGTTGAGCGTCGGGCCGACCTTGTCGTAGGCCGCGACGCGCGCGAGGTAGCGCTGCACCAGCTGCTCGGAGCTGACCGTGCGGGCGCGCAGCGCCGCGTCGAGCTCGTCGAGCGTCGCCTCCACGAGCGCGAGCCGGCGCTCGCCATGCGCGGCGGGCGCGCGCCGGACCACGCCCAGGATTGCCAACATCACCACCACGGCCACGCTGAGTCGCTTCATCGCTGTCCTCCTGTCGTGGGCGCAGCATAAAGCAACATGATCCACGCCAGTGACCTGGCGATGCGACACACAATCTCGGACGCGCCGCGTTGTGGGTGGGAGGTCACCGGTAGGCGTGCTTGTCGTAGCTGGAGGGTGGCACCGGCCCCGGATCAGGGCGTACGGTGAAGCCTCCAACCACGCTCCGGAGGATCCTGATGTTGAAGCTCGCCGCCCTGTTGCTCGTCCTCACTCCCGCGCTCGCCCACGCCACACCGGCCGGCGCGATCGATTGTACGAAGTCGCCCAAGCAGGTGATCAACGACGGCGGCGGCTCGGCCGCGTTCGTCGGGACGTGCGAGCAGATCGTGATCAACGGCGGCGACAACCAGGTGACGATCGAGAACGTCAAGCAGCTCGTCGTCAACGGCGCCGAGAACACGATCACCGTCGGCGGTGTCGACAAGATCTCGCTCACCGGCAACGGCAATAAGGTCAGCTACAAGAAGGGCCTGTCGGCGGCCAAGCCGAAGATCCAGAACGTCGGCACCGAGAACACGGCCGCCCAGGTCAAGTAGCCGCGCCGGCGCGCTACAGCGACGCCTTGGCGGCGGACTCGTAGTCGTCCGCGGCGCGCGTGCTGCCAAACGTATAGTTGTCGAACGTCAGCGTCGAGCCCGCGATCGTCGCCTTGACGCGGATCTGCTCGTTGTTCGTGCTGCGATAGACGATCGTCGTGATCTTGGACAGCGCCGCCTTGTAGTCCTTGTCGGCGCACAGCTTGTTCAGCCCCAGGCCGATGCCGGGCAGGTTGTTGCGCTCGGAGTCGTAGTAGTCGTTCTTCTCGCGGCCGATCTTCTTCCAGTCGAGGCCGTCGAACGCCTTCCAGTCGAAGGTGATCTTGATCTTCTTGCCGCAGTCCTTGATCTCCTCCGCGGTCTTGGCGGCGGCCTCGTCGACGGTCGCGCGCAGCTTCTTCTCGGCCACGGTCTCCGCCTGCGCGACCGTGGTCACCGCGAGGATGGTCATCGTCAACAGTAGTTTCGTCATGAGCTCTCCAGGGTTGCAAATCGGGGTCACGGACATTTCTTCTTCTTCACGATCGTCGTCGTGCCGTGCAGCTTGAGCACCGGGCACGCATTCTTCAGGTAGAGCGGGCGGTCCTTGGCGTCGTCCTTGGTCGCGACGAGCTCGTCGACCAGCGCCTGCTCGAGCGCGGCAAAGCAGGTCGTCGCGGCGCGCTGGGCGTCGGCGACCTGGCGGGGCGCGGCGGCGTCGCGCAGCGCGCGCAGCACCGCGCGGCCGAGCGGCGCGTGCGTACACACCTCCTTGTCGTCGTCGACGGCGAGCGCCCAGAAGTGGACACTCTCGGCCGGCGTGAGGTCATCGGCGACGAGCAGCGCGATGGTCCTGGCGGTGCCCGGCGGGAACCGGGTGATGCCGTCGGCGAGCGCGGCGACGATCGCGCCGCAGCCAGAGATGGCGTCGCGCTGGCACGCGGTGGCGACCCCCTGCAGCGCCTTGGCCTTCGCCGCGAGGTAGCCGGCGTCGCGCACCAGAAAGCCGTACTTGTGCTCCGCCGCGGGCACGACGCCGACCAGGCTACTGGCCTGGCGCAGACCCGACGTGCCGGCCTGCTCGATCTGCGCGGCGATGTGGGTCGCCGCCGCAGTGACGAGGCGCGTCCAGTCGGCGGTGCGCGCCGCGGGCTTCACGTGATCGGCGCTGTCGAGTAGCTCGCTCCACTGCTGCTGCTTGTCGAGCGCCTGGAGGTCCTGGATCGAGAGATCTGCGTCGGCGCGCGCCGCGGTCGCGGCGAGCACGGTGACGGCGAGGGCCGTGGTGATGAACAGCGCGAGTCGGGTCATGGCATGCCTCACAGGTGGTCCTTGAGCCACAGCCGCGCGGTCTCGCGCGGGTTGAAGCTGGTGTCGCTGAGCCGGACCGAGAGCACCGCGCCGGTCTGCTCGAGCCGGAGCGCGCCGGCGTCGGCCTGATAGTCGATCCTCAGCTCGCGCACGCCACGGACCGCCGCCGCGTAGTCCTTGTCGGCGCAGCTCGCCTCGATCGCCTCGAGGATCGCGACGGTCTGCTTCGCGAGCGGGACGCTTGTGGGCGTCGCGAACGTCTTCCATTGCGGCCTGGCCGCGAGTTGGCTACCGCACGCGCGGTTGGTCTGCGCCGCCTTGGCCGCGATCGCGGCTTCGATCGCGGCCCTGGTCTCGCCCGCCGCGGCGATGTGCTCGAACGCGGCATACTGCGCGAGCACCGCGGGGACGTCGATGGTCTGCGTGGTGTCGGCGACGACCATGATCGGGCGCTTGGGGTCGTCGGACACGACCTGGAACACCGGCGTCGCCGTGCCGCGGATCAACCGTCCGCGCCCGCGATCGAGGATCGCGAACCGGCCGCCGCCGCCGATCGCGAAGTAGCGCGTCTCGTCGGTCGCGCGATCGGCGTAGTAGACCATCGCGCCGGACGCCGGGGTCACCCCGGGGACGTCTCGCCACGCCACGAGGAACGCCTCGCGATGGCCGGGATATTCGGCGATCGTGATCTTCGTGTGCTCGAGATCATTGGTGAGCACGACCGCGAACCCGAACGCCGCGGGCGCCGAGCCGGCGAGGATCAGCGCCAGGGTCAGCTTCGAAACGCGAGGCAGCATGTCGCCGTTCACAGCAAGCACCGTGCCCTGCGCGCGCGCCGCGGGTTCTCGCTACCTGGCCGGCGCGGGCTGTATGCTGGACCCGACAACCTGTTGGCTCGAGCAGCGAGGGCAGGGGTGCTATCGTCGACGCGGATGGCGCAGGACCGGCGCGGCCAGCTCGATGCGCTGCTCGACGTCGAGCTCGTGCTGCCGCGCGGCGATGGCCTCGAGACCGCGGGGCCGACCGTGGCCGAGGACCGCGCCACGGCCGCGCCACCGGCGGTGCCGATCGTGCAGCTGGGCAAGTACCAGCTCGAGCGCGAGCTCGGCGCCGGCGGGATGGGCATCGTCTGGCAGGCCCGCGACGTCGAGCTCGATCGCGCGGTCGCGCTCAAGGTGTTGCACCCGGCGCTGGCGGGCGATGGCGTCGCGCGATCGCGGCTGGTCCGCGAGGCGCGCGCGATGGCGCGGCTGCACCACCCGAACGTGATCACGATCTTCGACGCGGCGACGGTCGACGGCCGCGACGTCATCGCGATGGAGCTGATCGACGGCGAGACGATGGCGAGCTGGCTGGCGCGCGGGCGGCCGCGCGACGCGATCATCGCCGCGCTCGTCGCTGCCGGCCGCGGCCTCGCGGTCGCGCACGCGGCGGAGATGATCCATCGCGACTTCAAGCCGCACAACGTGCTCGTCGATCGGCGCGGCCGCGTCGTCGTGACCGACTTTGGCCTCGCGCGCGCCGCCGGGGATCGCGCGCCGGCCGGCGAGCCCGACGGCGATCCGCGCGCGCTCGGCCGGCTCGACAGCGCGCTGACCGTGACCGGCACCGTGCTCGGCACGCCCGCGTACATGGCGCCGGAGCAGCTCGCCGGCGCGCCCGCCGACGCGCGCGCCGATCAGTTCGCGTTCTGCGCGACGGCGTGGGAGGCGCTGACCGGGCAGCGTCCGTTCGCGGGCGTGACGGTGCTCGAGGTCGCGGCGGCACACGCGCGCGACGCGCCGCGCGCGGCGGACCGCGTGCCGCGCCGGCTCCGCCCGATCCTCGAGCGCGGCCTCGCCCGCGATCCGGCCGCGCGCTGGCCCTCGGTCGACGCGCTGCTCGACGCGATCACGCGCGCGTGGCGCCGGCCGCGCCGGATCGCGCTCGGCGTGGTGCTCGCCGTCGTGCTCGCCGGGCTGGCGGTCGGCGCGGTCGCGCTGCGCCGCGTGCCGTGGCGACCCCGGATCGTCGACCTGCCGGCGTTCGAGGAGAACGGCGACGGCCCGGCGATCTCGCCCGACGGCACGCAGATCGCGTACGTCTCGGATCGCGAGCGCAGCGGGGTCTATCGGGTCTACCTCGCCGCGCTGCCGGCCGGCGAGCCCCGCGCGATCACGCCCGCGGGCGACAGCTTCCAGACCCCGCGCTGGACGCGCGACGGCCGCGCGCTGCTGCTCGTGCGCTGGGATCCCGCGTCGTACAACTATCGGATCGTCCGCCAGCCCATCGCCGGCGGCCCGTTCACCGACCTCGGCCTCGGGATCCAGGCCGACGATTGCGGCGACGCGATCGTGATCGCCGAGCAGGATCGCACGAGCGCGCAGATCGTGCTCCGGCACCCGGACGGGACCCGCCAGGTGCTGACCCGCACGCTGACCGAGTGGCTGACGCTGCCGCGCTGCGACCGCGCGGGCCAGCAGATCGTGTTCACGCGCGGCCCGACCGGCCAGCAGAACCCGATCAATGACGTGTTCGTGATCGACCGCGCCGGCAAGGAGACCGCGCTCACCACCGATCACGCGAGCACCGGCGGCTCGTTCACGCCCGACGGCCGCTCCGTCGTGCTGACGTCGCGGCGCGGCGGCAAGATCGAGCTGTTCGAGGTCCCGGTCGGCGGCGGCGAGGCGCACCAGCTGACGTTCGACGACGGCCCGCACTTCTGCCCCGACGTCGCGGCCGACGGGCGCACCCTCGCGTTCAACCTCGACATGTCGACGATCGTCGTCACCGCGGGCGGTGCCGGTCAGGTCCGCAAGCTGACCGCCCGGCGCGAGCTGCTCGCCGGCGCGGTGCCGACGCGCGACGGCAAGTACGTCCTCGCCGAGCGCATCGGCGCCACGCGCGAGATCGTCGCGATCTCGACCAGCGACGGCAGCGAGCGCACGCTGACCGCCGGCCGCAAGCCGTTTCCCTCGCTCGACGACCAGCGCGTGCTGTTCGGCTCCGTCGACAGCCCGCCGCGGCTGCTCGCGATCCCGATCGGCGGCGGCGAGGTCACGACGATCGCGGAGCTGCCCGGCAAGCTGGCGTTCGGCGCCGACGGTCCCGACGGTCAGGAGGTCGAGGTCTCGCGCGACGGCGAGGTGACCGCCTGGCGGGTCGCGCGCGACGGCCACCTCGAGCCGCGCAACATCGCCGGGTTCGTCATCCCGGCGCCGAGCGGCGGCTGGCGCGCGGTGCAGACCTTCGACACCGGCTATCACCTGCGGTTCGTCGCGCCGGGCGAGCCGCTCGCGGCCGGGACGCACGAGGTGAACCCGGAGTCCGAGCGGCCGATGTGGCTCGACGATCACCGCCTGGCCTACGCCGCGCGCGGCGCGTTCCACATCGTCGACGTGCGGACCGGGGTCGAGATCGAGACGGTGCCGGGGCCGGAGTGGGGCCAGGACGCGGTGCTCGCGGCCGACGGCGTCCACTGGTACGACATCTCCATGTTCGCCCACGTCACGCGGCACCTGCTGGTCAACTTCGCCGACCGGCCGTGGCGCTAGATCAGAGGATCAAGACGCTGCTCGGGCTCGGCGCACCGCCGGCGCGGTGCGACCAGGTCTGGCCCGCGTCCGCGGAGACATAGAGGTTGCCCTCGCTGTCGCAGACCGCCGCTGCCCCGCCTCGCGCGGCGATGCAACGCGTGTCCACGATGCCGTCGAGCCACTCGGGCAGGCCGTTGCCGACGAGCACCAGCGGACCGGCGCCATCCACCGGTCGGCGATAGATCGCGCCGTGTGACGCAAAGGGGTCGGTCGCCGCAGACACGAGGACGTCATCGCCCACGAACGCGATCGCGGAGCAGTGCGGCGCGTGAAGCCCCGCGTCCTCGACGTCCCAGGTCGCCCCACCGTCGCGGCTGGTGCACAGGCCAACCGCGGCGGCGGCCACCACGATCCCCGCGCGGCTCGGATGCGCGCGCACCTCGTGGACATCGCTGTCGACGTCGATCGTGGGCGTCCAGGTCGCGCCACCGTCCACGGACCGCGGGATGCCGCCGACGTGGACGTTGGCGAGCAACGTGCCGTCCAGGGTCGCGGTCATCGAACGGACCCCGAGCGGTGGCCCCACGAGCTCGCCGTAGATCAGGATGGTGCCGGCGTACCACGTGTCGCGCCCAGCGACCGTGTCGAAGGCGCGGAGTGGCTCGACTTGCCCTCCGGCGGAGACCCGCAAGATGCGTGCGTCCTCGGTCCCGACGAAGATGTCATCGCCGATCGCCACGCAACACGCGAGATCGAGCTCCGACTCCCACAGCGTGCTCCACACCCCGGCAGGGTCGCGCCGCCAGAGCGCGCGCTTGCCGACGATCGCGAGCGCGCCACCGCGCCCGTCGGGCGCGAGCGCCCGGATCGATTGCCCGGGGAGCTCGTGGTCGCGGGTCGCGTCGGTGACGGCGAACAGGCCGTCGTCCCAGGTTGCTACGAGGACGTTCGGAGTCGTCACGCCACGAGCTTAGCCCAGCTTAGCCCTGCGCCGCCGGGTCGCCCAGGGCCGCGCAGCCCCAGTGGAACGTGGCCGAGGCGTCGGGTCCGCCTCGGCGGTCTCCAGCGACGAGGATCAACGCGATGATGTCACGGGCAGGTCGCGGTGGTCCCGTTGCGCGTCGGCAAGCCGGTGAGGCCGCACGACACGACGCAGGCCGCGCCGCTGCAGCTCTCGACGGTGCAGCCGGTCGCCGGGCAGCTGATGTGGCAGTCCGGGCTGCCGCCGCAGTCGACGTCGCAGCTGGCGGCGGTGTTGCACTCGACGTGGCAGCCCTCGCCGGGCGCACAGCCGACGTCGCACGGCTGCCCGGGCGCGCATTGCACGTTGCACAGCGGCTCGTCGCCCGAGCATTCGTGCTCGCAGGGCTGACCGGCGGCGCACTGACAGCGGTCACCGCGGCAGATGTCGCCGTCGCGGCCGGTGTTGCTGTTGCACGCGACCACCGCGGTCGAAGTTGCGATCAAGAGGCAAACGAAGAACAGGCTGCGCATAGGATCTCCTTGACGGACATCGCGTGATACGCCGGTCCCGGGCCGCGGGCCGACATCACGCCGACATCAGCAGGCGAACACGGAGCAATGTCCCCAGCGCGGGCCATCGCGGTCGCAGCAGTTCGGGACCGTCGTCGGGCAGTCGGCGTCCTCGCGGCAGACCGGCGACTCGCAGTCCGCGCCGCAGCTGACCGCGCTGTCGTCGCAGCAGTGATCGCCGGGCTGGCAGTCCTCGCGGCCGTCGCAGAACGCCGCCGCACCGCCGCACTCGTCGCCGGCGGCGATGCAGCGCGGCGTGCTGAACAGCGTGACGCAGCACTGCTGATTCTGCGCGCACACGAGGCCGGTGTCGCAGACGATGCCGTCGCCGGTCGGGGCGCCCCGGCGGCAGCGCCCCTCGGCGCAGGCCTGGTCCGGCGGGCAAGCGTGATGCTCGTCGCAGCGAAACGCCGTATGTGACGTGTCGGGCGTGCAGCTCGCGAGGATCACGAGAACGGACAACGCGACTCCGCGCACGCGACGACGCTATCATGTCCAGGTGGAGCCGGCTCGCGTGCGCTGTACGGTCGACGTGGTCGACGGCCCGTCGCGGCGCGTCGGACCGAGCGGGCTCTTGATCGGCCGCGCGCGCGATTGCGACATCGTCGCGAGCGATCCGAGCATCAGCCGCCGCCACGCGCTCGTCCGGCTCACCAGCGACGGCGCCGAGGTCGTCCCGCTCGGCCGGGCGCCGGTCGATGTCAACGGCACGCCGAGCGACAAGCCGCGGGCGCTCGCCGATGGCGACGAGCTGTGCCTGCCGGGCGTGACGCTCGTGATCGCGATCCGCGTGCCCAGGCCGGATCTCGCGGCGCGCACCGGGTTCGTCCTCGAGCGCGCCCGCGGCGGCAGCTTCGGCATCGTCCACACGCCGTTCTGGCTCGGCGGCGGCGACGCCGACGATCTGATCGTCAAGCAGTGGCCGGCGCGCACGCTCGCGCTCCACCTCGCCGAGGGCGAGCTCTACGTCGAGCTGATCGAGGGCGACGCGCGCTGCAACGGCGAGCCGGTGGAGCGCGGCGCGCTGGTGCCGCTCGCGATCGGCGATCGCCTCGCGTGTCGCGGCGAGGAGCTCAGCGTGCGCCGGGGCGAGGACCACGACGCGACGACAGCGGTGCGCGGGGCCGAGCTGCCGGGGCGGGTCGAGATCGAGATGCTGCCGCGCGGCGGTCGGATCGTGTTCACCACCGCGGCGGGCGAGCGGCCGGTGTACCTCGCCGACCGCAGGTTCGATCTCGTCGTCGCGCTCGCCCGGCCGCCCGACGGGCACGTCGCCGGTGACTTCATCTCCGATGACCTGCTGCGCGGCGTGGTGTGGCCGCGCAAGCCGAGCGTGAGCCGGCCGGAGATCAACATGCTGATCAGCCGCGTGCGGCGCGACCTCGTCGCGGCCGGGCTCGCGGGGCCGCGGCTGATCGAGCGCGCCCCGACCGGCGGCGGCACGCGGCTCGCGCTCTCGCCGGGCGCCGAGATCGTGATGAGGGCGTAGGGATCGGCGATGGGCGCCCTCGAGCGCAGCCGGTTCGGCGTCTACGAGCTGCTCCACGAGATCGCGCGCGGCGGGATGGCCGAGCTCTACCTCGCGCGCTTGCACGGCTACGGTGGCTTCGAGCGCTGGCTCGCGATCAAGCGGATCCTGCCGCACCTCGCGCACGACCAGATCTTCGTCGACATGTTCCTCAACGAGGCGCGGATCACGGCGCTGTTGCAGCACCGCAACATCTGCGAGGTGTTCGATCTCTGCAAGGCGGGCGACGAGCTGCTGCTCGTCATGGAGTACCTCTATGGCGTCACCTGGGATGCCCTGTGCAAGGTCATCCCGCGCGACGCCTGGGGGCTGCGGCTGGTCGCCGGCGTGCTCGCGCAGGCGTGCGACGGGCTGCACTACGCGCACACGCACTGCGATCCGGACGGCGCGCCGTTTCACATCGTGCATCGCGATGTCTCGCCGCAAAACCTGCTGATCACCACCGGGGGCGAGTGCAAGGTGCTCGACTTCGGCGTGGCGAAGATCGCCAATGCGCCGACGTCGACGCGCACCGGGGTGCTCAAGGGCAAGGTGCCGTACATGTCGCCGGAGCAGCTCGCAGGCGCGCCGCTCGACGGCCGGGCCGATGTGTGGGCGCTCGGCGTGCTGTTGTGGGAGGCGCTCGCGGGGCGCCGGCTGTTCGATCGCGAGACCGAGTTCACGAGCTGGCGCGCGATCACCGAGGAGGACGTGCCGCCGATCGCGGCCGAGGGCGGCTATCCACCAGCGATCGATCGCGTGATCGCCCGCGCGCTCGAGCGCGATCGCGAGCGCCGCTATCCGACCGCACGCGCGCTCGGCGTCGAGCTCCTCGCCGTCGCGCAGGAGGTCGGCGGCGCGCTCGACGCGGCGGAGATCGCCGAGGCGGTGCAAACGCGGTGCGCCGGCGAGCTGGCCGCGCGCGATCGCGAGCTCGCGGCCGCGACGAGCAAGCGCGATCCGAGCGCGTCGTACGAGACGCGGCCGCCCGATGCCGGCGAGACGGTCAGCATGCTGATGCGGCGCGACTCGGTGATCGTCGCGCGGCCGCGGCGGCGGCGCGGGCGGCTGGTCGTCGCCGGCGCGAGCCTGGCCGCGGTGGTCGCGGCGGTCGTGTTCGGGATGCGCGGCGGCGACGCGCCGCCGGTGGTCGTCGCCGCGCGGCCGGCGATCGCGCCGGACGCCGCACCGCCCGGGCCGCCGGTCGACGCGGCGCCCGACGCGAGCAAGCACGCCGCCCCCGCGCCGGTCCACCCGCACCGCGCGATCCGCGCGCCCGCGCCGCGCGGGACTGGCACCTATGCGGTCGACTCGACGCCGTACGCGACGATCTACATCGACGGCAAGCGGATCGGCGATACGCCGCTCGATCGGGTGTCGCTCGCGGCAGGATCGCATACCGTCAAGGCGATGCTCGCCGACGGCCGCCACCAGACGTTCGCGATCGAGATCGGCGCCGACCGGAAGACCAGCTCGGGGATGCTGCGATGGTGAGGCTGCTCGTCGTCGCGCTGCTGTGCGCCGCGTCGGTCGCGCGGGCCGAGCGCCCGGAGCTTGCGAAGGCGCGCGAGGCGATCGCGGCGGTCGACTACGGCGCCGCGCAGCGCCTGCTGGTCGAGGCGCTGCACGCCGGCACGAGCACCACCGGCGAGCTCGCGGAGATCTACAAGCTCTCGGCGCGCGCGGCGATCGTGCTCGGCCAGGCCGAGGTCGGCGAGCAGTACTACCGGCGCTGGCTGTCGATCGATCCGCGCGCGAGCTTGCCCGACGACACCTCGCCCAAGCTGCGCGAGCCGTTCGTCGCGGCGCAGGCCTACCTCGCGGCGCATGGCCGGCTCGCCGCGCGGCTCGATCGCTCCGCCGACCGCGACGTCATCGAGGTCGTCTCCGATCCGCTCGCGATGGCGCGCGCGGTCGTCGTCGGCCAGGCGAGCGTCGCGATCGGCCTCGACCACCGCGCGACGCTCCCCGGCCCCGCGGCGCACGTCAGCGTGGTCGACGAGTACGGCAACCACCTCGTCGAGCTCGACCTGCCGCCGCGCCCGACCGCGGTCGACGCGCCTGCCGCGCCGCTGATCGCGCGCCGTCGCGAGGCGCCGGCCGTCGCTCCGGGGCGGCCCTGGACGCGGCGCTGGATCACCTGGGCGATCCCGACCGGCGTGTTCGGCGCGGTCGCGCTCGGCTTCGGCGCGGCCGCGATCGCCGAGTCCACCAGCGCGCGAGAGATCGCCGACGACAGCGCGCCTCACTACTACCCCGAGGTGGGCGATTCGGTGCACCGCGCCCGGATCTTCGCCGGGGTCACCACGATCGCCGGGGCGGCGATGATCGGCTTCGCGATCCCGACCGCGATCCTGTTCCTCCACCAGCGCGCCGAGCGCC
>Ga0307513_10010202_pt1 | contig 11806 bp, 19 predicted proteins | sample 15_EM_MG_FD_202174 | JGI IMG/M metagenome (GOLD analysis project Ga0307513, IMG submission 202174) | Populus trichocarpa ectomycorrhiza microbial communities from riparian zone in the Pacific Northwest, United States - 15_EM | ecosystem: Host-associated > Plants > Roots > Unclassified | place... | reverse complement strand
AAGCAACGATGTTGAAGAATTAAAGACAGCTACGGCTGGGGCCAAAATATAAACAAATAAACATGTGTTCAATCTCCGCCTAAACACCCACATGAGCCTCGCCCAAAATAATTCATAGAAATTTCTAATTTTACCCTCTATGGACACACTTTCTACTGCGTTTCTTTGCGCTAACGAATGTCTCAAAGTCGCGGCCGACGTGATCGAAACGCGGCCGGCAAGGTCCCAAAGGGCAAATTAGTTTTAGGTCCTTGAATCATTACCATGCATCATTGCCACATGAGCGATTATATTCAACCTATACTACGGAACTGCCGCCACTACCCCTCCCGATTGCCGGGTGACTCGTATTTCTTCCTTCACAACTTGCACCAATAATATAACCTTCTACGATTCAATCGTTCCACAAATCGTTTGTATTTTCGGTCATTGCAGGGTGGATCCGGAAACCCTACCTCCTCCAGGGCTCATGCATAGATGACTTCAACCATTAAACAAGCCTCAAACCTTTTGTGAAGTATGTTTATTTCATACCACAATTTACACTGCTCATTAGCCTACGTTGTCCCAACACGACGATGTCAAGTTCCACCCCTGTGAAAGTTCTTCCACTGCGGCTCGTATAGGTTAGAAGTTCGCCCACTTGGCTTCCGCGCGCAAAGCCTCACATCAACCCATAACTGAAACTTGACTGCATGCTACTGATAGGAGGCGGTCCTTGAAAAAGGGGACGACGAGTGTTCCATGAATGGATATATAATACACCTCTAGGTATGGGATCGGTACTTTGTTGTAGCGACTTTGGATTTGGACGACAACATTCAAGCTGTAGTACCATCTCTTGCCAACATCTCGAGAGACGCCTAAGCATGACATGTACTAGGCTATTGATCGGATTGAAAGCGGTCTAAGACCGAAGATCAACCTCCAACAGTTCTTCTGAGATTTTATCAAATCGATTCGTACGAGCTGAATGCGATCAGCGAGATCATTTACGATTTCTGGTACTAATGAAGGACGTAAGAGTGAACTCTTAATTAATAATAGATGCGTGAACGTGCCCCACGGACCTGCGAGTCGCCTTTTGACTGCTCCTAGTAGTTCTTCCACCCTTTTTACTCTTTGCGGCTGGAACCGAACGAATTAGAGAGAAAATAAGCTCAAGTTATATAGGTAAACCCACCTGGCTCATCCTCTGTCTCAACGACACTAGGCTCCGCTTGATCCTCAGAGAGTGATGAATCACTGTCATTGCTTTCAATACCGGTCTTGTTCCCCTTCTTTGTAGCGGTGCCTCGTCGTATCACAGTGACAGTGCTCTCCGCAACCGGCGACTCCACCGCCCTGTCGAGCTCGCCACTCTCAAGTCGGAGCTTGAGTTCCTCCTGAAGCGACTCGGGTAGGCGGTACTCTGCTTCGACTATCGAGCTTCCTTCTGTCCCAGCTTCAGATTCCTGCGAGCGAAATGTCAGGCGCGTATATTTGGACGGGGGGTGTGAAATGGCCTTCAGAAGCCGTACATTTCCTTCAAGCAGCTCGATATCATAGCATGTAGAGAACTTTTTCCAGAGCGTGTCTATGCTCACGGTCTGCTCGGTGAGATTGTACAGCTCCCTTTGTACGACGAGCATCCGAAAGTGGCGATGCATGCCAACGGGGCGCGCTTGGACTTCACATAGAGCACGGAAAAATGCACTCTCTCCATCGACAGTCGACAAATATTGCAGCTCTGCGGCAGTCGCCATCCCTTCAAGGTAATGGTTCAGGTCTAACTCGTGACAAACGCAGGCTCAGGCAAAAATGATACAAAACATAACCCTCACATAAAAAAGGACAGCATAACAGGGGCTAGAAAGAAGGAAAGAAAAGGAACGTATAGTATATGCCATGTCCGGTTAGACAGCTGGACGTCTAGTGGTATTTTCATGCTTAAAACCACAAGTACGTGATGAGGAAGACACAAATGGACAGGAGAGCGACGACATTAAGTGGGACACCCTCTGGCTGTACATGTTGTTCAACGATAGAGGCCCCACCCTCCGTCTCGGCCACGCTTGCACCGTCGTCTGTGAATGGCTTCCGCCTACGGAGTTCTTGGTCCCGCGATGCCAACAATTCCTTCAAGCGCGCAATCTCCGCATGTGCCAGATTGAGCGCTGTGGCGTATTCTGCAGCAAGGTTTTTGGTCGGAGAGGGAGGAGCACGGGGAACAGTGACAGGGGGAGCGATGGGTTCGGTGATTGTGACCTGAGGCTCAGCATAATGCTCTTCGGGGCCGGGCACTGGTGGCGGAGCCACTGGTGGAGGGGTGGATGAACGGTCGAAGATGGGTATGCCGGGATTTTCGAGGTGATGGCCGTTGGTGTTGGGTCGGACGGTGTCGTATTGGCGTACAGTGTCGAACCTCTGCATAAATATGAGAAATATGCACCAAGATAGACATGCGATCGACACGACTTACCGAGTCGCCGTACAAGCTCGACTGGTTCAACTCTGGCTCGTCCTCCTCTGGAAGAACGCCGTCTGCGGGGAGATAGACAACCTTGAGTTTCTGCTGGTGGATCTTGGAGGATTCATCGCCGGGTGTGGGCGTCCACTGGTAAAGGATTAGGCACGAGCGACAGCATGAGTGGGTATGCTTACGAGGGTGTTGAGGCCGTTGCTCTCGCGAGCCGGGGTGATAAATGTGCTCTGCACGAGGAATTTGTCCTTGCATTTGACGGTGAGCGGCGGGTCCTCCTTCATGGGTTGGAGCAGCACTGGCAGAGTGTATCGAATCAAGTGGAGTACGTGCGAGAGAAAAGAAGCAACTTTACCTTGTACTTCTATGCTCTCTCCAGGTTCTATCCTGCCCGAGTTTGGACGGACACAGTATTGCTGTTGGGTAGATTTGTGTGAACGACTGCATTCGCTGGGGTCAAGGACGAGTAGCTAACCTTTGGAGCGGTCGTCTTGACCTTGAAGGCGACTGGTTGTCCATGAGGATTTGCGACCCGGAGATGCTGCTTGACGAGCTGTGTAAACGGCTCTGGAATAACGGCCACGACGTGAGCACGCGTGAAGGCCATGGGAGATGACGACGCCGGCAACGACGACGAACACTGACTCTGAAATGCGAGTTGCGAGCTGGGCTCGAGGTTGACAGACATGGCGGGCGACGCTACCGAATTGCAGATGATGTGAAAGGCTTCAAGCCTCGGAGTTCTTTGTCCTGAACGCTGCTGGCCCTCCCTATGAGCAATCCGGATGAAATACAGGAGAGGACCTTCTGCAAATGGTACCAACTGTCCTCTGCGATTACTTGCGTATATCGTGGTTCCTGACGCTCCCGCGCAGGCTCAACGCAAAGCTCGAAGCTCATGGTTATCCGCCAATGACCTCGCTCGTCAAGGACCTCTCAGACGGAGTTCGCCTCATCCAGCTGATGGTGTGTGTTGCCCTCTGCTTGCTGCATTTGCCCTGATCGCATCCGCCACAGGAAATCATGGGTCAGTACGCACCTCGCCAGGTCCCCCGCTCCTGAAATGGATCATGTGACGTTTAGGCGATGTATCTCTCGGACGCTATAATAAGATTCCGCGTCTCCGCGTACAAAAGGCCGAGAATGTTAATATGGCGCTGGAATTTATCACCTCACGCGGTGTGAAGCTTACTAATATCGGGCCTGAGGGTACAAATCGTCTTCTTACACGGCAGGTAGCATACTTACACCACTCAGACATCATCGACGGCAATTTGAAGCTGACCTTAGGCATGATATGGACACTCGTCCTTCGATTCACAATCGCGGATATCAGGTATACTTGAGATTAAGCGTGGTATAGCACAAGTCTCTAAACGCTCGCTTGGTAGTGAAGAGGGCCTCTCCGCAAAAGAAGGCTTGCTCCTTTGGTGCCAACGCAAGACCGCCCCATACAAGGAAGTTGACGTGCAAGACTTTGCTTATAGCTGGCAAGACGGGCTCGCTTTGTTAGCATTCTTCTCCTTCTTCCATTTTGTCTGCTCTTACACTGTCCCTTAGGTGCGCCTTGATTCATCGACACCGACCCGATCTTCTCGACTACGATGGTTTGAATAAGGTATGCCTCTGCAAGAGGTGCAAAGAGAATCATTTGGAACCATTATCTAGTCAGACCGACATGGAAATACTCAACTGGCATTTACCGTTGCTGAGCATCACTTGGGTATACCAGTGGGTACCAAACTCGTCAACGATGGCACATTAGACCCACAACGTCCGTGTGTAGCAACTCCTAGAAGTTTCAGATCTCTGCGACGTAGAGCGGCCGGATGAACGCAGCGTAATGACCTACATCGCGAGCTACTTCCATGCATTCTCATCCATGGGTACGCCCCCATCGACTCTTACAGTATCTTTCTCACTTTCTCTCCTTCCAGACCAAGCGGAAACCGTCTCCCGCCGCATCGAGAAATTCGCAGATCTAATGCAATCCGTCTGGCTAAGCAAGAACGACTACGAGCGACGCGTTAAAATTGTACGTTTCCTCCCTCTCCACTTCTTCCCTCTCTTCCACAGCTCAATAATCTTCAGCTCCTCGACGCAATGCGCTCTAAAGTCTTCGAGTGGGCGCACGCGACCTTCGATGGCACGTATCAAAACGCCAAAGCCGAGTCGTCCGCCCTCGCAACGTACAAGACGAGCGAGAAGCGTATATGGGTCACTGAGCGGCAGGATTTGATCACTCTTTACAGTAATGTGCAGACAAAGCTGAAAACGTATGCCCTTAGACCGTGGATGCCTGCTCCCGAGCTCAGTCCGCAGGTGCGCACTTAATTTGTGCGCCTTTGGGTAGGAAGTCAATGGTTTGATAGGCGCTCGATTCACAATGGGTGGGTCTGGTTGCGGCTGAGGCGGAGCGGTCGAGGAAGATTAACGCTGAGATTCGAAGGTGGAAATGGTTATTCCCAGTATAGCCTCCCCTCTGATCGTTGTACAGCATCAAGGAAAGCCTCCGAAAATGCTTCGCCAAGCTCGCTGACGGCTTCGAGACGCGCCTGCGAGGGTTCTCAGCCGAGCTCGCAGCAATTGACGGGCCTCTGGAGGTACCTGCTCTCATAACGTCCATTCTCTCCTAAGACCTGATCTCCCCCCAACAGATGCAGCAAACTCGCGTGGCGGTCATGTCGGAGGACTTAGGCCCGCTGGGGAGTGCCCTGGACAAGATCGCCAAAGCCGAGCAGGATTGTAACGACGCCAATGTCGACGAGAACGACTATACCGTGTTTACGTTCCAGGATCTGCAGTTCGAATTTGACCTCGTGAGGCAGGCATTGGCAAAGAAGAACTTATTTATTGAGAACCAAGTGTGTAGTTCCCCGGCTGTTCATTTAACTGGTTATGTGGTCGTGTTTATCGGAATGTAGTGACTGACTCGATTCTCCCGCAGATTGTCTCGCGGAATATGACCAACCTCACTCCTGCTCAGCTAGAACAGTTTGAGAGCACGTTCCGATACTTCGACAAGGACGAGACAAATACGCTAACCGTGTCTGAGCTGTCCGCTGCGCTTGCAAGTCTGGGGATCGTATACTCGGTCAGTCGTTCAACTTCAACTGAAGGTGGTTACTCAAGCAGAACCTAGGACGAAGATGTCGATGTTATACATCAGCAGTTGGAAGAAGAGTACGGAGCAGCAACGTTTGAGGCTTTTATTAATCTCTTGGTGAGTGAGCACCTCTGCTGAAGTCGGTTACTGCATCACAAATGCCACCACAGGTCGAAATCACGGAAGACCAAACGACACCCGAGCAGCTACGGGATGCTTTCCGAGCGGTCGCAAAAGACAAGGTGCTGCCTACTCCCACTTCTTTTCGCGCCCTGACCATTCTGCACATTCTAGCCACTAGTATCTGAAATGGATCTCAAGCTTGCTCAATTGAGCCCTGAGGCAGTCGGGTTCCTTGCTAGGAATATCCCGAAAGCTGAAGGCTTGGACGAACTCGACTATGAGGGTTGGCTGGATAGTGTATTCGCTTAGCTTGATTGAGTCTTGCCGGAATAGAAGCAGGTAACTAACCTGCTTCCACGTTGGGCAGATTATATCCCTTCGTGTGGTTCGGCCATGGCAAGCACTTTGATGCCACTCATCACACCAGATACACCCCTTCGCTGAGAGGGGCTATTGTTGAAATTACTTACGGCAAAAATAGTCGCGCTTTTCGCAGAGTCGGTGCGCCTTCTTGCCTTCTTGCCATGGCTCCTGGAGGAGGTGTCCACATTGGCAAGTATATTCAGAATACTACGATGTCAAGACTCTCATGGTGTGACATTTGAACTTGGACATATTACTTAACTTAATACATACCGCCTCATCCACGATAATATCCCCAGAAGGTCAGAGCATCCTCACAAGCGCACCCTCTACATGCAATCATCCTCGACTTTGGAACCACCTGCTCGAAGACCTCAGACCTCGATGGACAAGTTCGGAATAGACACAAAGAGAAGGATTGGCATGCAAAGTCTATTTTGTTGAACATATTGGCATCTAGCCGCAGCTCTACCGACAATCGTTGTCTCGACTATCACCATGTCTACTAAAGAAGGCGTCCACAATAGTATCGCCCCTGAGAACACAATATTCGTACGCCATATCTTTAAGAAAGAATGATATAAGACACGGCTGTGTATACCCAAACACCCAAAAAGAATGCAGAGAAATGATTTTATTGAAAGTAATGAATAGCTTGGGCATTTCGCATCTGTATAAGAGTCATGCTTTGCGTTGATGACGATTCCTAGCATGTCACACATTTAATATTTTCTACCACTGTCATATCTGCGATCTCATGCATCTACAATTTGAATTCCGTCAAGTTCGAGTGAACAAAGCAAGAATTTCAGTCTCCGACCAAGTCCGTTGTTTCCCGCGTTGTCCGACGACGATGGCTGCTGTTGGCTGGCAAGCTGCATTCGGGACCGAATTTGATGAAGAATGGCCCGATGATCCTCAAGTAGACGCGTTGAACGATCGAGGTTAGCCAGCTCAACCTCCAGGCGATCCTTGCGTGCAGTCGCTAATGACATTCCTCCAACATAGACGAGAACCTAGAAGCTGCTGTAGAAAGTGAAGAAATGAGGCCAATGTTGGGTATAATGCGGCCTCGAGCCGTTCACGACAGCTCCTATCGGGCAGTTGGAACTTTCGTCGTACACGACGACAAGCCCATTACTCCAATGCAGCAGAAGGTGCAGAAAGCACTCAGGAAAGATATATTTACGCCTCTCAAGCTAGAAACTATGTTCAACCCTCCGAGTCCGCAAGAGACTCGAGTTCCTACACCCGAGCAATCACTCAATTCGCCCAGCTCTAAGAGAATCGACGTAGCACCAGAAAGGGATGTGCCATTCCTATTCAGTGGCAGAGATTCAAGCAACCACTTTCCTTTCACATTCTCGGTGCAGCGTTCCCCTCCCGATCCAGTGCAGCACAATTGCGCTGATCCCCAAGTGGACAAGAGTCGGTTGAGGCTATTCCAATTCCACTATGACACGTTCACTCGTGACCACCTGTCCGCCCTCGTCGACGCCATCCCAGTTAGCTCCTCTTCCTTCAGTGCTTCATTGACCTCTATCCACGATAGCATAGATAGTCCTTCAAAACTTTCGCACTACCGACCTGCCAAGCGTATCAAACTCTCGCCACCAGAACACCTGCCCCGGGCGCGTAGGCGCCATCGTCTGTCATTATCGAGAAATGCACCTGCGGGTGGGAGAAAGGAATATATCCGAGAGTCTGAATCCTTGATGCAGACGATTGCCGATGCGCGTTCTTTCTCCTCTCAGCCTGCACATACATCCCCACCTGCTAACAAACCGCCGGAACGTGAGGAAAACGAAGATAGTGAGGATGTAGGACTCGAGGCTCAGGAGAAGTTGAAGGACGTGAATCCAGGCGGTGATTCGTCCGTTGGTTTCAGGAGACAGGCCGCAAATCTAATGGCGCAAATGCGAAGGGACACCCGGCGCAGCATATCTCCCATGTCCGTCACCGCCGAAATATCTGCATTGTCCATTGGTACCAACCCCCCCCTGCGGTCTCTTGAGCGACGAAGATGCGCGAATCTCAGAGCACACGCCTCTGCGGGCGGGGTACGACTCACACAGATCATGCCCAAGGACGTCCCTGAACTTTTGGAACGAGTTGGGGATATGGTTTTTGATCCTCAGAAGATGGTTTGGACGAAAGAGACCGACCAAGATCCGAACCCGAATGCGGGCGCTGACGAGACAAGCGATGATCCGTTTCTGGATTTCGAAAGTCTCGTGGATGAAGACTTGGATAGAGTTACGGGTCTCAAACGGCCATTGGAAGCAGTTGACGAAGTGCTGCCTCACCCAGATTCAGTGGAGGATTCGACCCTTTCTGCCACACAAGGCGACGATAGCGGAGAGAAGCGCACCGTAGGAGAAAGTCCTGTCTTCATGGATCATATTGCAGATGATGGATTACAGCTGGACGGTGGGGTTACGCAAGATTTCCCGGGGCGACAGTACTCAGCGTCTCCACCACCTGAAAACGACTGGACTATAAACTCGAAAAGGAAAGTGACAGCCGGTGGTCAGCACATACATTCGACGCTGTCCAGCAACCCCATGAAAGGACCTCTTCCAACGCCGTTACGATCCGCACTCAAACCCGGAACTCCGGCCTCGTCCGAGAACACTCCCCATCCATTTGTAGTCAACCGAACGGCAGGTGTGGTCTCTCGGAGATCTGTATCATTTTCGGATGGGAGGACCAGCGGCAGAATACGAGGGTTACATGAATCGCAGACTGATGAATCGCAGTCGTCGCAGTCGTCGCAACCATTTCCAGACGTCTCAATACCTGTGCAAGTCCAGGAAACTCCAGTGAATGACCCAAGCGAACTATTTGAGACTTCGGCAAGAGCTAATCGGATAGCTGAGATGTTAGAGTGTCTAGAGGGTGATTCTGTTGGTGCGTATCCAGTTCTACTCTGGGTCAAAGAGTCGAGTCTAACGGGCAGTAGATGCGTCGCCGTTGAAAGCCTCGTCCATTCATTCCGCTACAAATCCTATGCCCGTACAGGTCAAACCTCGAAGTCGTCGAGGGTCATCAGTAGCTCCTTCTGCTAACACAACGACTCGCACCCATGTCAATGCAACGTTCTTGACGGAGTGCTCATTCGGCATCGCCCACGACCGCCTTGTTCAATGTATTACCGATACCCAGACCTTTGAACCACACTGGGAGCATTTGCTCAGCATTGATCTTAGCGGCAAGCACCTGGACAGCGTCGCAAGACTGAAAGAGTTCTTGCCTTCGCTTGATACTCTCAAACTGTGCGTGCCTACACGCAACCAGTGTCAGCATGCTCATGTGTTTCTTTATAGGGATGATAATGCATTGGCCTGGCTCAGCGGGATACCAAATACAGTACACATACTCTCAGCACTACGAAACAGGTAGGCAACCAGAGAATGTAAAAGAATACTGCTAATGTATTGTCAGACTGACAAGCCTGACTTCTTATACCCATCTGAGCAAACTCGAAGTGCTAGATATTTCGCACAACGAAATCGACTCCTTGATTCGTGAGCGGTTCTTGACGCTGGATCGCAAACACCTAACGTCATGGTACTTGTAGAACTAGAGTGCTTGCGGCGTCTCAGGGAACTTCGCGCAGACTACAATGTGATCCGTGACTTTACGGGTCTCAAAAGACTTGAGAATCTCAAAAAACTGAGCCTAGCGCACAATAAGATTGAAGAAGTCGACCTTGAGTGCTGTCGCTGGTGGGTCGCTGGTGTCCAGAGCGACAGATCGGCTCACTGACATTATGGATCATAGGACCCAGCTGGAACTTCTCAACCTCAGCGCCAATGGCTTGAGGTCCCTACTACATGTAGCGAATGCAGAAAGGCTGTGTAGCCTCACGCTAGGTATGGGGAGACTCCGCTCACTGGACTTCCCACCGACCCTGAAATTCGGAAATAGATAACAATTTACTGGACTCACTGCAAATTGAAAAGCCAATGCCACATCTACGGTCCCTGCGCCTAAGTGATAATCGGCTTACCCAATTAGACGTTGGCCATTTGCGGGCGTTGAAAACGCTCTACGTAGACAGGAATCGGTTGACGAGTCTGACCCAGGCCGAGCGACTGGAAAAACTTGAAACATTGAGCCTCCGTCAACAGTCGGGCAAGGGATTGTAAGGCGACCGTTTTGTTCCAGATCGAGTGGCTCACTAAAATGCTTACTTCGCTTGCTTCCTTTTCTCAGGTCTCTATTGTCAAGAGATGTCCGCGACGTGCGAAGGCTTTACTTATCAGGTATGTGGGTCAATGGTTCTATTTTGTTGGGCCGCCGACACACTCTTACTGTGAATGGACGAGGCCCGTTCCGTCACTCGCAGCTGAATCAAAATCATTGCCGTTTGTTTTCAACTTCTGACTTTCTCGTTTGACCAGGGAATTCTCTGGCTGAATGGTTCCTGACTGAGCCCTGCTACAACCTTGTTTACCTCGAGGTTGCACGATGTCAGATACGACAACTTCCGGCGAATCTCGCCATGCTAATTCCAAACGTCCGCACACTCAACCTCAATTTCAATTTTATCTCCGACGTTCAGCCGCTTCAGGGGCTAGCGCGGCTCCGCAAGCTGTCCTTGGTTGGTTCTCACGTGCAGGGAACCAAGTCCCTCATCAAAGCCGTGCAGAAGATGACCGAACTCGAGTTGGTTGACTTCCGGTATGTTTCCTGCCTTGTACCCTCCAACCCTACACCCAGCCCCATCCTCCTACCTACCCGGCCTCTGGTTGTGGATGCGAAAGTTGGCTGGGCGTGGGTGAATCTCTGTATTGAGGAGTGGACGCTGACAAGTTTCTCCATTCACTCCCCTGTCTGCTGTGCTCTTCTTGACCTTGGGACCGTTCGCCGCGCTTCCTCACCATCCCTGGGTAAATGCAATAGAATGAACCCGTGCACACTGTCATGGTACATGCCTATCATCGATCGGGGGAGCGGTTTTGCCCCAAGACAATTGATAATGGGTAATGGCGAGAAGGGGGATGCACCCCAGGCTCAAGTTAAATCTCAAATGCAAGCAGTAGAGGAGGACAAGGAAGCGCAAGCGATGGATGCCAAGTTTCGACGAGGGCTGCCGGACGACCTCTACGTTGGACGGCTGGTGTATCGTGGGCTACTGGCAACGGCCTGCGGACCGAAGTTGTGCATGGTGGATGGAGTTAAGTTTACCCAAGTAGAGCGCGACAAGGCCGCAGCACTCTTGCGAAACCTGGAGAGGCGCCTGAAGCCACCAGCGGCAAATTCGCACAGTGGAGAAGACGAGGCGGCCACCACGAACGATACGTAAAGTCACTCTCTCTCGGGGTGCGACGAGGGTATTCTAGCACCCCGTTTAGCCCGGTGGTGGCGCTCGAGATAGCCGCAACCTGGTCATCGGTATTACTGTACACAGTTAAAACAGACTCGTGTGCTGAGTTCGGGGCGCTTTGTGGACTTGATGTATTATCCAATTCTTCCATGGTTCTCGCTCGCTCGTCACAGTGAAACCCTACTAAGCCTTGTTGTAATAATGTACGATACAGTAGCTGATTTCGTCTTGTGTTTCCAAATGTCAACTATCGTTCAATGCAGGTCCGTTTCCCTGTCGATGAGTGCTTGCGTAGGGCGTGGTGGCGTGGTCCCGCGAAGCACCGGAAGGGCTACAGGGTTCTCCTTAGGGTTGGAGCCTACGCAGGATGTCTGATGGACTACGGAAAGACATTGGAGGTGGACAGATAACGTGGCGATGT
>Ga0307513_10010201_pt1 | contig 11807 bp, 5 predicted proteins | sample 15_EM_MG_FD_202174 | JGI IMG/M metagenome (GOLD analysis project Ga0307513, IMG submission 202174) | Populus trichocarpa ectomycorrhiza microbial communities from riparian zone in the Pacific Northwest, United States - 15_EM | ecosystem: Host-associated > Plants > Roots > Unclassified | place... | reverse complement strand
ATCCCAACCGCGACCGAGAATCCACGCGCCCGGCGGGAGTTCGCGCACCTTCGCCGCGATGCGCTGTTGCGCCTCCGCGAGCGTCTTCGCGCCCACGAGTTCGACGCGCAGCAGCGAGAGGCCGCCGCCGATAAAATGGAGATGCGCGTCGTTGAAGCCGGGTGTCACGAGGCGACCACGCAGGTCAACGTTGCGCGCGCCCGTGTAAGCGCGCGCGATCTCGGCCTTCGTGCCGACGGCGACGATGCGTTCGCCTTCGACCGCCACGGCCTCGGCGATTGTGCCCCGCCCGTCAGCCGTAAAAATCTTGCCGTTCGTCAGCACGAGACTGACGCGGCGTTCGGCGGGCGCGACCGCTCCGGCGCGCGACCGGTGCGCGGCGACGAGCAGCAGGACGACGAGCGAAAGCGAGAGCGAGATGCGAAATAGTTTCATAACCGCCGATTTGTATACGCGTGAGTGGGTTCGAACGGAGGTTGTTATATCACTAAACGTTTCTGAAATGGAGTTGAATATCGGGCGGGCGGATTCGCCGCTCCGGTTAGCCGGAAATGCCGCGCGTGCTATCATCAAACGCAGGTTTCACATTCCGGCAAGCGGGGGAAGAATAGGCGCGTCCGGGTCTGCGGGCGACTGTTCGACATTCACATTATGCGCGTACTTGTGACGGGCGGCGCGGGCTATATCGGCAGCGTCGTGACAGAGGAGTTGGTGCGCGACGGCCACGAGGTCGTCGTCTATGACAGCCTGTACAAAGGCCATCGCGGCGCGGTGGTCGAAGGCGCACAACTGATCGAAGCAGATTTGATGGACGGCGAACGCCTGCGCCGCGCTTTCCGAGAGCAACGCACGGAGGCCGTGATTCACATGGCGGCGGATTCGCTCGTCGGCGAGTCGGTCACGAATCCGTCGAAGTACTACCGCAACAACGTCGTCGCCGGTCTTGCCCTGCTCGACGCGATGAACGAGTCTGACGTGCGTCGCATCGTTTTCTCCTCGACCGCCGCCACCTACGGCGAACCGGAGAAGCAACCCATCGAAGAGTCAGACCCGACCAACCCGACGAACACCTACGGCCAGACCAAACTCGCCTTCGAGCACGCCCTCGGCTGGTACGAACGCGCCTACGGCATCCGCTCCGCCTCCCTGCGCTACTTCAACGCGGCAGGCGCAACCGCCCGCTGCGGCGAGATGCACGACCCCGAAACGCACCTCATCCCCATCATCCTGCAAGCCGCCGCAGGCAAGCGCGACCGGGTCGAAATCTACGGCGAAGACTACCCGACGCGCGACGGCACGTGCGTCCGCGACTACATCCACGTCGTTGACCTCGCCCGCGCACACATCCTCGCCCTCTCCATCCTCGACACGCGCAGCGCTATCTACAATCTCGGCTGCGGCGGCGACGGCTACACGGTCAAAGAAGTTATAGACGTGGCACGCGCCGTCACCGGGCGCGAGATTAACGTCCGCGTCGGCGCGCGTCGCGCAGGCGACCCCGCCTTCCTCGTCGCCAGTTCCGCCCGCATCAAACGCGACCTCAACTGGTCGCCCCAATTCCAAGACCTGCGCCTCATCATCGAATCCGCGTGGCAGTGGATGCAGTCGCACCCGGACGGCTATCAGGATTAGAATCGAGTCAACTCCTGCCCTCACGATTCAACCCAACCTTTGAGATGGGGCGGCCTCTCTTGCCCCAACAAACCCGCTCTACCGTATTGCCTATGCCTACCGGTTCACCCTTCGGCGCGCCCTAGACGCGCGATGCCGAGGCGAGTTCAAGATTCAGCGCAGCCGCCCCCGCCTGCTGTATACTCCCACTTCTCACGCACCGCGCTGCCTGTCACAACGGGTCGCCACATCCGCCGACTTCCGAAGTTGACGAGGGTTTATCAGCAGAACAGGAAATGAGCTTCACCGATGACAAAAGACGAACTTCTCAAAGTAATCGAAGAGGCTGTTGAGGACAAACGTATGTCGCTCAACTTAGACGGCAACAAATTGATGGAACTGCCGCCTGAGATCGGGCGGTTGACCAGCCTCACAGACCTTCATCTCAAAAGCAACCAACTGACGAACTTGCCGCCTGAGATCGGGCAGTTGAGCGGCCTCACCCATCTCACTCTAGACTCCAATCACCTGACGAAGTTGCCGCCTGAGATCGGGCAGCTAACCGGCCTCACAAACCTTTACGTGAACGGCAACCAACTGACCGGGTTGCCACCTGAGATCGTGCGACTGACGAACCTCCGGGAGCTTCACCTCGTAGGCAATAACTTGACTAGGTTGCCACCTGAGATCATGCGGCTGAGTCGCCTTGAAGTGCTTCACCTCGGCGTCAACCAACTATCGGAGTTGCCGCCGGAGATCGGGCGTTTAACCGGCCTCACGTTGCTCGACTTCGGCCACAATCAGTTAGCAAAGTTGCCCCCGGAGATCGGGCGGCTGCGCGACCTCCAAACGCTTCACCTCGCCTATAACCAATTAACGGAGTTGCCGCCTGAGATCGGGCAACTAACCGGCCTCAAATGGCTCAGCCTCATGGCTAACCAACTGACGGCGCTGCCGCCGGAATTCATGCAGCTGACCAAGCTTGATTGGCTCGATCTCGATCAGAATAAACTGGCGAAGGTGCCGCCGGAGTTCAAACAACTGACGAGACTCGCGCGCCTTTATCTCAACGGGAATCCGCTTCCCATCCCCCCGGAGATTTTAGCTAAAGCAGACGAACCCGAGGCGATTCTTAACTATTATTTTCAACATCGAACCGGCGGGAAGAAGCCTCTGAATGAGGCCAAGATGCTGGTGGTCGGACAGGGTAGTGTGGGGAAGACTTCGCTGGTGAGGCTTTTGACCGGGAGCAAGTTCGACTCGCGTGAGAACAAGACCGAGGGGATTGACATCAGGCCGTGGCCGATAGAAGTCAACAATCAAAATGTGCGTCTGAACGTGTGGGACTTCGGCGGGCAGGAGATCATGCACGCCACGCACCAATTCTTTCTCACGAAGCGCAGCCTGTACGTGCTCGTGATGGATTCGCGCCTCGGCGAAGAGGAGAACCGGCTCGAATACTGGCTCAAGATTATCCAGAGCTTCGGCAAAGACTCGCCCGTCATCGTCGTCGGCAACAAGGTTGACCAGCAGGGACTTGACCTCGACCGGCGCGGCTTGCAGACCAAGTACCCGAACATCAAAGCCTTCATCGAAACCTCGTGTCTGAAGGCGCAGGGGATCGATGAATTGAAGTCCGTGATCACGCAGGAAGTCGGCGCGCTTGAGCACATCCATGACCAACTGCTGGCGAATTGGTTTGCCGTCAAGGAACGGCTGGAAGGCATCAAGGACGACTACATCCCCTTTCAGGAATACGTGCGCTTGTGCCGGGAGGAAAAGATCGACGACGAGGTGAGCCAGAACACTCTCATCGGCTTCCTCCACGACCTCGGACTGGTCTTGAACTTTCGCGACGACCCGCGGCTGGAAGAGACGAACATTCTGAACCCCGAATGGGTCACCAACGGCGTCTACAAAATCCTGAACTCCAACAAGCTGTTTCAGAGCAAGGGGACGCTGGAGCGGAAATGGCTCGGCCAGATTTTAGACCCGAAAAAGTATCCGAAAGACAAGCACCTGTTCATCATGAACATGATGCGCAAGTTTGAACTCTGCTTCGATTTCGTTGACTTCCCCGACGAGAGATTTCTCATCCCCGACCTGCTGACCAAAGAAGAACCGGACACCGGAGAATGGAATGGCGCGCTCGCCTTCCAGTATCACTACGACCTGTTGCCGACGAGCATCATCTCGCGCTTCATCGTGCGCATGCAGCAGTACGTCAACCAGAACACCCTGTGGCGGACGGGCGTGGTGTTGAAGAACGAGGAAGGAAATCGCGCGCTGGTGAAGGCCGACATCGAGGACGGGAAAATTTTCATCTGGGTCGGCGGCTCTGAATACTCGCGCCGGAGATTCCTCGAAGTCATCCGCTCGCACTTTGACTCGATTCACAAGACCATCCCCGGCCTCGTCACCGCCGAGAAAGTGCCTCTGCCCTCGCACCCGGAAATCGCGGTTGATTACAAACACCTGCTGCGACTGGAAGTGAGTGGTATTGCGGAGTGGATACCGGAGGGTTTGGTCGAACCGGAGAACGTCAAGCGTCTTCTCGACGGCATCGAAACCGAGCAGTCGCGCCGCGGGCGGCAGGATAATCGAAAGGAGGAAAAGCCGGAGCCTTCGCCGCCCGTATCCATGCCCGCGCGTGCCACGACCGAAGCCCTCGAACCGGGGAGCGCGGGATTGCTTGAAGTCATGACCGGGATGAAAACCAAACTCGACTCGAACAGCGAGAGGTTTGCGAAGAGATGCCTTCTCGCATACCTGGCTTTGCTGGCAGCGGTGTGCGCCGTGATAGCCTTGCTGATTTACAAGTTCACTTGGGACATAATGGAGCCGTGGACATACCTCATCGGCGTGGTCGCCTTCACCGGCTCTTACGGCTACTTCGCCGTTACCCAAAAGGAGTTATCTCCGAAGGCCATCTACGAACATCTGGTCGAAAAGAAAAAGCTCAAGAATTACGCGGGCGCGGGCTTCGATGTAGAGAAGTACAAGAAACTCGCGGGGCACACGCGAGAATAAGAGAGCGCGCCCCGATGTTTGCACCCGACACCCATCAGTGAGCGACAGCGCCCGGCGACATCCTCTTCAGGGTCGAGACAAGTCCCACCTCACCGCTTCCCCAAGTGCTCTTTTTTTACGAAGTCTCTCCCTCGGAGGCGAGGAATTGATTCAACTCGTGCGCGGTGGGGAGTGCGGCGCGCGCGCCGAGGTCGCGGCATTTGAGGGCGGCGACGGCGCAGCCGAAAGTTAAGCAGGTTTCGATCTCTTCGCCTTGCAGGAGGCCGTAGAGGAAGCCCGCGTGGAAGGCGTCGCCTGCGCCGGTCGTGTCACGGCAACCGCCGGGGACGGGGAAGGCGGTCGTCATTATGAACTCGCCTTCGTGGTAGAGAATCGCGCCGCGTGCGCCGAGCGTCATGCCGACGAGGGCGTCCCGGTGGAGGCGTGTTTTCAGTTCGATGAGCGCGGCGCGCTCGTCTGTGATGCCCGTCAGGCGGCGCGGGAATTCTGAGGAGGAGATGAGCACGTCTAGGTGTGGGAGAAGTTCGGGCAAGCCTTCGTAGATGTTGTCAATGTCGGCGGAGACGATTGTGCCTGCGGCGCGGGCGGCGCGGGCGAGACGGGCGCAGGCGGGCGGGTCGTGCGCGTCCAGATGCAGCACCCGACCGCGCGCGCCGAACCCGGCGGGCGCATCTTCCGGGGCGTAAGCCAATCGCGCATCGCGATCCCAGAGGATCGTGCGCTCGCCGGTGCGCGCGTCTATGAGGATGAACGCGATCTGGTTGCGCGCGCCCTCGACCGTCTGGGCAAACTCGACATCGACACCTTCCGCTTTCAGCGTCTCTAGTCCGAACTGACCCTCGGCGTCGGAGCCGAAGCGTCCGGCGTAGGCCGTGCGCAGGCCGAGACGCTTCAAGGCGACCATCGCCGAGGCCGTCTGCCCGCCCGCCGCCTGCAAGTGCGCGTTGAAACGCGTCTTCGTGTCGAAGTCCGGATACGCGGGCACGACGATCAGATGATCCACCGCGTTGAGGCCGAAGCCGACCGCGTCAAACTCTCTCTCCTCAGGTAACGTGAAAGGGAATCGCATCAATTTCTGAACCTCACGGGCGCGTCTGTTGTAACAAGAGCATAGCTTAACCGCAAAGGAGGCGAAGCCGCAGAGGAAAGCATTCAATATCTCAAATTTGAGATTTGAACTTGTCTGCAATTTGAGATTTAAAATTGTCTGCAATTTGAGATTTGAAATTGTCTACTTGAGATTTGAAATCGTCTGCAATTTGCCTCTCTCAAATTGCTTTGTCTCTCTGCAATTTGAGATTTAAAATTGTCTGCGCTGCGCTCACTCTGCGTTTTCTTTGCGTCTCTGCGGTGAAGGTTTTAACTCCCATCCAATATTTGCTATCCGCTATAAAATTTCTTCCGCCGCCAAATTTAGCGATAGGCGCGTGGTTGGGTTAAACTAAAAGCATCACCGGATAATTGTTCGCGCTAGGCGCAAGTCTCCTGAAAGAGACGAGGTAAAGTTGACTCTCGAAGAGAAACTCAGGAATCTGCCCGTCTCGCCCGGCGTCTACATTCACAAGGACGAGGCGGGCAAGATCATCTATATCGGCAAGGCGAAGAACTTGCGCAACCGCGTGCGCTCCTACTTCCAGTCGGGGCGCGGCCACGACCGCAAGACGCGCGAACTCGTCCGGCGCATACACGACCTCGAATTCATCGTCACCGACACGGAGGTCGAAGCCCTCGTCCTCGAATCGAACCTCATCAAGAAGCACAAGCCGCGCTACAACATCAGGCTCAAGGACGACAAGCAATACCCGCATCTGAAACTAACGATCAACGAGCCGTTCCCGCGCGTCATGATCACGCGCCGCATCCAGCGCGACGGCGCGCTCTACTTCGGGCCGTTTCTTCCGGCCTCGCTCGCGCGGCGCACGATTGATCTCATCAACCGCACGTTCCAACTGCGCACCTGCGACATCGAGATCGACGGCAAACTCCCGCGCCCGTGTCTCGAATACCACATCAAACGCTGCCTCGGCCCCTGCGTTCGCGGCCTGTGTACGCCGGACGAATATACGGAGTCGGTGCGCGACGTGCGGCTGTTTCTCGAAGGCAAGAACAAGGAACTCGCCGACGAGTACGCGGGGCGCATGGAGCGCGCCTCCGAGGAGATGCGCTACGAACTCGCCGCCAAGTATCGAGACTTGCGCAAGACGGTGCTCGCCGTCTCCGAGACGCAGAAGATGGCGACGAGTCCGGACCGCGACGTGGACATCTTCGGCTACTACCGCGAAGCGCAGCGGCTCGCGCTCCAACTCTTCACCATGCGCGAAGGCAAGATGGTCGGTCGCCGCGAGTTCTTCTGGGAAGACCTGTCGCCCGACGAGTTCGACCCGGCGGAGTTTTTGAGCGAAGTCCTGACGCAATACTATTCGACCGACTACGTGCCGCTTGAGATTCACGTGCCCGTGGATTTCGAGGATCGCGAACTGTTGGAGAAAGCTCTGACGCAAAGGCGCGGGCGGCGCGTCCGCATCTTCGACCCGCAACGCGGCCAGAAGCGCGACATGATCGCGCTCGTCGAGAAGAACGCGCAACTCGCCTTCGAGCAACGCTTCCGTGTCTTGAAGCCCGACATGGAGCGCGTGCTCGAAGAGTTGCAGGAGACTCTGGAGTTGCCGCGTTTCCCGGCGCGGATCGAGTCGTTCGACATCTCGAACATTTCGGGCGCGGAGAACGTGGCCGCGATGGTTGTCTGCGAGAACGGCAAGATGAACCGCGCCGAAGGCCGCCGCTTCAAGATCAAGACGGTCGAAGGTTCGAACGACGTGGCCTCGATGCGCGAGGCCGTCCATCGCCGCTACCTGCGCCAACTCGAAGAGGACAAGCCGCTGCCCGACCTCGTGATGATCGACGGCGGCAAGGGACAACTCAACGCCGCCGCCGGGGCGATGCGCGAACTCGACCTCGAAGCCATCCCGATGATCGGCGTGGTGAAGCCGCCGCGCCGCCACAACGAAGTCTCGCACCTGCTCGTCAAAGGGCGCGAGCACGAACCCGTCTATCTCGACTCGCATTCGCCGGTCCTGCGTCTCATTCAAATGATCCGCGACGAGACGCACCGCGCCGCCGTCACCTATCACCGCAAGCGGCGCGAGATACGCGATTTCACTTCCGAACTCACGGAGATACCCGGCGTCGGCGACAAGCGCAAGAACCGTCTGCTCCGAAACTTCGGCTCCATCGCGCGCATCGCGCAGGCCAGCGCGGCGGAACTCGCGCCCTTCGTCGGACGCCAGACCGCCGAAGAGATCGCCACCCACTTCACGCGCCAACGCGCGCTCGCCGGAGTGGACGACGCAGCGGACGCGGAAACGACCGGCGAAGTAATGAGCGTTGACGACATTGCCGGAACGCACGACGACGCGGACGAGATGCCGCTTGAGATCGAGACGCGTTTAGACGACCCGGAAGGCGACGCGGCAGACTTGCAACCGATCCGTTCAGTCGATCACAACGGCGAAGTGCGTCAGCCACGCAAGTCAACGCGCAGGCGCGGCGAGCGTTCGACGAACCCGCACGCCGTCAAACGCGAGCGCATCGGTAAGACCGGGATCGAATGAGAAGACGTTTGAAGTGTGAATCAGCGCAATTCATTTAACGGGAGGGGAATGATGAAAACGGACAACGGGCGAACGACTTCGGTGTGGATGCAGACGGCTGACATGCCCGAGCAGACGCAACTCAAAGAGGACGTGCAAGCGGACGTGGTGATAGTCGGCGCAGGGATCGCGGGATTGACGACCGCCTACCTGCTGACGAAGGAGGGCAAGCGCGTCGTCGTTCTCGATGACGGCCCGCTGGCGGGCGGCGAGACGTGTCGCACGACCGCGCACCTCGTCAACGCGCTCGACGAGCGGTATTACGAAATCGAACGACTGCACGGAGAGCGGGGCGCGCGTCTCGCCGCAGAGAGCCACACGGCGGCGGTTGACCGGATCGAGGCCATCGTCGGCGAGGAAGGAATCGAGTGCGACTTCACGCGGCTCGACGGTTATCTCTTCGTCCCGCCCGGCGACGACCCGGCGCAACTCGGCGAAGAACTGCGCGCCGCACACCGCGCCGGATTGACGGACGTGGAACACGTCGAACGCGCGCCCGTCGAATCGTTCGACACGGGCGCGGCGCTACGCTTTCCGCGTCAGGCGCAGTTTCACATCCTGAAATACCTGCGCGGTCTGGCCGAAGCCGTGAAGCGCAACGGCGGCGAGATTTACACGGGCACGCACGCCAGCAAGATTACCGGCGGCGACGAGGCGCGCGTCGAGACGAGCGGCGGCGCGACGGTCAGGGCGGGCGCAATCGTCGTGGCGACCAACTCGCCCGTCAACGATCTCGTCGCCATTCACACGAAGCAAGCGCCCTATCGCACCTTCGTCGTCGGCGCGCGCGTCCCGCGTGGGAGCGTGCCGCAGATTCTTTTGTGGGACACGCCCGACCCGTATCACTACGTGCGCACGCAGCGCGTAGAAGATGAAGGTGGCGAAGGCGGGAGCGGCGGCTACGACGTGCTCATCGTCGGCGGCGAAGACCACAAGACGGGGCAGGCGGACGATGCCGAGGAACGTTTCCGGCGTCTCGAAGAATGGACGCGCGAGCGTTTCCCGCAAGTCGAGAGTTTCGAGTTTCGCTGGTCCGGACAGGTGATGGAGCCGGTTGACGGCCTCGCCTACATCGGGCACAACCCGCTCGACAGCGACAACGTTTATATCGCGACGGGCGACTCCGGCAATGGCATGACGCACGGCACGATTGCCGGAATATTGCTCACCGACCTCATCTCCGGGCGCGAGAACGCCTGGGCTGAACTCTACGAGCCGTCGCGCAAGACGCTCAGCGCGATCAAAGATTTCGCCGAAGAGAACCTGAACGTCGCCGCGCAATACACAGACCTCGTAACGCCGGGCGAGGTGTCGGACGCCTCAGAGATCAAGGCGGGCGACGGCGCAATCATTCGCCGCGGCTTGACGAAAATCGCCTGCTATCGAGACGACGCGGGCGCGCTCCACGAGCGTTCCGCCATCTGCGCCCACCTCGGCTGCGTCGTCCGCTGGAACTCGACCGAGAAGACATGGGACTGTCCCTGTCACGGCTCGCGCTACCAGACCGACGGCCACGTCGTCAACGGTCCGGCCATCAGTGGGCTGGCCGAAGTTGAAGAAAAATGAGCCGGTGGCTGAATGCGTAATGCGGATTGGGAAGACAACCTGCTTTCTTTAATCCGCATTACGCATTTAAAGAATCGCAATCGTCACGGTCGTAGCTTCACGCGATAGATCGTCTGGTTGCCGACTTGTTCGCCCGCGTCGCGCGTGTACCAGCGATCAATATTTTCGAGATCAGTCTGGCCGGAGGCGGTGACGACGTAGGAGAGCGGTGTCTGTGCGGCGCGTTCGCGGGTGAAGGATGCGATGTAGACGGCATACGCGCGCGCTTCGGCGGCGAGGTCTGCTGTAGTGATCGGGGCGCGCGTGGCGTCGAGGCCGTTGAGGACCCGCGCCGAGCCGAAGACGGCGGTGCGGTATGGATGCGGGCGGCTGATGAAGTCTGCGAAGCGTCCGGCGTCGATGTTCGAGTAATATAGTTGTTGGTAGAGACGCTCTCTCTCTTCGTCCGGCGTGACGCCGGAGAAGACGAACGTGTGCGGCGACCAGAGCACGGCCTGCGGCGCGGCTGTGGGCAGACGGTCGGCCTGCGCGATGTCGGGGCAGAAAACCACGCGCCGCTGCCCCGTGGCCGGTTCGAGTTCTCCGTCCGCCCTCGCCATCTCCGACAGGCGCAGATAGACCGGGCGCACCTCATCACTCCTCGAATTGAGATGCGACGCACAACGCGTCGCGACGACAACTTCGACCGACGCCCAACCGAGCGCGACGAGCGCGACCGCCGCGAGCGCTTTTCGCGGCACGCCCGCGCGACGGACACCGGGGCGCGTCCCGCGTGCGTTCACGACGAGCACGACTGAGAGCGCGAGCGCGGAGAGCGAGACGTAGTTGGCGATGAACTGTTCGTAGTGAACGGGCTGGAGCGAACGCCCGGTGATGAGTTGCTGGTTGAAGACGACGAAGGGCATGAGCGCGAACGAGGCGGCGAGGAGCGCGCCCCGGTCGCGCCACGCGAGACGACCGCGCCACGCGCCGAGCAGGAGCATGACGAGGGCGAGCGCGCCGAGTAGTTCCGAGGTGCGAAAGAGATCGGGGGCGCGTGTGTGGACGAGAGCCTGCGCCGTGTTCATCGTCGGCGCGCGGCGCGCGAGCAGCCACGCGTAGGGCGCGAGCGAGAGAGCGGCGAGGGCGGCGATGACGACAAGCGGGCGCGCGGCGCGGCGACGTTCTTCGCGTGACGAGGCGGCGAGCCACAGCAGTGCGAGACAGGCGAGCCACGCGGCGGCGGCTGTCCAGAGGTAAAAATAGGAATAGACGAGCAGTGCGAAAGTGAGTCCGGCGAAGCAGGCGTTCGAGAGCGACGCGCGCCGTTCATCTTTCGTCAACGCGCGCCAGACGAGCAGGCAGAAGATGAAGAAGAAGGCGAACGGGACGGCGGGCAAGTAACGCCGTAAAAAAGGGAGCGGCAGGTAGGCCGTCTCCAAGCCTCGCAGGGTGCGCGCGGCCTTCTGTATGAAGGTGCAGAAACAGAGCACGACGAGCGCGAGCGTGGCGGCGGTGGGTTCGTCGGCGGTGGCGACGTTGAGCAGGCGCGTCAGCGCGAGCGTGGCGGCGAAGGCGGCGAGCGGCCAGATGATGATGAAGACCGTAGCGGCGGAAAGATTGAAGAGACGCGCAGGAAGCGCGGTCAAATAGGCGGGCACGAACTGGATCGAGAAGAGCGATTCGGCTTGCGGCGCACCCGCGCGGTCGTCGCGTCCCGTGTAGGGATCGTTCAAGCGCGGGCGACCGTCGATGAGCGCGTTGACATAAGACTCGTAGGCGGCCTCATCAAGGAAGAAAGAGAAGTCTGAGCCGTGCCAGTCGCGCCCGCGTTCCGCCCACATGTGCAACTGCGGCACGAGCGCGACGAACGCCAACGCCACCGACGCCGCCACGCCCCAACGCCAGCGCTTCGATTCGCCTGTCATCCGGTGCAACAAATTATCCTCGAAGCCGGGACGAGAAAACGGG
>Ga0307513_10010200_pt1 | contig 11809 bp, 4 predicted proteins | sample 15_EM_MG_FD_202174 | JGI IMG/M metagenome (GOLD analysis project Ga0307513, IMG submission 202174) | Populus trichocarpa ectomycorrhiza microbial communities from riparian zone in the Pacific Northwest, United States - 15_EM | ecosystem: Host-associated > Plants > Roots > Unclassified | place... | reverse complement strand
ATTTTCACAGACAGCGTCAATGATAAAATATATCCATACCCGCACATCATAAGCCTCCCATGATGTTGTTCCAATTAACAAACTAGAGCCATGTAGTGGATTTTGTCCTTGAAAAGGCGTTTTTTTTTAAAAAAAGTGACTCTTATGCTCTATAAGGGACTAAGGCTCAAGTCTTCTAGTCGATATGGAATAGTAATATCATCATAGCGCTCCAGGCGAGTGGCTTAGATAGCGCAACATGGCTAGTATTTTCACAGACAACACCAATAATCATAAGTGTATATACCTGCACATAATAAGTCTCCCAAGAGGTATTGCTTCCGCTGACAGACTAGAGTCATGTAACAGTTTTTATCCTAGAAAATATATCTTTTAAAATGAGAGGTGACCCTTGTTTTATATAAACGATTAAAGTCCGCGAATCCTAGTCAAGCCGATACGGGATAGTGATGGATGTTAGTTGCATTGGAATGGTTGCATATTTGTCTATAATTTATTTAACTTGTATTAGAAGATTATGAGAATTATTAGATCGACATCCTCTTCATATGAAAAAAAAAACATAAATAGTAAATGATATAACCATGTGAAAAATGATAGGATAAAATATATGGTCCGTTTGTTGTTTATGTGGTGCACCTCGCCGAAAGCATGAATTCATGCTTTTGACAAGGTACACTTCGTAAATAGTATCTTGAACTTGAATGTTTTAGGTCAAATAATTCTGCAAAACCTACAGAAACAAGGCCAAAGCAACCAATGAAATAGCCAAGTAAGTTCTGTCAGAGGGTGGATCTTCGTGTGTTGCTTTTGGTCGCTTGATTGAACAATGGTTAGGAAACAAGCTTTGAAGGATTTATCTGCAAGTGCTGACTTTTATCGACTATCTCTACTTATTTGGCTATGGTCATTAATTGTTGTCAGTGTTCTGTCTCGATCCTGCTAGAGTTGGTCCTTTCCAATTTGTGTTCTATTCATGTCTCAGAGATGCTGCTGTTTTGCTTGTCAATTGGCAGATTTCCATACCTTAAAAAATGTTTTGGGTCAGGAAGCTCTAAGAAGAAATAATCTGTGGTCATTACGGTTAGCTGTATTATTTCTGTAATTTGATTGTTGGTCATCTACTTAGGGCTCGTTCAACCTGCATCATCCTTTAGTTTCTGCTCTGCTTAAGTTGTGGAAATTGTTTGGTCAACGATGCTCAGGCGAGACCTCGAGGCTGAAACTTTCAGATTGTTCAGCTATTTATCGAAATGGTAGCATCCAGTTTATATCACAGAGCTAATTTCGTTGTTCTATATTTATTCGATGGAGTTGCAAGTGGCCAAGTGTAGCAACACTCTTTAGAATCGGATTCCAGTCAAGAATTGGGTCAGAAAGCTTGACTCGGATCGACCGACCAAGTTAGATTTTTAATAACTCATATATCACACGATTCAAATTCAATGAAGTCGATAAAAAAAAATGAACGAAATAATGTTATTTTAATGAAAGAACTTTGACCCAATTGTTTGAATAATCGAAATCGTTTTTCGAGTCGAACCATGAGTACTAATTTAGTGTATGCAAGTGCCACATGTAGCATGAAGTCATAGACATCCAGCTCCAGCTTGCTCCGTCCTTGTTATAGCCATACGGCATAAACGAGATCTGGGGATGGAGAAACCATGGAATCCGATTCTTTGGTGTTAGCAGTGGCGTCTGGCAGGGGACAAGAGCCGGAGATGCCGGGGAAATAACTAAAATTCTGGATCGTGCAGATGAAGTTAAATTACTCCATTTTCATGCGATTTTAACGATTAGTAATTCATAAAGATATTCGCATGCTGTACCAATTGAAAAGGCGAAGGCTTAATTAAATTACTTAGGTGTAGCAGAGGAGTTTGTTATTTTTATTTTTATTTTCTTTTTTTTTCATCATAGGGAATTTAGTCTCTTAAAATCGAAGCAAAATAGTTAAAAATTAATTAAGAAAAAAACCTTATTTATCATGATAAATTTATTCTTAATGATTTATATGTATTATTTAAGGATTTTTTCTTAATTGTTAGCATCACTAGAATGGGATACATTTTTGAATGCCGCTTTAAAATTATATCAAATAATTCAAAATTTGAAAAAAATTTATTATCATTTCATAAAAAATTTAAAATAAATTCATGAAATATATGGTTTCTACTAGTATTATTAAACTGATTTAATATGTAAACTCACCTTGAGTTAAATTTAAAAAATTAGATAAAAATTAACTTAATCAAATCCAAACCAATTATTAAATCAATTAATGATTCTAAAAATTCAAGACTAAGTTATTTTAAATTTTTAAATAAAAATATTTAAAATATATTATTTTAATTTACATAAATTTTAACTCGGTTTAATAACTTTATTTCCTATCTTACTACTTTATTTACTATGTTACTGCTTTGTTCTTTGTTCCTCCGCATATCCTTTTTTCAATGGTCCTATTGCCCATCCATCCGTGGTCGGGCGTCGGTTGATTTATGCCCCCACCCAAAGAGAAAAAAAATAAAAGAAGCGACAATTGCCGTGAGGTAGGAGACGAGGCTACCTGCTTCATTTTTGGCCAGGCTGGAAACCTGGGCCCAGGAGGAGGTGACGCTTGATTTGTGCAGATTCCATATGCTAGGGAGTCATGATGTTAAATTGTTCGACATTAATGTGAAATTATGAGATTAAAGTAAATGAGACCCTTTGCTCTTTAAATTCTATCATACATTTAATTTTTCTTTGCTAAATACGTATGAAATTTATATTTTTTTTATTGGTTCAATAATTATTATAATATAATTATCCGATTCTTTAGTTTAACTTATAGATTAACATGTCAATTAGAATCTATCCAAAAATAACTTTGTTTTGATTTTTTTATAAAAAAATAAAATATTTTTTTGAAAAAAAATCCTAATAATTAAATTGACTTGACTAAGATTAAGTCTCGTTCAGATTTAATCAGGCAATTCAAATTTAATCCAATCAATATTCATTTAGATTTGAAAAGGCACCTAACTCAAACTTCCAAGTTAACTTTTTCAGGAAAGGTTTAATATCTATAATTAGCAGCACCGAATAACACCCATCGTCCCCATCTCACTTGAGCGAAGATTTATTTCATAAAACTACTAAAAGTGGAAATAGACAAAGCTATAAGGGGTCTTTAACTATTTTAAGACAGCAAAATATCAAATCCTGAGACAAAAACAAAAGGGTTCCTCGCAACTTTACTTGTCAAGAACCAATTCCGGCAAAGGACAATTTGGAGGGGTCCTCTGATTTGGTATCTATTAAACAATTGTTGTTGTCCCTATCAGGCCCCCACAAGCTTTAAAGCTAAAGGAGGAAGCAAACAGGTCACGCTTGAGTACTGTAGGACCCAAATTTCCGTATGCATTCCCACCAAATTCAAAGTTTTGTCTTAATCAACCTTGATCATTGGAATTAATGTTAAAACATTTAATGTGTCAGATTGAATCGCATGCTGTCTTTATGGATTATGATAGTATAATTTGGAGTGATTGTACCTGTTTATCTGCCTTCTCTTGACTGCCAAACCTCTGAACTAGTTCTTTGTCGGCAAGACAATGTGAGCAGATATTGCAGGTAAAAACACTTGTACTGATGAACTTTTTAAACGTGCATCTAAAATTGAGAATATTAAGCTTTGCTTGTAGACCTCTACACTATAGAGGATCAAAATAAGATATGGTCGCAGAATTCTTCCTACTAGATCATTGTCTCCTGAGAAAACAGTGCATGGGTAGAAAATTTCTAAATTGAGAGCTCCAATTTCCAAACTTCTCAACAGAAATATTGATGGCCTCATCAGAGCAATATAAGCAACATATCTGTAACAAAATTTATTCCTACTATCTGATCCCACGATTGCTTGAATGATTCCCTGAAACTTTATATAGCAAAGATATACAGAAGAAAAAATCAAGAAACATATCATTGACTCCACGCTATTAAAATGATCTATCAGAGAAAGAAAAGTACTTCATGAATCAGTCGTGTCAAACAGTATTATATTCAGTTGGCTTTACAAGAAGTTTTCAGATCGGCTGAACAGAGTGGCAGAAAATGCTGCAGAATCTACCGATAGTGCAAACTCAAAATAATACGGGTAGCATATACAGGAGACGTGACTGACTGTGCCAGCTCTGAATGGAGAGAAACGGACAAAACAAGTGAATTGGTTCACCTTAGACAAGTGTGGCAAGCCTGCTCACTGCTCTTCTGGTTCTTTCTTTCTCCATAATGACTTGTTGGTTTGAACACCACTTTCATACCCACTACTATCACCTGATTCACTTACACGCTTATCCATCCTCATGACATCATGATGGGAGCGCCCAGGTTCCCTGCCAACTCTACGGTCCTGTAAATAAGAGCAAAAGGCATTCCTGATGGAGGCACCAACAGATAACTAACTATACACAATTTTTCATTTGCTTTACATGTTCAACAGACAAAATTAACCACAAAAATATTATCACAATTTGCACAAAATATAGTCAAGCCTGTCAAAAAGCCTAAACCCCCACATAATCATATGCTTCGATGGTACGAGAATTCTATAACTAGAAACTGAATTTTGAAATTATGCTTTTTTTCTGAGTTTTATTGTAAAACTAAACAAGGCTTTAAGAAGAAATACAATTGTAACAAGCATACAATTTTGGCAAGATTACTTTTAGCTTAATCAAGGTAATCAGTTAATGTGTTGGGTGAGTTGAGCAAAACTTTCCAAGAAATGCACCTATCAGAAACAAAGTGCAATTAACACCCCATTAGAAACTGAAGTTAGCATAAAGTATTGCCAAACTTTCATTGTTTAGCCATAGCTTGCAGTTCTTGCCCTAACTATATTGATATGGGCATGCCAATCTCATAAAAACAAAGAAACATGGAAAGGGAATATCAAGGTGTAGCTTCAGAGACAACACTGAGATAGAAGAACTATAAATGAAATAATTAGTTGCCGAGATAAATGAGCTCTTACATCTCGGAAGGGGAACTCATCTGCTTCTAGCATATGTACGACATGCCCCATTTTCGGTCTCTTTTGAGCATTTGGGTCGACACAGCGTAATGCCACCAATAGGGCACGCTTTAATGCCCTTGGAGAAGGCTTCTTCGGCAGCCTAGGATCCAAAACCCCCTCTGCATTCCGAATTGTGACCATTGTTTTAAGCCATTCAACAAGGTTCACCTGAAAGTCAGACTTGCCAATGCATATCAAGGGCATAGATGTATAAACTATATTGAAGTAGTTGAAAGACAATTCGCCAAGTGAATTTGTTGGCAAATACAAACCTCTCCTGCAGGGCGGCTGTAATCAACAGGATTCCTTCCAGAAATTATTTCCATAAGAAGAATGCCAAAGCTGTACACGTCACTTCTTTCATTCAACATTCCAGTACTGGCATATTCTGGAGCCACATATCTGTCAAAGAGTAGAGCATACTAGTAATTTCAATTTGTCGACCAAGATCATGCAGATAGTTATTGATTAAAAGGATGGAGATATAGATCTCATGTAAAAGAAGTTTAACTAACCCAAAAGTTCCCATTACACGAGTTGTCACATAACTACTTTCTGACCCCAAGAGTTTTGCGAGGCCAAAATCAGATACTTTAGAATTCCATTGCTTATCAAGCAAAATGTTGCTCGATTTGATGTCACGATGAACGACCTTGGGCTCAAGTCCCTCATGCAGGTATGTCAGCCTATATTTTCAATTAAGCTCTGGTCATAACAAGCAATGGAAAAGGAAAAAAAATAAAAGCATTGAAGCTCTTATGATTAACCATGTTTCAATAAAATCATTACCCTTTTGCTGTTCCAATTATTATATTGATACGAATCTCCCATGTCAGAGGGCTGCAAGGCCCAACATCTCCATGAAGCCACTGTTCTAAGTTTCCATTCTCAACAAACTCGTAAACAAGCATCCTGTATAACAACCATGAACCCATTACTACAAAAATGCAACTCAATCAAAAAAGGATAGTTGCATCCAGAATTCTAAAATTCAAAGGCATGAAACAAAACTCAAGCTTGCAACACTAAAAACCAAAGATGAAAAGAAATATCACAAACGGGATATTCAAGTACAAACCTATGAGCTCCTTCAGCACAATAACCAAGCAACCTCACCAAATTCTTATGCCGTACTCGTCCAATTGCTTCCACCTCGACCTTAAACTCCTTCTCAGCTTGTCCCCTACATCAAAAACACAAACCATTAAACTCACAAACTTTAACAACCAAACAAAAAAACCAACCACATAGTTCAAAAGTAAACTCAAAGCACTGACAATTAACAAAATTGGCAAAAAAAGGCAAGCCCAATATAAAATATGTACTAATAATGACTTAAAACACATTCATTACCTGTTATTGAGCAAATTCTTGACAGCAACATTAGTATTATCTTCCAAAAGACCACGGTAAACAATTCCATACCCGCCTTCACCAATCACATTTTCATCAGCAAAATAATTAGTAGACTCCTCAAGCTCTCTAAGAGTATACCAATGACCCCACCCCAAATGTGAAACTTCCGGCACCGCAATCACCGCACCCGCTTGATCACCCGACCGAGGCCCAGACCGGGTCTCCCCACTCCCACTCCCCAAACCGCCAACCCGCTCGGGGTACGAAATTCTATGATCCTTCCCAATCTCGATATGAATTCTATTCCCCCCACCGACAGGACTAGTCGTCTCCTCCCCATTCTGGAGCTCCGACTCCGGAACTGGATCCGGGTGGTTAAGTTTTCTCGGGTCGACCCGGATTTCCTGGATTTCTTTAGAAATGTTGGGGATTGTGGGGTTGTTGTTGAGAGATGAAACGAATTTAGTGGTGGCGGTACTAGTGGTGGCCATAGGTTTATTGGCTTTATTACTAGTCTTATTACGTTTAGAAGTGAGCCAAAGAGAGATAAGGAAAAGAAGAAGAACTATAGCAGCTCCTACACAAATACCAAGCACTACCCATAAACGTAAACCAAAGATTGATGTCTTCTTCGATAGCTCATCGTTCAAGAAATAGTTAGACATTGCTACTGCTGCAAGTACCTTGTTTTCTCTCTTCTTTCGTCTACTTCTTGTTAAATTTCTTTGTTTTTTTGTACGAAGATTGAAGATAAAAGGTTAATTTAGGCTAAGTAAACGGAAAACAGAGGAGCAAGTGTTGTAGCAGCGACAAAAATGGTGAAAGAAGGGAAGCAATTGAGAGCAAAGAGCCAGGGAAAGCAATAGTGTGAGAGAGGAGAGCAGCTGGCGTGAGTGGGACTAGTAGAAAGCAGTCAATGTCATGATAGTTCCATTTACCTAGAGAACGTTTTGCGCGGTAGTTTTTTTTTTTCTTAAAAATATATAAAAATAATATTTTTTATATTTTTTATATTTTATTTTTTATATTAATATATTAAAACAAATTACAAAAAATTACAAAAATACATTTCAGCCTAGAAAACAAGCAGACTTTAATTAATGGCTAATCTTGTTTTAGTGGTATAATCCAAGAGTCTACTGAGCTTTAATGGTGGTGTAATTAAGTCTAAAGTTAGATTTATGGTTCGTGGAATATCATGTAGTATTGTGGATTAGGTAAAATACTACTTGAAATATAGTGGCGATGGAATCATAGTGCAGTATTTATTTATTATACTTTTCAAACTTGCTTTAATTGTGGTGATGGAATCATAGCGTCGTATTTATTTATTATAGTGGCAAAACTTGGTTTAATATGACATGTTTATTTTGAAAATTCATGATTTAAAATTTAATTTAAGTTAGATTCTATATTGAACTAAAAAAATATTAATCAAGTAAATTTTAATTAAATTAATTTTAAAGTTTAATAATCTAAATTGATTCTAAATTGATATTAATCTAAATTGATTTTAATTAAATTTAAAGTTGAATAAAAAAATATTAAACCCGGTTATATTTTTAGTAAGTTTGCTTGACTAGATGAAATTTAATTGAAACTTAACTAGGTCAATGCTATTTTTTTAAATCAACAACATTATTTTAATAAAATTAATTAATTTAGATTAGTCCGGTGATCTAAGATTTTTTTTTCTCTATAAGTATCAGATAGGACAACCATAATATTTATTAAGAATATTATCTTTTATCTCTTTACCTATATATCTCATTCGACAAGAAATCGTTGACTTCTCACACTTTTATGTCTATAAACCAATTCATTTTATAGTATTTATAATATTTATCTTATAGTTTTAAAATTTGGTCCGGTTCGATAAGTCGACCCGAGATCAGGCCAAACCGGGACTGGAACCGAGCTGGATTGAAGAAAAAATAGGGGAAGAAAAAACCTGGTGAAACCCAGCGACCCGGTCAACAACCTGATTGCATCCCGTTAAAACTTGGAACCCGGACCTTGAACCGGATCAGGTCTAAAAACTATGATTTATCCCACTTCCTCCCCGCATTTAATTAAATTTTCATGGTAGAGACATGAACAATCAAGGAGATAAGAAAAACTATGCTATTATTTATTATTCTAATACTCTGGTGGGTTAGTACTAAACGCATCTCAAATGAGATCATATATATCCATTGGTTAGTGGACTGTTATAATATAGAAAAATTGAATATTCTATTTGCTTCCGTATTTATATATGTATAAAAAATAACTATCTTATCATTTGCAAGTAGAGTAATATTTGTAGATACGTTTTAGTGAGATTCAATTACTTTGCAAGTAGAGTAATATTTGTAGATACGTTTGAGTGAGATTCAATTACAAGTAAATATGAATTAAAAGATTTATGATAATTTTATTTCCTGTAACCTAACTTAATATAGATTTTTATAGCATAAAAATAATCCCTTGAGCAGCTTTGACCATCACCTATTTATTTTTTTATTTATTTCAAAACTTTTATTCTTTCTTGATAAAAAATTTCCAATTTTTTTACCTGTCCCTACTTTTCAAAAAAGATTTTAAAAAAATATATATTGAAAAGGAAAATGCCTACTCGAACCAGCGACCCTTCATCACTCCTCATAATTAAAGGAGCAAAACACAAAACAAAAAGACGAGTCGAGTAGGAACAGGCTGCTTGGACCCCAGTAATATGTGCCCCCTGTGGAGTAAATATAACTCGTTCTTGGTGTCACTTTCAAATGTCACTGCCAATATTTCCCATGATTTCCACCCTTTCATTGGTTAGGTTTGCCAGTAAAGAAGAAGCTGACGCCGAGTCTGATTCTTATTTTCAACATAATGTTGCTAGCTATAATTAAATTCAATTTACATGTTAAAAAAAACTTTAATTCATTTTATTTCTTTAAAATTCCAAATATAAAATTTTATTAAAACCTTTAATTTAATTTAATTTAATCCATAGATTCCAAACACGCGTCATCAATCTTGTTTGCTTCGAAGACAACCTGTTATGGGGCTTCTTGGTATCACATGTTATAAACTTTGTAGTTTCTACCGACATATCTAGCCCTGTAGTAGAAGCCCACCAGCTAAACGACCTCGTATTGGTAAATTGAAGCAAGAGATCACCTCCTCGATCCTCGTCAACTAATTATTTATTCCGTATGTTATATCTGCATACAATTCTTAGAGCTTCGAGGGTTAAATAGAAAAAAGAGGAAATGAATTCTTTAAAAGGGCATTGTTTTTATTGCATAAGAAAACCCAAAATATCAACGGACATCCATGGAATTAAGGACTTAATCAAGGATTGTTCGATGCTTTGAAACCCAATTAACAAAATTAATTAGAGGACCCAAATGAGAATTAGTGTATATGTCGGGGACTAATATGAGGTTTCTACCTTTTATAGATGATTCTTCTTCGCTTTCTAATCAAAGAGATGCTACGTAATCTTTGCTACCTTGCACCTTCAACACATCAAACAAACAGAGGATAATCTGCAATCGAGCTTTGTTGACAAGCCTGTCGATTCGTATAAGTGTTTGACAAGCAAATTAATAAAATTGATTACGTATTTGATGAGTTAATATGAAACAATTAAAACAGTGGATTTTAACCGAGTTACGTGTTAATTTTAACCGAGTTACTTTCGACTAACAATAAAAACCAAAACATATCTAAATCAATCACAAAATAAATCTGCAGGGAATCTAACATATCAAATGGAGGTACCAGATGATAAATATAAAATTGAACCTTTATATCTCTGGTCTTGTGCAGGTATATTTACCAAAATTAATCTCCTTTCCTGATGTTCAGCCGTGCAGACATGTGACAGTTTTCTGCGCTAGCTAGCATCGTTCACATTACTTGATTATATGCAGAAAATTAATTAACTGGAACATTATGCATGGATCCGAAGAAGCTATATATCCATGTTGCCTGGTAGATAGAGCAAGCTGATAGTTTATTAAGCATCCCCCGTTTCATGCATGTGAACCACCCTTTAATTTTCAACAAAAAAGGCAAAGTCTTAAGAGTGAACATCCTTTCTGTTGATGCATGGTTCCAAATCAACATGACATGACCCATAAGTTCATCTCGCCTGCTGCTAGCTTGAATGTATCTTCGACTGACATTGCCTCTGGATATTGATCAGAAGCTCCGTCGGCCTGATATGAAAGCTCCATAACATTAGAAGCGTGCATGATTACATTGAAAACAGTAAGGGGAAAGGGATGTTAGCACATTATTCTCTAAATTACTGTAAGAGCACAAATACATCTTTAATAACTGTTTCTTGCACCAAATGTTAGTTTAAGATGCTTCTTCCATATGCTGTATGTAGCCTTGTGCTTAATTTTTTGATTTAATTAGATTAACAAGGAACTTAAACATTTAACGGACTCTACAGGTTATATGCTTGTAATAACACGGCCTCAATTGTAAGGTATGAATGTTCAGATAAGCAAACATTCAAGTAGGCTTTTGCCTCCATGGCCAAACCCAAAAGATGATGCCATAATGCAGCAAATATCTACGACACACTTGGCCTGTTATTTGTTTTCCAGCCCCTTATCTCATCCCCAAAACATAAAAAGGAAAGTTACGAGCCAAGTTTGTTATACTCACATGAGCATGTATCATGTAAATGCTACGATACTGATCAGAGGAAATATGAGCAGATACAACATCCAAATTATGCTTCTCTAGTATGTAGAGGATGGTGGCAAGTAACCCAGGCTTCCTTGTTGAACACAAGCTGAATTGTGCATCATCACCACACATGTTCATGACAACATTTGGTGAAAACCATGTCTGGAAGCAAGCCGGAGAAAGAGAGACAGAAAATGAATTCTGAGACATTTTTGAGGTCAAAGGGGAGTTCTTTGATGGCCCCAGAGCAGCAAAAGAGGCTTCCCTCGATCCAACTGTATCTGTCAGTGATGTGATCACTGATGGTTCAAAGTCAATGATAGCTCCCTGGAATTTTTCAACCTTCTGTTTTTGCAAGGTTTGGAGGGTTTGTTGGAGGGTCTTGATGTATTTTACTGCTTCATCTACAATACTGGACTTGTCTGCCTGTACAAGCTTCAGAGTGAAATCAATTTGAACTTTGAAGAGAGGCAAAAAAAATAAAAACAAAACACATAATTTTCATGCGAAATCAAAACTAAATTCATACAATTTTTGCACTTTACGTTTTTTCCCTTCAGTTGGAGGGAGAAGCAATAACAATCCAATTATTCAGTGCTATAAAAACATTAGCTTTCTATCTTTCAATATACGCTGTGTCAAACAACCAATAATTTTTTTTTGATAACTGAGATAATTTAAATTGAAAAACCCTAGGTAACC
>Ga0307513_10010199_pt1 | contig 11810 bp, 11 predicted proteins | sample 15_EM_MG_FD_202174 | JGI IMG/M metagenome (GOLD analysis project Ga0307513, IMG submission 202174) | Populus trichocarpa ectomycorrhiza microbial communities from riparian zone in the Pacific Northwest, United States - 15_EM | ecosystem: Host-associated > Plants > Roots > Unclassified | place... | reverse complement strand
TCGCTCGCGGATAAAAAAGAGAAGGACCCCAAAAAGAAAACAAATGCCAGTATCGCTAAGGCACTCAATGGTATGAAGAACAAAGTCAAAAAGGCGACCAAGGAGTTTGAAGATCAGATTAAGCGCTACCAGGAGGTCAGGCACTCCTGCGTTGAGGACCGGTACATACCACTCACCCTCTACAGGATACTGACAAATACGAGCGCGAGTATGCTGCCTTCTTCGAACCTGTCGCTGCCCCTCCACCAGGCCGTGCTACTGCTTCTGCAAAGAACCAAGCGGCCATTGACGGCGAAGAGGAAGGAGACGGGTTCACGGCGGTTGGAAAGGGCGGGAAAAGTATCCAATATACGCCTGAATCTATCTTCAAAGTTCTCGCGCAGATCAGCGAGAATCGTGGTAAAAAGGTGTGTGTGTGTATTCGCCTCACTCTCTCGAATGGTCTGCGACGCCCCCTTAGAACACCGATCGTGTGGAACAAGTCAAGACTCTGGAAAAGCTGCTCGCCGTCGCGGTCACCACCTATCAAAGGATACGCGTTATCCTAGCGCTTATATCCGCTCGCTTCGACTACAATCCCTCCGCGACACACATGCCAATCGATATCTGGTCGTGCGCCCAAAAAGAATTCGACCAACTAATCCTGATCCTCGTTCAAGAACCCGAATACTCCGTTCAAGAGGTCTTGAGTGAGGAGTACGAAGAGTCTGTCGAGAGGACGCCGAAGGCTGAACCAGAGGGTGTCGTTCGCATCCGGGGCAGCATCATCTCGTTCATCGACCGCCTGGATGACGAGTTTACGCGTAGCTTGCAAAACATCGACCCACATGGGACTGAGTATATTGAGCGGTTACGTGATGAGAAGCCGTTATACCAGAGCATCTGCCGTGCTCAATGTTACTTTGAAAAGTCGAAGCAGGAGGATCCGTTGGCACGAGTAATATCGCGGCGCTTGGAGCATATCTATTCCAAGGCAAGCCTCCTAACGAAAATACATCGACCGTACTGATCATAATAACAGCCTGATGCCGTGGTTGAAGCTCTCGAACAAGTGGTCGACGGTGACAACGTCTTGCGACCGGCTCTCTCGCTATCACTTGTTGGAGGTGCTCGACAACTCGTACACTCGATCGCTATTGTTCTATACAAGAGCAAGAACTCTCTTCTCCGGACTCGAGCAATGCTCTGTCATATCTACCACCACGCCCTGCACAACGACTTCCACACCGCACGAGACATGCTGCTCATGTCGCATTTACAAGAATCCATCCATGCCGCTGACGTAGCAACGCAGATCCTGTACAACCGTGCCGAAGTCCAGCTTGGACTGTGCGCCTTCCGCTGCGGGCTGATCAAAGAGAGCCAATCGCTCCTTCACGAGATCTTCTCCACACAGCGCGTGAAGGAGCTCCTCGCTCAAGGTCTGCACCAGCAACGGTTCGTCACGCTCACCCCAGAACAAGAAAAAGCGGAGCGGACGCGGCAGATGCCCTTCCATATGCATATCAACACTGAACTTGCCGAGGCCGTCTTCCTCGTTTCGAGCATGCTGGTTGAGATCCCCGTGCTGGCGAGCTTGGACAGCGAGGAGGCGAAGAGGAAGACCATCTCGAAACCTTTCAGGCGGTTGCTGGACCATGCCAATCGACAAGTGTTCAATGGTCCACCCGAAAATACTAGGGACCATATCATGCAAGCTAGCAAGGCTCTGCAGGATGGCGATTGGGAGAGGGCGAGAGATTTAGTTCAGAGTATCGCCATTTGGAACTTGATGCCGGAGGCGAAGCAGGTGAAGGAGATGCTTGCTAGGTAAGTGGACAGGTCAGTTCGATGTTAGAACACCCGACCGATGTTTTTTCTTTCCCTCCAGACGTATCCAAGAGGAAGGTCTTCGCACTTACCTCTTCTCCAATGCTCCATACTACACTACTCTCTCATTGTCCCTCTTGTCACGCATATTCGAGCTACCACTCCGCCAAGTTACTTCGATCGTCTCAAAGATGATCTGGAACGAGGAGCTCGCGGCATCGCTTGACCAAGCAGCTGGGGTGGTAGTATTCCACCGCGTAGAGCCGACACGTATCCAACAACTGGCACTCACGCTGTCAGAGAAGGTAGCACAGTTGGTGGAGCAAAATGAGAAGACGCTGGACAACAAGCTGGGTGGTGAGCGGACGTGGGGCGAGCGTGGCGACGGTAAAGGTGGAGAGAAGAGAGGTGAGCAGCAAGCTACCGGTGAGCGGAGACAGAGAACTGGGACGCGTGGCGGTTTGAGGGGGGGATCGAGGGGGGGACGAGGCGCTCGATTCCATCAGGGTCTCGGCGGACAGGTCACCGGCGCTGTACGGGCGTAATGTAGAATGCGTATATCACGACTTGAATCCTATTTTCCCCTTTTTATTTTTTATTTACCCTGATTTATTTGATTTTTCTGATTTGTCTCGGGTGCCATTGTTTGGCTTTGTTTGACGTTAAACCAAAGTTTGTTCTCGATCTCGTCTCGCAGACCGCCTTGTCTGCCTTCAAATCTGTAAGTTTATGCATTATGACGCCAAAATGGCATCGTTATGTGTCGGGTTCACAGTGCTGTCATTACAGGCTTAGTTGTGAAGAAACGACAAGGCCTCGACCATTATGTCTCTCGTCCTCCCGGAACAGCACCAGCAGTTCCAAGTATGTACCAATCATTCTTCGTAATCAACATAATATCAACATATAGTATATAGCACATTCTGCGTCTCCTCAATACCAACGTTGATGGCAAGCGCAAGGTCCAGTCAGTCATTATCTTGTTTTCAGCCCGTTTTCGCGCTAATTAGACTCCCGTGTAGATATGCTCTGACTGAGATCAAGGGTGTGGGTCGTCGCTACTCCAACATTGTCTGCAAAAAGGCCGATGTCGACTTGAAGAAGCGGTGAGGGGCCTTGATTACCTACCAGGCGTCCTGAATAGTTTACTAATATCCCCCCGCTCTTCCTTTACTTATCAGCGCTGGTGACCTCAACTCGGACGAGCTCGAACGAATCGTGAACATCATGCAAAACCCCACGCAGTTCAAGATTCCGCTCTGGTTCTTGAACAGACAAAAGGATATTGTGGACGGCAAGTACGGTCAGATCCTGTCCAACAATGTCGACTCGAAACTCCGTGACGATCTCGAGCGGTTGAAGAAGATCCGCTGCCACAGGGGTCTCCGACACTTCTGGGGTGTTCGTGTCCGTGGTCAGCATACCAAGACTACCGGTACGTCCTTCATTTTAGCTCCCACGTGAGTGGCGTACCGATAATTTTTGCCTAACAGGTCGTCGCGGAAAGACCGTTGGTGTGTCGAAGAAGCGTGGTTAGATGCTTTCATGCCTTTACAAAAACGGTCTTGGTCTGCATATAATGGCCTTTCTATTATATCGCTGTATGCTGTATGCTATATGCCGACTAGCAAGCAATCCATGCATTTGAACACTCCCAGGAGAGTGCACAGTGACATAACAACGATCTTGATTGAAGAGGATGAAGCATAGAGCCGCGCGTTATTAGTAGTCTACGAGAGTATTCCACCGAGTCCGTCAGGGCGACGAGAATATGGATAGAACAAGGGGAACGTGGTAATGGACAAAAGGGGGTATTACAAACAGGGGATGGAATAGTACATGGACAACTCGCCACTCGTCAGCTAGTTGCGTTGAGAGGGATCTCGCCCAAGGGAGAGCGATTGGTTTTGGCGACACCGCCAGATTCTTCTTGCGACTTGGAGAGTACAAAGGACATCTTCTCAGACCCAGGCGTAGAGACAATGGCACTGTTGGAGACTTCCGCAACCAAGCTCAACTCTGGCTGGATGCTAACTTTCAAGTCCTTGGGGATCACGCCAATGGCTCTCTCCTCGGGTAATGGGATATCCTTAACGACAGCAGGTGGGAGTTGAAGGTTTGGGATCGTTGGAGATGCCGGGAGGGCCACTGCAGAAGCAGCGATGACCTCTGGAGGCGGAGTGGCAGGGAGTGGAACAGCAGCGGCCTTCTCAACCTCTTTATGACGAACAGGACGGAAAGGTTGCCTAACACGCAGCGCGCTCGAGACGGTGGCCTTTGCGGCGACTGAGATGTGATGAGCACCTGCCAAGGGCTTGTCCTTTACGTTGAGTGAAGCCATCGAGGTCGAATTCTTAAGCATTGGACGCCCTGTAGCTGTGGCCGTGGTTGTATTCGCAGCTGATTTAGCCGCACCATTCGCGGTTCGAGTAACGACAGGGACGTGAGGCTTGCGAATAAGAGCGTCACGAGCTTTTGCAATGATGGCTGGAGCCGGAGCAGCGGCACTCGAAGTCGTTCGTTGGCGTTCTCCAGATTTTGCGCTGGTAGGACGAGTGCCACCCCTGCTTCCCCATGCTGGACGTGGGGCATTGGATGCTGTACGACCACGGGGTGGGACTAGGCCTTGTTCTGCTCTGGTCGATCTAGACAACTCGGGGGCGCCGATAGCAGTCGGGGCTGTGGGGTTGGAGGCCTTAGTAGTCTGTGTTGAGGGTGCCGCCGATGTAGAGGTCGTAGCTGTAGTGGGCTTGGCATTCCCTCGCTTGGGGATGAAGCCCGTAGAAGTGCCAGCACCGGCAGTAGTTGCGACGCGCTTGATCACATCACGGGTAGCCGGTGTAGGTACAGCGGCAGCTGAATTGACTCTGATACGTGCAGTCGGGCGTGCTTCTTGTGATAACTGCGCCTTAACGGGAACAGAAACAGTAGGCGCAGTGTTAGTACTCGCGAAGAGTTGCGGTTTGTGTACCACATCTGTGGGGTCTGTGGGAGCCGAACCCGACGGAAGGACTTTTGCGGCGTCTTGCATGGCTTCAATCTCCTCGGCGGTGAGCAGTCTCTGCTTAATAGCTGCAAGTCTCTTCGATGGCACTTTCTTCTCTGGAATGTCGGCTCCCGTGATATTGCCCTTGACTGGTGCAAAGGCAATCGTCTGTAAGTTTTCCTCCCGTCGTGAGTCTTCCGGGCGAGCTACGGACGAAGCAGGGTCCGAGGCGGGAAGGTGTATTACACGAGGGCGCTGCTGTGGTCTGGAAGGGGCTGCAGGAACATCAATCAAAAGCCTCTTTCTCTGTTGATTCTCCATCATCGTTTGCTCTAATCGCGAAGAAGGACGGAATGAAGCCACAGAAGCTGGGCGACTAGAAGAATTGTTGCTGGCAGCCCGACTCGCTGGCCTTGGGAATTGAGTCTGTGCTTGGGGTTCGACCGGAGGAAGGCTTCGCATTGGGGCAGCCGCCTGGGGCATATGGTGCTGTAAAACCGATTTGGGCCTAGTGGGGATAGAAATGACACGGGGACGTTGAACTGGTTGTTCCTCCTGTTTAATGAAAATGGTGCGAGGGCGGGACATGGCACTTGCAGGGCGAGCAAGGAGTTGTTCGACGGCTGCAGCCGAATCCCCAATATGAAGCTTTTCCGCTTCGTCACGAAGAGCCGCAACGGCGTCGTGCAATGCGGCGACAGAGGCAGAACGCGCAGGCAGTTCGATGGGGGCTTCGACTGGGGACGGGACCACGGACGCAGAAGAGATGGGCGGGGTAGGGCCATGGGGATGGCCTAGTTGTTGATTTGGGAGTCTTCCACCATTTCGGATGGCTTCGAACCTCTTGGACATTTTGCCGACACCAGGGCCAGCGTTCGCAACAAGTCCACCATTGCGGACACGGGCCACTGGCTGATACATCTGTGCGGGTGACTCGGCACGAGTAGGGAAGGTAAAGGCGGAAGCAGCAGCAGCAGAGCTGGATGGTCCTGCATCGGGTACACAAGCGACCGTGACTGGTCGTGGGCGGGAAGCAGCCAAAGATCTCGTAGATGCGCTTCTCTTGAGTTTGGGAGGGGCCGGGGCCTCAGTGTCAGAGTGAGCCGTAGCCAAGGCACCATTTACTCCCAAATATTTTCTCGTCACAGGGGTAAGCGGGGCATTAAAGCTGGGCAGCGATGATGATCAGTGAAGTAAGGAAAGCGACAAATAGTAGACATACTCTCTAAGTCTCTCCGACCATTTCGTGCTGTAAACTTCATAAATCTCCTTTGCCACTTTTCTGACGTCGGGGCCAGCATCTCGTCCCGTAGCCTTGATGATATCCTCCACATCTTCGACCCTCTTTCCGATTTCGTCAACTTCCCAATTTTGAACCGCCTTGAGCGTCGCATCAGCGCACACTTTGCGCAGTTGGCCGCTCTTGTCCTTCGCAACAGCCCGCAAATGCTTGAGAATATCCGGGCAGCGCGTTGTACACAGGACATCCATCAGGCAGGCCTGGGCACGTGTAAGGACGACCTTGTTGGGGCGACGGCACAGATCAATGAGAGCGGGGATGAGGATCGGGACTAAGGGCTTGAAACTACTTTGAAGGCCATGCGCAATATAGCTGCAGAGTTCAACGGCGGTGCTCGAGAGTCGTCCTCGCTCAGAGAGCATCTACAGCGGAGAACAAGTCAGCTTTCCGACTCAAAACGCGTCGATATGGGGCATCTCACAGCTCCACACAGTTGCTTGGAGTACTCTCGGACAGTGGGCACAAATGATTCGAACCGGTACGCGCCGCCACGGACGAGAGCTTTGAGCGTGGCGAGTGCAGCCTCGATTTTGTCCCAGGTATCCTCACCCTCTACTAGCTCTACTCTTTCTCGTATCTTCTCAAACTCATATTGCCAATGGGCATCAGTTGGGCACTAGAAACGGAGGAGAAACTCGGCCGTCAGCGAGAATTGCGTGTCGGGCGATTAAATCCACGCGCACGGGAATTTTCTCGGGTATCTTCTTGTTGGGGTTAACCATCTATCGTATCTACGAGATTGTTGGGATCGCAATCGTGGTCGAGTAGGATAGCCTCTTGTCGTGGACGTAAACAACACGTGCCTGTGTGTTTGTTGCAAGCCCGAACCGGGCACATCCACTCTAACATTTCATTATATTGGGAGGAGTCTACAAGTTTTTACACAGAAGAGAGATCATAGTCAAGAAAGGAGTCCGATCACCACAGGCACGGAGGGTCCAAACAGTGGCGGTCCGACTCAGGGCAGACCACATGTGTGTGTTCTATGCAATCAAAACAACTGAATCGATAATTAACGAGACGATTTTCGGCTCAACCGTTTATGCGGCGGAAGTAAGGCTACAGAGGAGCGGGACGGAAATTAGAAGGGGGTCGTCGTGCGTGCTGCAATGTCCATCATAATAACGTTAATGTGTCCATTTGTGCTGGGAATACTCGATAATTGCGAAATTGGTATCGAAGTGGCCTCTAAGGGTATGACAGGCTAGTATGAGCTGCAGGGGGGAATCAGAACACCCGCCAAACGTGGAAAGAGGTACTCACAAAAGAAGCAGCCAGGGGTTGAGGACGATCGGGTACAGGATATGACAACCCGCCTGGATTGCGAGCGGAAAGATGACGGACCAGGCCGACGAATCAATGCGCCACTCGAGAGGGATTACCGGCAGGCTGAGCACGATTATCGCAGCGAGAGTGAGGAAGGAGATGGTGTAGCTCCCCCAGAAACGCTTGAGGATGGCTGGAACTTCCTTGAAGAAGTTGGAGAACTCAACTTCCTTCTTAGTCGCACCCCATGTGATGTTGTAAGAGAACAAATGGGCGAGGACGGCACCAGAAACGTGCACACTCAGGCCGCCGAAGAAGAAGAAGCTGCGCAAGTGTATGAGGAAACGATAGAAGCGCGAACTCATCGACACTCACAAGAAGGGTATCCACTTAGTGTTGCTCCAGAAGGCCTTCAGAAGATTTTTCTGGTTTAGACGGTACTCGAGAGCAGTCATGCCAAGGGTACCTGCGCCTGGGAAGACGATGGTGCACGCAAGCCAGATCTCGAACGAGCGCAGATAGTAGCCGCTGACGGGAAATTCAAGGCCGAGCAGAGCGTAGTTGAGCAGCCCTAGAGTAAACGACGCCGCGATACCATAGTAGCTGAACATGTAGGACATTATGGAGATCTTGTTGTGGATGGGTGCATTCGACCACAAAAAGTTGTGCAGTTGAGGGTTAATGGGGCCTTTGTAGAACCACTGGTACAGCGGATTGAATATGAGTTCCGAGCAGCCTGGCAAGTAGATATGAGGATTTACAATCGTTACGGGGTAGCTGTAAACGCACCATATGCGTACTTTTGCCATCGATTGAGCTCGTCGTCGCAGGTAAGCGATACACCCTCCTTGAAGCCACCATGTGAGTATGAAGCCCAGCGGACGATATAGCCCTTCAGTTGCAAGCGGAGTGCCATATCGAAGTCCTCAGACACGTTCGTTTCAGACCAGAACTTTTTCTTGCCATCGGCTAGATCGATGAACGCGGCATCCTGCAAGGCAGACCACCGAAGGAACCTGGCCGAGTGTCAATAGCCATCGAGTCGGTTTGAAATAGTCATCTTACGCGTTGTGTCCGACAAACGGTGCGACATCACCATTTGAACATGCGACCGAGATACATTGGTTGATGCGTTGGGTGAAGTACGTGATGCCGTTCTCGAAGAAGTGGTGGGCGACTTGCATGACTGTAATCCGGCGTCAATACGAAGTATGTTTGGGGATATAGTGCGACTCACCATCCGACGCGTGCTGGATGATAGCAACCTCTGGAGATTCAGCAAGCTCGCGAGCGGCATCGCGGAAGCAGTCCTCTGGGACTTGTGTATCAGAGTCAACAATGAGGACAATCTCGCCCATCCGCAGAGCGCGGCCGCCCTTCGCCCAAGCTTGACCCTTGGTCTCATCCACAACCATCGACAGCGCACGCTCAGCCAGGTCAACCTCGTCATCACCGAACGGGGTCTGATCCGGGTCCACTTCGAGCTCGCACAGAATCTCTTCCATACGGAGCGAGAGCGAGAGGCCGTAGTTCATGTTCGACGCCTTCTTGAAGCGACCAGCACGGATGAAGCCCTCGTGCCCGTGGGGAGGACGAGCAACCCAACCGATATCGTGGTTGGCGTAGAACTGGATGCGAGCGTCCCGTTCCTCCTCAGAGAGAAGCTGGAGGCCGTCATCATTGATCATAATCGAGGATGTGCCGCCTTGACGAGCATAGGTATGCATGGCCTTCTTCAGCGACTCGACGGAGGGGGCAATCGTTTGTTCGAGGCTCTCCTTGTAGACGGGCATCTGGATGGTAATATGGGGCAGATGCTCCTGAGTACCTTTGGGAGGTGCGGGAGGAGGGATCGCGGAATAGTATTTCGAGTTCTGGTAGTATTGTGAGCAGGGGCCGATGACAAATGAGATGCTGTTAATGATTTGCATCGTGAAGAAGAGGCTGACGCAGAAGCTGAGAGGGACCGTGACAAGAAGGATGAAGTTGGTCCAGTCGCCATCCAAGGTCCATTCCTGGAAGATGATTGCGATACCGGTACCGCAAAAGTCTGAAGGTTAGGTCAGAAAAGTGCTCGCGAGCTCCTGGTGAAAGACAGCTTACAAGCCGAAAGGGCGGTAGCGAGACCAATGTAGATGGGGGCAATGATACGAGTGGGCCGTGGGGTGACCTTGGCGCCTTCCTCGAGTCCCTTGTCCTTGGTAACGTTCAAGCTTTCCTGTGAAGGGACGACCAGGCTTCCCATAGGGCCTTTCTCTGTGAGTTCGATGTCACCAACTGGCTTGTTTGGGAGTGACGAGTGCGGTCTCAAACCGGAGACGGAAGCACGGATGAGAGGGCCAGTCATTGACCCGGGTCGCTCTTTCCACACGAGCTTGAGGAGGCGAGCCTCGACGTCGAGGACCGAAGAAATGATATCGTCGACTGTGTCGGACCAGACAACCATAACTCGCTCATCGCGCTGCGGGATAATGAAGAGTGTGGGCGAACAAATGATAACTCTTGGAGACGGAGCCGACTCACGATAAAGGCTGCACGTTGCTCCTTTTCAGCGGCGCCGAGGTCTAAGATGGACTCGAGCACTTGAATCTTGTTCTTCGAGTCGATGGCAAAGCTAGTGTCCCCGGGGTCGCTGTTGGGAGGGGCATCGATTGGGGATGAGATGAGGTAGGAGGGGAGAAAGAAGATAAGACTGACACTGTGGCGAGAGCGGCGTGGACGGCTGCGCTGCGGACCTTGACGGCGACTTCTGGATTGAGAACGCGTACAGCGGCCTCGAAAGGTTCAAGGGCGTCATTTCCGTAGGGAAAGACCCGAAATATACCGGGTTCAGCACGAAGGCAAACACCTGTAGAAACATTTTCCTCTGCGGGCTTGAACCAGGCGTCGCCCTGCGTCTGCACACGGACGGGGATCAGAAGAATGCGTAGGGAGAGCGGAACAGGCAGGGTAAGCGTCGGTAGTGGGGTTGCATCGTGGTTGTAACGAGCGCACACGCAGAACGCGAAGATATTTGACTGTTTCCATTTGTGGCCATTTGTGGCAAAGGAAGAGCAAATGGATGGGGGGATGGGTGGCAGAGGGTGGGGGGAGTATGGAGAGGAAGAGAAAGGGAGCTTACCTGCTTGAAGATGTGATGGAGGATGGCGTCGTAGCTGGGGGGGTCAGAATGAGCGCGTGAGCTTGCGATCGAGACGAGCGACGAGAAAAGCGGAAGGGGGACGCGGGAGAGGCGGAGGACGCGGGGAACGGCGGGGACGAGGAGGAGAGAGGCACGTACGCATCGTAGTCCATGATAGTTAGAGGTAGTTGGGGATCGAGACTGCAGTAGATTTATTATTCGATGGTGGGCAGCAAGATCAGGGGGCGGGCGCGAAGAGAGTTAGTGCCGAGAGCAATAACAACAAGGAGGAGAAGGAGGAGAAGGAGGAGAAGGAGGAGAAGGAGGATAATAGCGGCGGGCAACGACGGGGACGACGAGGACGGGATGAGAGAAGACGAGAAGGGGAAGGAAGAAAAGTGGAGGTGGAGAGGAAGAATTGTTGAGATGAAGAGGACTTGTGATGACGTCGTGAATGTGAGTGAATGTGAGTAGTTTACTTACTTACACTTACCTACGCTCGACGTCGTGCACGTCCTCGGGAGGTTAAATAAATTTTGCACTTGTCATGAGGCGCTGTTCTTCTCGTTCTTGCCGGTCTTGCCCAACTGTGCACGCCAACCAGGGAGACGGTGGTTGAATGGACCGGTGGGTTGAGCGTGTCCATGGCTGCTGCTGCTCTTGCGTTATCTCGTAAAGCGAAGAGGCAGTGGCAAAGTATAGCCGATTCTAACCAGCCTACGGTCAATGTCCTCCGTCTCCGTCACCCGATGTCGACGTGGGGCCGCGACCCTCAGTGACCCTGCCCGGCGGGTTAGCGGGTTAGCCTTCCGATCTTGTGCTCCCAAAGTGGAATAAACCTGATTTATCTTCTGACGCACTCGCTTTAGTCGTTTCATCTCCTCCCCCGGCTGTTTTTCTTACTGGTGTCGCTCCTCTTGTTTCCCTCGACCCCTTGTCTTCCACTCCCAACTCGTACTTCTCCCCTATGACTGAACGCCGTCGCCCTCCGAGGGCCACCGCTCCCTTCTTCGTTGCAGGAAAGCCTTTCTTCCCGTTCCCGTTGTCCCCGTTGTCCCCGTTGTCCCTCGTTCCCTCGTTCCCTCGTAACCACCCTTACCGCCTCTCCCCTCATAAACACAACCTTCCCAATCGTCCCCTATCGATCCTCCCCCCCTCTCCTTTACATCCTGTAGTCTTCCAAGTTCCATAACGTTAACACATGTTCGTATAGGTAGCGAAAATGACTTTTATGCCTCGACTGGAGAAGACGATTCTACCGCCCACTCTGACTCTGAAATGGCCTCGGCTGCCCCACATGGTCTCCCCGCCACCAACTCTTTTTCTAG
>Ga0307513_10010197_pt1 | contig 11812 bp, 8 predicted proteins | sample 15_EM_MG_FD_202174 | JGI IMG/M metagenome (GOLD analysis project Ga0307513, IMG submission 202174) | Populus trichocarpa ectomycorrhiza microbial communities from riparian zone in the Pacific Northwest, United States - 15_EM | ecosystem: Host-associated > Plants > Roots > Unclassified | place... | reverse complement strand
CTTCAGTCACAACCACAGCCCACAATTAATTAAACAATAACTATAGCCTGACCCATTAATTAAACTGACCCAGGAAGCAACATTCACTCGTAGCTTCGTCACAAATAGCATCCTAAAATGTGTAGCAAACCCTGGTGATTTTATTCCTGGTGTTTTCGATGATGGACGTCTTCAGCACGTATGATGCTTGTTCTGACAAACATTCATAACAATATAATTTGTTTCTCAACTCTATATGAGGTTTTTAATGTGGCTGAACTTTAGTATGAGTTTTGCAAGTGAAAAAAACTCCCTTTGATATGACTATAGCATTCCATTTCCAGAAAATTATAAAAATATTTATGGAAATACTGATGAAAAAATATTATTGGTAAATATAGAGAGAATTACCAAGGAAACATCACATCGTTGTTTTCATCGATGAATACAAAGAGAATTACGAATGAAATTCAAAGAACGAGAAAAATGGGTAGATATTCCCTTGTTAATTCCGTTGGCAAATTTAACATGTCAATATTGCAAACGGAATTACTGATGAAAAATTACCATCAGAGAATCAATTGGTAATATTTAAATTATAACATGACACATGACCCACCTCTCCCATTTCTTCTTATTTTTTTTTTTTTGCAAAAAACAACACCCTTCCCCCTCCTTTTTGTTTTTTAATCACAAATCAAGCTTCCATAATCATAAATCCAACAACCTCAACACTCAGTTTATCAGTATCCATGTTTTAGTTTTTTTTTTAAAGATTTACAACGCTAAGTAAGCAAACCTATCTATTTTTTGTTATAACTCTTTTTAGTTAATTTTTTGGTATTTTTATGTAGTATATGTTGTTTGTTTGTGTGTTTACTTGTTTTATAGTTTTTTCCTATAAAGATTTGTTGTATGAGTGTATGATCTGCAAATGTTATAGTTTGTTTGAGATTTTAAAAATTATATTTATTTGTCATTTGATGAAATTGAGTTTGATTTTATAACTTCATTATTTTATAATTAAAGAAATAATAAGTTATTTAATGGGCACGTTTCATATTTTATCAATGTTATTGTTAAGTTTAAAATTTTGATAAATTTGAAAGAGTTTGAATTTTTAGAGAAAACTGATAATGATTAAATGATACTATTAAAATAGATTGAATAAGTTTGAATTAAAACAATAATAGCTAATTAGTTGTGTGCCGATAATTTATTTAGTTAATATTATTAATTAATACATATTATCATCAATATTCTATATAGATTTCATATAAGTAATGAATGATCGTTCTTTGATGTACCAAGTTTCACCTGAAGGGTTGTATATGATAGATTATTGTGATGGGGTTGAAGGTTTTATTAAGTATGCATTATCTAATCTTAAAAATACCAGTGGATGCAATATTAGATGTCTATGTAAGAGGTGTAAAAATTAAAAGTTCATTGATCTAGATTTTGTTACGATGTATTTTTTTTTATAAAAAAAGGTTAATGGAAAAATACTTATGTTGATGGGCACACGGAGAACCCTATGTTATTTATGAGATCATGATAGAAATGATGGTTGACTCAAACTCTAGTTTCGCAAACTACATGAAGTTGTAAATGATAATAGTAATCCTTATAGGAGTATGGTGATGGATGTAATGATAATGAACCAGGGTTGTGGAAGTGAATGTTTAAGTATAGATGAAGAACCACATGTAGATACAACTAGGTTTTTTGAACTTTTAAAAGATTCTGACGAACCATGATAAGATGGATGCATAAATCACAATAAATTATTGACTATTTCACAAGTGTTCACCATCAAGTCAGATCATGGACTGAGGAAGGCTGATTATGATAAAATCGATGAATGAGCGAAAAACACTTTACCTGAAGCGAATAGACTGAAAGAGAACTTCTATGTTGCTAAATCTATGATGAAATCCCTTGGTCTAGGATACCAAAATATTGACACATGTCCAAACTTCTACTTCTTGTACTATAGTGAAAATGTCAATTTTAACGAGTGTAGAACTTGTGGGCATTCTCAATATAAACCCAAAACTAGTAGGGGAAAGACTTTTGTCATATATAGAAATTTGAGATACTTTCCAATCATTTTTAGGCTGCAAAAGTTATTCATATCTTCAAAGATTGTTAAACACATAACATGATATCATTGACATAATATGGTGGATGGAGTCATGGTGTACCATTTCAGTGGTGAAGCTTGGAAGCAACTTAATAGAGTGTATTCTTAGTTTTCAATGGAACCATGAAATGTGCATCTTGGGTTATGTACAATGGATTCAATCTATTTAAGTCATTTTCTACATTCTATTCTTGTTGGACGATGATACTCACGGTTTACAAATTTCCACTAGGGATGTGTATGAGACCAAAGTTCATGTTCTTATCTATAGTCATACCTGGTCTTAATAGTTAACCGAGTAGGAATACAGATGTTTGTCTTTGACCGTTGATTAATGAGTTGAATCAGTTATGATCATTCGAGAATTTGATGTATGATATCTCAAGGAAATAAAATTTTTAGATGACGATAACTTTAATGTGGACAATTAATGATTTTCCTACATATAATATAGTTTCTAGTTTGAGCATGTATGGAAAACTAACTTGTTTATACTATATAGAAAATAACAAGGCCTTTGCTTTAACAAATAATGGTAAAACATCTTTTTTTTTAATTGTCACTAGATATTCTTGCCAATCAGTTATGATCATCCGTCGGGTGAAGAACTGCATGATGTGGTTTTGCAGTACAAGGGCATTGTGTTTGGTTTTCAATTTGGTAGATAAAAGTTTTCTAGTTTTGATGTGACCTACTATTAGGTAAAGTGAAGTATTTTTGGGAGCTTTCTTATTGGAAAACTAATATCTTCCATCATAATTTGGATGTCATGCATATAAAAAACAATGTGTTTGAAAATATTTTTAACATAGTGATGGACATGAAAGGTAAGACAAAGGACAATATGAAAGTTAAAATGGATATGCCTTTGTTTTGTCACTGTAAGAATATGAAGTTGGTTTATGATGGGTCATGAGTTGCAAAACCCAAATCCAACTTTTCTTTTAGACAAAAATACATAATTACTTGTCTATTAATGGCTTAAAAGTTTTATTTTCCTAGTAGATATGCTTCAAACATATCTAAATTGATGAATTTAGAGGATGACAAATGTATGGAAAGAAGAGTCATGACTGCCAAGTGTTTATGAAACACTCGTTCCATTTTCTTTCATGGATTTACTATAAAAAAGAATATGGGATGCACTCTTGCAGAATAACCATTTTCTTAAAGATATATGCTTTAACAAGTTGCATACCCAACACATGAAGAAGTTTGAAACGAATATCGTTCAAACTATTTGGAAACTTAAGATGATATTCTCTCCATCCTTCTTCGACTCTATAAAATATTTACCCATACATTTACCATTTAAGACAAAAATTGATGGTCTTGTCCAGTATTGATGGATGTATGAATTCGAGATGTTAGGGATTGCATATGCATCATAAGTAAATTTTTTCCTTTTTTTTATTTAAAACATTCATTTATTCAATATCTATTCAATTCCATAAAGATATTTATTCACCCTAAAGAAAAAAGTTAAAAACAAGGCATTGTTGAGGCTTCGATATTTAAATTTATATTGTTGAAGAGATCTCAATATTTGTCTTATACTATTTTGAGTCTCACTTGAGAATAAGAATCAACTAGGGTCCATGACATGATGATGGAAGGGATGTGCCTTCAAATGAGAATTTGTCAATATTTTCCCATCCTGAATGACTTAAAAAAAAAAAAAAATACAGTGAGAGAAAGATACTTGATATAAATTGAATTTAGACATTCACATAATTATGTGCTATTTAATTGTGAAGAATTGAGACCTTTTATTTAGTAAGTAAATTAAAAGTACAAATTTGCTTTTTTGTTTTAATTTAATTCTAATTTATTTTTTATTTGTATTGTTCTTTTATTTTTAAAAAAAACAATCACATATAATACCGATAAAATTACCAATAGAATTTTAAAAACCAACGGAATTACCGACGGATTAAGTCCCTTAGAGAGTTTCAAAAAGTTGGAAAAAATTACAGGACTTGCCACTATTGATGTAATTCTCTGACGAATTAATTCCGTTGATAATATGCATATAATCACCGATGGATTTACCAACAATTTATTCTATTAGTAATATACCATAATCATTGATGGATATACCTAGATAATTAATGCCGGTAAATTTTTTTGTTTGGCGCAATCTTTCCATTAATAAATCTATCAGTGATTATATTACTGACAAAATGATTGATAGAATAAAAATCACTGATGATATTTTTTCCGGTGACATGATTCCTTCTGTTATTATATTAGTAATTTTATTTCCAATGAAATCAATGTTTAAATACTGACAAAATATTTCATCGATGATATACAATTTTCTAGTAGTATTATGAGGCATCATAAAAAACAATTGAACTTTATTTTCAAAATCATTACAAACATTACCAATTCTCCTATTTAATTACTCTTGTTTAAAATCCATCCAATAATAAAAACATTCAACTTATAAAAGGAAAAGAATAGGGTAATTAACATAAGATGCATACCAACCTCGATGCAATTTGGGTTATAATGGCATTAGAAGTCCAAATCATAGTTGTTAAATTAGGCTCGATAGACTGATTTTGAAAACTCAAAATCTAGTGTTTAATCCAAGTAGGGTTTCTAATTAAATCGAATAAGACATTGAATTTATGAAACTTGGTGGACTTGATTAAGGTTTTAGTGATTTAATTGACTTGATCAAATTAACCTGGTTGAGTTAACACCAATAAAAAAAATACATCATCATTTTACTAAAAACGATTAACTTGAGTTAACTCAGTAACTTATAAGTTAATTTAATAATCCAATAACCTAGAATCTTTTTAAAGTTAATCTATCAGTATGATTCAACAACCGTGATCCAAACAATAGAAACGTGTAAAAAGGGAATGTTGCCTTTATCATAAATATGGGCTTGTTGTATTTTACCGTACTTTTGATGGTTAACTTGTGCATGCATTTAATATTGGAATGACTACTAAGGAATTCACTGACCTAAATATACACTGTGGTAAAAACAAAAAGCTTATGACAAAGGCACACTACAAATTTCCACTTTTCAATCATCTCAACTTCTTAAGTATATATGTTGAGAATCAATACATCTCTTGAGATTGGTAGATAATAAAATCAACTCTTTATTGTTCCAATTTGTCCTTCAATAAGAAGAAAAAAGCACCATGAAGCTCGCCATCCATGTGCATGTGTAAAGATCCATTGCTAATTGATTAATTTAATAGATAGCTAAATTTTTTGTTTGTTTAATCACCAATATCAATTCTTAAAAAATAGGCCCACCTTGAAACAATCTCAATTAGTGGGAGAATATATAAAGTAATTGGGATAAATTGTGTAATTAGCACATAAAAAATCAATAAATAACGAAGTAACACAAGATGGAATTTTTTTGGCAAAATAACACAGTTTGAGAATGTTGCGGTTAAGCGTGGCATTTCAATAATGTCGCATTTCAAAACCGTGATATTTGCCTAAATGTCATTGTTATGAACCATGACATTAATTAGCAGACCATTTTGAGAAATAACTAGGCATAAAAAAAATAGTTGGACAATAGCCAAAATGATCTGACCTTTTTGAGAAACGGTCGGATCGTTTTGGCTACTATTTAGTTTTGAAAATGTTTTGTATTTTGAACCTGAAATTTTTTTATAAAATCATAGTTTTGTTAATCTGAAACTTAATTTACTTTATGATTTTAGAGAGTTATAAATTTTATAATTTTAACAAAATTTGGATAGATTTTTTCCTATATATGAACCATATCTAAAATTTCTTCCCATGTAAAAAGACTTGCAAAAAACCACAGTAACCCATATCAACAAATTCTATCTAAACTTAATAAATTCTCACATTTTACAACCACAAGTAGCCCCAAGAATGCATAAGAAATAAAACATATATACATTTTAAATGAATAAAAAATAATTCATCCTATCTAATATTCAAGTAATCCTAAAATATAGAAATATAAATCATTTATCTATTTATATCTACGTCATGTACTAGATGATCTGGGTGCATTAGTAGCACGACTGGATCCAGCTCCTGCACCTATCTAAGTAGCCTTGTCCCCTGCCACGACATCATCAAGAGTTAACCACTCTCTAAAGATATCGAGTCCAATGCGACATATATTTAACCACTAGGACATAACGATGTGAACTTCACTTTTTTGTCAGTATTGTGAAGATAAGATGCAACATTTTGACTCTCCTGTAGCATGAAACCAACCTAATATTAATAAAATATTAAAGTTAAATTAAAAGATCAATACATAGAACCTAACACATAACATTTTATAATTATGAAAAGATTTGATTACTTACGAGATTTTGAATTCTTTGGGCATGTTGCTCATGTATCTAGGTGATGAAACTTGCTCAGGATCTGGAGTAATGATTCGATTTGTGATACTTATATACCAAATCATACACTCCTCATCTGTAATCACGAGATGCATCTCTACAAATATCTCATTTTTCCGTGCATACAATTGGTACAAGATAATATTGAGTTATGGTGTGCAATGCATTACTCGTATCGATGTCGACTAGAATGTGCTATTTATAGCTAAACTGTCGTATTACCCGGTCTGAGCAATGTGGCTTGACCATCTTAAAAAAATCAGCAGGACCACTAATGTCCATATATCCATCCCGCTAGTGCAAACTACCAGAACAACTGCTAATCTGTTATCCGATTAGGCATCCATATGACTTGTAGAATTTAAGTTTTTTAAATATCAAACAACAATAATTTGGTGAAATGTAATGATTTTTTATTAAACAAATGATTTAAAAAATACTTGGATAGCAAGTCGTCTATCTAACCCGCTTCGATAAAATGCCAATGTCAACATATGTGTTGATCAACAAATAGATTGTTAAACATAATATCATCTATCATTTACAACAAATCAACTAACAATAAACTATTTTTACCTCTACTAACTAAATTTGAAGGACCAACAAAAATTAGTACAAACATAGATTTTGATCGACTACTCACATACTACCATCATATTCAAACCACTTTGGGTGAAAGAGTCAATCATTGTCTTAAAACTGCCATTACATACAATTGGTACAAGATAATATTGATGTTCACCAAACTAACACCTCTGAGTTATTTTAACATCAATATCATTATAATTCATCCCAAGTCTATAACAAATGATTTCTTTCATTTTTGCATATGACATACCTAAATTACCATTTAACAACAAACTGCTCCCACCATCGCATATTATACTACTGTTCACATCATGAATAATAGTGCCACCGTAATGACATAATATAAATATGTTATATGACATTCTGTTTTAAAAAAATTAGATTCTGTTTTAACTAAATTGCATTATCCTAACACTGTCGACATCATTCATATTAAATACAATTAAATTTTCAAAATTTAACGTTAAAGCAAATTCACCATAAATTAAAAATAATTCATGATATTTTAATGCTTAATTGTTTAAATCAAACACAAATTAGTATAACTAAAAAAATATCAAATTCATCAACTTACAATTGAATGAAACATTTAATTCATCATAATTTTATCATGATCAAGCTCTCGTCTATGAAATCATCAAGCGTAGTTAATTACATTATTAGATGATTCCAACAATACACATAAAATTTCTAATTTGATAACTTAACATCAATTAAATGCAACACATAATTAATTAAAATAATTGTTTCATAATTAATTTAACTTATTTTCGTGTTCAACTATATCAAATCAACTCTAATTGATTATATTCTTAAATAATTTCACATTAATTAAACAAATCCTAAATTAAACCTAAACAATTATTTCATTTCAACCAAATAAAATATAAATTTATAGCAATGTAATATGTTTACTTTACTTGTAAGACTAGAAAAAAGATTGGGGTGGTGGCGGCAACAAATAGATCGATTGATTTTGCTTGTAAAAACATCCAATGATGTTTACAGACCTCTAATGGATTTGATTTTTGGTTGTTTTAAGGATTAAATGAAGGTGTTTGGTGAGTTTTGTAGAGAGAAAGTGAAGGCGTTGGTTGGTTTGGGAGAGAGAGTTGTAGCTGTGCATCTCTGTGTTATTCGATCTGATTTTAAATTTTAATAGATATCGCGCTTCAGAAGTATGACATTGTAAGTTGCCGTGCTTTTAAAACTCGTCATTTACTAAAATTACACTTCTCAAATATTATATATACTTTGTTGCATTTTTGAAGTACGACATTTATTAAATATCGTGCTTCAGAAACACGATAATATGTGTGCTATTTCATCAATTTTTTTAAACGGTACTATTCCACCAAAATTTTATATTTACCATGCTAATTTTATATAAAAAAATCCAACTAATTCCTGGTTTTATATACTCATTAGTCATTATTCCTTATCTCTCATACAAAATCTAACTAATTGCTGGTTTTGTATACTCATTTAGTCATTATTCCTTATCTCTCAAACAAAATCTTCAATCTTAATTAGTATGTGTTTTGTTTTGAACAAGAAATAAAAAGTAAAATCATTATAATCTTTCGCCATGCACACGTTAGAATGACATCAAATATATATATATATATATATATATATATATATATATATATATATATATATATATATATATGCTAGTATAATAGTATTCATTATAATTTAGTGCATGTTTTTGATATTATAATATAAATGTTTTTTAAAAATACATTAAAATAATTTTTTTTAATATTAGCATATCAAAACTATTAAAAAAATATTAATTTGATATTTTTTAAAAACAAACTCCCTTTTAAAAACACCAAAAACAAAAACAACTACATTTCTAAATTTCCAAACGGGTTCATAAAAGTCAGGGTCAACCATCCTTGACCATGGTGCATGCAAGTCTAGAAGTAGCAGTATTTTCCATATATAATTGGCTGATCAGAAGACTTCGAAAGTTGGAATTAAGAATATTAGCTGTTTAATTTGAGAAACCAAAGCCTAAAAACAAACATAGTTTGGAAGACAGTCGAAACAAAGACCGAGAGACTTTGAAAAAGGAGAAAGACTCTTGCATGATCAATCAATTCATTGAGAGTATGCAATTAATTAAGAGTCCAGAATGAGAAAGAAATTATGCCCATTTTAATTTGTACGACGTTTGTGACTTTAATTGATAGATTAGCATGTTATTAGACTTACAATTATTCATGAACACTAAACATGCATATATTCATCAAATTTCTAAATTTCTCCAAAAATTCTGAAATTTTAACCCAAGCTAAAGCATAATATTAAAAGGCTCCACGCAAATTTTCAGAATTTTTTGATAATTTAATTGAAAATTACGAATTTGTTTTACATAAAACTAGTCAAAAAATATTAATAAAATCTGGGCTAAAGCCCACCCCAGCCTTTACCATACCTCTGCCAATATATATATAAACCTTGGCTCCTGCTGCGAGCAGGACCCATTAACGTGGGTCCTGTCTATAGTAGGACCCATTAGCGTCGAGTTCTACCCCTAACAGGACCCAATGCTTTCATTTTTTTTCTTTGCTCTCATGTAATTTCTTTCCCTACATTAAAGAGAAAATAAAGCATGTTCGTTCTTTGTGTTTCAAAAATTCTTTGAAAAAAATTTGATATTTTTTTTATTTACTTCAAATTAATATTTTTTTCCTTGATTCATATTAATATGTTTTTGTATTATTTTTATGTGATTATATAAAAAATAGATTTTAAAAAATAAAAAAATATTATCTTAATATATTTTTTAAAAAATATTTTCAGATATTTCCAATTTTATTTTTTTTTCTCTTGAATTTTTTTTCTTTTCTCTTATTGATTTTGTTTTCATGCTGTAAAGAGAAAATAAATTAATGTAACTTTTTTTATATTGTACAAAAGTTGGGTGATGATAATTTTTTTTCATTTCAGGTTGTATTGAATTTTCTTATTAAAACATGTTTGTTTTTGTGTTTCAAAAATGTTTTGAATAAATTTTGAAATTTTTTTTATTGTTTTCTTTACTTCAAATTAATATTTTTGATGTTTTTGTATTTATTTTTAAAAATATATTGAGATTGGATCTGGCTGGATTGTTAGACCTAAGAAGAATATATTAAGTTGGGTCCTGCCCAGCAGGACCCATTCGAGTTGGGTCCTATACTAGAAAGACCCAAAATAGCTTTGGATCCTGCTGCGGCTAGACCTATCAACCTTTGCTCCTGCTGGGAGCAGGACCCATCAACGTGGATCCTGCCCCTTGCAGGACCCAATGCTTTCAATTTTTTTTCTTTGCTCCCATAATGTTGGGTTCAACTTCTCAACAGGATCCAACAACTTTGGGTCCGGCTGCCAAACCCAATGCTTTTGGGTCTGGCTTGACCATCGGACTCAAGATACTTAAAAGATTCTCTATAATTTTTATTGACCCGTTACAGAGGACGAGGCAATATGCTTGTTTGACACTATATTCTGTATAAGCAAACATTTTTATTCAAGGTTGACACTATATTTTATGTGATCAATAGTCAACATTGCAAACACAAACCACTTTCCATATAAATTAGGTGCCTACTTTTTTGCTCAATGATAATTTCTAATCAACATATCACTGACAATCACCCACTTTTTCATCGATAGAGTACAAGGCATTATAACTAATGATATACACCAATATTTTTACTAATCAAGAAACTCATCACATTTTGAGGCGAACATGATCAATGTTTATAAATATCTTAGGTCACCAGATAAACAAGACAAATTATAATTTTCTCAATTTATTGTCAAGTTCCTCGTATAATTCTTTCTCATACACCTACTGCTTTAAGCATTGGAGGGTCTTTTATTCCACGAGGGACTTGTTTTTCAGGAAAAACTTTCAGTTACTGAACAAGTCTGTTTTAGCCCAAAATCACAATCTAAATAAAGCTCATTTTTCATGTGAAGGTTTTGACGAATTCATCAAAAGTGATTCATGATTAGTAAGAGTAATTGTTAGTTAGACCTTGGTTTTTGCTTCCATGTTTCAGAAAGTTAATATGTTTGTGGTGTTTTGTTGATTTAAGTGTTTGTGGGTGATTTAATCTTTAGCACAATGTGGATAATACTCGTGTTATTCTCTAGCTGTGTATTTGATATTTGATTTCGCATTTAGTTTCTGTGAAACCACTGCAGCTGTAAGATTACGGCTAGAGTACTCTTGTTCATATGCAATGGCTTTACTCTTGTTCATACTCTCAAGACAAATGCATAATTCGCGGTTTCTAATTGCTGTTGTAGGATGTGAACAATTGTACATGTGTTATTTTTTTATCATACACCAAACAAGTAGTTGGCACATTTTTATTATTTGTTGTTTGTGTTCTCCATTCAAACTCAATCTTGTTTGGTTAGTGTACTAGAACAAAAATAATAAATATATAAGAAACAAAAAATGTATTTAGTTAAAGAAAAAAAGCATAATATAAATAGATTTTTGAGATTATTCTTGAGTGAATTTCTATTATTTTTAAAAATAAATTATAGGAGGACAACAATAGCCTTTCATCTTCACTGTTCTAGTCTTTTTTTTTTTTTTTTTTTATCTTAAGAAAGCAACCAAAAGTAAGTTATGGATAATATTTGGAGCTTGTTTCTTTTACATAAAAAATGGATTTGGATTTCTTTTACTTGTTGTTTAAGAACTTTTTCCGAT
>Ga0307513_10010194_pt1 | contig 11813 bp, 14 predicted proteins | sample 15_EM_MG_FD_202174 | JGI IMG/M metagenome (GOLD analysis project Ga0307513, IMG submission 202174) | Populus trichocarpa ectomycorrhiza microbial communities from riparian zone in the Pacific Northwest, United States - 15_EM | ecosystem: Host-associated > Plants > Roots > Unclassified | place... | reverse complement strand
GTTCTTTCGTTCTTTCGTTCTTTCGTTCTTTCGTTCTTTCGTTCTTTCGTTCTTTCGTTCTTTCGTTCTTTCGTTCTTTCGTTCTTTCGTTCTTTCGTTCTTTCGTTCTTTCGTTCTTTCGTTCTTTACTCTTTTATGTTTTTGGTTATCTGGTTATCTGGTTATCTGGTTATCTGGTTATCTGGTTATCTGGTTATCTGGTTCTCTGGTTCTCTGGTTCGCTGGTTCTCTGGTTCGCTGGTTATCTGGTTCTCTGGTTCTCTGGTTCGCTGGTTCTCTGGTTCGCTGGTTCTCTTTTTTTTTCTTCACCTTTTCATTCTTTACTTTCACTTGTTCCCTTTTTTCATTTTTCATTTTTCCATTTTTTTATTATTTGATTGATTCATTCCTTCATTGATTCGTTTCTTGACTAGTTTGTTGATTGGTTGGTTTATTGATTGGTTGGTTTGTTGATTGGTTGGTTTGTTGATTGGTTGGTTTCTTTCTTGGTTTCTACTTTTTTTACTTTTTTTTTTTTTTTTTAATTTTATTTTCTGGTTTCTATGTTCCTTCGTCCTTAGGTTCTGTGATTATGGTTGTTTGTGAGCTTGGTTATCATACTTGGTTGTTAGCTCCCTTTGTTTCCTGCTTGGTGGTTGGCAGTTTGATGGGTCAGTCGCTTGATCCGTTAGCCGACTACCCCTTTGTGCCCTGCTTGCCCATCCCTCCCTAGTCTTCCCTCTTTTATGCTGGCCTGCCAGCTTCTGTTTTTTTCTCCTTCTCATTCATTTACTCATTTAATCATGTATTATTTGGCTTAATCAAAGCTTACACTCCTTTGCTTCTGAGGTACCTCCAGCTGTCTGTAGAGGTAATCTGCAACTACTCCGGGATATTGACTTCATTCCTTCTCCTTCTTTTTCGCCGATGCAAATCACCAGATTCCCGAGATTCCCTGTTCCTATCCCTGTTTTGCTCGATTTTTACTTCCCTCTCCGAGTACAAATATTGATACTAATAACTATTCGAGCACTAATACGGTGGGCTCGCTGCTAGCGCGGTGTGGCAATAACAAACACACTAGCAATTTCTATGTCGTAGGGTGAGATGCCGGTTCCGCCTCTTGTATACCCCTAATTCATGTGTTGCGGATTCCCTCATATTCTAATCATGCCAGCTCAATGGCCGGTCCTATACCGCTATGCTACTCCAAGCGGGTTGGTGTTCCAGGTGGATGCTGGTGCAGATAAGGATTCTAAAGCCACTCGAACTACCACTAATTTCGCTTCGGTAACAGTTCGTGGGTTGACCATGAATTTCAATACCGTCCTAGGTCGTTATGAAAATATATTATTAGAGAGCCGATTGGCAGGCCATCACATAAATGTATGGGAGTACCTGGAATCCGCTAATATACCCCCGAATAGCGGAAGGGCTTAGAAATTCCGTTTAAGCGCCTAGCCCACTACAGTTCTAAACAAGTATTTCCATGGAAATTCGTATAAAAAGTTACTTTCTCTTTCATCCTTCTTTTCTTTTTAAAAATTGTCCCTTTCGGAAGTTCACACAAGCTGCCAAAATGGAGATGTATTGTTTTGAGTATTGATATTAATATGGTGGAAGCTTTCGCTCAGCAAAAGATAGATCTTACGGTATTAAAGAACTTAGAGCTCTGTTGAAACGCCAGGGAAAATGGTCTAAGATATGGTCCTTTATCAAAATTAACAGTGCACCAACGATCGATGACAACACAACCCTCCTCATCACCCCGCACCCCCAACACCATCTAAAGAAATTTCTCTGGATCAAATATTAATTTCCACTATGTATTCTGCTATGTATTTACATGTTTATATCTTTTTTTGGTTTTAATGATTGTGGGGCTGGTGGGGGAGTGCTGTTGGCCGGAGTTTTTCCTGTTCGCGGATGCGCGGTTAATCCCGCCGGGGCACAAATAGATCACGGTCCATCGACTAGGATCGCGGCACCCTCAAATTGGTTGCCAGCTCAAATTCGAGTTTCTGGGCTACTCAGGTTGGTATAATACTAGCTACACTAGTAAGAATCTAAACTAAAAAACACGACAAATTCACGGCAGATTATTCAGTACTAGCTAGTATAGTTAATACTCACCCTGCGCAACCTAGAAACCGAATTTGAGGTGGAAACGAATTTAAGGATGCCGCGATACTAAATTTACAGTGATGCGACAGAACTTAGGCCTATTGATACTCTACTCCGGGTGAGCTGATTGGGCTAGGTTCTCTCCAACAAAATGGCGAGACAATGATCCCGCTGTCTTCAGTCGCTCAGCCTCAAGAATTCTACCAATTGACCCTACTCTGCTTAAGAGCTCGTCCTCTAAACCATCTACATAAGATCTACCACCTTCCAACCAAAAAATCGAAATATCACAATCTCGTGTCGGGGAAAATAGTAACTCTTCCAATAATAACAACTCCTCTAACAATAACTCCTTTAATACCAACTTATTCGATGCCGTCCCATCCAGCTGTGTGTCTAGCGTGAACGGCTCTGGTAGTGCCGGTGAGAGAGCTGAGATTCTCGCACGGCTATCTCCGCTTGATCCCTCGATACGGCACCATTATATTAGAGAATACCGAGTCGAACATGTGGGAGACTGGCTCTTGCGAACAGAGGAATATCGGAACTGGTTCGATGGGATTCGCGGTAAAGAATTTGATAATTTAGCATTGTATTGCCATGGAGATCCGGGGGTCGGCAAGACCTACATTACGTAAGAAACCATATTCTCCATGAAGCAAAGATGTTGCTAAGAAACCGTGGTGCTAGCTCCTTGGTAATAGATACCTTATGCGATTGGGCGATAGGACGAAATACTCTAGTTGCGTTCTTCTACTTCGACTTCGGGGCCCAGAAGGAGCAATCCCCAACCACGGTGCTGAGTTCCCTCCTAAAACAGGTTGTCGGCAAACTCGAAACGGTTCCCGGAAAGATCGACGAGATCTCTTGAGACCAGGAGAAGACCACCGAGGGACGGAGACTGGGGCTGGGCCAAGTCGTCGAGATGTTACAGGACATCTCGTCCTCACTGCCCACCTTCATGTGCATTGATGCACTAGACGAATGCATGAATGAGGATAGGGCAGAACTGCTTGAACTACTGAAACAAATTCTACACAACTCCCCAAGCACTCGGATAATTCTGGCCGGAAGATTGCATATCCGGGATGAGGTGGAGAAATACCTTGCCGGGAGTGTAGCAGCTGCGTCCATTACACCCGCCGGGGATGATATCACTCGATTCCTCAAGGCGAAACTGAAAGAGCACCCAACACCGGATGCGATGGACAAGGGCTTGGAGTAGGACATTATAAAGAACATTCCCGAGAGGGTTTCAGAACTGTAAGTGAGAACAAGGACCCCGGGAAAGATATCGGAAACTATAAGCTAATAGATCTGAGACCAGATTCCTGCTAGTATCTCTAAATATCCAGGCGATCTTGAGGGAAACGACACTCTATCGAAGGCGGGAGAAGCTCGATACAATGACAAATGGCTTGGGCTTGGGGGATGCATACGATGCAACCATAGGACGAATAAAGGCACAGAAAGGGGATCGAGCAGCACCCGGGATGGCCGCTCTAATGTGGATTTCACATTCCGAGCGGCCGTTGAGTGTGGATGAGATATGCACGCCGTAGCAGTCAAGATAGGATCAACCGATATTAATACTAACAATGTGCCTTCAATCCAGACCGTGCTAGGCTGTTGCCAAGGACTTGCGGTCGTCGATAAAAGGTCCTCGACTATTAGGCTGATCCATTTTACTCTCAAAGAGTATCTTTCTCGCCACGCCGATTTGTTTGACGGAGCTCACTCGAAAATAGCCGAGACTTGTTTTGACATATCTCAATTTCCAGGCCACTAATGATCTTTCGGCCAGCCCCTCGAAATACCCATCCTAAGATATGCTTCTTTATATTGGGGAATCCACAGGCGAATGGCGCTCTCTGGTCGCTCTAGATACCTCGATAATCACATGTGTCGAATCACTTTGGAAGTCGACCATCGAATGGCACTTTCGTTCCAGCAAGCCATTTTCTGCACTGCACTGGGTTTCATATTTCGGCATTGCCGAAGTTGCACTCGATTTGATAAGGACGAAAAGATGGGATGTGAACGAACCAGATAGCGCCGGCCTAGCACCGCTGATGTGGGCTGCGAGAAATGGGCGTGAAGAAGTAGTAAAATTACTATTGCGACAGAAGCATACTCAACCTGATCTACTATTGTCGAACGGCGCTCTCGTGGGCTACTGGGTGTGGGTGCAGTGAGGCGGTGAAAGCTGCTGTTGGAACGGGGAGATGTTAGCCCCTATAGGCCAGACAATCGCGGCGAGACACCGCCCCCATTAGCTGCTCGGTATAAGAATTCGGGAATGGTGAGGCTGCCCAAGGCCCGAAGTGCTGCCCCCCAGCGTGGTTTATGGTCCTAGAGGTGCAACATCTTCCGGCACCTCCGAACCTAGCCATGTGCATCGTTTACAACCTAACAGATACTCTACTATTACTCCTACTCTTCCCCCTTCTTGTCTAAGATATATGAAGTACGTTCATTTTTCTTCTTCGATTTCTGGCGGATATGTACTTTCTGCTTCTTTGAGTACGACAAAGCCGGTCAGTATGCCTTAGTGTCGGTTTAATGCTACCTGAGTTCAACTTATCCTATTTATTTTTTCTCTCATGTCATCGCTCGATCAATTAATCAGATATGCAATTCTGTTCTCCTCTGCTTTCTCTTATCTCCTATATTGTTTCATTTGATCTCTTTCTACTGTCAATATATGTCGCTGTTTTACTGAATAAGTAGTGGGTCTCTCCGGCCCTCTTAGATAGGATGATCCCTCGCTCCCCCGAGCCTCCGGTATCGAGCTCGGCCATTCCATCATTTTTCAACTATTTGAACACTGGGAGGAACGAGTGATATATTGTGACGCCGGGCTTTCCCGGTGAGCTCCTAATAACCGAGCATAGCACCCCTACCGGCTACGGATAAGATTGATGGTCAAAAGAAGGGAATACGGTGTTACGATAAACGACTAGTGCAAGGGTGCGAAATAGTGTAGATGAATGAGGAAGGCTTCTCCGTCAGCTCAACCAACTGGGAGCTTTTCTAGTATTCCTTTTGTTTATTGTTGGTAGAGCCCTACTGTTATATTACAAGCCCCTGTAAATACCACGCTAGTAAAAGTGCAAGATTTTAAGAATTTCCCTTCCCCACACACGCTCCACCTTCCTTTGGTCCTCGATGTTCTATACATGTCACTTTAGCACTGCCTCCGACAGGCGAAACCTCCTGTCTAGCTAGCTCGTTGTTACTCGTACAGACGACTCCTCTCTCGAAGCCAGCACACCCGGGCTCAACCTTCCATATAGTGAGTGTCAAAAGTCTCTTGATCCTGAAAATAGGGGTGAGGCTACCTTCCCCTCTGTCTTCTGGTTGGATTGGAAAATTAGCGATTGTAATTGCAGTTTTTTTGCTTTGTTCCATTATTAAATGCTGGCGGTGTTGCCCCCCCACCCTTCAACCGCCTGCCTTTCTTACCCCTGTGGGAAGACTGTAGCTATCATAGTTGTGGACTTACACGTAGGGGGGTGGTGGGGTGTTGGGTGTTGGGCAAGGTTGAGATGTGTGTGCTTTGGACTTGGATGTCATAACCTGTGAATTCGACAGGAGAGTTGGGCTCCGGTGTTGTGTCCGAGTTGGTATCATAACAGGGGATGTGCGAACGATACGAGGTGGGAAGTGATTAGTCATCCGATTTTGATAGGGATGATACCGGTATATGGTTAGTTTGTTCTAGACTCTGTGTCACTTGGTATAGGGTAGTTGACCGGTATTGTTTCGCCCCTTATGCTGGTCGACATAGGGAATAGGGCGCAGTGTTTTTGGCGATCGCAATGGTTCCGGATAGTTTGAAATCACTAAGGATTGGAATGTTTTGTTTGATGGTGTGTTTGTTTAAAGTTCATCGCGCTTCTGGAGGTTGGCTTCTTGGAGATTGATATCTCCTGGCCTATCCTTAGCTAGCGTCATCCTAGGTTGTCCAACCAATTACACCCTTCCTTCTACAATCTTTGCCCACAGTTATCCCACTCATGTTTCTGGGTCCTTTGGTTCTTTCTTTGGTTTCGTCAGGGATCTGCTTTATGGGGCTGGGTCAAATGGCGAAAATGCTTCCAGATTTACCGGGCTAACTTTATAAGCGCTTATTTCATTTCCCCGCATGTTGTGCTGTTATCCGGCCCAGAAATTACAATTGCACGTGGCTATGGTGAACTTAGACAAAGTGAATCCCTGGCTAAAATGAACAGCGAAAGCAGGGAAATCGGGGTCCAACCAGATTTTGTTTCCTATCCCTTGGTCCGGGGCTCCCAAGAAATCGGTGAAATATGTCCAAGTCCGAAACCCTAGTAATTCATTTCCAGTTAGGGAAGGTTGCCTTCTAGATCCCTTAATTTATTTGCAGTTAAGGAAGAATACTTTCTAGATCCCGTCATTTTCTTAACGAGATCTCTTAAGCGCGCACCCGACGGACTATACCGTAGAATAGTGAAAAAAGAGCCCTATAGTGTACGGGTATTGAACGAGAGACAGTGAGTGAGTAGGGGTAGTAAAAGTGGAGTTACATACAAATTATTTGGCTATAAGAAATAGGAAAAGGTCAGTTCGGTGCTTTATGACAATTGGGAATCCTTATCGTGTATGTCTCCGAATTGTGTACTAGTACAGTACTTATTTGGTCAATTTAGCCTGCCACAGTACAGGTACTTTAAAGTACAGACATCGAACTACTGGGTATGGAAGTGCTGGACTCACTACTTTTCTGGTTTGCATGTAACATGCCGGTAGTCTAATTGTCCCGTTTCTACTTGTATTATGCTGGTTCAGTGGCTACTTTTTCTTTTCTCACCATTCTCTTGCCCCCTCTGCCTTAGTCATCTTTTCTATGCCGTATTAACTCAAATAGAGCGGTGTGCTATGTGCTCGTACAGGAGTCAAGAATTCCCTACCTTGGAAAAGGGGCGAAAAACTGGGCAAAAAAAAGAGGCGTGAAAAAACAAAAAATGCCTGACCTTACCAGAGGGGGCGACTCTAACGACATATCACACTGTTCTCTTATTCAAGTTAATACGGCAGTGAGCACCTGGCTATACAAGTACGGTACGGTAGTGAACAATTGGGGCTCTGTTTTTGTCATTCACTATCTAGGCACAGCTGTACTACATGCCAAGGTCGATGTGCATGAATCCGTTTGATGTTCAAATTTGCTTTAGTTGCACTGTGCTACTCGAGTACCGGCACTACCCGCTAACCACACTCAAGTCTGTGGCGGGGAAGCCGTTGAGGGGACGTGTGTAACCCCCCCCCAGTTCGATTTTTTTCATTGGCAGACGTCAGTCATCTTTTAAAGTTCAGAACCACGATACTTGTAGACCAAGCATCTGCACACAAGCCACCCTACCGGTATAGCCAGGAGGGTTGCACACTTCCCCCCTATCGCTTCCGATAAATATACTGGCGCTGTAAAGGCTCGAATACACGAACCATGTTCTGGGTCCTGTAATCCGAAATTTCCTCCTCTGTAAAAGGGGCGAAAAACACCCAAAAATCTGCCCCTTGATGCAAACGAGAAAGAAAAAATCGCCGGACCTTACCAGCAACTCCAACGTCCTAGCACAAGGTCCGATTGTTCAAATTCTTACTCGCAGAGTATTGAATTTATATCGTTCCTGGCGCCCCACAGTGCCGCCCCACAGTAGCTTAACCTACCGGTAAGCTCCAACCAGGAACCAAAAATGATTACCCCTATGCCGGCCGATCAGCGGACAAAATACTGCAGTGGGACCTAATGCCAAAATCTTGTACCACCCCCCCCCCCCATGTCGGTCCTGGTTGGACCCTCGTGTTAGCTTCCCGCCCCTCCTCTAATTTCCGGCTGCCGTGGAACAATAGAGAATGAGGCTGGAATGCTGACTGGCGCGGCCGAATTGAAGCCGGACACTTTGTATGGGCGTTGCCGCCTTAAGTGTCCCGCTTCAATCCGGCCGCACGAGTAGAATTTTCCCCCCTTTAGATTACAGTAAGTGGAGAAAACACAGCGAAAATATTCTCTCTTGGGTCCTCAGTGGGATAAATAAAAAAGAAAGTACTAAGAGGGGCACTCCAACGTCCCAGCGAGATTCTCTATTATTCCAGTTCTTACTATACCTTGAATAAAGCTTGGAGAATTCATATTTAGTAATCTCCTATAAGTGTGAATATTACCATGGGACACAGTACATAAAATCCCCAGCCAATTGCCTGGGCGCTCCCCCGGAAGAGACGGAGATAAAAATAACTATACATACTATCGCAAGATAAGCATTCTCATCAGAAGCAAAATCCTTTAGAATCTGATTAAGAATTCCAGTTACGTATAGCAACCTATCTACCCATTGTAGTACCTGCGGGTAAACTGCACCTCAAAGCCCGGGGTCGAGCCCACCACTGATATTCTCATGCTAGAATCTCAGCAAAGACTTTTCTTATCAGAAATCAACAGAAAACCCCTTAATTCCATGCCACTGTCGCTACCGTATTAACTTGAATAAGAGCAACACGTCTCAGGATGTCTGAGTTTCTTATTTTTCGCGCGGATGGGAGAAAATGCCAGGAAAAAATAAAACCGCGCGTTACTTAGAGAGGAGAGTACAGGGTCCGGCAAGAAGTGATTGATCAGTTATTTAAGGTTAGCCAGTCAAACATATCCCCGTCCGGCCAAGTTAACATTCCCTATCCTAGTAACACTTCCTGAAACGTGTTGCTCTTATTCAAGTTAATACGGTACAGTACTCGTATCTGCACAAGAGATCACCCCTTGTCCAACCTGCATGGGTGCCGCGATGGCAGACGGTGCAAGCTTGAGCTCACCCACAATGTAATCATCCGGATGTGAAAGATATTTTATTACATCCCGGATAGGAGTAAGTTTTGTGGAGTAATTCTTGCGACACTCTCGGCGTAATTGCGGGGCTCCAAAAGCCACATGCTGCGGTGCGAAGTGCTTTTGTAATAATTACCTCTGAGCTTCAAGGGAAGATACCGGTATCATATTATGCAAAATCAAGCAACTCCCCACCCGAGCACGGTATGATCGAAAAAATGCCATATGTTGGTAGAGGAGTGAGTTACTTGCGCACTCACCGTTCTACAAGCCTTCAAGGCGTTTTCACGACCATGTTCTCGGTGGGGTGCTGTTGTTGTACTAGGGTGTGAGCATAAGTCTGTCGAAAATCGTCCGATACGTCAAAATTACTATGTGTGTAACGGCTTTTTTATTCTTTTTTCTGCAGCCACTGGGCCAATCTACGCTAATATTTGGTGAAGGAAAAAAGGTTGTCGAACTCTCGCCGAGTGGCTAGAGGGAATCCCGTTCTATGAGTGGCCTAGAGGAAGCCGGGCCAACCAGACGGGCTCGACAGACTTACCCTTGATGCCCGGTACTAGTGCTGCAGGGTACGGCAGAGGCACAGTATCGCGATCATGGTTCCAAGAGATACATGTCGTCTATGATACCGCATTAAGTGAGGAGAACCGCCCCGCCTGACACTTTTACGTTGAAATAAGAAGCGGCTGAGGTGAGACTTGCAATTGCATCAAAATCATTGCCTTGAAAGACTTAGTCCTGGCTATCAAGAGTTGGCTTATGGCGTTTTATTGCGATTTGAGGACAAAAACAAAGATTAAAAATCTTATTGGAACGTACTAGCGCCAAGCGGTTCTCCTCAGTTAATACGGTACTCGTGGCGTGCCACTGTTAAATTGTGTGATAAGCTCAATAGAAAAGAACGGTTTGCTTCAGGTAAAGTCTAAACAGTTGACTCAGATCCCTATAACCGGGGAGCGTTTTATACTGCAGTGGCGGTTACCGTTGTTGGTTTGTCCGGCTCCATGAACCACATGTGGTTGCTTTATGATCTAAAATGCATGCTGTGTGACCTTCAGCCTACCGGTACTTGTACTTGTATCTGCCATAGGGTGAGGGAGGAGTCCCGGCGATTCCAAGGATAGAGAAGGATATCTTGGGTCGCAAATCTTACTCTACTCGGCTGCCGCTGGCCAACAACGAGAGCTCCCTTGCCCGGCCATCCCTCTTTGTACCACAATGGGCTCTACTATATACGAGTGCAAGTAGATCGCAAGGTTTACGGTAAAAGGGGCACAAAATACGAGGGATCTCTTGGCGTCCCCAACTGCTAGGCGGGGTGTACTCGAGTACTTATATCGAGGGCCCTCCCCTCTCTTGCCGCCCTCATCCTTTTCCCTACCCTCACCATCGCCAGCCCCAAAGACCCCGATAGACCCCGATAGACCACTTCCGCGTCCTCATCTTTGTTCCTGCTCTCGCCATTGTCAGTCCCAAAAACCTCGATAAACCACAATAGACTACAGCCATCACAGACAAAGCACGATGAAGAACTTTGCGCCAGGATACCTCCTTGTTGCCCTCACTGTTGGCCAATCGCTGGCGGCGGACATAAGCTCCCCCCTATTCGTCCGCAGCTCCCTACTGGGCGGAATATCCGGACTTGGGAAACGGCAAGGCTTGATCACTTACTGTCCAGTTGGGAGTTTTGATTGCGGGGGAGGCAATGGTTGCTGTCCTATCGGATCTCAATGCCTACCTAACGCTAAATGTTCGGGTGGGTGCGGAGTGGGATCGACTGAGTGTTATGGTGGGTGCTGTAAAGCAGGATATGCTTGCCAGGGCAAAAACCAGCCCTGTCTGAAGATCGAGGGCAGCACCATACTGGTACCAAACCCAGGAGGGGTTTCAACTACTTCTCTTGCTCCCATCCCAGGCACTACTCTCGTCAGCTCTTCCACCACCACGATTCCAACGACTACTGGTGCCGCCACCCCAGGCACTACTCTCATCAACACTTACACCACAATTCCGATAAAATCAACTTCCAGCATCGCTTATCCTGTGCCCACGCCACCCTCTACGACTCTCGGCGGATACCCGAACAGCACAGTGTCCTCAAAGGGAAATTCTAGCTCTATCCCAATAATTCCCGTGGGCGGTGGAAATTCCCTAAAGCCAGGAGCATGGCTAGGAGCACTCGGGGCTGTGTTTTTCTTTGCTTTCTTCCACATGTAAACGTTAGAGGATTTCTTTCTTTCTCAGTTGGATATTGGCGGTGGATCGCGCCATTGGCGGCACTTAATACGGGGGTGTGTGAGAACATTAGAAGCTTTCTCTTTTCTGTCTCGGTTGGATAATGGTGATGGAGGATGCCATTAGTGGTACTTAATAGGGGTGGGAAAATGTTATAATATTCTGAATGCATGGAGTGCATGGATGGATGGATGGAGCGATCTTGGCCGGAGGGTTGGGTGAATATGCTGCATCTTATCATAGTATGCCTGGATGGCCTAATTAAACTTTTCATAAATTAGTCCCCGAAAGTGTAGCTGCAGCGGGGAAGTTTGAAGCTCTCGGTTCGACAACAAGTAGTACCGGTAGTGCGGTGGGATCTCTTGAGATCCACCGCCATGGGAACTCAAACAGTTGAGCCTCACGCTAAGACGTTAGATTTGCCTTTGCTAGTCAAGTAGGGAATTTTTTCTTTTTTTTGTCCCGAGCTTTCAATAATTTCATTATGCTATCCAGCAAGGGGCAAGCTGGAGCTGAGGGAGTCAGTTTGTGCGGGGCGCTCGGGGGGGGGGGGGGGGGGGGGGGGGGGGGGGGGGGGGGGGGGGGGGGGGGGGGGGGGGGGGGGGGGGGGGGGGGGGGGGGGGGC
>Ga0307513_10010192_pt1 | contig 11814 bp, 17 predicted proteins | sample 15_EM_MG_FD_202174 | JGI IMG/M metagenome (GOLD analysis project Ga0307513, IMG submission 202174) | Populus trichocarpa ectomycorrhiza microbial communities from riparian zone in the Pacific Northwest, United States - 15_EM | ecosystem: Host-associated > Plants > Roots > Unclassified | place... | reverse complement strand
CGTACCCCATCCCTACACCGCGCGTCGCTCCCCTCGTACCCTGCCCGGGTACGACCCGCGTAGCACGCGTACCCCGCCCGAACCCGCTACACGGGCGGGGTATCGACGCCCTGCTTGCAGTGATTGTGAAGCCCCCATCATGTGTGGACGGCGTGCCTGGACGTGGTGCGAGAGACATGCTGGATACTGAGTGGAAGTCTTGGAAGGGGAAGGGTGTCGAGGTATTGGGCCCAAGCCTCTCCAAGCACTTTTATCGTCCCTCGGGCTTTCTTACCTCGGGCTCACCGACGCCGACGTCCTTCGGGTTCGGTGACCTCGGGCGCAGCTCCCAGCTCCCGACCTCGGCTCAGCCTGGAGCTTCGGGTGGCCAGTGGCCGAGTGCCAATCGGGCATGTATGGGGCATGAGGTTCACGGTGGTCCGTACCGAGCATCGGCGAGGTTACCACAAATTCGTATTGACCGCAGGAAGAGCTATTCAGGGTCGCCGGAATTCTGTAAGCACCTCATCTATGGACAGTGTCTCTAGGTTGTTGCAGCGGGGCAGAAGCATGAGACCAAGTAGAGCGAGCCATAGAAGAATACGTGCGACTTTCTCTGCGCGACTTTCTCTATAATAATATTGTGAAGGTAGTATGATAAGATACAAACCAAAGCTGACACATCTCGTGTCTCCGATGCGAGAAGCTCAATCGATCACGTTCGCAAGCTACAAAACCTCCACCAACACTGTAAGGGTTCGCCGTACTATCGCCGAGAAGTACGGATAGCTCGCACGAGTTTGAAGGCACCCCCTTCGTTTACACGGTTTCAATCCCTTATCAGGGGGCCCGACGCCAACGCCGCCATCAATGCCTGGCCAACGTCTAAAAAGACTTTGGAGTCAAACAAATTCTCAAGCTGCTTGATCTTCATGCATCCATCTTTGTCGGGAGCGAGGTGCACAATGGTTATCGACTCGTGGGTCGTGTCCAACCCGAATAGGTTCTTCACCTCACTGGTGATCTATGAGAATGCATTAGCATTAGGTAAATGCGGGATCAGAAAGGATTGGAACACGGACATTTACTACGACCTTCTATGATGCAGTGGACGGTCGTCTGCAGAGCAGATTTAGCCGGGGGTAAGCAGACTCGAGTAACAAGGGATATGGCCTATATCACACCCTGTGATAAGTTCCGCCATCTCTGCGGCTTCTTTAAGCCACTCCCTTTGGATAACTGAGAGAACGGGGGTAAACCAACCAGCGAAAGTCCTCGTGCAGAGGTTTCCCAAGATGGTCCACATTCATCTCCTGGACTCCCTGATTCCATTCGCTTATGGGTTTGATTTGAGGGGAGCTTAGATTAACGTCTGCTGGTAGCTGGGGGAGCATTTTAATAAAGGAGCTGAGATGGACCTCAAATAATTCCTGAACAAGTTTGGTCTCGGAACCCGATATATAAACGATGAGTCAAAGGGACGTTCTCAACGAGAGGCAGATTGCCTCGACATTCGATTGTATTCAAATCGACTGGGCGATACGGGAGGCATTGAGTTCACTGTATTTGAGGGTGATCTCGGTGGCCTGGAGAAAATTGAATCCACCAAACCTCTACGTGAGAGCACCTAGTATTATTAGGGCAGCCTGTCATTGGGTTTCGGTCTACCACGAAACTGTCCTGCGAATAAAGGGTCAAATTCTTGGGGAAATGGAATAGCTAGTTAGTTAGATGGGTTCACCGGAGCCTCAGTCGTTCGCTGCACACCGATATGACCCCTGCTAGATATTCTGTGCCGGCTCTGGTGCAATTCCTTTACTGCCCAGTCCGTAGCTCCTAGCCCGCGCAGCTCTGCATCAATAGGCCCAGAGCAACCCTATCGACCCCTTTTACGTCCCAAAAGACAAAATGAATCAGAGGCCCTGGGGAGGTCCCGAATCTGTCGCCTGGGTGTGGAGATAAGTGATGAGGCTAGGTCAACGTTGCGATATCTCGTGTGCCCGAGGCGGGGAGTTGAGCCATTCGCGTTGTCAAGCCGCAAAAAGCCTTCTCTCTACATTTTCCGTCTGCGACGCCGCAAGGAATTTCCGCATTGCCACTGAGAAGTACATAAAGCTCGCACGAGTCTGTCTGATTCGATTATTGTACACTCTGAAGGCACTCTGTTCGTATACACGGTTTCAATTTCATGTCGGGGCACATGAGGAACACACTACTTGTTGGCGTGAGCTGCCGCCATCACCGTCCCGATCGATTGCATAAGCGCTACAAAACCTTTGGAGTCTTGGAAACCCTCGATCTGCTTGATCTTTAGGTTTCCATCTCCATCGGTAACGATGTGCAAAATAAGTATCGACTCGTGAGTCGTGTCCAATCCGTATGAGTTCTTCACCTCGCCGGTGGCCTATGAGAATGCATCGGTGAACTGCGCAACTAACCAAAAATGATTGGAATACAGACGTGAAGAACGACCCTCTCCTTAGCCTCAATGATAGAATGGATGTTCGTCTGCAGAGCAGATTTAGCCGTGGGAAAGCAGAGTAGCGGGGTACGGCCTACCTCAAACCCTGTGGCAAATCCGATCATCCCTGCGGCTTCTTTAAGCCACTCCTCTTTGTTTTTTACAGGTTGGCCGAGAGAACGGGGGTAAACCACGCAGCGAAGGTCCTCGTGCACAAGTTTCCCAAGTTTGTCCGCATTCATCTCGTGGATTCCTTGAATCCATTCGCTCATGAGTTTGATTTGAGGGGAGCTTGAATCAACATCTGCTGGTAGCTGGAGGGGCATTTTGACGAAGTAGCCAGAGATAGATCTTCCTCGGGATTCCTGAACAGGCTTGGTCTCGACCCAGATATATATATCGTGAGTCAAAAGTGGCGTTCTCACCAAGGTAGATTACATCGTCATTCGATTGTATTCAATCGATTGGGCGATACTGCAAGTCACTGAGGCACAGCCTGTGGTCCACATATGAGGTAAGCACCAGAGCAGTCCCAAATCGGACTTGAGCCGCGCTTGTTTAGAAGAGAGCGAGGGACCAGGGCGGCCGGAATTCGCCGAACGGGGAATCGAAGCACAAAAAGGAACGAGGGTCTGCCTTCGACAACGTACCACGGGGTCTCTCTGTTGGAGATTCGTGGATCAACCGCAGTATGCCATCTAGCTAAAATATTTTATGATATACAAGTTGGATCCAACTACCTCTGACCCTGTCCGGTGATTCTCTGGCCTCCACGGCGCGTGCAGCTCCTGTTTGGACACAGTGCTTTCCTACTCCCTTCCTCCTTCAGTTGTCGAAAAATCAACCTAATCAAATCTCCGCCACGTATCACGAAGAATATGAAGAAGGCACCTGGCATAGGCGCATGTTCAGACACCCACGCTCCTACATACCCACGTACAATTATAATATCGGTACTGGGACCGCTACGAGAAAAATGGCTCTCGAGGTGGCTTTCACGAACCCTTTGGTGATAGCTCATTGAATATCGTCATGGCCCGGAATCAGTCGCCTGAGGGGTTGATGACCTAGAGGCTGCCAAGTTGAAGACCAAAGCCACGATATCCCGTCTGTCCAATGCGAGAAGGTGAGTCAGTAACTACGTTTGTAAACCGCAAAAACCTTCTCTCCTTCACTTTCGTTGACAACGCAGCAAAGTGTTGCCGTATTGTCACTGAGAGGTATAAATAGCGCGCGCAAGTCTGTCTGATTATTGTACACTCTGAGAGCACTCCCTTCGTACACGCAGCTTCAATCCCATATCAGGCGGCACACGAAGAGCACACTACTTGTTGGCGTGGGCCGGCGCTATCGCCGCCGCCATCGACTTTCTAAGTTCTAAAAAGACTTTGGAGTCCCGGAAGTACTCTATCTGCTTGATCTTCAGGCATCCATCTTCGTCGGTGACGATGTGCATAATGGCGAGCGACTCGTGGGTCGTGTCCAACCCGAATGAATTCACCAACTCACTAGTGAACTATGAGAATGCATTAGGTAGATGCGTGATTAATCGGAAAGAACTGAATACGGACGTGAATTACTACCTTGCCTTTCGCTTCTATGACGGAATGGGCGGTTGTCTGCGAAGCAGATTTAGCAGGTGAAGGCAGGTTCGAGTAGCATGCAGTATGCCCTACATTGTACCCAGTAGCAAATTCCATAACCCCTCCGATTTCTTTAAGCCACTCCTCGTTGTTTTGTGCCGGCAGGCCGAGAGATCGGGGGTAACTCGAGCGGCGAAAGTCCTTGTGCAAATGTTTCCTGAGAATGTCCAGATTCATCTCCTCAAATCCCTGATTCCATTCGTTTATGAGTTTGATCTGAGGGGAGCTTATATCTACGTCTGATGGTAGCTGGAAGGGCATTTGGACAAGATGGTGAGATGGGCCTCGTCGGATTCCTGAGCAAACTTGGCCTCAAATCCAGACATAGATAAAGGGACGTTCTCACCGAGGTAGATTGCCTCGAGATTCGATTGTATTCAACCGATTGCGCCGGACTGGATGTTGGTCAGCTGGACCGGAGGCATTGAGTTCACTGGATTGAGTGTGAACTCGAATATAATCTGGACCCGCCTGACTAGTTCTATGTGAGTGCATGCTGTCATGGAGTTCGGTCTAGAGCCAAACAAGCTTGCGAATAGAAAGGGGCCATGCTTGGAGAAAGAGCATAGCTACGTTGGAACTGAATCAACCTGAGGTGCAGTCGTTCTCTGTACAAGATATCTCTCGAGTAGTCTACATTTATTTACCACTGTATGTCCGTGTAGCTAGATTATTTATTATATATTAGTTGGGTTGAACCACCTCTGACTCGTGTCCAGCGATGCCCTGGCCCCCACGGCGCGTGCAGTTCCTGTCTGGGCGCCGTGCTTTCCATTCGCCTTCTCCCTCAGCTGTCGAAAAATCAGCCTGATCAAATCTCCGCCCCGTATCACGAAGAATATGAAGCAGGCACCTGGCATAGGCGCATGTTCAGACATCTACGCTCACCCACCTACATACCCATGTGCAATGGTAATATCGGTACTGGGACAGCCACGAGAAAATGGCTCTCGAGATGCCTTTCACGAACCATTCGGTCACGATTGATAGCTCATCGAATATCGTCATGGCCCGGAATCAGTCGCCTGAGGAGTTAACGTTTTAGTACTGTGATGAGGCTGTCAAGTTGAAGACCAAAGCTACGATATCCCGTCTGTCCAATGCGAGAGGGTGAGTTAGTAATTACGTTTGTAAACCGCAAAAACCCTCTCTCCTGCACTTTCGTTGACAACGCAGCAAAGTGTTGCCGTATTGTCACTGAGATTACAAATAGCGCGCAAGTCTGTCTGATTATTGTACACTCTGAGAGCACTCCCTTCGTATACGCGGTTTCAACCCCATATCAGGCGGCACACGAAGAACACGCTACTTGTTGGTGTGGGCCGCCGCTATCGCCGCCCCCATCGACTTGCTAAGCTCTAAAAAGACTTTGGAGTCCCGGAAGTCCTCGATCACCTTGATCTTCAGGCATCCATCTTCGTCGGTGACGAAGTGCACAATGAACAGCGACTCGTGGATCGTGTCCAACCCGAATGAATTCAACACCTCACTAGTGGTCTATGGGAATGCATTAGGTAGTTGCGGGATTAACCGGAAAGAACTGAATACGGACGTGAATTACTACCTTCCCCTTCGCTTCTATGATAGAATGGACGGTCGTCTGCGAAGCAGATTTAGCAGGTGAAGGCAGGTTCGAGCAGCATGCAGTCTGCCCTACATTAAATCCAGTGGCAAAGCCCATAACCCCTCCGACTTCTTTAAGCCACTCCTCGTTGTTTTGTTGCGGCAGGCCGAGAGATCGGGGGTAAACCGAGCGGCGAAAGTCCTTGTGCAAATGTTTCCCGAGAACGTCCACATTCATCTCCTGGAATCCTCGATTCCATTCGTTTATGAGTTTGATCTGAGGGGAGCTTATATCTACGTCTGGTGGTAGCTGGAAGGGCATTTGGACAAGATGGTGAGGTGGGCGTCGTCGGGTGCCTGAGCAAACTTGGCCTCAAACCCAGACATATATAAAGGGACGTTCTCACCAAGGTAGATTGCCCCGAGATTCGATTGTATTCAATCGATTGCGCCAGACTGGATGTTGGTCAGCTGGACCGGAGGCATTGAGTTCACTGGATTGAGTGTGAACTCGAATATAATCTGGACCCGCCGGACTAGTTCTATGTGAATGCATGCTGTCATTGGAGTTCGGTCGTGAGCGAAACAAGCTTGCGAATGGAAAGGGGGGCATGCTTGGAGAAAGAGCATAGCTACGTTGGAACTGAATCAACCTGAGATGCTGTCGTTCTCTGAACATAGCTCAAACGATAGCTCGAGTAGTTTTCACACAGTCATAGAGAACGACGGATCCTGGCACCAGGCGGCTGAGATTCCGAGACGGGCGCTTGTCGCTGGAGCCTTGCACTAAGGGCGAATCTGTGGACTACCTAGGTGAGATAGGCACAATAACTGTCTTAATTCGGATTTGAGCCGTACTTGTATCGAATACGGTGGGGGACCATACGGCCGGAAGTTGCCGAACGGTTAATTTAAGCGGAGCACAAAAAGAAACCAGATCGTGAACCTGTGTGAACTGCACGGACACAAGGTCGATGTTTGTCTTCGACAGAGGCTCTGTCATTATTTGGATCCTGCTGTAGTATATTTGTTTGCCCCGGTATGTCCATGTAGCTAGATTATTTATTATATATCAGTTGGGTCCAACCACCTCTGACTCGTGGCCAGTGTTGCCCTGGCCTCCCGGCGCGTCACGCTTCCGGACGTGGACGAAAATATAACCTTGAAGCAAGGAGTGGTTCAGTCGGTACTCTCTACGCATAGGAATGGAGCGAGTGATGTCGATTTATGACATACAGTTTGCGGGGGTCACAAGTGGAGCTGCCACTGAGAGCCAAACAGGAACTGCACAAGTGAAGTATCGGCAAGGGCGCTACCAATCCGTATGGACAGCAGAACGGGCATCTCCAATGTTGTAAGAATTCTATGTGCAACTCATCTATGGACAGTGTCTCTTGGTTGTCACAGAAGCACGAGACCAAATAGAGTGAGCCCAAGTTAATAAAAGTGTTACTCGGGAGTTTTCGCCGGTCGTTCAAACGAACGTGGCCGATAGGCGTCAGTTTTGCGCATTAGACCATGAGGGTAGTGTGATAAGGCAGCCAAATTGAAGATCAAAGTTGCCATATCTCATGCCTTCGATGCGAGAAGCTGAATCGTTCACGTTGGCAAGCTACAAAGCCTTCCCTCCTAGACTTTCGTTGGCGACACTCCAGGGGCGTGTCGTAGTATCACTGAGGAGTACATATAGCTCGCATGAGTCTGTCTGATTCGATTATTGTACACTCTGAAACCACTCTCTCCGCATACACGGTGTCAAAAAACGCTACTTGACACTACTTGGTGGCTTGAGTCGCGGCCATCGCGGCCATAATCGACTTGCCAACATCTGAAAAGACTTTGGAATCGAAGAAATTCTCGAGCTGCTTGATCTTCAGGCGCCCATTGTCGGCATCGAGGTGTATAATGGCTATCGATTCGTGGGTCGTATCCAACCCGTATGAGTTCTCCATCTTGCCGGTGGACTATGAGAACGCATTTAGGCAAATGTGGGATTTATGAGAAAGGATTGGAACACGGACGTGAACTACGACCTTGCCCTTGCCTTCTATGATGCAGTGGACGTTGGTCTGCAGGGCAGATTTAGCCGGGGAAAGCAGACTCGAGTAACAAGGAGTATGGCCCACATCAAAGCCTGTGGCAAAGCCGGCAGCCCCTCCCATTTCTTTCAGCCACTCCGCTTTGGTTTGTTCAGGGTGGCCGAGAGATCTGGGGTAAACAAAGCGGCGAAAGTCGTCGCTCAGAAGGTTCCCAAGTTTGTCCACATCCATCTCCTGGACTCCCTGAAGCCATTCGGTTATGAGTTTGACTTGAGGGGAGGTTAGATCTGCGTCTGCTGGTAGCTGGTAGGGCATTTGGATAAGTAGCTGAGATGGACTGGGTCGTCTAGACCGAGGAATATATACGAAGTAGATGACGTCGTCATTAGATTGAATGCGTGCCACTTGGCGTTGGTCAGCTGGCCGGGAGACATTGCGGTTTGCCTGCAGAAAATTGAATCCCCAGACCTAGTGCACGTCAACGACGGGCGCGGCGCCGGGGTCACGGCCGATGGATGATTGGGACGCTGCGTGGAGTCGGCGGAGTTATGAGCATGTTCCGAACGCCAAGTCACTGCCTGCCCATTGCGCTTCGGTTGAGAGCATTGCTAGGTAGATAACGACTGTTTGGAAATACAGTTCTTCGCCCGCACATTAGCTCAGACGATGCTCGGGCAGTCCTCAGACAGACCGAGGACAGCACAGGCTGAGGTTCTGAGACAGCGCGCTTGCGGCGAAGGACAGGCTCAGGCATTCACTAAGTTAAAGCGAACCCCACGCAAAAAGGAAACGAAATTGTTGTGAACGTGTGTGGGCTCTGTGTGAGGTTTATACTCTTCGGGATTACAACTCTGCTGCTAAGTGCAATGAGTTGCTACTAAACCTTGAAATTTCAATGTTTTGTACTCATGTCGTCCGACTTTGCCCGTCCAAGGGTATGGTTATACGCGCAAGCAACCATAAATGCTATTCAAGGTATTGAGAGCGACGAACGCAATTGCCCGTCACTATGTGTAATCAATGTGGGTGCAGGCTGCGAATTTGGGTACGATATGCCAGGTACGAGCTGCAGAAAAGTGACTGGATCGGATGAACAGAAGAATCAGCTAGACGAGGCCTGGAGTCGTGGTAGTATGTGAGGAAGGTTGAATATGAAAAGCTGGGAGCAGATGTGGTTCAAATCAACGAGAGTGAGGAAATGCGGAAGGGTCAGAAAATAAATCGTCTTTATCCGCATGTACGTATCAGTATAGGTCTGTGTGATTTGTTCATCATCCGATGCAGGTGCATGATGCACAACCAAACAAAACGGAGAGTCGACTTACCCATGCAAGCGAGATGAACTGTCGGTTGCGGCGGGTTGTGCACAAGTACCAGCACCTAAGGAAAAATAGTGAAGCTCCCAGTATGAATAAGAGTGGGCACACCTTGTGCCTCAGGCGGAGACGGATGTCTCCCGGTGGGTTGAATCCAAAACTGCGGTATTTTCATGCTGCTAGTTGTTTTATATACATGCCTATTGGACCGGACCATGCTTGACTGCATCCGGCGATTGCGTTGGCTACCACTGCGCACCCGTTCATGAGAGGCTTGCAGGGTTGGACCCCTTGCTGCCGCCAAATTGAATAGGACGGATATGACATCGCTCAGATCTCCATCAAGCTCTCGGAGAATGACAATAATGCGCCGCCAATGGCCACAGTTCTACACACTCTCACGGACGCGCACCCACCTCACTCAACAGCCGGATCCTGTCCTCATTGTCAGACACGTCCCCAAACCCGCCGCCTGCACCATTGCTCTCATGCCCCCGCTCGCGGTCCTCCGAGTGCTTCTGCTCTGCTTGTGCGCGGGTTTCGACCACCAGACAAGGTAGGTGAGCAGAGAGCAGAAGCCATGAGCGGCCGTGGAGACTTCAAGGAGACTCAGCGAAGACGTTGGATAAGCCTTGAGGCGCAATTCGTACAGAACCACGCCACCTGAACAACCAGGACAGCCTTGCCCAGACCACTAGACTCTGCACGGTCGAGAATAGTCTCCTCATCGGTGTCAGTGATAATCTGGGGGAAGTGTTCCATGATATAAATGAGCGCCTCAAATTTGGGAACCTCAACAATGAAACGGTGATTGGTTGATAAACCAACGACGGACTCCTCAACAGTGGGGATCTCGCCCGTGTCGGATCCATAAAATACGAAGCCACCCATGACTGCATAGAATGCATGGACAAGGCCGAAGTACGGTTGAGATGTCCGCTCTATGAGATCATAGTGCTCCTGCTCAGTCCAATGAGCTACGACTAGATTATCGGGGCTTGGTATGGGACACTCACATCTTTCAACTTTGCTCGGGTATAGTTGTAGAGGTGAGCAAGCATTCCGGGTTTGGCTAAACGTGGGTGGAAGTCCAGGGTTCTCTTCATCAATTTAGCAGCATTAATCCTCTCATTTATTGCCAGGTAGAGGAGGAACTCTGGTGCCAGGAGAGCGACGACCATCCAAGAAACCTGGAGGAAAAACCGATGGGTGGGAGTGTGACGTCTGGAGGGTATGTTGAGGTGTATAGTGCTCCATACGCATATAATCGTGGTGGTCAGGCAGACGGAGAGGATTCCAAATGTAGTCCGCTGCTTGGGTTGTCCAATCCACAAATACGGAGGATTGCCGGGAGTGGTGGTATTGGTTGTAGGGTTCTCCATCTATTTTATGGGTCAGTACTGACAATATGTTCAGCAAAAGGGGATGGGGCCAACTCCTGTAAAGAGCCGGGGTTACTTTACACGGCTTTGACTACTGAGCGGCCATTTATATGCGAGAGTATTGTATGCATTACGTTTTCGGTATGTGCCATAAGGGTGGTTATTACCTGCATCCAGGTGCATGTCACTTGCTCATTTAACAGACGTCTGGCTCTTGAATTGGGTTTCATAGCCGCGACAGCGTTGTCTAGGAGAATTCCAAACCCAATTTCAAATCGATGCAGAGTATAGTTGTACAGCATATCCGCAGTCAATTGCTGGCGGACACTCTTTGTTACCCACCCCCACAGGGTGGTGTCACAGAAAGTGTGACCCAGGTCTGATTTCACACTTATGTACACTGTGCCAATATTACCGGGATTTCCGGCTCTTCGCCGCCCGTCCCTCAGAACTCATGTCTAATTATTTCCGGATGTACTTTGCTTCCTCTATCTAAGGGTCAGGTGAAACGAAACAACGCGAAAAGAAAACTGTATGTCGTTATATTGAGAACGACCTACATTAGGTCTGTATCTGGTTGTATGCACAAATAGTTTTCTATGGATGCAGGCGCACGAGGGGCAAGATACGAGGGGCAGGCGAGAACGGAGGGGGCCGACACGGAACTGATGTGCATAAGGGAATTAGCCAGACTGTCCAGATGGGCCCTCTTGAAGGGCCATGCTGAGGACGGACCGTCACGATGAAGATGACGGCTAGACATGTTGGTGAGATGACTGATGAGGACGGTGACGGTGATCTAGCCGTGCTGGAGTGTCGCACAATAGGGGCTTCATTTCGGCCCGAAAAATGCGCAAATTTCCTCCTGTGCCCTCTGTATATACCGCGGTGCCAATTCCACTATAAACGCGTAATAATATTTGGCGTTGAGCCGACGATCCTGACACTCGGGGTGGTGATTTATTCCAATATACAATGTCACGTGCGCCGCTCCGATCGAGCCCGGCCGTACGGCCCGACCGACCGTTTGGTCCCGCTTATGGTAAACAGTATCGCCTGGCCGAATGACAATATAGGACCGGCATACCGATGCCTCCAGCAATCCCTACCGAACGCGCGCGCTCCCCATGCGCAACATCAAGTTACGATTCGTTCGTAGCCCGCCCGACAATCACGCGCCCGACAATCACGCGCTTTGGTAACGTCCTTTTCATGTGCTAAGTTTGCTTTTCGAGTTCCCTTTCCACATGTATCCCCCTGCACTCAGTCTCCCCCTCCTTTCCTGCTCCCCCGTTCCTTTCCTATTCGTATTTAGTTATTTCTCCTCGTTCGAGATACATGCTGTTTTCATTCCGAGATTGGTCTTCCCTGTTCAGCGAACTTTATCTCTTCGTATGTATCTTTTTCACTCCTCGCTTTCCGATTCCTCAC
>Ga0307513_10010191_pt1 | contig 11815 bp, 16 predicted proteins | sample 15_EM_MG_FD_202174 | JGI IMG/M metagenome (GOLD analysis project Ga0307513, IMG submission 202174) | Populus trichocarpa ectomycorrhiza microbial communities from riparian zone in the Pacific Northwest, United States - 15_EM | ecosystem: Host-associated > Plants > Roots > Unclassified | place... | reverse complement strand
TCTTTTTGCTAACAATGGTGCTCACATATACACTCTTCTGCTGTAGTGCCTACGTTGACTCTACTCCAGGAATTAAGTGGAATGTGAGTGATGCACCTACATTTCTTGGAAGGAAACGTCTGACGAATTCGTTTCTATCGGTTCTAGCTCTATGACCAATCTATCGATCAGAAGACCTACCCCGTCCCAGGCCCTGCCGTTGTGAACTTATAAATGTTATCCTTTGCCTCGACTACGCGTCTGGAACGTTGTATTTACCCATCCAGAAATATTGATACGATAAGATGTAGTGACTACATGTGATCGATTGATCGATGATCTGCAGTTGCGACTGAAGTCTGTTCCTGTCCACACGCGGCATGTCCCATGCCCCATACCTCATGCCTCTGTTTGCAAGAGGTGCGGAATGGTAGATTAATTGGATCGTCTCTAGGATTGGATCAGGCACCCGATGTGATCCCAGAGGAAGATTGAAAAAGAAGAGATATGTTTGGCTTCGACGTATTCATCTGAATTGTGCAAAATATGCACACTTGTTACTAAATCCCAGAACGCTATTCAGTCCAGCCCGCAGATATGATTTCACCTTTGTCTCCTAGAAACGTAGCTTTGCACTGGGAGCCAGTCATTAGATGTCGTGTCCCTCCACCAAAAACGGGACATGCATTCTGTCCTGTTGACCCGTCTCCATCAACTTGGAGCTCCTCAGCCAATCTCGGCACATCCCGCGAGATCTCAACTTTAAGGTGTTTGAGCTGGAATCCGACATTCCTCCGGCTCAGAAGACAGCTCTGTAAGTGTGACGGGGGCGGGCTGTAGGGGAGCGAGATCGCGGCCGACCCGAGGAGTCCCGGGCATAAGGTAACCACGTCCACCCTAGAAGGTGACAAAGGACTGTTTGGGGCAGCGCCATTGGACCGCCACCGGCAAAAATCTAACGCCAAAAGCTAAAGCTAGGCGAAGCCACCGATTATAGTAAGTATAAGTTACAGCCATATAGCGATGTGTCCATTGGCCGTTCGGTTTTGTCCGATGGTGTTTGCCGGGTCACCAGCCAATAAGACTTTTGTGGGTCCGCATGTGACGTACAGTCTGGTTCCACTCCCACTGGGTAGTGTGTGGGAGAAAAGCTGCCACCGGCAAGTCCGAAAGCCACGGCCAATCGCGGCGAATGGTCGCGATTTGACGATGCCAATGGCGTACCGCATGATATCATTGACCAGCATAACACTGAGTATATGACCCTGTGCGGTGTGCGACCCCCCTCCACGCTCTCTCTGCTCTCCCTCTCTACTGCCATGCTTGAGGTTCCTGTACTCGGCCTTCTCCTGTTCTGTATTTCAGTCCTCGCTCTCAGGAAGCGGAAGAAACCCATTTTGTCGTACCCACCGGGTCCAAAGGGTTATCCGATCTTGGGGAATGTCCTGGATCTCCCCCAGAACCTCCCTATCTGGGAAAACCTCGCGTCGTTGGCTAATCGTCATGGTACGCTTCCAAGTTATTCCGTTTTGCGGAAAATCTGAGGCTGTCTCTCGAAAGACACGGATATCCTTTACTTACGACTCATGGGCGAGGATATGGTCGTCCTGAGCAGCGACCAGGCTATTTCGGACCTGGTTGAAAAACGGTCGGCCATATATGCAGATAGAGTCAGTGATTCACTCATCTTCACCCCACGCTTCTAACGCCAAATTACAGCCTCTACCGCCTATGTTACAACTGTGAGATAGGGATTCTATTCTAAGAAGTTTCTTTCCTAACCGCCACTCATTACTGACAGGACTGGGGCACCGGAGTGGTCATTTGCGCTGATGCCCTACGGCAGCCGATGGAGGGCTCGCCGCAGACTTTGCCACGAAGACTTGAACGAAGGGCTAACCGGAAGCTTCGACAGTCATCAGTACAAATACACCTATCGTTTGTTGTCACGTGTGTTGGAGGAACCTGGGCGTTTCATGCAGGAGGCGGATCTGTGCGTCGTGTCCCACCCCCTCCACCCAGTCCGGCTGCTTACGCGCTTACGTATCACCTAACTCCCAAAGCTTGCCTGGAACGATCATATTATCCGTAACTTACGGGATCGACGTTAAGTCGTGTGAAGACCCATTCCTAAAGATAATGCTCGAGGCAACAGAAGCATTCGCAGCCGCTGCGGTACCCGGAAAATTCCTCGTTGACACTATCCCTATCCGTGCGTCCCAGAGCACCCGAACCACACCTACAAGCAACTGACGGAACCTTGGGCAGTACGTTATCTCCCGGCCTGGTTCCCGGGAGCGGGGTTCAAGACTCATGCCAGTGAAACGCGCCACAAGCTCCAAATATCCGTCAACAGTCCCATGGAACATGTTAAGAATGCCATGAAGGTCAGCCCACAGAGCAGCCCGAGATTGAACTCCGTCTAAAGCCCAGGTGTAATGGTTAGTCTGGCGGGGAGTTTCCCCACTCCATAACGTCCGATTGTCTGTCTCGTTTGGAGGATCACGGCAAAACGACTTTCAACGAAGAAGTGATACGAGATGTCTCAGGTACTATGTTTAGTGGTAAGCTTCCCTCGAGCCCTCGTACCGTCGTCCGTATTTCTCATGGAGGGTTGCAGCCGGAGCTGAGTCAGTGCGTTAGGGACCCTGCTGGCCCCTCCGTTACTTCACTGACGTCGCTTTTAGACAAGATTGACGTTGCGGACGTTTCTCTTGGCAATGGTCCGAAACCCCAAAGTGATGAAGAACGCACAGGACGAGCTGGATCGCGTTATCGGAAAGGGCCGCCTCCCGGATTTCTCGGATAGGGATAATTTGCCTTATATCGATGCTATTGTGAAGGAAGTCATCCGGTGGAATCCACCCCTCCCTTTCAACCTCCCAGCCAGAGTTACACAAGACGACGTATACCGGGGGTACTTCATCCCGGCAGGGGCGACGGTGGTGCAGAACGTCTGGGCGATTTGTCGCGATCCGAACGTCTACCCTGACCCAGAAGCCTTCAACCCGGACAGGTTCCTCAAGGATGGGAAAATCGACCCGTCAGTGCTTAACCCTGAAGATAGGATTTTCGGTGGTGGAAGGAGGTATGAGGCACGGTTCACATCTCTTTGGATAATAACCGGATTGGCGATCCCCAGGATCTGTCCCGGCAAACATTTTGCTCTCCGGGTCTTGTACCTCGTCGTCGCTTGTGTATCCACTGTGTTCGACATTGAGCCTGCCCTGGATGAGGACGGAAATCCTCAAATTCCCGAGGCTGAATTCACTGGCGATTCTTTGGTTCGGTATGTCCTCCTGGGTACATCGATTCGCACGGTAGCATCATGGTTGGTGTTACATCAGGGAACCTAAACCTTTCAATTACACAATCAAGCTACGATCTGAAGATGTAACAAAGTTGGTGAAGGAGGCTTGTGACAGAGTAAGTTAAGTGTCAGACCATCACTCACGGTAGTACTCACTCGGGCAACTTTAAGTATATCCAGTAGTTGTTGAGTCTTGGAGTGATGGCGTAGCGAATAGGTCGAGAGAAAAGAACCACCGCGCCGCGATCGGCACTTATGTACTTATATATGGTCCTTACATTAAGTGAGTGTAAGGAGGTATACTGGGTGACTATCCGTAAGGTTTTATCCTTGAATAAATGAATATCTAGTGCCCTTTAAGGGAACTGTCAGGACCCCATCCATCATGCCAGGTCGCGGGCAGCGCGAACTTCGGTTACTGGCATCCTTCTACGACGGAAATAATATTATCTGGTGGTACGGATAGTCACCCACTCACAACCGTCTTCGCTGATGCCTGTCACTAGTGGTTCGGTGTAGCGGGGTGCACGCCGTTGGGACCACAGGGATATCCCGGCGTGGGGATCCGTGGGCAGTTCTGGACCCTGACTTGAGGGTCAAAGGGACGAACGGGCTCCGCGTCGTTGATGCGAGTGCCTTACCCTACGTTCCTGCTGCTCCCAGTAAGTCCTTCTCTATAGCGTGGTGGCCGGTGCCTGATTGTTGTCAATAGCACAAGGGGCAGTGTATCTCCTCGCCGAGCTTGCTGCCGCAAAAATAAAGGCAGCGTGGTGATTATTTTGTCGATATCCTTAGAGGTACCTCGAAAACCACATACGTCTTCTCGCGTTTATCATCACACCCCGCCATTAATCTTGCTCTCCGTACTCCTCATCATTATCAATTGTTTGCTTGAGGACCCCGGGGCTGATTAAAGTCCGCTCGAAGTAAGCAGGGGGATCGGCGGCACTGACGAATGGAAAATGTGAGTCCTAGGGTGAGTGGTACACGATAGTCTGGATGTAAGATTAGTAGGCATTTGGCTCGGAGGCTATCTGCACGTAACGTGAAGTGTCCAATGGATACTCGGTCGGTCAATATATACTCTTGATAACTTTGCTCCTCTCTTTTCACAATCGCCCAACCTGGCCACTGAATTCTTTACCACTTGACGGGTGTCATATTGGGGTTTGGTCTCGGACCACACACAGAAACAATCTCTGTCCGGTTCGGCCACCCATCTCGCGACAAGGAGCTATACGTACGTGTCCCACGTAGGGCGTTATATCATACATATATGCAGGCCAACATAATACCCACGACCCAGCGAAACAAGCCCTTATCCAACCTCCAGCGGCACCAAGGGCCGCAACTCCATGCGAAAGAAAACAACGGACATCCGTTCGTTCTATTTGATCCCAAACAGCGTTTTCTCCTCAGCAGTCCACTCGAAAACAGGTAGTGGGTGAGCCTCGGTGGTGAATACCCATTTCTCTAGGTCGATCGGATCCTTATCTAAAAACGTGAGGTAAAGGTATTTGAGCCTAGATCCAGTCCGCGTCAGCCAAGTTCATCCAGAAGTGAAGGTGGAACCTACGTTTCCGCAAGGAAGTAGCTGCCAAAGTAAAAGGTGGGAGATTTTTATTTATTTAGCAGGAGGCGTTGGATGTTTGTAGGGAATAATCTCGCGTACCTCGGCATCTCGTCTATCTTGACGAGTTTTCCATCTCCTTTGATCTTGACGGAAGAGTAACCGCTCTCGGACTTTGTATGTTTCTCGATGGAGTCGAAGATCCGCCAAGCGTACTCTCTCCACCGATATTCCCCTGTCGTCTTCCATAGAAGATAGAGTGATTCCACAGTCTATCGACAGAAATCAGTAATTCTCCGATAGGGGATCTTAAAGAGCCGCTGACCCACCTCCGGTCTAAGCAAGTACAAACCAATTCTCGTCCAATAATCCATCTGGACATGTTTATTGTAGTGTGTCTCTGACTCTTCCTGAGGGATGACTACGGGTGCTTTCTTCCTAAGCCCGGGAATGGGCCCACGTCCGCCACGCAACCTCCACTGTTCCATTACCCCCATCCACCGCGTACCGCCACTGACGAACGAAAGCTCTTCTGGACCAAGCCCCGAAGGTTGATCTGCATATGTCAGATAGCAAGTTTTCGCCAAGCCCTTAGCCGCCCACATATGAAGTTTCTTGAGGTCATACTTGGACAACGTCACGTAACCTTCACGGTCTCTGGGAGAAAGATCCGCAGCAAGACCGAGGTAATCGATGCCGAGGGAGGAAAGATCATCGAGTGGGAGGAGGTGGGCACCAAGTGCAAGTAGACCAGGAAAGAAACAAGAGAGATGTTCGAGGATGTTACTAGGGGGCCCACGGGTTTGATAGAGGCCGGTGACGTAGAGCATGTTGCGTGTTGGGGACAGGTATAGGAGATTGTTGATAGTAAAAGTCGTGAACTTGAGATCTGAAAAGGTTCAGATAATATTAGACCCATGACAACGCAGAGACATGAAAGGATTTTTTTTTTTACACAGCTCAAGATTCACTTTATCAGTTCTCCCCGTCAGGAGGTATTGCTTCAGGGTGTACTCATGTGCGCTGTCTGCAGTCCCTCCCACGGACAGCACCTCTGTAACGAGGCTAGGTCAAGATGCGTGGAAATAATTTAAGGTTGACTGAAGGGAACCCACGATCGAACGTCTGTCCAGTTTTGAGAGACCAACCTCGCGGAAACATTCCCCCCGTTGCAGTGAGGTTCCCCCCGGCCAATGCGGAATTCACTCGGAAGACCTGGGGTCCCTCAGTGGTTTGTCGCATGAGGCGGACGATGGATGATACATACTTTCTCATAATGTTCCTTCTTTCCCATGGCTTGTGCTACCGCTGTATACTCTAACTGGAAGCTCGAGATCTCGGCCAGAAGACCACCAGTTCGACCACGCGTCAAGCCGCTGAGGCGAGAAGTATTAGGATGGTTGGTCTTGAATGCGTCGGAGAACTCACGAGATCGGGTTGACCTCGAAGTAGGGAAATCCCGCGCCAGTATTGAATGCGGGGGAAAGGACGCGCGCCAGCTCGTCCGCTTTCTCAAGGAGGATAGGTTCCTTAGACAGTGCGTATGCGGACATCAATCCGCCAAGATATCTGATCACCGTCTCGAAGAATGGTGCGTATTCACCCTCCTCTAGGGTAAACCTAGTCGTTTTGACAAGTTCTAAGGCACGCTTGAACTCCTCGTCGAACCCCATCAATAACATGGTATCTAAAGAGTCGATTGCAGTAACACCCCATCCGTTGAACCTTCCAGTGGAGTGAGGAGCGTTGAAGTCAGATGGTGGACGCAACTCACCAGGACTCGGATGAGTTTGTGACTGGAAGGAGTTCGTCTTTCGGGAAGGCGTGGGCCTCATAACCGTGATATGCGTGGGCAAAGGCTTGTTTGACCGCGCCGGCTCGGGCAGCCCAATCAACGTTCCTGTCCGGGACATCGAATTCGACCTCTTCCTCCGGATAGATCGGCCACGGGTGGGATGGGAGCACGTAGGATCGGTAAAGAGCGATTAGGATACCCAGGCCAACGGCGAGAAGAATGTAGGCGCGCCATGTGAGCGTCTTGAACCATGAACCAGACCCGCGAACGGAATGGAAGCGAACATAGAGATCCTGCAACAGCGATGCCATGGATGGGGCTTATCGCACCCACGGGTGAGAGAGATGGGAGTGTTGGAGAGAGAGCGGTCGTGGCCGGCCCTGGCCTATCTAACGACATTGGTGCCGAGTGAGTGTGCGCGACGTTACTTATAAGTTATAAGTTAACTGGACCGGAACTTCCCCCCGCGAAGTTTTAAGTTATTCAGTACACGTACTACATTCAACGGGCCATTCGCCGGCGCTGCCGCTCGTATCCCGGTCAACTCAAACAGTTTACCCTAGTACGGTGGATCCAGAGGGAAGCAGAGTAGAAAGATGGGTCCCTCGAAATTCCACGACTTTGGCCTTCTGACCAGTTTGCTCCTATCATCGAGAGTACGAAAGCATTGGGGCAAAACAGGCCGGTGGGAAGAGCTCGGGTTAACGCATATTCTCGTCGAGTCCCAGGCCACGACAAGCTGATACCTTACCGCAATGGATCTGGATCGGCGAGCCCGTCTGACTCTGAATCAAGGATGCAAACAGACCACGAAGGTCTCGCTCATCCTTCTTATCGTTGTTTCCGACGATTACATGCCAATATATACTTGTATAAACTTGCACTCCGGGCTCCGTATCACCAACCGACGGGGTGACGGTACCAAAACACCAAGCCTAGCTAGTGTTCGTATACCGGTGGGCAAGTTTCAAGCGAGGCACCTCCCCTCTTCGCCATCAGCGGAAAGACACCCCTCGCTTTCTCCCTAAACCTCTCGTTCATCGCCGTGTCGTATGCTCCGTCTTGTTAACCCTTTGGATGGTTTTGTCCGTCAGGGCGATTTACATGTCAACGAGCACGCCATGAGAACCACAGTATCGTTTCGGAGTTCTTGAAGAATGCCTATGCATCCAGGGTAAAGCAAGGGTGGAAGATTGGGCTCGCGAAGAGATCGTCGATAACAGGCGAATCGCCAAGTTGAGATGGGTATGGAAGTTGTATTGCGCTCCGTCTCCGGGGAGAATCGTCACCCCGAGAACGTAGACATCTAGCATGTTGACCGCAACGTGGCCGGTCACGAAGAAACAGACGTTTTGGCGTTGGGTCATTCGAGCGCAGTGGAGATAGTGTGAACCAGCTGTCTTATCGTACCGGGAGAGTTCCGAAGCGCGATGAGGGAGGAGGGATGGAGCAGGAACGTAGAACTCTTTTAAAGATCCAGCATGGTCATTGGGGTGTGATAGCCTAGGAAGAGGGACGCGGCAGGGAATGAGTTTGAGGTTGAGAGAAGGTTCGAAGGAGGGAAGAGAAAGGACGGCTCAAGGTCCGATATTATGAGGTCCGACGATGAATCTCTTGTTCTTTGGTAAGGGTCAAGAAGAACGCGTTGGCCTCAGTGCGTCCGGGAGCGAAGTGGCCAGGATCAGCGGCGGTATCGATAGTAGGAGTGAAGGTGAGTTCCGCTGCGTCGTACTGAACAAATTCTGGAGCAAGGGCGACAGAGAGAGCAGGAGCAGAGAGCTGTGGTCATTTGGAGGTCTAGGAAGAGGGACGAGCCGTGAACAAATTTTGAAGTTGAAGACGGATGAAGACAAGGGAAATATTCCCTCTGGCGCTGGTTTGTATAAGCCTTGGCTCCTTCGTGTTCACCGTATCCTGGAAGAAATCCATGCGAGACGAGACGTGTCGTGCGCGGGCAGATTCTAAGGAAAAGTAGACCCTTTCGGAGGATGACAGGAAGGCAGCGGAAGAGCTGGCGACGGTGTCGTCACGTGAGTACTACAAGGCAACTAGAAAAAATGCCAACTTCAACGATGTCGGTAGAAACCTCGCCCGTTGTAGTGACAGGAAAGCTTAGAAGCAATCGTTGTCCTTGATGATGATTTCGCAGCTGGATGGTCGACGCTGGTCGCAGCTCGGCCTTCCGCCCATACGTCACGCGTCATCTTTGATTCGAGGAGCCGCCGGCCCGTTTTCCCTCTACGCAAGAGACCCGGTTTGCATCCGACTTGAGCGTCCAACATAGGTCCGCAGATGCCGGTTGGATTGTTCAATCCCCTTTGGTTTCAAGTTCCCGTGGTTGACGCGTTCGTGCTGCAAATGCTGAGCCGGAGAATGTCTCCCGTGATCCTCGCATCATTCGTTGAGCGCCCGCGTCGGCGGTTGCGGAGCTAAACGAGACTTGAAGTCACTACGTCTGTTATCTTGGTCTGCTCTGTCCGCGAACGGCGCACCAGGGCCACAACGGGGAAAGTGCACGTCACAAAAGAGTCGATGGCAACCCTCCTGACGCGGCTCGCTATAGATCGCCGTATTCGGATGTCGGTGCGGTGGGCTGTTCCGCTACTGTTTTTTTCGATCGCGCTCTCGTATTTTTACATCCGACCCGCCGGATGGCGTCCAGCATCTCAAGGGTCCGACGAACCTGTTGGATTTCTGTACCATTGCAACTCCGCCGTCGACTGCTTTCAGCGGGGGACCAGCTTTCCCTGAAATTCTGACTGTGGACTCTCACGGCCCCCGAACCCTCCCGGCCCCATCTCTAGGCTTTTTACTTGGGCGTTCTTTCAACGCTTCCTTCCGAACACGAACTGTGCTGCTACTCCAATCTTTCAATGCTGGCGCGTCATGTTTCATCAGATGCGTGCCTTAGCCGACTCCCTGACATCCTAGCCGGAATGGGGGGGCTCATCTTGTGCCCGCTATCCCATCTAATTGACGAGAGTCGATTAATAATCTCGGGAGGTCGAACGGGTCCCGCAAGGCCGCAGCCTCTGCCGCTGGCCATATTGATCGCATTCAATGGCGGCAGGGGTGTTTTATAAGACCCTGCCCAACCCCTCCTCTCCCCACCCACCCTCTCTATCTCTATTGCCATGATGGACGTTCCCGTGCTCAGCATAGTCCCGCTTTGCATCTTGGTCTACGCTTACAGGAGGTGGAAGAAATCCACTGTGCCGTATCCACCGAGTCCAAGGGGTTATCCACTCATAGGGAATGTCCTCGATCTCGCCACGGGCGCCCCTATCTGGGAAAGCCTCGCGTCGTTGGCTGATCGTGAAGGTACGCTTTCAAGTTATTCCAATTTTTTGCGGCAATTCAGAGGCTGTCTTCTGAAAGACACGGATGTCCTACACTTAAATCTCATGGGCGAGGACATGATCGTCCTGAACAGCGCCCAGGCTATTTCGGATCTGGTTGACAAACGGTCAGGCATGTATGCAGATAGAGTCAGTGATTCACCCATCTTCACCTTACGCTTCTAACGCCAAGTTTCAGCCCCAACCGCCAATGGTGGAACTGTAAGACTTGGATGCTATTATACGAGGAAGCTTCTTTCCTAACTGTTACTCAGTACCGGGGTGCCAGGATGGTCATTTGCAGCGATGCCCTACGGCAACCGATGGAGGGTTCGCCGCAGACTCTGCCACGAGGTCTTGAACGAAAGGCTGGTCAACAGCTTCAACAGCACTCAATACAAATATACGTATCGGTTCTTATCCCGTCTGTTGGAGAATCCTGGGAATTTCATGGAGGAAGTGGATATGTACGTCGTGTCCCACCCTTTCCACCCAATCCGACTACTTACGTATCACATAACTCCCAAAGCTTGCCCGGAACGATCTTATTATCCGTAACTTATGGGATCGACGTTCAGTCGAGCGAAGATCCATTCCTGAGGATCATGCTCGAAGCAACAGAAGCGTTTGCCGCCGCTACGGTACCCGGAAGATTCCTTGTCAACAATTTCCCTATTCGTGCGTACCGGTGCACCCGAACAGCACCTATAACCAACTGACGGAACCTTGGACAGTACGGTACCTCCCGGACTGGTTCCCGGGAACAGGGTTCAAGACCCTTGCCAACGAAGCTCTCCACAAATTCAAACCATCCGTCGACGGTACGCTGGAATTTGTCAAGAAAGCCATGAAGGTCAGCCCACAGAGCAGCCTGAGATTATATTCCGTTTAAAGCTTAAGTGCAATTGTCAGTCCGGCGATGATTTCTCCCAATCCATAACGTCCGATTGTCTGTCCCGTTTGGAGGATGAAGAAAAAACGAATTTCGACGAAGAAGTGGTACGAGATGTCTCGGGTGTTATGTTTGGTGGTAAGCTTCTCTCGAGCCCTCGCACCGTTGTCCATATTTCTCATAAAGGGTTGCAGCCGGGGCTGAGACAGTACGTTAGGGACACCACTGGCCCCTCCGCTGCTTCGCTAACGCCGCTTTTAGACAAGATTGACGATGCAGACATTCCTCTTGGCAATGGTCCTCTACCCTAAAGTGCTGAAGAAGGCACAGGCGGAACTGGATCGCGTTGTCGGACACGGCCGCCTTCCGGATTACTCGGATAGGGAAGATCTGCCTTATATCGAGGCTATTATGAAGGAGGTCCTCCGGTGGAATCCACCCCTCCCTATCGCCATCCCGACCAGGGTTACACAGGACGATGTATACCGGGGGTACTTCATCCCGGAAGGAGCAACCATTGTGCAGAACGTCTGGGCGGTTACTCGCGACGAGAAACTCTTCCCCGACCCAGAGACCTTCAATCCGGACAGGTACCTCAAGGACGGAAAAATCGACCCAACGGTGTTTAGCCCTGAAGAGAGGGTTTTCGGTGGTGGAAGGAGGTAAGAGACACGATTCGCGTCTCCTTGAATATAGCGAATAACCGTATTGGTGTTCCCCAGGATCTGCCCCGGCAAACACTTTGCTCTCCGGACCTTCTACCTTTTCGTCTCTTCCGTATCTGCTGTATTCGACATCGAGCCTGCTGTGAACGAGCACGGAAATCCCCTGATTCCCGAGCCCGACTTCTTTGGTGATTCCACTGTTCGGTAAGTTTTCCTGGGAAACATCGATTCCGCACGGTAGCAATGTGGCTAACGTTACATCAGGG
>Ga0307513_10010190_pt1 | contig 11816 bp, 13 predicted proteins | sample 15_EM_MG_FD_202174 | JGI IMG/M metagenome (GOLD analysis project Ga0307513, IMG submission 202174) | Populus trichocarpa ectomycorrhiza microbial communities from riparian zone in the Pacific Northwest, United States - 15_EM | ecosystem: Host-associated > Plants > Roots > Unclassified | place... | reverse complement strand
CATATGGCGTGGGAACTGGCGAAAGGGTGGCGAGTGGCGAGAGCTCCAAAGAACAGTTTTGGTCAAAATTCACTACAAAATACATGTCTTCGAAATTATATGTAGTTTATACACCTAAAGAGAGAAACAATGAAGCAGGAATCACAGTGAAAAATGGTTTGGGCGTCAGTTGGGTAGTATTTCAGGTGCATATTCCATCGTTTTGACTTTGTTCTTTCGCCAACTGTCATAATATTTTCGAAAATAAATTCATCCATGGGATGACCTCCCTTTTTGACCATTTTGGAGTGTGGAAATTAAGTGGAGGGTAGCTAGTATTATCATTTAAATCTTTCTATCGATTAAAAAAGCCTATAACTTCAGGATGACTAATATAGCTCGCCACCCTCTCGCCACCCCATTTTAGAATTTTTTGGTCGCCACCTGGCGAGGCCTGGTGTGGCGAGATGGCGAGGTTGAGCCCACATCACTATATGGCTACGAAAAGCAGGGTTCCTATCCGAATGACCGTGTTTGGGCTCTCCGAAATATAAGCAAGAAGTTGTACGTCCGGTCAGATGGAATTCCTACTGTCAACGACGAGAACAATCTCACCTATGAAACTCACGATGGACTACGAGGTTTCCCGGACATGTCTTACTCGCAAATATTGTATGGTTGGACGATGACTCAACCTCGATGAGTTTTTCAGATGTCCAAGGGGGTTGGACAGGGGACAGGATAGATATCCGCTTGATGGATGATGTGGCTGAAGAATTCCAGGAGGGTGGTTGGAAGGATATCAGCCGACAAGAAGTGATCACGCTGTATGATATTTTCGTTGACGAAGGGGACGTGGAAGGAGATCTCCCCGAGGAGCCGAAGGCATCTCTCGAATGAACTTTCGACATTCTCCACACGCTGCCAACTTGAAAATTTACCATTTATTAGAGTAGATCCAGAAATGAAATGCAGATCCACGAGTAGGCAAGTAATAAGTACTCTTCATTGCACCATGGCCATTTCCCATCACACGTCGGCGTCACGAAAGTTCACAGAGGGCACGGTTCGCTCTCAGCTGGGCTTGTCTTTTGGATCTACCGTGCAGAAGTTGAACACAAGGGTGATCAACTTCATGAGATGCCGGCATGAATCTCGATACAGCTCTGCTCTTCCTTTCGGTGCGACGTAGACTGGTAGTCGTTGCTTGTGGGGAAGCGTGCCCCACTGCCACCGCGTTGTATCCAAACGAGATAAGCCAACCCGTTATCCGGTCCATCGGTACCTATCCACGAGTTGGCCAAGAGTTGGCGGTAACCACCGACAGCGCTGAGGCACCACTAGCTGGAATGTCTACAGCGCACCTAGGTCGCAAACAACGGATGCACCCACAGGGGTGAGTACAAGTTGTAGCTCTCTAGTCAACCCCATCGCAAAAGAGACCCCAACCAGCCATCCTCCGCCGCGCAATGGCAAATGGCGGCACGACCCTCTGTTGCTGTGCAAGGTGCTAGTTTTGACGTCACAATGACCACGAAGGGCTGAACAAGAGGCCGAAATATGGGTGTAAGACAAGATAAGAATCTGTCAATGTCCCAGACCCCGCAAGACCGAAATTAATGTCATGAAGGCGCAATTCGTGTAAACGACGAAAGAAATCTTGAGGAGGGTCCAAAATTGCAGTAAACTCAGTAAAGGCCAGATAAAACAAAGCCTTAAAACGTGGTTTAATTATCGGTGAATGATAGTAACGCTGAGGCTAACTTTATCGGCCGTCATTCGCAAACTCATCAGGATCATATATGATCTTGGTTGCACTCCGTCGTTCAACACCCTGATAACACTGGTAAAATTTGGATGCAACAAAACCAAAACGGGGCTCACATTCTCCTTCCAGGTGACCATGGCCTTCAACTCTGTCAGACCAAACAGCAGGATAACTTCAAAGTCGAGGCGGTAGTAGATCCCCTCCCCAGAAGGCTTTGATAGAGGGGGAAGAGGGAGGTGAGAAAGGTCTACTTCGATTGTACAGAGGCTTGTGTAATTTTCTATATTCCTCATTAGATAACATTTCGTATTTTTCACTCCAGTCGAAGACTTACCCGTATCGACGTCATACCACTTAGGCTTGGCCAGAGTACCACGGTAGCACCACACGGAGGCAGAAACCCTAAAGTCATTCTTCGACTCGGAATTGCGAGAATAATGGCATTTGAATTCTTTGGTCTCCCGAACTTGCGTGTTCTGGATAGAGTTGTGGACAGCTTGATCAACACTGAGCGATCAAGAAACAAACCTTGGGCAGGATGACAGAGAAGTGATTTTCGATACGCCGTACGCCAGCTGGAGAAGTATATGACTTGTGGAGCCTTTGTTGGTGGTCCGGGTTACCGGGATTGAATGAAATGCTGCCAAAACACCCGTACGCAATCTTAGAGACTCGAGTATGTACAAGGTGGTCATGATAGAACGACAGGGCGCCATCAGACGCAGCCTTGTTCCTGAATAGTGAGTCAGGACAAAGTGAATTGCAAAAGATGGAGGTACGGACACATGGTTTTCAGGTCGAATGGTTTTCACGCGGCGCGGGAGCAGTTTCTCTTGAATTTTGTTGAATAACCAATCGTTAGCAGCAAGTCCACCAACGAGAATAACATGCTATAATTCAAGGTCAAAGCCAAGCATATCCGATGAAACAGAAGGGACCCACGACAATAGGTTTGTTAGCTGCCCTGCATTGGTCTAACACAGCATTTACGATACACTCAACCGAAGGCTCAAAGAACTTTGCCACATCAGATCCTAGGAGTTTGAGCTGGCCGGCTCGGATATTGCAAGCTGGATCGTTATCCCTTGCTCCGCCAAACTTGATATATTGAGGTTCATCGGAATTTAGGAATCTGAGTTTCGTGGTTTTGTCGAAGCAGCTGACAATTTGCTCAATGTCTACGAAGAAAGGAGAACCCCGGAGATGATCTGAACAGCATTGAGCAATTATAAATGTAGGGAAGAGCATAGGACACACCCTCCAAAAATATGTCAGCATGCATGGCCACAAAGACCGAACCATAAAAATGGCCTGCGGGTACTAATGATGAGATTGAGAAAAACGAAAGTTCAGAAAGCAGATATTACACTGAGGAGCCGCCACTTCCTCGAATTTAGCCGTTCCTTCTCCGACATTTTTGCTATATGAACTAATGTCAATCGTACCACCGCCAGCGTCAACAATTACCACTCCTTCTCCGCCTTCCGTTACACCAACTGGAAGACCATTCTGCACAGCGAAATGAAGGCTGGCTTCTCCTTCTGTCACGAATGAGAGACGAGCATGGCCAGCAGTGGTGTCAGGGATAAGTTTGGCCAACACAGCAGCTCTACGCATCTCAGCCTGCTGTGCACCTTCCCATCCATTTGGATGCGACAGGACGAAATCGATTTCGTCCTTGACGGATGGCCAGAGTGTTGTCCCGTCTGCGTGCGTCTGCTGGATGAAGCGCGAGGCACATTCCAACAGGTAGGCTAGGAAGTCGGCAAGGACATCCACAACGGTTTTTTTGAGGGGTAGTGGAGGGATTTGGTCGAGCAATTGTTTTCCGGCGCCTACTCGAGATCGGAGGTGGAGTTTGAACCTTGTTTGGTGAGAAAACGGGTGTTCAAGCGAAGGATCGAAACATACCATTCGGCCTTTACCCAATGCTCGTCTTCAGCGGTCTCGCGGATGCCATCTTTCACCGCCTCTGCGCCTACGGCCTTCACCTTCCCAGCACGATCATAGTAAATGATAGTGGGGATCTTCGCGGCCCCACCGGTATATTCATGAGCTGGAAACCTACAGAACGTCCAAATCGGATAAGGTGTTGAGGATCATTTCAAGTCTTCGACCCACCTGGTTACTCCTTTGATTTCTGGTACTACTCCAGGATCGAGTACACTGTTATCAAGTACAAATCAGAAAGTAGTGCTCTGTCTGCGAGGTCATGTTCACATACCTGTAGGAAATGCCACTATATGTAGTTCCTACGTCGAATGCCAGGACCAGTTTTCGACTACGGCCGCGAAATGCTGAACGAGAAGTCGACATTAGATGAGGGGTGAGATAAGAAGAGCCTGCCACGCCGCCGCAAACACATCAAACAGGCTCGTTGTCTTATTTGGACCTTGGCGCTTAATTGGTTAGTTTTTCCCATGCAGTGTCTTGCTGCTAGGAACCAGAATCGTTCCGGATGGGTCACAGTACACCGTTATGATGGTGTTGAAAATTATATTCCCCGGTGGCGCCCTTGGTGATCAGTCCTTCGTTATTGAAACATCCCAGGTTTATACACTTACAAGTCTCCAAACGTCCTAGCTTTAATTGTGTGCTCGCTGGCATCTTTCGTCGGATGTGGATTGCACACAACTTTTTCTGCACTCCTTCATTCAATGTCTTGAGTGAATATACTCCATCGCAATCACCGTGAGCTAAGACAGATTATCGAGGGGAGACGTACATTTTTCTTCCACGCGACTACTTGCGTCAATTCCATCAGACCAAGCAATGATACGTTGACCTATTCAAGGTCGGTGATGACGACCATCTACGAAACGTTTCGACAGCAGTATCGGAGGCAAATGCGAATAGTTCGATATCGAATGCCCAAATTTTGCAATTTTCCTGTATAACAAAAGGTTCGGCCATTTTTATTTGAGGCATGTAAGTATTGTAGACCGGTTGAGGTGCAACTACCGACGTTCCAAGGTCGTCAAAACCTCTTACTTATAAGGACGATAACGAGGTTTCGTGGGAGTTTAACGTTCAACGTTCAGCCTCAAAAGGTGAAAATGTCAGGAAGGAGCGAGGTGTTGGTGCTAGTGGCGTGGGCAGCGAGGATTGAAAGTGAGTGGCAGTGAGCGGCGTAGGCAGCGAGGGGAGGTAGCGAGGGTGTCAGGTGGTTAGGTGACGAAAACGAGGCGGAGACATATGTGAAGGGAAGGATGGAAGAATCTCGTAAAAGAAAACTGCGAAGGGCATCGCTAGAGACTGCAAAGGCTGGGCACTGTGAAGGGCATTGGGACTGGTTGCAAGTTTGGGGATGACGTCAAAGTTGTAATTGAACGAAAGTTGCTTGAGGTCCAACTCGCGGTTCGATTCAACGTTCAACGGAGTGCAAATTCCATCGATCATTTTCGCCGGCAAGTCCCGCCATTCGATACATCCTACCATCATTCCCTCTCGTCACGACTCACCACCATGTTATATGAGTGTAGGATGAATACATTACCTCGGAACCTCCCTATATCACCAAATGTTGTCAGCAAGCTCGATGTAAACCTTGCAACTCATCCCTTTTATGTAAAAGATACAAGTTGAGGAGCGTCCAAAATTTTATTCAAGTTCGTTCACTGATGGTGTTCTGTAAATAAAAATGGATGCATACATAACACCAAGGAGAGACCCACATTCTGCTCCATGCAACCAGAGCCTTCAAATTTGCTTCAAATTCTGACATAAGCACCAAACACGTCCGGGTCCGGAAGCCTTTACAGACTTATTCACGCTCGTCAGAGACGTTGACTTTGGCCATGACATGCTGGCTTCCTTTCCCAATAACGGTGTTGGGGCTCTCCGAAATATAAGCGACAAGTTGTACCTCCGGTTATATGGAATTCCTATCGTTAGCAACTTGTTAGCAACGAGAAAATGTTCGCCTATGAAGGTCACCATGGACTATATATGATATTGTCATTAAGGGGGCGTGGAAGGAGACCTCCCACAAAAACCGAAGACGGTATCTCTCGAATGAACTTTCGACATTCACTACACGCTGTCAAAAATTACCATTTATTTGTGTAGAAAATGAGATGCAGATCCAAGAGTACGCAAGTAATAAATAAGTATTCGTCAATGCACGATTCCCATTCACATCCCAGGAATCACATCCGCCGCGTCACGATAATTCGCAGAGGGCGCGCTTCACTCTCAGCTGGGCTTTTCTTTTGGATTCACAGTGCAGAAGTTGAACACAAGGGTAACCAACTTCATAAGATGCCGGCATCCTCAAATCTCGATACAACTCTGCCCCTTCCTTTCAGTGCGACGTAGACTGGCAACCGTTGCTTGTGAAGCACCCCCCATCACTGCCTCAAGATCTTAAAAGTTGGCAGCAACCGTCGACGGGGCCTCGGTACCAATAGCTGCAATATCTGCAGCGCACCTAGGTCGCAAATAGTGAATGCACCCACAGTGGTAAGTAGATCTGGTAGCTCTCACGTCAACACCATCGCATAACAACCCCAACCAGCCACCCTCCGCCGTACAATTGAAAATGGCGAATGCCTCTGTCTGCAAGGTCGCATACCTGTAAAAAATACTTAGCTTCTAAGTCGAATACAAGGAGCTGGTTTTGAGGACCACGAAACACTGAACAACCTCAAACCTCAAGGTGCTGAGACCCACCTACCCAACCCCCGCAAGATCAAATTTCGTGTCATGAAGAAGGTCTTATGAACGCAATGCACGCAATCGATGAAATACGACTTGAGGGTCCAAAATCGCGGTAAACTCAGTAAGTGAAAGTAGAGGCCACATAAAATGCAGTTTGATTATCGGTGCACGCTGAGACTAACTTTATAGGCCGTCACTCGCAGAATCTGGATCGTATATAATCTTCGCTGCACTTCGTCGTTCAACACCCTAATAACACTGGTCAAAATTGGATGCAATAAAACCAAGACTGGACTCACATTCTCTTTCCAGGCCACCATGGCCCCCAACTCTGTCAGACCAAACAGCAAGATAACGTCGTAGTCGAGGCGGTAGTAGATCCCCTCCCCAGAAGGCTTTGTTAGAGGGGGAAGAGGGAGGTGAGAAAGGTCTATTTCGATTGTACAGAGCTTTGTGTAATTTTCTATATTCCTCATCAGGTAACATTTCGTATTTTTCACTCTCGAGTCGAAGACTTACGCGTATCGACGTCATCCCACTCAGGCTGGACCACAGTACCACGGTAGCACCACACAGAGATCGAAGTCCTAAAATCATTCTTCGACTCGGATTCGCGGAAATAATGGTCTCTGAATTCCTTGGTCTCCCGAACTTGCGTGTTCTGGATAGGGTTGTAGATAGCTTGATCAACATTGAGCAATCAAGAAACAAACCTTCGGCAGGATGACAGAGAAGTAACCATCGATTTTCGGTACGCCAGCTGCAGAAGTATATCTCCTGTGGAGCCTTCGTTGGTGGTCTGGGTCACTAGGATTAAAGGGAATGCGGACGAAAAGGCCGTAAGCAATCTTAGAGACTCGACTGTGTACAAGGTGATCGTGATAGAACGACAGGGCGCCATCAGACGCAGCTTTATTCCTGAATAGCGTGTCAGGACGAGATGCATTTCCAAGAATGGAGGGACGAACACATGGTTTTCAGGCCGAATGATATTCAGGCCGTGCGGGAACAATTTCTCTTGGACTTTGTTGAATAACCAGTCACTAGCAGCGAGTCCGCCAACGAGAACAACGTGCTATGATTCACGTTCAAAGTCAAGGATATCCAATGAAACAAAAGGGACGAACGCACGAAAATAGGTTTGCTAGCCGCCCTACATTGGTCTAACACAGCGTTTACGATGCATTCAACCGAAGGCTCAAAGAATTTTGCCACATCTGATCCCAGGAGTTTGAGCTGACCGAATCGGATATTGCAAGTTAGATCGTTATCCCTTGCTCCGCCAAAGTGGATATATTGAGGTTCATCGGAATTTCGGAACCTGGGTTTCGTAGTTTTGTCAAAGTAGGTAGCAATTCGGTCAATGTCTGCAAAAAATGGAGAATCCCGGAGATAATCTGAACAGCATTGAGTGTTATAAACATTTGGAAGAGTATAGGACACACCCTCCAAGAATAGTCGAGCACGCATGGTCACAAAGACCGAACCATGAAAATGGCCTGTGGGCAATGATGAGATTTGAAAAATGAAACTTCAGAAAACAGATATCACACTGAGGAGCGGCCACTTCCTCAAATCGAACCCTTGCTTCCTCGATAATTTTGCTATATGAACTAATGTCGATCGTACCCCCTCCAGCATCGACAATCACCACTCCTTCTCCGTGTTTCATGACACCAACTGGGAGACCATTCAGCGCGGCAAAATGGAGGCTGGCTTCTCCTTCTGTCACGAATGAGAGACGAGCATGGCCAGCAGTAGTGTCAGGGATAAGTTTGGCCAAGACCGCAGCTCTGCGCATCTCAGCCTGTTGTGCACCTTCCCATCCATTTGGATGCGAAAGGACGAAATCGATTTCGTCCTTGACGGATGGCCAGAGTGTTGTCCCGTCTGCGTGGGTCTCCTGGATGAAGCGCGAGGTGCACCCCAACAGGTAGGCTAGGAAGTCGGCAAGGACATCCACAACGGTTTTGTTGAGGGGTATTGGAGGGATCTCGTCGGACAATCGTTTTCCGGCGCCTACTCTAGATCGGAGGTCTAGTTTGAACCTGGTCTGGTGTGAAAACGGCGGCCAGGTGAATAATCGAGACATACCATTCGGCCTTTACCCAATGCTCGTCTTCAGCGGTCTCGCGGATGCCATCTCTCATCGCCTCTGCGCCTACGGCCTTTACCTTCCCGGCACGATCATAGTAAATGATAGTGGGGATCTTCGCGGCCCCGCTGATATATTCATGAGCTGGAAACCTACAGAGCGGCCGAATTGAATGTGTTGATTAAGGTGTTGGGGTTCTTTCCAATTCATTGACCCACCTCGTTACTCCTTTGATTTCTGGTATTACTCCAGGATCAAGCACACTGTTATCAACTATAGGTCAGAGAGTAACGCCCATCGGTCTGCCTGCCCGTACCTATATGATATACCGCTATATGTAGTTCCTACGTCAAATGCCAGCACCAGCTTTCGATCAGTACCCCGAAATGCTAAACGAGGGATCGACATTCGGGAGATGAGGTTGGAATCCGTAAAGGAAAAAAGGTGGTTTTCGTTACCCACCGTTTCGGGGAGATCAGCAGCTGTCAACGTACACATCGAACAGCCTTGTTGTCTTATTTTATTTAGAATAGTACTAGTGCCTAATTTACCCATAGACGAATGAGCCTAACGCTCATGGCATTGTCCAGCTATACTGGATAAGCGAATGAAATGTGCACACAGCGACGAATGAGCCTATCGCTCACGCATTCGGTCCAGCTCTACTGGATAAGCGAATGAAATATGCACACAACGACGAATGAGCCTATCGCTCACGCATTCGGTCCAGCTTTACTGGATAAACGAATGAGAATGTGCACACAACGACGAATGAGCCTATTGCTCACGCATTCGGTCCAGCTTTACTGGATAAGCGAATGAAAATGTGCACACAACAACGAATGAGCCTATCGCTCACGCATTCGGTCCAGCTTTACTGGATAAGCGAATGAAAATGTGCACACAACGACGAATGAGCCTATCGCCCACGCATTCGGTCCAGCTTTACTGGATAAGCGAATGAAAAGTGCAGCGTGCACGACCATGGGCAAGCTGGCTCGGTGCCGGGGGCGACGTCAGTACTCAATCCTCCTGGTCTTCCTGGCGGTGGCGAGTACACGGCATTGTGCAAAGGTGTTGTCGTCCAGAAGAGAGGCACTGGGGAAGGACTTGCACCCGGATAGGGTCTTCGGCAAGAGATGTGTCCCCTGAGTGAGGAAGGTTCCTCTGCACCTATCAGAGCGGCTTCGTTGCAAGGCGGCTCCAAGTAGGGTGGGGGGAACTCGCGGATGCGGGCGCGTAGCCCGCAGGGCTTCGACCTCTGTTCTCGGACGTGCGATGTCGTCGAAGGAATGTATGGGAAGGTGGACAGGTCAGCACCCGATGCACCTTCTATCGTTTGAAGGCAATCTGGTCCCTAGTAAGCATGCGGGTAGTCAGTTATGGTAAAAAGAAACAAATATCAAGCGAGAAAATCCATAACGAAGGTGTCTTGTAGGATTTCGAGCTTGAGGAAGGTGGTGGAAGAGGTTGAAGGACTGTGCGAAACTCCGAAAACCGTTACCGCTCGGCTGGACGCTGGTGCTCACGTGTGTTTGCACCTGGGCTATTTACTGTATTATTGATGGCAAGTCCTGGTTGCCATCTTTCGTCGGATCTGCTGCACGACTTAACGAATTCAATCAACGAACACCCCCTCAAAACAAAAAAAAATCGATGAAAAATATACGTTTTGTATGCACTATGGCTTGCCAGCATCTGAAGTGGGTGGAGATCACCCAGTTCCACTTTGAGTGCTAGTGCAGTGGTTAGCGCTTTGCGCGGACACATCACAGACCCAGGTACAGGTGCAGAGGTCGCTCTGACGCTTTTGAGCTTTATGGCCTCGTCTGCGTCAAGACCTAGCGTCTCTATGTCGGAATCCAGTGACAGTGCTTTTTTTAGTGATTCTGGCGGGCTCATCGGCGGCTTTCCCTTGCCCGCGAGAGGTATCTGCTGAGTCGACTCGGGTTTACAATAATGGCAACGTTGCTGATATTGAACTTACTCATAGTGTACTTCCTTCCCATGGCCAGCACGGGCAACAATAATATCCAGAGGTGCGTTCGCGTCGCTTGGAGTAAACCTCGTTGCAAGAGTAGGGTGCTAGGAGCGTCGTACATGGGGCCCCGAGCATGGAGTTGAAATTTAGCTCATCTACGGGGAAGATCATAATGAAAATCAAGGGGAAAGAAGGCAATCTCATGGAATGGATACTCACAGGGAGCACAGGAACCGGAAGACAATCACACCGTGACCATGATGAATGTCCGGGGAAAAAGAGGTACACTATGCTTTAACGAAGGTAGAATCGTCGGCCACAGAAAAAGTGGAAAACCAATCACATAGGGTGTGGGGGTCAAGGTGGTAGAGGGATTCGGATCGTCATAGCGAATGTGAAATTGACATTGGACAAGGCAGTCGCATGAATGGATGGTGACGTGAACATCAGCGAAGGGCATTGATTTTTGAGACCAAGATAAGGATCCAGAAATATGAAATTGCATTAACAGTAGACCACAACGTGGGAGACCTTAGAGGTAGAGCCACTTGAAATATGCGATGTGCGACTTGGCCTTCGTAACAGTGTTCGGAGAAATAGAACGCAATGTGCCGATTCTTCAAAGTCAGTGACAGCCGCCGGACCGCAGCGCTCAAGTTAACGGTGGCGGACTAGATCTCGTTCCTGCCAAGTTCGTCACGGTGGTGTTCTGGCGAATTTAAAATAAACTTCGTCTGCGTAGAAGAATACGGGTTAGGAATGGTGTTCAAAAAATATTATATTTTTGTGGCTTTTCCCATGGTAAATAATAAAGTACATAGTAATGCTCGACGCTGCCAGTGATAGGTTCTGAAACCTACAATCGTGTCCAACAAATTGATAAAGGACTTGAGGGTCATTTCGATGCAGGTTGTATTGACAGTCTTTGAGCCAATGATGACCTATTGGAACTTGGCAAGCACAGCCCCAGAATATAAACATTGTTGTGAAGTTTTTTATTCATGGGTTTACCTACCACTGTATTGCTGTTTCCCTAATATTCGACCTCGCTTCCGGCCGAACAACGATGGTTCGGGGTTGAGTTTGGTTGGGAAGTGGTACTCATGCATCTGCGCAAGGCCAGCCACGCCTGTCAATGTCGACCCCTCGTTTAGCATTTTGTGGTCATCATCAACAAATCATCAAAAACCGATCCTTGCATTTGATGTACTGTACTATTACGACCGATCGTTCAGTCATATGTCATGAGGCACCGTGAACTGAACAATTTTGCAAGTTGTCATATGTCACTCGGGCTCACGAACATGTTTCCAGATGTGCTAAAAAGTAGCCAA
>Ga0307513_10010189_pt1 | contig 11817 bp, 6 predicted proteins | sample 15_EM_MG_FD_202174 | JGI IMG/M metagenome (GOLD analysis project Ga0307513, IMG submission 202174) | Populus trichocarpa ectomycorrhiza microbial communities from riparian zone in the Pacific Northwest, United States - 15_EM | ecosystem: Host-associated > Plants > Roots > Unclassified | place... | reverse complement strand
TGGCCTTAGCTTGCGAACGGCCCTGGACAAGGGCGCCGCTCCTATAATGCCTATCTGATGTCTTACTATACGGGCGGGACCCGAAGCAGTGTACAGAATAAAGGATGGTATCTTGATATATACGAGTCGAAGCGACTGAGGCCATGAGGTGATGTCGATCTAGCTCAGGGCCGGGTGGGTCGGGTTCAAATGGTGTAATGGCGTGAATAAAGCAAATAAGCTAGCAAGCGATACCTTAATCCTAACACCCGGCGAGACTTTGGTCGTGGCACTTGAGCCACCTGCTTGATGCTTACATCGTATCGCCCGGGCCGCCTTCGGCATCACGGTGACGATGTCACATTCATTGGACAAGGTGCAAGGGGCCGCTCACATTCCTCTCAGCCCAACGGCTTGGAGCACCCTCCCCTTAGACCTAGAGGGAGATTCGTAAATGAGTGCATAGGTTTAATTCTTTGCCAATTCATGTCAGCTCATGGACTGTCATTCCTGAGCATGGGAAACCAAATGAACTCCAGTACTCAAGTGGCTGAGTTTGGTCGGAATTCAGTTTCAATGGTACTTTGTACCAGAAAGAATTCAGCTCACTATGCTTATTGTTGCTATTGGCGTCTACAAGCCATAGAATATTTAGAGGTCCACCAAGCGATGAGAATGAAAAATGACGTCACGTCCCATTCCAGACCGCACAATTAAAGTAAATAAAAATTTGAATTGCAATTACGCGAGCGATGCAAACAACACAAATCGATGCAATATCATACACTCATTTTATGCTGCAGTGGCGGAGAGCGAGAGTCCAAGACCATACCATATCGAGCAGACCGTCTACAAAACCAAGGTGACTAGGTGTGGTGAGGGGTGGGAGGATTAGTCGACCTCCTCGACGGATGGGCCGTCATTGGAGCCACCAAATCCGCCAGGCGGGGCCCCAGCGCCAGGGAAACCGCCAGCGCCAGGCATACCACCAGGCATACCACCAGGCGCACCACCAGCAGCGCCATACAACCGCTGCATAATCGGGTTGGCGACCGCCTCGAGCTCCTTCTGCTTCTCCTCGTATTCCTCCTTGCTCGCCTCGGCGGAGCCGTCGAGCCACTTGATCGTCTCAGTGATCGCCTCGTCGAGTTTCTTCTTGTCTGCGGGGTCAAACTTCTCCGCGAGCTTCTCGTCCTGTGTCGAGTTTCGGAGATTGTACGCGTACGACTCGAGGCTGTTCTTCGCCGAAATTCGCGTCGCCGCCTCGTCGTCCTCCTTCTTGTACTTCTCCGCATCGGAGACCATGCGCTCGATCTCTTCCTTGGACAGACGACCCTTGTCATTGGTGATTGTGATGCGGTTCGACTTGCCCGTCGTCTTATCTGACGCGGACACGTTCAAGATACCGTTGGCGTCGATGTCGAATGTTACCTCAATCTGCGGTACACCACGTGGGGCAGGAGGGATACCCGAAAGCTCGAACTTGCCAAGAAGGTTGTTGTCTTTTGTGCGCGCACGTTCACCCTCGTAGACTTGGATGAGCACGCCAGGCTGGTTGTCTGAGTAGGTAGAGAAGATCTCCGACTTCTTCGTTGGGACAGTTGTATTGCGCTTGATGAGTGGGGTCATGACACCACCAGCAGTCTCGATACTGTAAATCGATTGTTAGTACAACGCCTTGAGAAAAGTCGAGGATAAGAAACATACCCAGTAGAGAGCGGCGCGACATCGAGCAAGAGGATTTCCTGGGTCTTCTCCGAGGTATCTCCTGAGAGAATAGCGGCCTGGACAGCGGCACCGTATGCGACGGCCTCGTCGGGGTTGATCGACTTATTGGGCTCCTTGCCATTGAAAAAGTCGGAGACGAGCTTGATGATTTTAGGAATACGAGTCGAACCGCCTACGAGGACAATTTCGTGCACGTTGGACTTGTCGATCTTTGAGTCTCGGAGGACCTTCTCGACGGGGTCGAGAGTGGAACGGAAGAGGTCACCGCAGAGCTCCTCAAAGCGCGCACGGGTAATCGAGGTGTAGAAGTCCACGCCCTCATAGAGCGAGTCGATTTCGATGGATGTCTGGGCGGCTGACGAAAGGGTGCGCTTGGCGCGCTCGCAGGCAGTTCGGAGACGGCGCATTGCACGGGCATTCGGCGTCAGGTCTTTCTTGTGCTTTCGCTTGAACTCGGCGGCGAAGTGGTTAACAAGGCGCGAGTCAAAGTCTTCACCACCCAAGTGAGTGTCACCAGCGGTGGCCTTGACCTCGAAGATACCGCCCTCGATGGTCAAAAGGGAAACATCAAAGGTACCGCCACCAAGGTCGAAGATGAGGACGTTCTTCTCGGCTTCGACCTGCTTGTCAAGGCCGTAGGCAATGGCGGCGGCGGTGGGCTCATTGATGATGCGGAGGACATTGAGACCGGCGATGATACCGGCGTCCTTGGTGGCTTGTCGCTGCGAATCGTTGAAGTAGGCGGGGACGGTGACGACGGCGCTTGTGACGGTGCCGCCGAGGTACGACTCTGCGATCTCCTTCATCTTGGTGAGGACCATTGAGGAGATTTCTTCAGGAGTCTAGAGCGATTATGAGTATACATGATGCGATACTGGATTAGTACAAGAATACTGACGAATTGCTTCGTCTCGCCACGGTATTCGACTTCGGTGACGGGCTTGCCAGCTTTAGAGATGACCTTGAAAGGGAAGTGCTTTATGTCCGATTGGACTTCAGCATCATCGAACTTGCGACCGATGAGGCGCTTGGCATCGAAGACGGTGTTGTAGGGGTTCATCGCGACCTGGTTCTTCGCGGCGTCTCCGATGAGACGCTCAGAGTCGGTAAAGGCGACATACGAGGGCGTCGTTCGATTGCCCTGGTCGTTGGCGATGATTTCTGGAGATACGTCAGGGCCCGGGCGGGTGGACGGGGCGGGGAGAGTTTGTACGTACCAACACGGTCGTTTTGCCATACAGCGACACATGAATAGGTGGTGCCGAGATCGATACCGACAGCTTTTGGCATATTGGATTCCCGAGAAAGTGCGAAGGGGATGAGCGAGGGTGAGTGGTGGGGGTGAGTGGCGGGGGTGTTACGTGGCGGGGTCAACGTATGATGAGGGTGTGTGGGGGGATTCTCGTGGGTTTATATATGGAATTGATGGCGGGAGATGCGCTAGAACGTCGTAGAACGCACTGGAAGCTTCCAATCGTCAGCGCTTCCAACAGAGCCTGCAAGCACCTACGAGCACCTACGAGCACCTACGAGCACCCACGAGCACCCACGAGCACCTGTAAGCACCTACCCGAATCTCAGCTACATTTCTATACTCCCACGTGCCTTTCACGTTAGGGGCTTCCAGACTCAGTATGGAATAGCAAACTGGGTCTGAGATATCTTATAATAGAGGGTTTATATGGCGTAGTATCGGATTGTATTCGTCCCTTGCGCGAGCTCGCCCCTCGCCCGTCCGTCGCCCCTCGCCCCTCGCCCGTCACCCACCCATCAATTAGCTGCACAAAACCCAGTGGAACCGGTGGGCGCGGCTCCTTCAGCTCTCCCTCGGCGGGCTTAAGAGTCGTCTCCAAAAAGGGGCCTTCCCATCCCGCCACTGTGCGATCCAAACTCTTTCCAGTGTGTTCAGTGTGTTTCTGGCTGGCCTCCTGCCTTGGCCCGGAACTACGCTTACTTTCCCGACCCCATCGTCCTCATTGGCCCCTCTTTGAGTATTGGGTACGTCTGGGAACGCATATAGTACGTCTGCTCTCAATATACGGGTCCATGCGTACCACTCTTTGTGGTGTATGGTGATGTAGAAACCGTATGTTGCCACTGTGCAGTTCAACCCGTGCTGTCAGGACGCGACTGTCGACTTCCTGGACTCCACTCGCTCGCGCTCGCTCCAGGCGACGGCGGAAAGCACACGACTCCGATATCGCGACGAGGCCGCGAGCAAATTCAACCAGCGCGGACCGACAGACGTCTCTATCTTCAGTACAGATGTGCGCATTACGGGTCAATCCACAGTCCGTGAGATCTTTTGATTTGAGCGAGAAATCGCCCGCACGATTGGTGGCTCGAGGCTGGTAACAAAGCTCCGGCCAATTGCGAGAGCGAACAACATCCAAGCCGTGGTGATACTTGAGAAACACCTACGATGCACTTCTCATATCGGTTTAAATCCGCTTCTTTCACCATCTGCCTTGGAAACGCCAATTCCCGCCACAATCCAGGTTCCTGAAAGAACCAGGAATAGGCCATACGCTCGCGTATAGCGCGCCATTTCGCGAGATGCACGTGTTTTGAGCCGCGTGGTATGTCTTTCCCACCAGAAGATTGCTGATTTGGGCTTCCGCAGGTGACGGAGCAAGTGGTAGCCTTGCGCGTGATCAGAATTTATCAAAAATTCGTGCGGTTCCTCCTGCTAGTTATAAACACCAAAATTATCAGATTTGTTTTTACTGGTACGCATGAATTTCTCGCGATCAGAAGTGCCCGTGCAGTTTGGTTGTGTGACCGACCACCTGCGAGATGGTCAAATACTGCGCCGAAAAGGGTCAAAGGGAACCAATTTTTCCTGCGTAGGCGCCACAAGCGTGTCTCTGCCCTGGGCGTCCGCCTCACCATTCAGCCATGTTCCACTTATTGACCAGAAAATCAACAGCTGGATTAGGCATACAACAGTCCGGCTTCTCAAACTCAAGGATATTCGACCAGTCTGGGTGGCGGCCACATAAAGGGTTTGAGGTCGCACCCAAGGTGTTTGACCTCGCTTCTTCGACCGTACCCCTTCATCGTTGGTAGCACCATCTCCACGAACGCTCTATAAAGTCTTTCCAACTTCTTGTTAACGCACTCCACCACCATTATGGACAATCTGGACACCAACCCTATCGCCACTCGTTTGGCTGGCTCGAGCAGCCACACAACCACGTTGCACAATATTGCCGTAGGTGACTTAGCTTCCTCTTAGAGAGCTTATGCTCATCCAGGTCCCCCACTTGATATCCCCGTATTAATCTGTGCCATCATCATGGTTCCAACTATCTCATCAATCTAGCATGACCCCTTCGACCTCACGCAAATTTCTGTTTATAATCATAGAGCCTATGTTGGTGATGTATCAGTGGGACTATCTACCAACAACGGCAGAGATTGTGAGCTCACCCAGGCTCTCGACTCTCACCGCTCGAGTTATCGCTGACGGAACTACCTCTTACTGCAATCCAGGGGTTACTCCAAGAACTACTGCAACGGCGACTTGTCAAACGGATCAAGGCGGTGACATGTTATCCCCCTCACACTACCTCGACTTCGCACCAACTATTTCCAACGTGACCCCTGATTCTGCAAAATGTAAGCTTCAATACCATCAAGTATCTTTCGCAGCTCACTAATGATCCTCTAGCTCTCTCCTCATATTTCTCGAATTCCTCTATACCCACTGCCGGAACAAGCTCGTATGCCACCATCTTGACGTTCTTGCATCACGCCTCTGATTCTCTTATTAGCTCTGAAATCGACCGAGTCAACCCACGACTCCTTCACATTGACACCAAAACGCCCCCGTCGTCCAACGGATCGCCACCCTTTTATAGTGGCCGCGCCAGTCCTGGCTCCATTGTTTCAGCCTCGCTCAATAGTATTAATGTGCCTGGGTCTCCCTCGGCCTTCTTAATTGGAGAGAAACCAGAGGCGGAAGGAGAGCAACCAATCCTCTTGGAAAAGCCATTTAAGTACGTTTTCATTCGTCCTGTGCCTCGTCGAGATATTTACATGTGAAGTAGCTACTATCATGCAACGACTTCCGCACCTGTCAAGGAGGGCGAGTCGAGCGGCCTCGAGGAAGAGGGGGAAGGCAAAGGTGAAGAGGATGAGGAGGGTGAAGAGGAGATGGAGGTCAAGTCTTCTGCCAGTTCCACGGAGTTTGTCACCGCCACTCTACGGTTGTCGCCTCTGTACTGAATCATGCTTTAGCCAAGCATCGAGGCCCGATGTCTTTGCGCATACCGTGCCATCGCCCAAATGGTCTCCCCTTCCGGACGACCTGGCCAGGTCGACCCCGGAAATAAAGCGTGAGGAAGACGAGTGAGTCATATCTGCAGGATCGCTCGACTGGTCATTCATCCCGTTAACAGACCCTACAACCTATTCCACGAAGCCGAGGCTGCTACCAGTGCGCCACCGGATGATCTCCCGTGTCTGGGACTCACCGGTCAGACTGAGGCGGATAGGAAAGTAGAATTAAACAACCTCCTGGAGATGGCGAAGGCAGACAGTGCCAAAGACCACAAATCAGGCCTAGGTTACATCACGCAGAAGGGCGACACCTATAAGTGCATCGAATGCGGGAAGACAGGCCGGCGTGATCGACTGGTGGCCCACGTCATGTTCAAGCATCTCCAGCTCAAGACATGGGCCTGTCCGCTTTGGTGCGTCTGCTCCCATTGATAGGGTGGTATTTTCCCCTTACGTTATGGCCAGCCGGAAGGGCTTCACAACCCGTGACGCTCTGGCACAGCACCTAAAGGCGATGAAGGTGGCCTGCCTGTGGTATGTTGCTAAAAGGTAGTGGTGCCCTAATGTCCTGACGGTTGAGGTCGCAGTGAAAGCCATATTACCAAGAACAATTGGTACGAGCACGCCAGGAAGTGCCAAGCGTGCTTGGCGATAGGTGGAGGGCTGAAGATCGAGCAAGGTCAGATTGTGGTGGTGCGACCGAGTACTGCAGCTCAGGCGGGACCATCCATCCCGGACTCCCCGCCCAATGAGACGGAAGAAAAAGCGTGTGCCCCACGGATTCAAGGAAGACGTCCAGCAGTTGGCCAGAACGCCTCCAAGAAACGCAGAGCGTTGGAGTTCGACGACGAAAGTGGGGATGAGCTCGAGGAAGATACAAAGTCCAAGGTACATACTTTCTCAGCGTGCCCTTGTTCACCGTTGCTCATGTGTGGTGCGTTTTACAGCGGGTCAAGCGCGACCGCAGGTGACTTGGCACTGCTTCCAGCAGTATTTCCTAATTCCGGAACGGGTTCTCCATTTTTATTGCTTGAATCAGCGCACCACTCCTCTAATCTCGTGCTTCAGTATCCTCATGTAAGGCTATAGCGTCTTGTATTGCGCAGATTGCCTGCTTGATATGTTTTCTTCATGTTTCCAATCTGTATTAGGTGGTAGAATGATTATTAGGATTCACTCTATCTGCCAATGCCCGTGTCAGTTCAGCGGTTTGTATTGCTTCTTGTTGTGTTACCATTTGGACCTGACCACCCAGGAGCGCGTCCGACAACACTAAGACCAGCCATGCGCAACATCACCACCACATTAAAAACATTATGCAAGGTTCAGGTGGCAAGGGCTGAATGAGCGAGATACCAGGGGAGGGGCCATGCCCCGATAGCAGGCGGATTTTCGGTACACGTTATTCAAGCCGGTCTACAACTGTATTTGGAAACATGCACCATAGCGCCGTGGTTACTATCTTGTCTATCGTCCGACGCTAGATCAGTGAATAGGTGACAAGACTGCGATCTCTCGCCCACCGACAGTTCGAGCAAGGCGAGCGGTGTCTAGCTCCTTGCCTGCCGGCAGGGTAAAGCGGATCGGCGGACTCTACAAACCGCCTGGGGGCATAGCGAGTGCATTCTTCGTACCAGCACGTTTTGTCCGCCCGCGGGCACGCCCATCGTTGCACAATCGACAGCGAAAAAGCAACGAAAAGAGGGAGAGTAATGACGCACTCTTCGATGTATGACCTGGTAGCAAGATATTATAAGCACCAAAGGTATAAAAGGTATCACCTGGAGCTTAAGGTCCTTCGTGCGAGCACAACGGTTCCCTCGACGAGTCGCCTGATCCACCCTGCGAGATTATAGGGTTGGCGACGCCTTATGCAGCCCTTAGGCGGAAGGTCGATAATTATATCGCTGTGTGACAAGTACGAGAAACAAATCACTCAATCCTATCTCCTCGAGTTCCTTCGCAGTAGTCTGGTAACCTTCTCATCATTAATCCAACCGCTCGCCTCCATGATGCTGGCAAGGGCCCTTGTCTCAACTGTCTTGCTAAACTTGCCTCCGAGCCCCTCCTGGTAGCCAACCTGCGCCTTGATAATGAGGACGAATCTCCTAAAGCGCTGAGCGCCTCGATCCGCTTGCACTGTGCCTAGGGCTCAAACGCAATCTCCTAATCCTACATGCCCATCCGCTCGATCTCCTCAGGGGACGCGCAGCCCTTGTGATCGTTCATTGTAATCAACTCTTACCCACGGCGGATAACCTGAAGATACCGGTGGCGTCTATCTCGAACCTGATCTCGACCTGCGGAACGCCACGGGGGGCGGGGGGTGATGCTGAGCGCTCAACTTAACGGGGAAAATGTTGGCCTTGGTCCATGAGCTTACACCCTCGAAGACCCGGAAGGGTACAGTAGGCCGCCGACCCAAGTACTCGACAAGGTGAGGAAACTCGATGTGATCGGCTCTTGAAGTGTGGTGAAGTGCCAACGGTGGTCGACAACGAACCCAGACCTGGTGGAATTCAACCTCACCCACCTTCCCGAAATTCCAATCCTTTTCCAGCCAACAATTTCAACCAAATCAGCTGCCCTCAGGTTTCGCCGTTGCATCGATCCCGACACGCGCAAATAGAAAGCCAGCCCGTCTCGCGCTCGGGTCCGTCGCACCCTATCATTTCCCAAAGCTGGAGTTCCTGCAAATATAATATATCGTCTCCTGGGTTGAGGATGTTCGTTGTCGCTGGTTGCGGGCGAGCAGTCTTTGGCCCTATTGTAAGTGTAGGTGGGAGAGACGGATCGTCGTGGTCGTATGCTAGTGGTAGTCGTATAGGTGGGTTCGAGCCCATGACTGTACGCGAGTGAGCAAGGGGAAGAACCGTATATGGAATTTCGATAGATACCCGACACACAAGTGAGCAGGGGGAGAACCGTGAGGAACACCCCTGATCACTCATGTGGCTTATATACTAGAGGAAAATCCTTATTTACCTCCCCGCCCAGCGGGGCGACCATAAAAAGAAACACACGGAAACAGACAAGATACAGATAGCACAAAAAGGCACACACAATAATGTTAACAATGACTGCCCGGATTGGTGGAGTGGCTGTGGCTTCCGTTTGGTTGGTATGCGATTTGGGCTGAGCTGGACGCCCTAAGGCTAGTAACTTATCAGGTATTCAAGGTATTCAAATGTGGATAATGCGTCCAAAAATCGATTGCGTCTTTGAGGCAAACGATGTGGATTATATTCGAAATATATTATCTTTCTGGCGTCGCTGAATACGCGCTGAATATTCTATCCGGCCCATTTCCCTCTCTCTTCGTGCTAGTTCCTGGTAAATCATTGGGTTTCGATATTCACAACCTCTCATCGCAGGAAAGTATGTATCATTAGGCCTGACATATACCGTGTGGGTGAGATGTTTGGATTTAGGTGCTAATGTCGCCCTGTGACTCCTTTTGTGTGGTATTCTCCGTCTGGATCGGAAAATACCAAAGAGGGTACAAATGTAAGAAGAACAAATGGGCAGGGCGTGGTTGGAACGACTCGATTGCTTCGTCAATTCCTTGGTTTGGGGACGAGCTTAAAAGGAAGGCAGTCAAACAAAAGATACAGAGTGAGATTACACTTGTAGGAACATTATGACAAAAATCGGCTGCATCAAGATATTGAAGGAAGTGATAAGACATAGCCACTGTTATAGTACGCCAAGGACAGACTGGGTAATACATCCCAGATTCAGGACGGGGGACGTGATCAAAACTAATGGAGTGGACAATCCGCACAATTCACGACGATCTTGAGGATGAGCTGAGGCACGGAAGCACAAGGCAAGAAAGAGGAAGAGACCGTTACGAGACCAGGTAATGGTAAAAAAAATTGCTGGGAGCGGAGCTGAATCAGGCGTGGTCGCGCTTGACTCTCTGTAACACGCATCTCATATGAGCAACGGTGAACAAGTGCACATTAAAAGGGTGTACCTTGCTCTTTTTCTCATCCCCACTTTCGTCGTCACGTTTGCGTTTCGCCGCGGACTTGCGGACAACGTCTGGGCGTCTTCCTTGGGCTCGGGGTGCATGGGCTTGATCCCCACGGTTCTTTTGTTTGGGAGAGATTGGGACGGATGGTCCTGCTTGATTTGTAGTCGTCCCCTCGGTCTCCACCACGATGCGACCATTCTCGAGCCTCGGCTTGCGGGCAAGCGCCAAGCATGCCTTACATTTCGCGGAATGAGGGTACCAATTCTTTTGTGAGATATACTTGCCACTGTGAACCAAACGTCAGAAATTTTTCGCATCACTACGTCGAAGCAACGTACCAGAGACAAGCCACCCTTATTGCCTTCAGGTGGTGTGCGAGGTCATCACGTGTGGCATAGCGTTTCTTGCTGTAATAAAGTAAGGAGTAAATCCCACTCCACCAACGGAAGAAGACGAACCACAGAGGGCAAGCCCAGGTCTTCAACCCGAGATGCTTGTATAAGACATGGGTGAGTATGCGGTCACGCCGCTTGTCTGACTTCCCGCATATGATACATTTACAGCCGTTGCCGTTTGTTGAAATTGCTTCAGGGCCTGCTTCGCGAGCTGCGGCCCCGTCTGCCTCCGCGATCTCCAGGAGTGTTACCAATTCTGAATCTCTTTCACCGGGGTCCTGGCAGCCGAGTCCAGGGCACTTGAGGATACCTGGAAGCTCATTAGTGAGCCGCGCAAGATCCTTGTTGGTATCGGAGGCTACAGATCATCAGCGAGCTGCGAAGAGACATGTTGTTATCGGGGCCTACATTCAGGATGTGCGACAGGAGGCGTGAACTCAAGGTGGTGTGGCTCAAGCGAGGGAATATCACCACCTTGATCAGTTTGTGCAGTCGTGGCTGAAAGGACGGTCGAGGTGACTGCTGGATTAATAGTAAGGAATGGTTCCGTGTGCCACAACTCGAGCGATGAGAGCTTGGGTGAGTTCGAAAACCATACCATCGTTGGCAGCCAATTCCGCTCCGACAAGCCCGGCGGCCCCGCCGCCAAGGTAGTCAGAGTAATCATAGTAGGGCAGTTGCGTGAGATAGAAGGCGTCATACTGGATCCACAGAATAGGTAGCAACGAGCGCAACATGATGATGGCACAGAAGATGGAGGATGGACCCGAGTGAGCATAAAGTCTCAAGGAAGAAGCGAAGGCGCCTACATAAATATCGTGCAACGTCGTTATGTGGCCGCTCGAGCCAGCCAAGCCAGCGGCGACAGCGTTGGTGTCCAGATTTTCCATGGTAGTCGTGGAATGAGTTATAAAGACGTTGGAAAGACTTTTGAAAGCGTTGTGGAGGAGATATTGCTAGCTCGGGAGGGGTAAGGTCGAAGAAGCGATGCCAAACACGGGGCAAAGACCCTGACTGCGTCCTCAAACCCTTTGTGTGGCTGCCACTCGAATGGGTCAAATATTCTATAGCATGCGAAGACCACCTGAAGGATTGCAAATGCAGCTGCTGGCTTTCCGGGCGACACGAAGAACTGCGCTGAATGACAAGACAGACACCCGGGGTGGAGGCGTGCTAGTGGCTCCTACGGAGAGAAAGTTATTTTCGCCTTAACTTTGAAGTGCCTTTTCAGCGCAGGAATTGACCATCGTATAGCCGAGTTGGCCATTCTCAACTGAGCAGCGCGCACACCCTGATCGCGAGAAATTCACGTGTACCAGCAAAGGTAGATTTGATGCTGTTGGTGTTGACAACTAGCAGAAGAGGTCACATGAAGATTTGGTAAATTCTGAACGTGCCCAAGACCACCAGTTGCTCTGTCACCTGCGGAAGCTCATATCTGGTGCCAAAGGC
>Ga0307513_10010188_pt1 | contig 11818 bp, 13 predicted proteins | sample 15_EM_MG_FD_202174 | JGI IMG/M metagenome (GOLD analysis project Ga0307513, IMG submission 202174) | Populus trichocarpa ectomycorrhiza microbial communities from riparian zone in the Pacific Northwest, United States - 15_EM | ecosystem: Host-associated > Plants > Roots > Unclassified | place... | reverse complement strand
TTTGGGATATGTTCTTAGCGGTCCGGTTTCTGACATGCTCCAATCTATCCAAAATCCACCAGCTCGCTGGCAGAACTCGGTGAGCGCATTGTGTATAAGTATCCGTCCCAGTTACTTGCCAAAAAAATCCTTGACCCAATTGACTTTGCTTTGAGAAATTGAGGTGAGTGCAGAACAGCGGTTACGGTATTTGACCTTGTTATGTTCTGAGATCATTAACGCGGTGACCGGTTCAATCACACGAGTGAGGAGAGCTCAGCTTTCACCATTCATTGGAAGCGCTCAACCCTCCAAGAAGTCCTAATTTGGGGCTTGATGCTTCATGAATGCTGCCACCCTTGCGCCATTGGGTATTTCTGAACACGGTCCTGTTGGTTGTCATCTTACTATGCAGATTTTACGATACCGCAGGAAATCTCCACAGCAGGACAAGAATCTACAAGAATACTGGAGTTGATTCTCTTGATGAACTAGTTCAAAATCAAACACCGGAAATGGATTTTTTTGAATGTGAACCTGGTCTGCAGATCTTATGTTCCTGTCCCAAGGTCATGAAAAGAAGATCTGCTTCTGAGAACGGAGACTGACTACGGGCTCGCTCTTGACTTTTGGTGATACTTCTCTCAAGAAAAATCTAGGCTTCTTGCCGAATGAAACGGGCCTCACCGAGCTTTGGTTTAAAATATTTCTTGCTTGCCCCGTGAGATGTGGAGCTGTTCCAATCCATCACGCCGCAATCACCTAGTCTACACACGTCGCTATCGAAGTGGTAGCATCACCAATGTCACCAATCACTCGGCCGTCCAAGCTCACGATCAGCCGATGTAATAGGGCGGCAATCGGTGCTCTGAAATCTGCCTTGAATCGCTCAAACTCAAATTCTTTGAATCTGTAATTCCTTTGGCCGAAAGGAACTTCGTGCAGACCCTCTCAACGCCAAAACCAAATTGTAATGTTTGACGGGCGGTTTTTCGGCGGTCTTCTATACTGTCGACACTGGGAACATGATAGCTTGATAGCATGTATTGATAATGGGTACCACGACGAAACTGTTCCCACCTGCTCTGTCTATGACTTAATTCGGATCGTCGTCGTCCGAATCAGTTAACCACCAGGCACGCTGCAACACATGCGATAATTTCGCTTAGTCTTCCAAACTCAAGGTGGACCTCTTCCCGGCGGATACTTCCCTGACTACCATTTGGGACGCATAATGACAGGTAGATATCAGGACTGCCAAGATTCGTGCCTGGAGAGAGATTTCATCCCTAAAAAACGGGGACTTCAAGAGGACGACGCCAGAGAAGTCACTGAACATTTCTCAGACATTGAAATGGTTTCCGGATCGCCGCTCCTCAGGATATATTTTTACCCAAGAGGTAGTGGTAAGACTCCGCATCGGATGGACTTTATTTAGGTACCAGCGTGATAGCAATTGTCACGTATCTCTGGCCGTGAATCTTGCCAGCTTTGCTTTAAGCTCTCTAGTAAAAGTGAGTAATGCTCTTGAGCGCACGCATGAATTGCCTTTCTATTCAAAACCCCGTTGATCGACCTGTTCAGCGTAGATTAACCGTACAATGCACTTTGCTGCATTTATCGTCGACCTGAACGAAATATGCCATACTACATGGAGAAGGCCAATGGTAAGCGAGCGGCGAGCGAACTGTCCGTTTGGACATGGGAAAGAGAGTGTCTAGCTCTCGATCCCCGCCCCCATAATCAGTAGTTTTAATTGATTGGGACATTAGAGACCTTCTAATGTACGACCTTAGTTTCTCCAATCGGAAGGAAGTGCACGACAGTATAGACAGATCTATGAGGAGCTGTCCCATTTTACTGGCCATTACGCAGCACTGCGTATTTTTATGCTTCTCTGTTGTCTTTCCCTCACTAGGACAGGGATCCTTCTCATGTCAACCTCATGCCAATGACCATCAGCAAAAATAGGTGGCGTTCGAGGCGTCTCACCAGCGGCCGTTGTTAACCCACGAACTTTCGGAACGGCGGGCAGAATTTTGATGTCGATTGTCCAGAGATCTACAGAGATGGCCCCACTCACTGGCTTCTTTTTCTATAAAACAGCACTTCACCAGCGGTGTCTACAAACGGGGTTGTTGAATAGATCCAGGGGAATGGCACGGGTTTAAATTGTGATACGTTGAGCGCTTCGAATCGCTATTCGTGGGATGTGAAGTAGCCTGGAGCTGCCTGGTTTCAGAAGTTTTCATCTGACTCAAACCAAGTTCACAAGTTCACATGCTGCGGAGGCTCTGTCCTGGAAAGAGGGTACCTCCAAATATAGTTCGATTTTATTTTTTAATCCCAACTGCTTTCAATTTCGGAATTTACGCAAGAGGAAGCTCGAGCACATTGCATTGGCGGCCTCTCATGCCACTCAAGTCGTTGGTAGTAATGTCAATATTTATAGAGTGGTGAGTAAATTGACGTTTCTCCTATATATAAAAACGTCCTCCATTACTAAGGGCTCCAGATCTGGTGCTTTTGGGCTGAGTTGGATAGGGGCAACGCGCCGCGAAGGATTTCGGCGCCGAAGTTATGTTTGTCACGTGATAACCTGCCCTGAGGCGAAATTCCATTTCTGGTCACCGTGTCGACACGTACAGGTCAGAATCTACTCGCAGACCTTCATATCCCGGAAGACCGAGACATAAAATATTCGACGTCTAAGAGGCGTAGTAAAGGAACAAGCCATGGTTTGTCGCTCTATTTATTCCAGAGGAACGATCTTGAGCTAAGTGATATAATTACGATCAGGTTGTATTAGCTGCTTCAATATGTACGAAAGGCGGCAAAGGTATGTTCGCTATTGAAATATAGATTAATTGTGTGGATTCATTGATGAATTTCTTGTCCTAGCGGTCATCTCTCGCCAATTCCGCGATATGACGAGGACAAGGATCGAATCCCTGCTCGCATCGTTCCCAAAACTCATCCCGACAAACATCCAGCATACCTCCGTCGAGACTGCCGAAGTACGATATGTGTACCAGCCGCTGGAAGATCTTTATATTCTGTTGATAACCAACAAAGCATCTAATATCCTGCAAGACATCGACACGCTCCATCTCTTCGCCCGTGTCGTGTCGGACCTCTGCCGCAGTGCGGACGAGCGCGAGATCTTGAAGAACGCGTTCGAGCTTTTGGGTGCATTCGATGAGATTGTGAGCATGGGATATAGGGAGCAGGTCAACCTGATGCAAGTGCGGAGTGTCTTGGAGATGGAGAGTCACGAGGAGAAGATTCAAGAAATTATCGCCAGAGTATGTTGGACAACGCGATATCATCCGTTCATCCTGTTTAATTTTGTGTTTTTTTTCCCCGCAGAATAAAGAAGCAGAGGCCAAAGAGGAACTCAAGCGCCGTGCCAAACAGCTAGAAATGCAGCGTCGGGAACAGCAGCGGCGCGCCGCTGCTGGTGGTGGCGGTGGTGGCGGCACTGGGAGCTATCTCGGCGGTGGTGCCACCGGGTACTCTCCTGTACCTCGATTCGAAGCCCCAGAAATATCCACATCATCCATCTCACGTCTCCACAGCACCTCAGCTTCCACACCAGCTCGTAGTCCAGCTTTCAAGGGCAGTGGTATGAAGCTTGGTTCGAAAAAGACAAAACAGGCAGAACTATTAGATGCCCTTGGTGGAGATGTTTTGGCAACTACCAGTATTGCGGAGCTGTCTGTACCTGCGCCCGCCGCCCCTGAACCCCCTGCGGTACAGAAGGTCAGTGGCAGAGGCAACCTACCCGAGGTTGAGGCAGAGAGGTGTGTCTTGTTCTTCTAATGTTCCTTTTGTGAACGTTCTTAAATAAATGGTCCATACCACATTAGCGTCCATATCATCATCAAGGAGTCAATCTCACTCTCCCTACTTCGCGATGGAGGCGTCCAATCCATGGAAGTCAAGGGCGACATGAACCTGCAGGTTACAGACCCCGCCAATGCCCATCTTAAAATCAACCTCGCTCCGCCATCAACAGATTTTGGTGGCTCCAGCTTGCAATTCAAGCAACATCCCAATGTCGCCAAATTTACGCCAGGCCAACCTCGCGTCGTCGCACTGAAGGACTCATCTCGAGCCTTCCCTGTCGGACAGAGTCTGGCCGTCCTCAAGTGGAGGTACGCTGGAACAGATGAGAGCAACGTCCCGCTGTCGAGTGAGTTTATTGGTCAATTTTTTTGACGTATCTAAGTTGATTTGGATTTTTTGTTTTTTTTTTTTTTTTTTTTTTTTTTTTTTTTTTTTTTTGCTTTTAGTCAATTGTTGGCCATCGCCTTCAAATGATGGAACTTGCGAAGTAAGCATCGAATACGAGCTGGAAAATGAAAATGTTACTCTCTACGATCTTATTATCGCTATACCACTTCCGTACGTCGTTTCCTTGGCTCATCTCCATAATTGTCATCTAAACCTTCCATTTTATAGTGACGGCTCATATCCTACCGTCACCGCGCACTCGGGTGAATGGTCCTTAGACCCATCCTCCCATTCATTAGCCTGGTCAATTCCTGTCGTCTCCGCGTCTGACGACAGCAAAACCGGTTCACTCATGTTTAACGTCGGAGGGGTTGATGTCGGGGCGTTCTTCCCGGTGGAAGTGTCCTTCATTGGTCAAGGAAGCTTGGCAGGTGTTGCTGTTGCCTCCGTGGACAGGATTAATGGCGGCGAGGCGCCTGAATACTCCGTGGATGCCTTCGTCACTGCCGACGAGTATGTCGTCGTGTAGGGGATGAGGGGTGAGTTTTTTTAGGATAGAGTCTGGATGTCGGGCAGGTTAAAAATAGGATACAATGGTATTTGATTTGAATTCTTTGCTGGTTCTTGGACGGAAAGTAATATGATACAATGACTACTGAACGTTGGGTTTCCGGAACCGCAGGTATTTGGTAGAAAGGATGCAAGTTGTTGCTTCTGGCTTTTATCATGAATATTGGAGCGTGGACCAGTGGGTGTTAGCGCAGTGCAAGCGCCGCAGCAAGAACCTTTCTTCGAAACCGGAACTAATGGAAGCCGTATTTCATCTTGGTCGGCAGTTAAGGCGGGCGAGCATAGTCAGCCGAGTGATGGACCAGCAGGGCTTCCTTGCGACAATTTGGCCTGTGGGCGAGAGAGGAGCAGAATTAGCGTGTGTTTCAAATAAAGCAACGACGTGATGCTCGATGACCTCCAGAAGATGTATGCCATTAATGTTTGAGGTCTAAGGCTCAGCAAGCCCAGACTTATTTCGTGTTTGACTAATTGAGAAAAGAGGATTTCAAGCCAACTTGCATGCACGCATGGTACATCACGACCGATCCGAACAGAATCCTGGACGAGGCTAGCTATCGCGGTTGCATCAACTTCTTTTGGTGAATGGAAGCCAACGTCGATATTCTTGGCATTCAAAATGACCAGGATACGGCGTCCTTGAGGTTAGGCTTCCCGAAGCCCCAGGTGAGTTCAAAAATTAACCGAGGAGACCAGCGCTTTGTGGTAGTTTGTGGTGGTAAAAGGGAGACGGTGATCGCGTAAGCTGAGCTCGTTCCCCACTGATGAAGGCTTATGGCATGCCGCCAGTTTGAAGGCCCAGGGTCCTGCTCGCCCTTTTTTCACAATTCGTCTCCTTTGTTCACGACCACCACCACGACTTTGAGATGGCTGACTTCACGCTTGTTGACCCCAAGGGATGGGAATACGATTTACATTCTGTACGTCCTTCGTCAGGCTGGAAGTACTCGTCAAACGTCATTTATCTATTTTTGTTGCAGGTATATTCCGCATATATGGGCTACTTTCAGATTTACAACGTTCCATGGTATATGACTATCCGAAATTTTTGATCTCGGTTGCTGAGGCTTTGTGTGCAGGTACGAACGATCATGGGGTCATTTATTTCAATCATTCGACGAGTTTTTGGCCTTCTCCTGGCCAGTGATCACTGTCACGGATGCGTGGTCAGGCAGGGCGCATATAGTGACCCGTTTGAATTCCATTGGTGCATTTCTCAAGATGATAAAGACAAGGTAAGCAAATGTTATGTTGGTCGCGGGTTCTACATCCGTCCAACAAATGACACTGACACACCCTGGTTAGATTCGGCGAGACTCTGCCACAAGCGCCTAACATTCTCCAAGTCACTCCGTTCGAAACGGCCAGCCGGCATCTGCGTCACGTCTCTGACTATGCTTCCTACAAGAAGCTGCATTCAACGCTACCCGCCGCTATTCTTTCTGCACTCAAAGCTCGTGTTCGAGCAGGGAAACCAGAAGCGATCAAATTTGTGTGGGATAAGAAAGACAAAACATTTTTATCTATTGATTTTGAATGGAACGAGAGAAATGAGAAGAGCGTGTTGGAGTGGGGATATGCGGCGGTGAGGTGTGGTCATCTAGAGGCGTAAGTCTAGATTGTTCCAGGCAAATGTATTCGACTCACGCAGTGCCATTAGGTTGGGCCATTGGCCGCCAGTTCCCGATACAAATTACAGGTTTGTGCTGTCTTGACCAATTGATTGTCTACCCGACTTTCTAAAGTTCTACGTTAATCTGCTCAGAAAAGGCCATTACATTGTCGCCGAATACGTTGACAAGGTCACCAACAGATACAGACCCAACTATCCATGGCAGGTATGAGCTATCGTTTTGCTCGCAGGCTATAATTAACTGTCCTTTGCACCCCATCTTGACCAGTATTCGGTACGTGATTGTATTATATTGCCTCGAAGCGTTGCTGAACACCTGATCCAGTTCGGAGAAAGCCAGCTCGTACCAAAGAGTAAATTGCCACAAATTATCCAGGCTGTGATCAGGTTTGTCTGCCTCAACTCCATTTGCTTTGTCTAAGGGCACCTCAATTGAAATATGTGTTGCGAACCGGTTTACAGCAGTCTTGCCAGCCCAGACTCAGAGACGACACCCAACAACCTCGTTTTGGTTGCACACAATGTACATGGGGATCTAGCACGATTGGAGGAAATGAAAATAAGTAAGCTCTCTATTGTTTACTCGGGGTTTTTTTTGCGAGAATCTGATCGTAGCCTATTTCCTTCACTTCTTTCGTACCCATCGTGTGGGTTAGAACTTCCTCATAACATGCTCATCATCGACACGATGATCTACGAGCGCACTCTATACTCTGAAGGCCAACGTGGAGTTATGCAAGATCCGAAGGGTGACAGGGTCCGAGTCTCGGGCTCCAATCTGTCCTTTGAGAATTTGTTGTACTCGTTGACCCTTCCTCGTACGCCAAATTCCCCGTCGGGCTCTGGCTCAGGAGACAAGCCAACACTGCAGCAGCAGCAGCAACTCCCCCCTCTTGTGCTACCACAATGCACTCTGCACAATGCAGGTAACGACGCATTCATGTGTTTATTCGCACTACAAAAGCTCCTCGAACCAACGGGGACATCAGTGCCCACCATCAAGAAAGGCACGAACAAGCTTCTGGGAAAACATGCACAAAGTTTCCCCCCACCGTCGGCGGTGATGCCCATGGCGGTCCCAATGCCCATGATAAACATCAATGGCGCCAGTCCAACCATGCACTATACGGGGTACGCCGTAGCGAATGCAATGTCGCCCTCTCTGTCGCTGCCCTCGACGGGGGTGGCTGGCCGCCTCTCTGCCTCATACGATCTAGCGTCTGAATTTGGACAGATGCAGTTGGGTGCTCGAGGAAATTCCGCCGGCGGTGGCGCTGCGCACCTCACAGCTCCAACACGTCTTGGGGATAAGAATAATGGCAAAAGATTTCAAAACGTTTCAGGCGCTATATAAGGTGGATGCCTTGTGACGATCCATGGTTTATCGCGGTGTGTTTCCCCCGTTTTCTCCTTCCGTCTCCTTAATTCCTTTGCGTTTTCTGATCTTCGATCGACAATATGATTTTCTATGATACCTATTCTTGTACGGGACTTTATTCAAGTAGATAGTCGGACTCTTTTCGTTATTGCTCGCTGGGTACCTGGGGATGATAATAAGGACATTTTAAATTACTGATGATATCCTAAATACATACCATATATTACAGACCGGAACCCGATGGAAGTACATAACTTCTTTTATAGATCATGTCGGACCATGTCCTGAATATTGATGCAAGGGCAATGAACCGTTTAGCGCTCCCAAGATGGTGTTGAACTACGTCCCTGATAATATTCCGTTGATGAAATTCGGATTCAGATACTAAGTACGATATTCTCCTTTGGTGATGACCAGGGTCTTCCTCTAGGTGTGGATTAGAGTCATGATACCTAATTTCGCGATGAAAATGAGAGGGAGAGAGATGGGAGATGGGACCTTAGTTATGAAAAGGGGGGGAAATGCTTTAAAGTTTGAACATAAGAGTCAGCCGGGTCAAGAACTTGTGCTATATACACTGGCATTTAATCATTAGCTGCGGGAACATGCAAATACACGAAGGAGAGAGGACTGTGATATCTCCGGTCTCCTAGGTAGAACTGGAGGGATGACGGAGAATAAGTATGTAAGACTGGAATACAATAAAAGCGAAGAACTGGCGTACGCTTCATATTCTCAACGACCCAGGCTCTGAGGTGACACACGCAATACTTGTAGGTCGAGTTACTTTGGTTAATACAGAAGAGACTCGGAGTCTGTATCAGGGAAATCGAATGTAAGTCGGAGAATGCGATATGGCGGTACCAAGGTTAGAGGCAACTACAAAACCATTCGCATAGTTGGATTGGATCGATCTGGGCATCCTGGAAGATGGTGACAGCGCCTAGACACGGAAGACGCGGAACATAGTCGCGGTGTAATACTGCACAAAGTAGCCGGAGGCCACTCAGCGCTCGCCCAGGGATGATATGTATTGAAAGAAATTAATGAATATTGCGCCTGTGGGAGGTACAAGTTAGTAACAAGGTATGCAGATATTCTAGTCCAGACAGTGGATTCAGAGTAACCCGGTACTTGGTCTCAGAGCACACATAGGTGTACGATCGAATAATAGGGAACCAGTTGATCATCCTCAAGGGGAAAAAGAAGAAGAGGAACTCACTGTTTTGTCATTGTTGGTGAGAGAATGAGAACAAGAGGCAGCTGTCGTGATCGGTCAATACTGGTAAACACTCCAAATCACGTGCGCTGCGCTTGAGCGTCTAATTTTAATTACTGTACATTTACACAATGGAGCAATGGAGGCCCATATAATACTCCTGCTAACTCTGATATGAGATGCCCCTTCTTGGAAAAAACTGGAGGGACAACAATGGAATCAAGGATTCAGAATAAGTATAGTATTCCCTGCATCTGACTAACCGTTGTACTCGCGGAAGGTAACTAACCCAAAATATTACTCCTGTACTTAACGCTGAGCGGTAATACTTTAGTGTGCCTTCTTGCGTGAATAACTGCGGCGTCATACATGATCTATATCTTTGGGTAACCTTTTTCTTCTTCCACATTCGACGACTGCGCCCCAGCGTCAATCACTCGCGAACATGTTCGAGCCATCGTTTTAACCCACCCATCGATCGTCAAGAGGTGGTGTCAATCCACAGAGATGCTTTTTTTTATACCCTCGTCGCCGTCGTCTCCTCGCTCTGGTAGACAGACGCTCCTTCCCAATTCAAGTCATCCGGCCTTCACACCCCACTACGTAACTACAAACCCCCTTCTCTATTTATTAACTTTCAGTAAACGTACACGGACACCCGGATAAAAATTCAGGGGGTAGGTATCCTGAGGAAAAATCCTACATTGGAAGAAAACCAAGACGGGGTCATTGATTTGATAACTTTCCTGAGCAGTAAAACCTAGTATTACTTAATTACATAACAGTCTGGTCCGGCCAAATGAACTGATATCTTCACTTAATAGGTTGTGCATTCCTGCATTTAGGAAGCAAGGGATGTACGCCTTGAAAATAGCTATCTAACGAAGGGTTTGACATCCTTGGTACTCCGCTTAACCATATGACCACATGGTGATTGACCGGGCTACGGGCCCGGCCATTATAGAATCTACACTGATCAGGAGGACCACATAATAATATACTTCCCCCGGGCAACACAAGGAGGATGAAGTTCCTGATTTCCTCATCCTAAAATATCTTCATCGACCTGACTCTATACTTAATAATATCCTTCATATATAGGCACATGTACACAGTAACAGAGGGAACATCCATGTCGACATGGGTAGATGATGATGCGAATGTAAATATACTTGTAGATATCTTACGAATTGACCGACAGAAGTACGTAGATAACACGGCCCTTTACGGTGTCTATAGGATGTCTTCATGGAAGCTCACACACATTTGATACACGGAGGCTATAAAAGAATCCCGTCGCCGGCCTTCTGAGGACTCAAACTGTAACTCACCTTCCTCAAGCAAAGAATCGCTTGACGAAGAGGTTCCAATTCACATTTTCAGCAGTTCTTCGTGAGCAGAATGTGTTTTTAGATCCTCCTTATCTTTCAGTACTGGCAATATCCCAAAACTCGGGTGGAGCTGGGAGGACATGTCCAAAGATAAGTATAGCAGTAGAAACAAGTGCCGTAGACAAACCCCAAGACAGCGCTGAACATTGAAGTTTGAACGACGGGCTTTTTTGAATTGAAAACTAAATGGCCTTGTCAAACAAGGTTATTAACACCATTGGTCATTTGTTCGAGATGAAACCCCGTTGTGAAATCACCTGCGAGCCTGTGAGGAAACTGCCAATTGCGATGCATGATTTCGGCGAAAGAAAGGGGAAGATTTCTGGGGGGTCAGCTTCTCAAAAAACCGCAAGTAAATGGAGACACCCGAAACGCAACAATGGTAACGAACGCCAGTGTTTTTGGTAGAAAATGAAATGAATGGTTCCGTGGCCACCTGCTCGCCAGGCTGTGATTGGCGCACCCAAACGAAGGACTTTGTGCATGTTTGAGAGCCGCTGGAGCAATGTCAAACCTTCCAAGGGTCAGGGTGGATAGTCCTCGAGCTGTCAGGTTTGTGAACTGGCTCATAGGCTTTATCGTTCACCTGAACTATTCCCAAAATGTAGCGGCTTCGAGATCGCCATTTGTTCCGTGAGGGAAGGGCTGCGGACCAGAGCAAGGCTACTGTGCGAACGTTGCAAAAGAATGAACTAATGATATGGGAACTAAAAATGTTTTACAAGGATCAATATTAACTGGGACAGGAAACTCAATCGACTATCACCCCCTTTGCTCTCAGATCATCTTTTGCTTGTGTAATTTCCTGGAGAGATAAAAGAGCAAGTCAATGACAATCGTAGGATGGTTCGGACTGAAAAGCCAATAGAATTGAGTTGGGAAATCAAATGTAGAAAAAGGAACAATCCATGACAGGTTGCTCGGTGAAAGATGCACATGTAAGGCCAAATAGCGGAAATGCGACAGTGATCATCCGATTATTACGGGTGACGATGCCGGAATGCAGCAACTGCCACCTCGAAGGTGGCGCGTAATGTCTATAAAAAATAGGAAGTAGAGCGCATTGGAAAGACCGAGCCGGGGACACGTAGGCATGAGACAGGTAATTTATGGAGCTAAAGCTGATGCTCCTTATCGCTGGGGGTTAGCCTCCTTATAGATATACGAATAGCATCTGCTCTCGGGCGTTGCCATGGGCCTCCGAAAGAAACGCCTCAATATAATGATGTGAAAACCAAACTCCCCCAGGTATTGGAAAAGAAAGGAGGGAAAGATAAGAGGGGAAAAACTCACTCCAAGCAATTCATGATAGGCTTCTGGGCATTCTCGCAGTGTTAAAAGACCCATTCCTATTGACCACAGAGAGTACGATCCAAATGCAACTAGTAGCCACCATGGAAGCTAATTCATCG
>Ga0307513_10010187_pt1 | contig 11818 bp, 18 predicted proteins | sample 15_EM_MG_FD_202174 | JGI IMG/M metagenome (GOLD analysis project Ga0307513, IMG submission 202174) | Populus trichocarpa ectomycorrhiza microbial communities from riparian zone in the Pacific Northwest, United States - 15_EM | ecosystem: Host-associated > Plants > Roots > Unclassified | place... | reverse complement strand
GGAGTGTTCATCTTCTGCCTGTTCCTAACCCTGGGCGGGTATGGCCTCTTTTCCGTCAGACGACGTTGTGTTGAGTCTAGGTGGATTGAAGACGACGAAGAGCGAGGAAGGACAAGACATCCGGGGTTCCGCATTTTCCCGGTTGTTCTTGATTGGCGATACGTTGGGAGGTCACGAGGGAGACGAGGGGTTATCAGACTAGATGGTGGGATAGACCTGGCCGGTTCGTGTTACCTACTTCCAATGAAAACGTCAATATTAAGATACTTCCCAGGACAGGAGTTGTTGGAAAGAAGGTGAAGCGTTGTCATGATCAAAGACGAGCGCATGAAAAGAATGGGCACAAGAGGGCAGCTACATAAGAACCACATAAAAGTGTGCGATTCGCCAGCAAAGCAACTGGTGGGTTTTTGGCTGTGAGAGAGTTGCAGATGTATAATATATGTATCACATTATCATGGGTTCGAGATGAAGACAGCACAATACCAATATCGAAGTATTACATTTAGAAATTTGGAACGCAATAAAAGCTCATGATTAGTTATGGCTCTTGACAAATGCCAATGCGAGCTTTGGACTAAACATCCCCATCAGCACTGATTTCTCAAGAACTCAAGAGAGCGCACCTATCCGCAGGAGTGACGGGAAGCTTCTTGTCGACAAGCTTGCCTCCCTTCTCGAAAATGAAGTGACTCCTCTTGGTTTTGCCACCTTCGCCTGCGCCAAGCGCGGTGATCAGAGTCCTCTTGGGGTCAGAGATGAGAGGGTAAGGAAGTTCCTTCTATAAGCGAGAAACATCCAGACGATTAGTATGTGGGGACCTGCACGAAGTGACTCGAATCTACCTTTGTTTGCCATTTGGTCTGAGCTGTAGGACTATCCGCACTCAAGCAGTATACATCAAAGTTTAACGAAGTGAAATCAGGATAGATGTCCCGGAAACCACAGGCTTGGTTTGTGCAGCCAGCTGGAAAAAAAAAAAAAGGAACGTTAGAACATCGGTACACCAGAGCGAAGAACGGCGTACGCGTATCAGCTTTGGGAACGAGGAATAAGATAACTCCTTTCTCAGCGGCCAGATCTGCCACTTGGATGTCTTCGCCCTTCTCGTTCTTGAGAGTGACGCTGGGTAAACTGCCACCAAGTTCGATTTTAGGCAGGGCAGCAGCATCGGCCTCTTCCTCCTCCTCTTCTTCCTCAGCTTTTGCCTTGTTGAAAAAAAAAGATTCAATTAGCAGATCGATTTGGGTACAAGAAAAAAAGAAAAAAGGCAGTACGAACCTTCTTCGCAGCAGAAGTCTCACCTTCCTTCGCATCATCTACATCTTCAGCAGACCTCTTCTTCGTCGCCTTCGCTTTTGCTGCCTTGGGTTTTGAGGCTTCAGCTGGCGCAGGAGCGGCAGGCAAAGCTGCAATTCGCCCCGAGCGACGCGGTTCAGTGTCGGAAACCTTTCGAGGAGCCATGGATGTGGTTGAAAAAAATGCACAGACAGGGTTTCGTTGCTCGGTTCTCTATCTCACGGCCTGCAGCGGGCTGCCCGCTGCTTCGGTCAATGTCATTGGTCAAGAGGATCTGGTCACGGTCAGGCACAATTCTTATTTTAATATTTATAATCGCGTTATCAACGCTTGGCGGGCTCCGTCGCAACCCTCTCTTGTTTCCAGTCATCGAACTTTGAACTTTGAAGACCAAGGGCATCCAGAAATATTAGATGCTTGTGTTATTGTCTTGTTATAGTACTATAACCATAGAAGAAGAAAATGAAAGACTGAACTGAAATTACCAACCTTGTGCAAATGCGTAGCTATTGTGCGAACAACAAAAAAAAAAGGTATTTACTGTACTTACTCTGATGACGAGAGGAGGGGGATCCATGGAAAAAAAAAGAAAAGAGAGAGAGATAGGAAGGAATGAATTGAAGGGATTAGTCCTCCATAAATGGTCCAGTAGATGACATGTGGTCCTCGTCAGTCAACAAATTTTCCGTTGATGACCTGGTGTAGGTAGGGTGTGGTTACCAGCGAGGAATTAGGTCCCGGAGTTGCTGGAAATACCGAAGATAATAGGCCCAAAAGCCAAGGCGTCGACTGCGAAAAAAAGAGAGATGTTGCCCAATGATCGAATAGGTCATGGTGTCGAGATCTTTTAAGAAGAGGTCGTCTTCAAAGTCGGCGACACAGGACTGAGATGCCCTCTCTGAGAAGCCGCAGACGATTGATTATCAAAGAAATCTGGGGATGCGGGAGGGATGGTTGGTGAAATCATGTTAAGGATGGAATTAGAAGATGATCTCGTGCGGGAGATATATGGCCTGGGGGAAGATTTGGGGCCCTCGTCTTGGATAGGCGACGTTGGGGGTATGCTGGGAGACCGGTTCGGTGATCTGTCCAATGGAGAAGAGACATCTGGGAGGCCAGAGATTTCTAACCCATATTCGTCGGTCAGTGGACGTGGCGGCGGTCGCTCAACCATGGCTTCCAGAAGCTAAAGAGAAGAGATATAATCAGAACCAAGCATTTAGATACAACGAACTTGAAAGTCTCGTACCTCTTTACGCAACTCCTCGCCAGCGTATTCTCCTTCCATTTCAGCAGGACCCAAGAGAACAGTGCCCTTTCTGAAGACTTCTCCCTCTTCCTCCACCCAGATACGAGATCTGTGAAATCACTTGAGATGCATCCAATAACAACGCCAAAATTGAGCCTACCTGTCGGTCGGTGATGCAACTCCTTCATGATAACGCACCCCATCCTCATCCTCATCCTCAGACTCGTTAATTTGGAACGTCTTCGGACTGAGAACCATCTCCTCCTGTTCCGGTTCTGGCTCCGCCCTCTGCTTTCCTTTATCAATCCTCGGCGTCGTAGGCGTCGAGGCTCGGCCTTCCTCGAAACTGTCCGCGCTACTCGACGCCGAAGAACCTCCTCCACCATGACCGTTCATGGCAGCCGCAGCGCGTCCGTTGATATGAGGCAAGCCATCTAGCATACCATCGCCATCCGCCGACGAATTTTGCGAGTCATCCAATGTCAGCCCTAGGCCTTTCAGCGTGAGCTGTGGCCTGGTCCCTCCTGGTACGTTCTTGAGCAAAGAGAGGAGTTGGTCGTTGATGCCGAGCAGCTCCTCGAGTCGAGTGGGATCCTCCGTTTCCTGGATGACGATGGCCAGTTCCGACGCGACCGCTTTCGACTTGGCGACCAGTTCATTAAAAGCCGCTGGGTTGGCAATCGGTTTTGGTGTTTGAGGAGAACACTTTACATCACCGAGGCTGCTGCTCAGCTCCGTCAAGCATGTCCAAGCGCGAACCACAATGTCGGATTCATTCTGTTCTCAGAACGAGTCAGCGCACAAAAAACAAATCGCGAAAAAGGCGAACAACGCACCCTTTTATCCTCTTTCGACCTTATCGATTTCGCGAGCTCACTTTCCTCGATCATGCCCCAGATTCCCTTGCGCAGCCCCCTCCCACTCGAAGTGGCTCCAGCAATCCCCCCTGCCTGCGCCTTCGATGCCCGCTCCGCCTCTTCCGTATTCCTGACGCACGAATTCAAAATCTCCCTACACATTCTAGTTGCATAAATAAATGACATTCCAAGAGCTTTTCAATGGATATACCAAGACACAGAACGAAACTGACCTTGCAAACTCCTCGTCCCCAGGAGGGATATTCAGATCCAGGCAGCGCATGACGTGGTTGGCCTTGAGACCCGAGCTGAGCGCCATGACGCCTGCGATATCCAGCTCGTTCATGGTCAGATCCAGATGAAGCAGCGACGTTGACTCGGGAAGGAATTCGGCGAGTGCGATGGCCCCTGCGGAGGTCATAGAAGTCGATGACAAAAATAACCGCTTCAGAGCTGTGTTCAGGGTAAATGCCGTTCGAAGTGATTGAATCTGAGTAAAATAAAGTGTTATCAGGGTTTGGATGTTAGGGAAGATCAATCTGGGAACGATGCACGCACCCCTTCCAATCCGGGCCCGGAACATGGATTTTTGTTCAGGTCGAGTGTTTCTAGGCTTGAGTTGTATTTCTAGAATCAAGATGAGATGACGTTATTGCATAAGACCGGGGAAAAACCGACCAATGCTTCTGCGATGATGACGAGGCACGGAACGTCGAGTTTATTTTCGCTCAGGTTCAAGACCTTTAGAGTGCGATTCCGTTTCAATACTTGCGCGATGTAGGTGATACCGTTCTGAATGAAAGCAAATAATTAGACACAAAAAGCATAGAATTTCACAAACACCGCACGAACCCGTAGATCATTGCCTTTCAAATCCAAAGTCCTTAAAGCTCCTAATCTCGGCAGTGAATCCAAAGCCCTTACTTTATCCATAAGGGCAGCGCTAGGTCCAGTATCATGATGCAGGCTAGTTCCATTAGGGGCATGCGGTCCATTTGGCGTTGGATGGCGCGTCGTAACACCCCCTTGCGAGGAAGACGTGATGATAGGGATGTGTTGACCAGTTGGCGAGAGAGGGTTCATGGCTGGAGCGGGAGGGCCTCTACCACGACGTGATTTAGGAACATAGGGTGTGTAGGTTGTTTGCATTCCCATAGTTGGATGGCGAGGCGGAGGGAGGATAGGTCCAGTGAGTGGAGGAGGGGCAATAGTTGGTGTACCAGGCGGAGGGGTCATGGAAAGGCTCATTACGGAACTTGTTGGAGAAGATGCTGCAGATGAAGTTGGGGTGTCCAGTAGGTTGGAGGGAACAGGAGACATTGGGGTAGGGACGACATCGGGATAATCTCGAATCATGAGGGCAAGCGCAACACCGCCGCTTGCAGCTATACGGTTGTGTCGTAAGGAAATATTTCGGAGGGACGATGTTCGCACGGCACGGCCTGTTAGAGACGTTCAGCGTCAAGACAAGACCACCATTGGTTAACACATACATAAAGTTTCAAGAGCAGCAGGCCGTAGCGAGCAATCATCAAGCCGCAACGATACCAGTCCTGGCTCAGGAGCTGTTTCCAAGGCAGCCACAATGTACTCTATCGCCTTCTTATCGAGCATATTTTGCGATAGGTCCAGAAACTGCAGACTCTTGGCCTGTACAGAGATCGTGTTAAGCAGCCAACGGTGCTTTTAAAAGGACAAATTTACCTTCTTGACGTAGGCACCGATGAGGCGGAAAGCGGCACTCTTCAGTCGTCTATTTGACGCGACAGACAGAAATGAGAGGGTGCCTGGTATCAGGAGGGCGTGGAGCATGGGCTTCAATATCTATAGACAGCATGAGATGGGTTCAAATGAATGTTTGGAGAAAACTTACATGGTCGTCCAGGTTGCATTCTCGAAAAACCAACTTCCGCAGTCCCCATTCGATTGAGAAGACGTCGGATAGAACGGAGGCAGATGTGAAGGTAAGCTGTACACCTGATAGATCGACCGTCCTTGGACTCGTCGGAGAGGCATGCTATGGCAACAACAGATAAGAGGAGGCATGGAATGCAACCTAGATACACACCTTAAGCGCAACGGTTATTGCTGGGTCCGGTTCCTCTTCACAACCCGCGCAACACTCGCGGTAGAAAGACTCAACCTTGTCCATTGACCACCATTCATCTACATCTTGTCCTCCGGGGCTACTCGAATTCCCGCGAACGACCTTTTTCCTCCTCTCTGCTTCCCTGTCTTCAATCGCCCGCTTCTCCTCCTTCAACGTCGGTGTTGATGGCGGGTTAACTGATGATATTGGATATACAGTAGCAATCTGAGGTAGGATGAAATGTGCCCTTTTCAACGGTTTCGTCTCATCGACGCTGGCAGGCACGGTTTGGGTCTGTGTCGGTAGGAATCTAGTGATGCGCGAGAAGAGAGATTGCTGCGCTGGAGGTGGCCGCTTGAGAATGGACTTTCCGGGCACTTGTATGGTGACGGCCGATGAAGAAGGTGGGCAGGACGTGCCCAACGACGAGGAGGAAGTCATTGACGATGTCGGGGAATGATTTAGAGAGTCATCTGGGTCGGGGATAAGTGTCAGGGCCCACCAAGGGAATGCGATCATTTGGTCACGCACTCGCTCTTGCTTTCAACCACGCGGCTCCTTTCCATATTTCTTCTCATTGATGGACCAACAAAAAATATATGACTGCCAAATGAAAATCCAAGTGCTCGGTCTTGCCTCCAGTCCATCAATGTTTGAATGTATTCCATCAAATGGCAAAATTGCAAATCGAAGATATATCCATGGTGCATGATGGATGGCAATTATTCCAGTGCGTCCGACCGTTCCCGCATCACCGCGAAACAGGTGATTACTGTCTCTCCCACATACACCCATCTTCAAAACTCACTCGTGCTATCGTTTCAGAACATCTTGCGTTCCGAGATCACTACTCTACACTTCACTCCGAGTCGCCTTGCCGCTGAGCACCAAGATCAAGAATCAGACAACACTAGGCTATGCTGACCTTCCGTTTTCCCAACTACAGTCTACTTATGTGAACACTGGAACGTGATGATCAGAACCGGCCTTTTCATCCCCGGATTCTACTGGGAGATGGCAGTGCCTCCCGACCCCCGGGAACTGGACAGATCCTGTCATGGCGGGAGACACGACTTCCTGGTCTTCCATTCGTTGTGCCACGTATTCTCTGGACTCGGTTTATTTCTAACCTTCGGAACAGCGAACCCGATTCCCAAAAAAAAAAAAAATACGACACGGAGGGATGACATCTGTTTTGACTAACGCATGTTCATCGAAACCAATGCACAGTTTGTGGATCCAACGGTACCGGAATGAATCACAATGACTCGACTCCTGCATTACCGCTACTACTTGATATCAAATTGTTCTGCTGTCAAGTCCCTCCACTGCCTTCGAGGAGTCATCTTCATCGTATTTTGCAGCATAAGTGTTCCATAAGTTAGGTTTGCACAATTGATTACATTAGATGGAGCGTATGTATCTCCATACACCCAAGCTCTACGAGAGAGCTTTCTATTTTAAATATATAAGTTTTGATTCTGCATACAGTCTATTGTACGCTAACATGTAGTCAGATGCCATGTCTGGATCCAGTTACATAAAAAAACACCGCTCGGTGGTCAAGCCAGAAGTCCAAAGGAAGCTTCTAAAAATACAGTAGTGGGTCGGAGCTGGGATCAATGTGCTACGCTGGAATCAATGTGCTACGAAAAATCCAAAAATAGTCTAACAATAAACATAATTGTCTGCGACTATTAGGATATTATGCAAAATAACTTTTAGTAGTATATCCAGAAGAAGAACGAAAACGGAGAGAAAGACAAAAAATACTTGCTACAAACCAGACTGTCCATATGACTGAAAAAATAGAACGAGGCTAATACTCATCCATATACTCTCTGCATCTTTCCCAGAGACGATTCCACCGTCCGCCGTTCCACGTGCGGACTCTCGCCCAGACATCATGGGCCGACATGCGCTCGATCCAAATTAGAACCGCACACAGTGCAAAGTCCGCATAAGTGACATCATGCCCCATGGACACGACCCCATCTCCGTCACCGGAGTTCTTGTCCATGATCATCGCAAGAAAGTCGAACTGCTCTTTGACCGCCATCCACGCTTGTTCGCGCTGTGGCCCCGCAAGAGTCTGTACAGGCCCATAAGGTCCACGAAGATGTGCCTGCGAGCGGTCTGGTAGTTGCATGTGGCTGACTGGAACCATAATGGGAAGAAGAGGCTTCGAGAAGACCTCTTGGATGAAGTGGACGAATAATGTTTGCATCGCCCTCGACCCTTCTGGAAATACTGGACGCGCTGGGTATGCTGATTCCAAATACTCCGCGATGGTGTTGGTATTTGAGAGAATTTGTGGTGGGTGTTGGGGGTGTCGTGAAGGATCGAGAATAACAGGGAGGGTATAGACTGGCCGCCCGTCACGCATGGCGGAATGAGGAGCTCCAATCTTTCGAAGCTCGCGTTCGACATCTTGAAATTCTAGCCAAACAGTCTGGTATCGTAGTCGTTTGTAGTTGAGGATGAATCTATAAAAAAATGACTCGGTCAGCAACCCTAAGCTTTCTCGTCGATGAAAACGATATACCTAACTCTCCAAATGTTGGGTATCCACGCTTGTGGAGATGAACGTCCGGGGACGTCATAAAGAGTTATCGTGTGCGGATGACGTGAACTCCCGTGCCGTGACATTGTAGTTGGAGAGGTTAATGAGAAGGGGGAACCCAAAGTCAATTAATAAACATCTCGGCTCTGCTCGAGTCGAGTTTAAAACCATAAAGCCCTATACCTGAGAAACCCAAGATAGCGTCACACGTCCTCGGAAAACCGATCATGATTCGTTTCTAGAGTCACGTTCAGTCATAGAAACGAGCCAGGCAAAGAGCTGCGAAACCTATACTTTGTGTTTCTGCAATGATCATGAGCGTTGGCCAGAAACAGGAGAGATCTCTGGATTTAGCAGACGGAAGGCGCGGCCAGATCTTTCACCGATATACTGGTAGGGTGGGACCCTTTACCTATAACCCAAAACGAGATATCAATCAATAAGCCTAACGGCGTTTGCAGCTCGGGGCGCGGCTCCACATCAGGCAAAGGCGCACATAGTTATCTCAGTCTGTTAATTAACAATGTCGTTGCATATCGAGTTGGATATTTCTGCCAGAATGGCTCCCCAAGGCTCTGCAGATACATCATGGGTAGTGAACGTTTGAACGACGAGGCGGTGCGCAGCGTGGTGGAAAGAGAAGGAATACCGAAATTCCTTTTTGGCATTACATACAGTTCTTCTCACGATTATGAGGGCAATTTGCCTTCCGACTCTTGTTCCGTCTCCCAAATGTTATCTGGCAACGATAAAAGTACCCAATCGATACAACCAAGTCATATGAATACTCTACGGACACAGCAGTTCTTTATTAAAGACATCTGACTCAAACGAACCTGCCACGTTTTTGAGAGGCGACACAGCCTGGACTTGCCGTCACGGTATCTGAGCGCCCAAATGTACATTCCCCCCACCTCCAAGTTCGCCAGATCTGTACCTTGCTGGCATTTTTCTCTCTATTGTCTAAGCGAACTTTAGGCGGGCTGACAACGACATGAAACACCGACGAATTCAACTCATTCGAGGACAAGGGCCAAATACGAGTATAGAATAGGTCCTGATCCTGTCGGACTATCGAGGTCGGAGGGAGATATGATTCGACTTTTCTACCCAATTGGGTATCTGTACCCGGATTCCCTGAACTTTTCGAGGTGAGCTTGATTAAAACTAAATAATATCATATGGTAGCACCATCCTAATCAACGAGTAATACAAAGGAAAGAAAAAAAACTTTTGCAAATGACGTTGCCCCATGGACCCAATAGGCGTGCCGATCCTGATATGCTTCTCAAGAGATCTCCTACTCGACATACTGATAATATATGCCATGTCACGTTTTGACGGAAACCTGCATTCACCGTGTCAACTAAGCTTATGTTTCGCATGGTGTCTCGACACAAACGACCCTGTAAAAAGAGGCTTTGGCGAACCGACTCGCCAACATAAACGTGGGCCCGCTCTCCAGGACAAACTCAAGGTGGCTAAGTATCTTTCCAATCATCGAAGATGAGATAAAAATGTCAGATCTGTGGATCCGCCTTTGAGGAAACGCGTTCCTTCAGAAATACGGCCACGAATCTTTTTTGATAGAGGGATGGGCGCAGCTCCACGAAGCTCCGAGCACGACGAACAGTAAGCGCATCACTTTATCAAGTCAATTGTCCGTTTTTATGTTGACAGATCATCATTGGCCTCTAGGTTTCATGAATGGCTCGCAGCCGCAGATACCTGACGGGCACTACTAGCTCTAAACAGAAACATGGTCCTCTAAGTTTGGTGTACTACAGCCCACAGTCAAATTCCCCCCCTGCGTGTATCGGGATCTCTATCAACGCAGCTGTACGTTTATACGCCCTTAACGTTGACTTGGATGGTTACCTCTTGACTTGCACCTACATTATGATTCTTTTGATTTCAATTTACCGTGCGCTGAAAACCTTTTGCCCAGATCAGATCAAGGATATGGGGATGCGAGTCGTGGAATGGCAACAAGCCTTCATTCCAGTCCTGATGGCATGTACGCAGTGCCCAATAAGCAGGGTCAGAGAGTTGAGATGATGAAGACTATTAAGCTAAATTGTCGGCCAGATCGACAGGTTCTTGGTTTGGCTATTTTCGTCGCTCACCTTTCCGGCAGTGCCGTATATCATAGCCCAGTCCGATAATTCATCGTACGGCTGGTATTGAAGAGAATGATGATCTGGCTGATTTCTCCCGCCCTTAGGTTCGCTACTTCGATGAATCCAATTGTCATCTGACAGTCCATTCAATTATATGAATTGGTCGCGTCTCCAGAAGTAACCATCCTTATTGTTATCCTCTGTACAAAGTATTTGCCGTGCGGAGCTTTGAAGAGTATTTATACCGACTTCCCTGGTGGGACATGTGATGCCCCTACCACTGCGCAAAGAGCTGCATGCCTTTTGGGGGTTGACTCGGGCGAAGAAATTGTTTCCCGCGATCTGAATATTTTTAGAAGCCTGAATGAAGACTGAAGGATTTCGTTTAAACTTAAAAGAATAATTTATCGAATGAGCAGATTTTTATGTTATGTCCGTCTGGGATGAAACATGATCGAGTTGAATGCGATCGACGACGGAGGTCCATAATCGCGATCGTTCCTTCTATTTGATGAACATAAGTTGACAATTGGTTACATAGTAATACAAAGAAAGCTGGATCTAGTTTTATCTTTACGCTTTATCATTTCAACCAAAGGAGGAGTGAAGGAAGGAAAGGAACAAGGACAAGGATGAAAGAAAAATTCGGCAATTGGTGTCGCGAGCCGAGAAAATTATCGAGCTTTAAGCAGTGATTTTAGCCTTGAGGAGGGACTTGAGAGTCTCGCCGTCCTCAGCAAACTTCTTGATACCCTCATGGAGCTTATCGAAGGCCATCTGTTCCTGAAGAAGTGCCCAGCGGAACTCTGGCTCGTTGTCAATAAAGGAAACCTTGGGGATGGGATCGGCCTGGGCGGCTGTAAATAGATCAATATCATCATCGGGCCGGGCCGGAGCGGATAGATACGCACCAAGGCCAACTTCGAGTCTCCTGGGGACGGCATCCGTAGATTTCTTCAGCTCCTCGAGAAGAGCGGGGGAAATGGTGAGGAAGTCGATACCGGCAAGTGATTTTATCTCGCCAACCTATGGAATGATCAGTCAAGGACATTCAAAAATATTAAACTTGGCTTACATTTCGGAAAGAAGCACCCATGACGATGGTCTTGTAGTTGTGCTGCTTGTAGTAATTGTAGATCTTCTTCACGGATTGGACACCGGGATCATCATCGCCCTCGTAGGTCTTTCCAGTGTTTTTCTTATACCAATCGAGAATCTGCAGTCGAGTATGAATGAAAAGGAAACAAGAGCATCATGGTTGACTTACGCGGCCGACAAACGGTGAAATCAAAGTGACACCAGCCTCAGCGCAAGCGACAGCTTGTCCAAAGCCGAAGAGGAGAGTGAGATTGCAGTGGATACCGTCGTCACGCTCAAGCTCGCGGGCAGCCTGGATACCCTCCCATGTGGATGCAATCTTAATCAGGATTCGGTCCTTCTTGATGCCAACAGACTCGTAAAGAGCAATGAGTTCTTTGGCCTAAGGACAATGATTAGATTCAATTCGATTACTGATGTGTACCTCCGGGACAAACCTTGGCCTTGGTGGCCGCTTTGTCGAAAGAAAGGCGGGCATCCACTTCTGTCGAGACGCGACCCGGAATGATGGAGAGGATCTCTTTGCCAAATTCCACCAGCTAA
>Ga0307513_10010186_pt1 | contig 11819 bp, 10 predicted proteins | sample 15_EM_MG_FD_202174 | JGI IMG/M metagenome (GOLD analysis project Ga0307513, IMG submission 202174) | Populus trichocarpa ectomycorrhiza microbial communities from riparian zone in the Pacific Northwest, United States - 15_EM | ecosystem: Host-associated > Plants > Roots > Unclassified | place... | reverse complement strand
CTCGTGCGCCGAATGCAGGCGCCGCACCAGCACGCGGATGAAGGCCGCGTCGAACTGATGCCGGCAGGCCGGGCTGACCTGCGCCAGCGTGTCCGGCGTGAACGAGATCGTCGTCGCCGCCTCGGTCACGATCACGTCGGTGCTGTGGCGCCGCAGGTCGCCGCTCGGCGCCAGATAGACCATCTCGCCGACCGACGTGCCGGCGCCCAGCTGCGCCACCATCGTGCCGTCGCGGAACACCTCCACCGCGCCTTGCGAAATGATGTGGAAGGTGCGACCTTCCTCGCCCTTGCGGTACAGCGCGTGGCCGAAATTGAAGCGCTGCCACTTGGCGCGGTGCACCACTTCCCACAGCTCCACGTCGCCGAAGCTGGTGAAGAAGTCGAGTGAGCGCAGCAGGTTGAAGCGCTCCGAATCGAGCACGCCCTGCAGCTGCCCGCGCGGCACCTGCTGCGTCACGATCAGCTGCGACAGCGCCTGCGCGAACTCGTCCCAGGTGCTGAATCGCTCGTGCGGGTTCTTCGCCAGCGCCACCTGGATCACGTCGTCCACGCCCGGCGCGAGGCCCGAGCGCAGGCCGGTCAGCGAGGCCGGCTTGACGTTGTAGATCTGATGCATCATGGCCGACTGCACCTGCGCATCGAACGGCGGACGCCCGGCGATCAGGTGGTACAGCACGGCACCGAGCGAGTAGATGTCGGCCCCGCAATCGAGCGTGCTGCCGTCCAGCTGCTCGGGCGACATGTAGGCGAGCGATCCGACGCGATAGATCTGCGTCACGTCGGACGCGAGGTTCAGCACGCTGCCGAAATCGGTGATCTTCACGTCGGTGATGGCCCCATTGGTCATCACCGTCAGCAGGTTGGCCGGCTTCACGTCGCGGTGGATCAGACCCTGGCGGTACATGTAGCCGAGCGCCATCGCGCACTTGAAGCCGATTTCGACGATCAGCTCCAGCGGCAGCAACTGGTCGGCGCGGCAGAACGGCCGCAAGGTGCTGCCGGCCACGTACTCCATCACCAGATAGGGCGCGACCGGGTCGGGCACCGCATCGAGGATCTGCACCACGTTCGGGTGCACCAGGCGGCCGACCAGCGCCGCTTCGGCGGCATAGAAGCGCTCGGAATAGCGCCCGTCGGTCGGGTCGTCGAGCGCGCCGGGGCGCACGCGCTTGACCGCCACGTCGCGGTTGTTGAAATCGTCGTGGCAGAGGAAGACTTCGCTCGTCGCGCCCTCGCCGAGCTTGCGCAGCACGCGGTACTTGCCGATCAGGGCCGGCAGGTCGGAGCGCGCGGGGGGATTGCTGTCGGAGAAACCAGGGGTGGACATGAACGAGCGGCGGGCGAGGCAGCCTCAGGCGAGGCCGCCGCATCATTCCACGAATTGCGGCAGGCGCTGTGCCGGAACAAACCCGTGAACCGTGGTCTTTCGAACGCTGGAAGCTGACAGTCTCCCCATGGATCGGCCCGCGTGAGGCCCCCCGTAGAATTCCCGGATGATTGAAGCGAAGCAGGAATTGTTGGGCGCATTGGGCGCCGCGATGGCCGAAGTGAGCCCGGGTGCGGCCGTTGCGGTGGCCTTCGAGTCGCCCAAGCAGGCCTCGCTGGGCGATCTGGCCAGCACCGCTGCGTTGCAGCTGGCCAAGCCGCTGAAGAAGAACCCGCGCGAGGTGGCGCAAGCCCTGATCGACGCGCTGAATCGCCAGCCGGCCGTCGCGAAGCACGTGCAATCGATCGAGATCGCCGGCCCCGGCTTCATCAATTTCCGACTCACCGCGGCGGCCAAGCAGGCCATCGTGCCCCGCGTGCTGACCGATGGCGACGCGTTCGGGCGCAGGGCCGGCAACGGCCAGCGCGTGCTCGTCGAGTACGTCTCCGCCAACCCGACCGGCCCGCTGCATCTGGGCCATGCGCGCCAGGCCGCGCTCGGCGATTCGCTGTGCCATCTGTTCGAGACGCAGGGCTGCGCGGTCACGCGCGAGTTCTATTACAACGACGCCGGCGTACAGATCGCGACGCTCGGCAACTCCGTCCAGGCGCGCCTGCGCGGCCTGAGGCCGGGCGATGCGGGCTGGCCCGAGTCGGCTTACAACGGCGAGTACATCGCCGACATCGCGAACGACTTCCTGGCCCGCAAGACGGTGCAGGCCGACGACCGCAGCTTCACCGCCTCGGGCGATATCGAGGACATCGACAGCATCCGCCAGTTCGCCGTCGCCTACCTGCGCCACGAGCAGGACCTGGACCTGCGCGCCTTCGACGTGCGCTTCGACAACTACTTCCTCGAATCCAGCCTGTATGTCGGCGGCCAGGTCGACAAGACCGTGCAGCGCCTGATCGCCTCCGGCAAGACCTACGAGCAGGACGGCGCGCTGTGGCTGCGCACCACCGACTACGGTGACGACAAGGACCGCGTGATGCGCAAGTCCGACGGCACCTACACCTACTTCGTGCCGGACGTGGCATACCACGAGGTGAAGTTCCAGCGCGGCTTCCCGCGCGCGATCAACATCCAGGGCAGCGACCACCACGGCACGGTCGCCCGCGTGCGCGCCGGGCTGCAGGCGCTGGGCGAAGGCATCACGCCGGGCTATCCGGACTACTTGCTGCACAAGATGGTCACGGTGATGAAGGGCGGCGAGGAGGTGAAGATCTCCAAGCGCGCCGGCGGCTACGTCACCTTGCGCGACCTGATCGACTGGACCAGCAAGGATGCGGTGCGCTTCTTCCTGGTCAGCCGCAAGGCCGACACCGAGTTCACCTTCGACGTCGACCTGGCGCTGAAGCAGAACGACGAGAACCCGGTCTTCTACATCCAGTACGCGCATGCGCGGATGAGCAAGGTGCTGCGGGATTGGGTGTCCGAGCATGGCGGTGATCTGGCCGCTCTTTCGTCCGCCGACTTTGCATTGCTGAGTGCGCCGACCGAACTGGCGCTGATGTCGCGCCTGGCCGACTACCCCGAGATGCTGTCCGGCGCTGCCGCCGGCCTGGCGCCGCACGACGTGGCGTTCTACCTGCGCGAGGTGTCGAGCGCGTTCCACAGCTACTACGCCGCGGAACGTTTCCTCGTCGACGATGTCGGACTGGCGCGCGCCCGGCTCGCCTTGCTGGCCGCGACGCGCCAGGTGCTGCGCAACGGGCTGGCGCTGCTCGGCGTCAGCGCGCCGGAGAAGATGTGATGGCTGGAGACTCGATGAAATCGCAACGTGGTGGTTTCGTGATGGGCCTGATCATCGGGCTGCTGGCTGGCTTGGCCCTGGCGCTGGGCGTCGCGCTCTACGTCACCAAGGTGCCGATCCCATTCGTCAACAAGGTGCCGCAACGCACCGCCGAAGACGACGCGGCCGAGACGCAGAAGAACAAGAACTGGGACCCGAACGCGCCGCTGTACGGCAAGAGCCCGATGCGCAGCGCGCCGCCCGCGGCCTCGGCGCCGGCGCCGGCGGTCGAGGCGCCGCCGGTGGCAGCCACGCCGCCCGCTGCCAGCGCGCCCCCCGCGACTGCCGCCCGGCCGGCTTCCGCACGCGATCCGGCCACCCTCCTGGGCGACCGCGCGCCGGCGCCGGTCGCCGCGGCATCCTCGGCCACCGTGTCCACCCGATCGTCCGCTGATCCGTTCACCTACCTGGTGCAGGCCGGCGCCTATGCCCGGCCGGAGGACGCCGAACAGCAGCGTGCCAAGCTCGCGATGATGGGCCTGGACGCACGCGTCACCGAGCGCGAGCAGGCCGGCCGCACGGTGTTCCGCGTGCGGGCCGGACCGTTCGACCGCAAGGAAGACGCCGAGGCACTGAAGGAAAAGCTCGACGGGTCGGGCATCGAAACATCGCTGGTGCGCGTGCAGAAGTAGGCGCTGCCGGTTCAGTCAACCCGCGGGGTCGTTGCGGCCCCTTCCAGAGTCTCAGGAGTCTCTCTCGATGAAACGACGTCAGTTCTGCAACACCGCGGTCGCCGCGGCGGCGATCCTGCTGGTGGGCCCGATGCTGGGGGGCGGTGCGTACGCCCAGGGCGCTCCGGTCGAAGGCAAGCAGTACGCCAGGCTCGCCACGGCGGTGCCGCTGACGGTGCCGGCCGGCAAGATCGAGGTGATCGAATTCTTCTCCTACGCCTGCCCGCATTGCAGCGCGCTGGAGCCTTCGCTGCAGGCCTGGACCAAGCAGTTGCCGGCCGACGTGGTGTTCCGCCGCATCCCGGTGCCCTTCCTCGCCAATGCCGAGAACTTCCAGCGGCTCTACTTCACGCTCGAACTGCTGGGCGCCGTCGACAAGGCACATGCGCAGATCTTCCAGGCGGTGCACATCGAGCACAAGCGTTTCGACAAGCCCGAGGAGATGGCCGCGCTGGTGGCCAAGTACGGCGTCGACCCGGCCAAGTTCATGGACACGTTCATGTCCTTCGGCGTGCAGACCAAGGTCCAGCAGTCGAAGCAGGCGATGACGGCCTACCAGATCAACAGCGTGCCGGCGATCGCGGTGCAGGGCCGCTTCCTCGCGTCCGGCGAGGGCGGCGCGCATGGCCCGGCCATGCTGCCGGTGGCCGACTTCCTGATCCAGCGCGCGCGCATGAAGAGCTGAGTCGGGCTATGGCACGAAGGCCCTGCCCGGCGAATGAGCTTCGCCTGGCGCGGCACACTCTGCCTGCAACATGGGTTTGCCGAGGGTGACAGAAGATGAATCGTCGAGACTTCTCCGCGCATGTGGTGTCTGCGCCGGCGGCGGCTGCCGGGCTGGGACTGGCCGCGCTGGCCGCCCGCGCGCAGGGGCCGTCCGCCGCGCAGCGCGCGGCGCCGGTCGAGGGCAAGCACTTCGTGCGGCTCAACCCGCCATTGCCCGCGCCGCCGGCCGGCAAGATCGAGGTGATCGAGTTCTTCTGGTACGGCTGCCCGCACTGCAACGCCTTCGAGCCCGCCCTCGACGCCTGGCAGAAGCGCCTGCCGGCCGACGTGAACTTCAAACGCCTGCCGATCGCCTTCGCCAACGAACCTTTCGTCGCGCACCAGCGGATCTTCTTTGCGCTGGAATCCCTGGGCAAGCTGGAGCCGATGCACCGCAAGGTGTTCTATGCGATCCACACCGAGCGCAACCGGCTCGACAAGACCGAGGACATCCTCGCGTTCATGACGAAGAACGGCCTCGAAGGCCCCAAGTTCCTCGACGCCTACAACTCCTTCGACACCCAGGCCAAGGCCAGGCGCGCAGCCAAGCTCGGTGAGGCCTACAAGATCGACGGCGTCCCGGCGATCGGCGTGCAGGGCCGCTTCTACACCTCGGGCAGCCTGGCCGGCACGGCGGACGCATCGCTGCCGGTGGCCGACTTCCTGATTGCCCAGGTGCGCCGCGGCGCCTGACTCCCACTCTTCCCCACGGCCCGGCATCGGGCCGCTCTTCAGCCGAGAGGCCTCCCAGATGACCACCTCCTACCCCGACACCCGCCTGCTGATCGACAACCAATGGGTCGACGCCGCCGGCGGCAAGACGCTCGACGTCGTCAACCCCGCCACCGGTGCCGCCATCGGCAAGGTGGCGCACGCCGCCATCGTCGATCTCGACCGGGCGCTGCTGGCGGCGCAGCGCGGCTTCGAGGCTTGGCGCAAGGTACCGGCGAACGAACGCGCCGCCGTCATGCGCCGCGCGGCCGGCCTGGTGCGCGAGCGTGCCGAGGCGATCGGCCGCCTGCTGACGCAGGAACAGGGCAAGCCGCTGGTCGAAGCCAAGGGCGAGGTGCTGGCCGCCGCCGACATCATCGAGTGGTTCGCCGATGAAGGCCGGCGCGTCTACGGCCGCATCGTGCCGCCGCGCAACCTGGCGGTGCAGCAGCTGGTGCTGAAGGAGCCGGTCGGCCCGGTGGCCGCGTTCACGCCGTGGAACTTCCCGGTCAACCAGATCGTGCGCAAGCTGGGTGCTGCGCTCGCGACCGGCTGCTCCTTCCTCGTCAAGGCGCCGGAAGAGACGCCGGCATCGCCCGCCGCGTTCCTGAACTGCTTCGTCGACGCTGGCGTGCCGGCGGGCACGGTCGGGCTGGTGTTCGGCAACCCGGCCGAGATCTCCAGCTACCTGATCGCCCACCCGATCATCCGCAAGGTCACCTTCACCGGCTCGACGCCGGTCGGCAAGGAACTCGCCGCGATGGCCGGCCGGCACATGAAGCGCGTGACGATGGAGCTGGGCGGCCACGCGCCGGTGATCGTCGCGGAAGATGCCGACCTGGCACTGGCGGTGAAGGCCGCCGGCGGCGCGAAGTTCCGCAACGCCGGCCAGGTCTGCATCTCGCCGACGCGTTTCCTCGTGCACAACAGTCTGAAGGACGCGTTCGTGCAGGCGCTGGTCAAGCATGCCGAATCGCTGAAGCTCGGCGATGGCCTGACCGAAGGCACGACGCTCGGCCCGCTGGCCAACGCGCGGCGCCTCAGCGCGATGGCCAAGGTGCTGGACGACGCGCGTTCGCGCGGCGTCAAGGTGGCGACTGGCGGCGAACGCGTCGGCAGTGCCGGCAACTTCTTCGCGCCGACGGTGCTGGCCGACGTGCCGATCGATGCCGACGTGTTCAACAACGAACCCTTCGGCCCGATCGCCGCGGTGCGCGGCTTCGACACGCTGGACGAAGCGATCACCGAAGCCAACCGCCTGCCGTTCGGGCTGGCCGGCTATGCCTTCACGCAGTCGATCAAGAACGCGCACCAGCTCGCGCATCGTCTGGAACTCGGCATGCTGTGGATCAACCAGCCGGCGATGCCGAGCGCCGAAATGCCTTTCGGCGGCGTCAAGGATTCCGGCTACGGCACCGAAGGCGGACCCGAGGCGATGGAGGCCTACCTGGTGACGAAGTCGGTCTCGATGATGGCCGGCTGAGCGCGCAGCGAGCAGTCATGACGTCCGTCGAACGCCCGCTGTACCGCGGCTTCACCACGCAGGCGCAGATCGACGAGCAGTACAACCCGTCGCTGCCCGTCAAGGACGCGCCGGCGGCGATGCAGCACTTCGCGAGCCAGGCCGAACGCGCACGAACGCAACTGCGTTGCACGCTCGACGTGCCCTACGGTCCGACCCTGGCCGAGACGCTGGACATCTTCCCGGCGGACCGGCCCGCCGGTTCTTCCGGGACACCGGTGTTCGTCTTCATCCACGGCGGCTACTGGCGATCGCTGTCGTCGAAAGACTTCAGCGGCGTGGCACTCGGGCTGCAGCGCGCGGGGATCACGACGGTCGTCATCGACTACGCGCTGTGCCCGGTCGTCAGCATCGATGAGATCACCCGCCAGGCGCGCGCCGCGGTGGCGTGGGTGCTGCGCAACATCGACCGCCACGGCGGCGATCCGAAGCGCGTCGCGATCGGCGGTCATTCGGCCGGCGCGCACCTTGCGGCGATGTGCCTGCAGACGGCGTGGGAAGCGGACTACGGCCTGCCGGTCGATCCGCTGGCCGGCGCGCTGCTCGTCAGCGGCCTCTACGATCTGGAACCGCTGCGCTACAGCTACCTGCAACCGCGCATCCAGCTCGACGACGGCATCATCCGGCGCAACTCGCCGGCCTTCGGCGTGCGCGCTTGCAACACGCCGCTCCGCATCACCTGGGGCGAGGCCGAGCAGAGCGAGTTCGCGCGGCAGTCGCAGGTCTATCACGCGGCGTGGCAGGCGGCGGGCAACCGCAGCGAACTGGTGGCGCAGCCGGGCGCCGATCACTTCACCGCGATCCACGGCTTCGAGGATCCGGCCAGCGACCTGTGCGGTTGGCTGGTGGGCGTGCTGGGTGTTGCGTCATGAGCCGTCGGTCCATGACCCGAGACGACTGCGCCGGGCTCGATGCAGGCGATGTGCTCGCCCCGCTGCGCGAGCAGTTCGACATTCCCGCCGGCACGATCTACCTCGACGGCAACTCGCTCGGCGTGCTGCCGCGCGCAGCGGTCGATCGCGTGCGGCAGGTGGTGGCCGAGGAGTGGGGCCAAGGCCTGATCCAGAGCTGGAACGACGCCGGCTGGATCGAGCAGCCGCAACGTGTCGGCGACAAGATCGCGCGCCTGATCGGCGCTTCGCCGGGCGAAGTCGTCGCGGCCGATTCGACCTCGCTGAATCTGTACAAGGTGCTCAGCGTCGCACTGACGCTCATGAAGGCCGATGCCCCCGAACGCCGCGTGATCGTCTCCGAACGCGACAACTTCCCGACTGACCTGTACATCGCCGAGAGCCTGGCGCGGCAGCACGGTTTCGAGTTGAAGCTGGTCGCCGCCGACGAGATCGCGCAGGCGGTCGACTCTTCGGTGGCGGTGCTGATGCTGACCCAGGTCAACTACCGCACCGGCCGCATGCACGCGATGGCCGAGGTGACGGCCGCCGCTCATGCGGCCGGCGCGCTGGTGATCTGGGACCTGTGCCATTCGGTCGGCGCGGTGCCGGTGGACCTCGCGGCAAGCGATGCGGACTTCGCCATCGGCTGCGGCTACAAGTACCTGAATGGCGGCCCTGGCGCGCCGGCCTTCCTGTGGCTGCATCCGCGCCATGCCGCGCGCATGGACCGTGAGCAGCTGTGGCAGCCGCTGGCCGGCTGGCTGGGCCATGCGGCGCCGTTCGCCTTCACTACCGACTACCGCCCGGCGGCCGGTGTCGCGCGCTTCGTCTGCGGCACGCCGTCGATCATCGCGCTGGCGGCGCTGGAATGCGGCGTCGACACGGTGCTCGCCGCCGAGCCCTTCGGCGGCATGCAGGCGCTGCGCCGCAAGTCGATCGCGCTGACGGATCTGTTCATCGAGTTGGTCGAGCAGCGCTGCGCCGGCCACGGCCTGGAGCTGCAATCGCCGCGCGATCCGGCCCTGCGCGGCAGCCAGGCCAGCTTCCTGCGCGGCGACGGCGGCTACGCGATCGTGCAGGCGCTGATCGCACGCGGCGTCATCGGCGATTTCCGTGCGCCAGGGCTGCTGCGCTTCGGCTTCACGCCGCTGTATGTGCGCTTCGTCGACGTGTGGGATGCGGTCGAGCAGCTGCGCCAGGTGCTGGAGAGCGCCGAGTGGCAGCAGCCGCGCTTCCAGAAGACCTCGGCCGTGACGTGACGGATTCGCCATGAGCACCGAGAACATCGTCGCGAACGAAGGCGCCAAGCTCGACTTCAGCGCCGACATGAGCTACAGCGACTACCTGCACCTCGACGAGCTGCTGAACGCGCAGCACCCACTGTCGCCGGCGCACGACGAAATGCTCTTCATCGTGCAGCACCAGACCAGCGAGCTGTGGATGAAGCTGATGCTGCACGAGCTGCGCGCCGCCATCGCCGCGCTGCAGAGCGATGAACTGCACGGCGTGTTCAAGATGCTCGCGCGGGTCAGCAGGATCATGGAGCAGCTGGTCAGCGCCTGGACGGTGCTGAGCACGATGACGCCGCCCGAGTACACCGCGATGCGGCCCTACCTGGCGCAGTCCAGCGGCTTCCAGAGTGCGCAGTACCGCTGCATCGAGTTCGCGCTCGGCAACAAGAACGCGGCGATGCTGAAGCCGCATGCGCACAAGCCCGAGCGGCTGGCGATGGTCGATGCGGCGTGGCGCGCGCCGTCGCTGTATGACGAATCGCTGCGCGCGATGGCGCGGCGCGGCATCGAAGTGCCGGCCGATCGGCTGCAGCGCGACTGGACCCAGCCCTACGACGCCAGCGACGGCGTGCAGCAGGCCTGGCTGCAGGTCTACCGCGACCCGAAGGCGCACTGGGATCTGTATCAACTGGGCGAGAAGCTGACCGACCTGGAAGACGCGTTCCGCCTCTGGCGCTTCCGGCATGTCACGACGGTGGAGCGCGTGATCGGCTTCAAGCGCGGCACCGGCGGCACCGGTGGGGTCAGCTACCTGCGCAAAATGCTCGACGTGGTGCTGTTCCCCGAGATCTGGCGGCTGCGCACGGAGCTTTGAGCGCGCAGGTCTGATCCGCAACTCCGCAGCGACGGTCCCGGACCGAAAAAGGGCTGCTGAAGTCCTTGCATTCGCCGCGCGGAATACCCCGAGGCGCAAATGCAGACGCTAGAATGGCCTGCAAGTTTCATGCCTCTATGACACACCCATACCGCTCCTCCCTGTTGCCGCTGCTCGCGGCATTGACCTGTGCCGTCGCCGTCGCGCCTTCCCAGGCGGAGCGGGCGGATCGCAGCAAGCCGTTCAACGTCGTCGCCGACCAGAGCACGGCCGATCTGGCCAAGCAGGTGATGGTGCTGACCGGCGGCGTGACGATCACCAAGGGCACGATGGTGATCAAGGCCGACCGCGTCGAGTTGCGCGAACAGCCCGACGGCTACCGCACCGCGGTGGCGATCGGCACCGCCGCCCGGCCCGCCACCTTCCGCCAGAAGCGCGACGGCGTCGACGAGTACATCGATGGCCGCGCCGAACGGTTGGAGTACGACGACCGCGCCGACCTGATCCGCTTCGTCAACAACGCCATCGTCCGCCGGCTGCGCGGCACGGCGGTCGGCGACGAGATCACCGGCAACCTGATCACCTACGACAACACCAACGAGCTGTTCAACGTCACCGGCGCGCCCAACGTGGCAGCGACGGCTGGCAGCGGCAATGACAGCGGCAAGGGCAGCGGCGACGGCCGCGTGCGCGCCGTGCTGACGCCACGCGAAGGCACGGCCGCCGCTGCCGAAGCGGCATCTGCCGCCTCGTCGGCCGCGCCCGCCCTGAAGCCCAGTCCGACCCTCGGAGACAGGCCGTGAGCCTGGTGCAGGATGCGCCCAGCCTCGCCGCGCCCGTCAACGGCGCGGTGCATCGGCTGAGCGCGAGCGGTCTGCAAAAGAGTTACGGCGCACGCAAGGTCGTCAAGGACGTGCACCTGGCGGTCGACGCCGGCGAGGTGGTCGGGCTGCTCGGGCCCAACGGCGCCGGCAAGACGACCAGCTTCTACATGATCGTCGGCCTGGTGCGCGCGGACGCCGGCGAGATCAGCATCGAAGGCCAGCGCGTCGAACGCATGCCGATCCACAAGCGCTCGCGCCTCGGGCTGTCCTACCTGCCGCAGGAGGCGTCGATCTTCCGCAAGCTGACCGTCGAGGAGAACATCCGCGCGGTGCTCGAACTGCAGGTCGATGACAAGGGCAAGGCGATTCCGGCCAAGCGCATCGAGGAACTGCTCGACGGCCTGCTGCACGACCTGTCGATCGACAAGCTGCGCGACTCGCCGGCGCCGGCGCTGTCCGGCGGCGAGCGGCGGCGCGTCGAGATCGCCCGCTCGCTGGCCACGCAGCCGCGCTTCATCCTGCTCGACGAGCCGTTTGCCGGGGTCGATCCGATCGCCGTGATCGAGATCCAGCGGATCATCGGTTTCCTGAAGAGCCGCGGCATCGGCGTGCTGATCACCGATCACAACGTGCGCGAGACGCTGGGCATCTGCGACCGCGCCTACATCATCAGCGAAGGGCGCGTGCTGGCCGAGGGCACGCCTCAAGAGATCGTCGAGAACGCCGACGTGCGCAAGGTCTACCTCGGCGAGCATTTCCGCATGTAGCTGCGATGAGTGCGTATTCCTTCACTCATGACCGCAGCGCCGTCGGGCGATCATGTCCGTTCTTCCAGTCCGCCAGCCACCCAGGGCCACGGTGCCCATGAAACCTTCACTCCAAGTACGCCTTTCGCAGCACCTGGCGCTGACGCCGCAGCTGCAGCAGTCGATCCGGCTGCTGCAGCTGTCGACGCTCGAGCTGCACCAGGAAGTCGAGCAGATGCTCGAACAGAACCCCTTCCTCGAAGCCGAGGAAGAGGGCGCCGCCGCCTTCGAACCGCTGGCTGAACGCACGACGGCGGCCGAACGCGTCGGCGAGCGCGAAACCGAAAGCGCCGCCGCCTCC
>Ga0307513_10010185_pt1 | contig 11820 bp, 13 predicted proteins | sample 15_EM_MG_FD_202174 | JGI IMG/M metagenome (GOLD analysis project Ga0307513, IMG submission 202174) | Populus trichocarpa ectomycorrhiza microbial communities from riparian zone in the Pacific Northwest, United States - 15_EM | ecosystem: Host-associated > Plants > Roots > Unclassified | place... | reverse complement strand
TCTTGGACGGTGCTCCCTTCTTCTTGGCAGGTTTTTCCGTCTTCTTGGGTTCTTCATCCGTCACCTCTGCCTCCGACTCTGAATCTACGACCTTGGATTTCCGTGGCTTAGTCTTTGTGGGTCCAGCCTTGGATGTAGACTTCTGGTCTTTCTTCGTGGAGGTCAACTCGTCCTCTGAGTCATCACTGATATCCAGTACGGATTTGCGCTTGGTTTGAGGTGCAGTTTTGATAGTGCGCCCATCCTTTACAATTCTTTTACGAGGCGGACCCTCTTCTTCTTCATCTGAAGAGGCTATTACTGCTTCATTTTTGCGCTTGAGGCCGCGCGCTTTGGGGACAGGGCTGTCATCACCCATGTCCATCTTCTCCACAAGCGAACTGGGTCGCCTTGATGGGGTAGGTTTGGACTGGGTTTTAACGGGCGAATGGGGAGGCCTAGAAGCGGTGAGCAGTGTGGAAACGATTCGGAAGGAGCCTTACTTTCTGCTGACTATGTTGCTCTTGCCACCGTTCATCGAGGTGGATTGAGCTATTAGTTTGGATTGATTCACTCTGAAAGATGCGTTCGTTCAGTATCGCGTCCTGTCCATGGGGGCAGCAGGCATACGGGTTGGCATCGACATCTGAAAGACGAGGTTAAACACGATGAGAATTTTTGTAGAAACGAATGGATAAGTACCGATCACTTCACGTTGAGGAGAATCGACTTTTGATGTCCCAGACGACGAAATCTCGAGTTTCTGAGATTTGGTTATATGTGCACGTTAAGTCTGCCACAAGCCACGCATACCTTAGGCTGAGAAGGCCGAGAGCTACCAAAAAAGTTCCTTATGTCTTTTGTTCCTACCGCCGCTTTTCTTTTACTCGCGGAAGCCATGGGTGCAAGGAGAAAGCAACGTGACACGGCGCCAAACATTGGCGACGCGTCAACAACAATGCCGACCACAGTCGTTGTTCCTCACGTAAATATGTTCTTGGTTTCATCTTAGCAACATCCGTCGTCTCATCTGAGGTTCTCTACGGCGAACAATTTCTTAAATCTCTCAACAAAATTACATGGGGTAAGGGGGGAGAGGTCGTGGCAAGCCAGTTTATGAGTGACAAGTGTTGTAACCTATTGTGCCTTCTTGCCTGATCGAGTTTGATGCTCGTCCAGGGCTTTCAATCTCTCCGTCAAAGTCGGGTGAACATGGTGGTAGGCAGAGAACCTGTGCGAAGAATTAGGATAGATCCAAATTACAAGGTAATTCGAAACTCACAGCCAGTCAACCCATACAGTGGAAAGATTTTCGACATGGATGGCAATCAAGGCTTTGCCCAAGCGCTCACCCATATCAGCCTTTCCGTTAACAGTGACACCAAATCGATCATCCAGCTCGCACGCGAAGCGGTCAGCCTGGTACTCGAACCTCCGCAAAACCGCGTACATGCTAAACTGAACTATAGCGTCCAATGGCCCAATTACCATTTGATAGAGCAGGAATGCGACGATGACAGGAGGGTGTACTGCTACATTCGATGGGAAGTCGAATGACAAAAGGAGCGGTGGTGAGTGAAGGAAGGCCGGGAAGCACCCGATGATGGCGAGAAGATGGACTTGGGACATTGATAGGGCTTTTGTGGGATGGTAGTAGTACCAATGGCCGAGTTCGTGAGCGAGCACGGCTTCTACTTCCTCCGGCTTGGCCTGCTTGATCAAGGTGTCGAAGATGACGATGTGTTTGCTCCAGGGGAGACCAAAGAAGTAGGCATTGGAATGGCTCGACCTCTTGGAGCCGTCGATTTCGTATAGATGTTTAAGCGGGAATTTCATCCGCTTGGCCAGGGCTTCAATGCGATCCCGAAGTTCACCGGGTTGGAGCGGTGAGAGTTTGTTAAACAGAGGCTGGATAACAAGCGGGTATAACACGACCATGATCATCTGGAAACCCACCCTACATTGAGAGGTCAGTGCGCTATTCTTCGACAAGGCCAGTTAGGTTATTGGGGGAGTAGGAGGATTACTCACAAAAAAGCCATCAGATAGGGAACGAAATGGTCTCCCGCGAAGCGGAATACCCAGAGGAACGCGTATAGGAACGGTGCCCCGACCACAAGGGCAACCAACCAACCCTTGAGTATGTCGGCGATAAAGGTGCCAACGGTGGTCTTGTTAAATCCGTGCTTCTCCTCGAGCACAAAGGTTTGATAGACAGAGAGCGGAATTGAGGGCATCGAGTAAACAAATCCATAAATAAAGGCGAAGGCGATTGAAAGAAATATCTTCGTGTAGTGCGTAAGTGTGGCTGGCATTCCTCTCCAACACAACTTAGGACGTACCTCGTGTTCTGGACCGTAGCCAGCTGCCGCCAAGAGCTCGTTGCCCATTCTCCATGCCCAAGCGAAGCCTCCGAAGTAAATGAGGGCGACATCAATTATTTGCCGATAGGTTGCGGAGAACATGGAGAATCTAGCCTTATCTCGACCATAAATCTGGCTCTTCTGGAACTTCTCGGTTTCAAAGTGGACCTTCAGATTTTCTGGTGGCGCTGTTTTGGAGTAGTTCGGATATTGGCGTAGACTTTGTGGTATGTTAGAAGTATTGGGGATACAACAAAGGTCTCCACGCACAGAAGGTACGTTTCAAATGCCCAGACAGCGGTCGACGCGGCAATGACATAGTTCTTCCAAGGTAGCGGGTCTGTACTAACGAAAGAAAGTTTCTCTTGGAGTGCTGCAACTGGTATGTGTATGATCTCTTGTATGTCAATGCTTCCTGCCATCTGCGAGCTGAGTCTCAGCGCTAAAGAGCCACCGTGCTAGCAGGCTCGCCACGTAGTTCGGTGTTACGCACCGCGAACAAACAACCTGGTCGGCAGTGCAACAAGGTTGGTTGTGTACGATCAGTTCGTCGTCCAATTCGACGCGAAAGCTTAGCTACAGTGGTCTCCAAGCTTGGGTGCTTTATTGCTGACATTCTCTTGTCTACCGCACTCGAGAGAGTGGACTAGAAGGTCCTCAGAGAGTACGTATCGCATTTCCCAACTGACTCTTCGTGGAATGCAGTTCCCATCCACGTCACAAAGCCCAGACAGGCAGCACTGTGCGACTTCTAGGTCCTTCTTAGGAAGGGTCACCGCACGAGACTATATTAATGACTCGACTACTTCGAGAGACGCTGGGATTTGGTATATCATCCCCGTCGTTGAAGGCGCTTATTCGGTTCAGTCGATCCCCCACCCACAACACAATGGATTCACAACCTGCTACACAAGCCCCAACGACGGCCCCAGACCCGAAATGGAAGCGAAATGCGGCCTATGTCAAGCCTGACGAGCAACTTGGCGAAGGGGATACCACCCTCATAAAGGATTTCCTTCCACAATCCATTGGAGTCGATGCCTTTGAAAAGTTGAAGGAGGAGGTGCAATGGCAGACCATGCACCATCACGGTGAGCACGCTCTAGTGCCTCGATTCCCTGTCTCATCAAGCAACGCAGGCGGAGAAGTTCCGCGGCGAGTCGCCGTGCAAGGAGAAATCTTAGAAGATGGGTGGTTGGTACAGCCCCCCATAGGTGATTCATTCGCTGACAGATCCTTCTACAGGTTCCCTGTATACCGACACCCAGCAGATGCTTCCCCGCCTCTGTGCGCTTGGACACCGACTGTTGAGGCAATCAGGGATCACGTAGAGAAGACTCTCGGACATCCAGTGAACCACGCGCTCATCCAGCTCTACCGTAACTCTGAGGACTATATCTCAGAGCATTCCGATAAGACCATTGACGTTGTGCGCGGATCCAATATTGTATGCCATCTCCCGAGTCCATTATTATTTCTGATAAAATTTCCAGGTGAATGTTAGTCTAGGTGCCCAACGTGTGATGATTCTAAGACAAAAGAAAGCCACCATCCTCGCAGCTCAACGAGGAGGCTCGCAGAGCGGTTCGACAGAACGACCCTCTCAGCGTGTTCCCCTCCCCCATAACTCTCTCTTCGTCCTGGGTCCAGAAACCAACAAGCGTTGGCTCCACGGCATTCGCAAGGACGGTCGCCAGGAGAGTCTTAAGACACCAGAAGAACTCGCCTTCAGTGGAGAACGGGTCAGCCTAACCTTCCGCTATATTGCTACGTTCCTATCTGCGGATGGAACCAAGATCTATGGACAGGGAGGGACCGCAAAAACAAAGGAAGATGCAAAGGCTGTCATCAATGGGGACCGCGAAGCTGCACAGAAAATGATAAACGCTTTTGGGTTTGAGAATCAGCAGGGCGATGACTTTGATTGGGATGCGACTTATGGCACGGTGAGCATGTCAGCTCTTGACAATGGTCCGACGAAATCTGAGGGGTAGCCGGTTAGGGTTTTGATGTTCTCCATTTTGAAGTCGTTCAGCCGCCTCAAGAGGTTAAGCCGTTGTTGTACTATGTCAACGGTTCTATTCCAAGCTGGAGGGTTCAGATGGCTCTTTATGAAAAGGTGTGTCCCGAGTGACTTTAACAGTAGATAGTTATTGAACCCTTCTCAGCAAGTGACTTTTGATCAGAAGCGATTGAAAGTAATGTCAAGACCCAAGGAGACGAAGTCTCCAGAGTTTCTGGCTTTGAACCACCGAGGCAAGACGCCCGTCCTCGCTGACGGTGACACGATCATCAATGAAAGCCTGGCTATCCTGTCCTACATCGAGAATTATTTTGCACCGAACATCCCTCTCTTGCCACCGGTCACAGATAAGACCGCCCGAGCGCGAACCCTAGCTCGCATCCAGGAAACGGAGAATCTACACCATATCTACGATAAACTTGAGGATGGTCATTTTGATGGCGTCAACAACATAACGCCATCCCTCTCTGCGGAGCGACGTGCAGAACTTATCGCGGACGTCGAAGCAGAGCTTCAATTTTGGGAAAAGTATGCGGGAGAGCATGGGGGAGGAACTGGTTTCATCGCAGGAGACAAGTTCACACTGGCAGATTGTGCTTTCTTCCCCATCCTTGGTTACATGCTGCATCGCGGCTTCGAATGGGACGACACGAAATGGCCAAATCTGCACAAATACTATGATCACGTATGGGAGAAGGAGTGTGCAAAGAAGGCACAACCAGACACCTGGAAAAGTCAAGGTCGGGCCAATGTCTTCAAGGCAACGCGTGGCGGAGCCCAGCCGATCTACGAAGGACATGGTTCTCCTATTCATGAGTGATTCTTGAGCGCCCCTGTACTTGCTTGCTTTGTAGCCAATCACATTTATATGTTTTGGTAAACGACACTTTTTGTCCTCAACCGCGATAGAGCATTATTAGAGAGTTGGAATTGCGATGGATAAGAGCGAGATCAAGCGAATTGTGAATGAAATCCAGACCCAAAAAGACGTGTTAAAGCCGGAGGTATGTGTTGAATACTCCCCGTTTCCACCACTTGTCTTGCGCGCGCTCACTCTTTCTTTTTCCTTTCGTTCTCTGTCTCTAGGAACTGGTCAAATTACTCACTCGTCTAAAGGCTAGCGTGGTTGCCACCGAAGACACGCTTCGGGTGAGCGAGTCGCGCGACCCATCGTTGTGGCATGCGTTGACGTCGCGCCCCCCGCGGAATCTAGGAAACCAAAGTTGGTTTAACTGTAGGACGACTACGCCAGCACACGAGCAAGGAAGTCAATGAACTTGCAAAGGACATTGTCAAGAAATGGAAGAACGATGTGGACGAGGATAAGCAACGAAAGGGTGAGTCTTTCCTTATTTGGGACCTTAGCCCCTGTTTTGCACCCATTTAAGGCGATGTCTCATACCGTCCTCCAGCGAAGAAGATGGCTAGCCAATCGAAACCACCCGCGACCCCTACGAGCCCTACTGCCAGGAATGGACCAAATGTGCAACGTTCTGCGAAGGTCGATGGCGTTGTATTCCCAAGCCTCGGCGATAAGACTCGCGACACATGCCGTTCCCTTGTTTATGACGCGCTTGCCGTTGATTCAGGCGCTCGTACGTCCCAACCTGTCAAGAGCGACCTTTCGTGCGTCTAACATTCTCACAGCCAACGAGCTGCTTATGAAGCGCTCGACTGCAATCGAAATGACGGTGTACGAGACCAACGGTGGCACCACGTCTCCGGCTTATCGAACAAAAATGCGATCTCTCTACCTGAATCTCAAGGGAAAGGAAAACCCAAGTCTTCGGGAAGGAGTCGTATCCGGAGATATTCCAGTGGCTAAATTGTGTACAATGCCCAGCCAAGTAGGTGTCGATGTTGACGACCGTGGACTCTATCGACTCCAATACTTATTTTATTACAGGACATGGCCTCAGAGGAGCGAAGGCAAAAGGACCAGCAGATCCAAGACAAAAATTTGTTCGCAGTCCTTGGAGCAGGAGAGCAGCAGGCCGAGACAGATGCATTTCAGTGCGGCCGCTGCAAGCAGGTACTAAGATCACCTGCGTGGTGTTTGTTATACTCAAAGTCCCCCCGCAGCGCAAAACTGTATATCGGCAAGCGCAGACCCGCTCTGCCGATGAACCTATGACGGTCAGTACCGCTTGGCTTGTGGTCACTTCTTACTCACAGGTTGTAATTTCAGACATTCGTGACGTACGTCAAGTTTATGGCCTTGGCTACAATCCTCACTGACCTGCTGACTCCTTTTCAAGCTGTGTGAACTGTAATAACAGGTATGTCGGAAATTATTACTCCACCATAACTGATATCGAGTATTTCGCAGGTGGAAGTTCTGTTAATTGTTTCACTTGTAGCCTATTTCTTGCCATGTTGGACTTCGGGTGCCGGTTTGCTAGAGTGTCGTATATGGATGAGAGCATTCACAAGATTTGTCTTCTATGCTGTTCTTTCCCCTGCGTCTCAACGCACGCAGGGTTGGGCCTATCACCGAACCTCCGCACAGAGGCGTTCCGAACGTAGACGCGCTCGGTTCACGCAATGTACACTTCAATAGTATCGTATTTCGAATGCCTATTATGATGTCTCCCTTTCCTTGTTGGCAGCTGACGTTCACGGCTTACACTTGCCCACCCCCAAAGGATCACCACACACTGGCCGAAGGGAACACTGTGGCTCAGCAACTCAGGACGTAAATACATACGTCGCTCACGTCTGGACCACAGAAGTTAACACGAGAGCCATTCATGGCTGCAGCAAAGCCGCTACCACAGCTCCCTTCCTCTGCCGTCGTGCCAAGGCTCACGATTGAAGCCAGCGAACACCTCAGCAGTCTCGTAGCTCATGCAGTCCAACAAAGGGGCTTGCATGCGTCTTGGGTTCTTCCAATTCAAATCACGCTTGAGAGCCTTGCGACTTGGATGTCACAGGGAAAGTGGCTCAAAGGAATATATGCAGGGAGGCGTAGGAAGAACGTCAAAGAGCAGGAAGCCGCGGCCATGGAAGCGAAGTCTCTTTCTAAACGTTCGGAGAGCACACAATCGATGGCCTCTCAGTCTACAGTCATGGTGGAGCTACCCGGAACCGATGATCCAGACGCCCGAATTCGAAGACTGTTCGAGCTCATCTCAAAGGCAGAGACAGAACCGGCCAACAAGCATTTGTTACTCACCGTGGCCGCCCCGGTCTACCCACCAGAGACAGACAGTCCCGTTGGTGCTGTCCCTGCAGATCCAGCTTGCACATTTCATGAAGGTGCTTTCTATCTCCCATACTTCAAGGACACCGAAGGCGTAGAACATGGGTGGGGTGGTACGATTCTTTGCGGCCTGCACAGTACGTTCTATGTATTCAGTCCTCTACTCCGTTTTCTCACCCTGGCTATACAGATATACCCGATCACATCGATATCACTGCGATTGGTGGCTCCTTCGCTGTGCGAGGTGTGCTCTCTCCGGCCATGTTCGATGCACTCGTCTCGGTTCTCAGCATGGGCGCATTCACCGTCTTATCTCTCAGCTTAGAACTCGCCCTACTCCGTGACTCCGGTGTCCAGCTGCGGTATCCCGCTGTGTCTCCTGCGGCCCCGCAGCTAGCTCCAGTGCCCATCCCCCCCTTAGCGGCACGAATTAACCGACGATCAAAACCAATTAGACCGGGCTCAGGGCTATGGAACTTCTTGACCAAGACCACAGAAAATATCATCCACCGGAGTCGCACCATTTCGTTGGACGCACACAGTCGACCACCAAAAGGAGTTGATGGAAATTCGCAGTCTGATGGTGATATTACACCAACTGTATCGTCTTTGAAGAAGGACGCCTCGAACACCTTCTCCTGCCTTGTGGAAGACGTTAATCGAATGAAAAGCCTACTCTCTACTTCTCCAGGTGTCGAGTTTCCGATACCCCAATTGCTTCAGGATATCGCAGAGAAAGAGAAGCGAGATAGTGTTGTGTCCCTTACAACTGAGGATGAGACTGGCTTATCGAGCATCCTCGGCTGGACTGCACGAAGGGCGGATTTTCTCGGACCAGAGAGCTTCCTGAGACACCAATCTATTACTGCCATCTACGCCGAGCACTCTTACACTCGACAGAAACCAAGCAGCGATGAAAGTGTGGAGGAGACATTGACTTTCACCATTTGCTCTCCCGCTCGATGGAGGACATATCGATACTATGCAAAGGATAAGGCTGACGACCAAACACTTGGCGACTTGGTCAAACAGATATGTGGTAATGCGGACCAGCTGTGTGTCCGGTCAGAGTGTAAGGCAAAATTGCGTGACCACGAGCTCCGATGGGTCCATCACCGTATCAAGGTGATCGGGAGGGTCAAGTCCGGGGATGAGACAGAAGGTACCTCTATGTGGGCATCTTGTGCCGCCTGTGAGGCCGCAACAGAAAGGCAGGAGATGGCGGAAGGAACTTCGTGAGTTGTTAAAGTTGTCCAGGGTTGGAGACCTCAAATGCTGATGCCGCTATTCCAGCCTCCTCTCATTCGGTAAATATCTCGAACTCCTGATTTATTCACCATATTTGGCTCGTCTTTCTCCTCCGTTGTGCGAACATACCTCTGGCTCGGAGTCAGCACGTTTCAATATCCTATGGCATTTTTCCTATAACGCCCACGTCCTCACACTGACCCAAATTGCTGTTCCCGACGTGTTTGCCGTGCGGCCGCCTCGTTTACAGATTATAAGGCCGGATAGTCAAGCACTACTCTCCGCGGAGAAAGAGTGGCAATCTGAAGATCGTGACCGCTTACGACTAGAGATCACGCTGTGGTGGAAAGGAGTGAAGGACCATGTAGTGTATCTAGAAGACTTCCTTGAAGGTGCAAATACCGCTGGAAAGAAGAAGAAGCTTCCTGCTCCTCCTCCCGAGGCCGAGGTTGAAGGCGAAAGTACACCAACGCCTAAAGCACGACCCACTATGCTCCCTCGATCGGACTCGTCTGCCTCACAAATATCGCAAAAGTCTCAATCTTCCCAGTCCTCCGCTGTATCAGCACCAAATAGCGATCCTCCAAATGTCCCCTCTGCCACAAGCTCGGTCTCTTCTGCTGCCGGTCCTCCAGTTGTTCTGCTAGGCAACCTCCGGCAGGCCTTCCAGGCGACAGAACAAGCTCTATACGCGAGCCTCAATAAGACTCCCACATCCTCCGTCAACGATGTTCGGAGACTGTTCCTCTCCAGCGCGAAAGCCGCAAGTAAACGTTTAGCTGCTTGGCAGGCAAAACATGCCACTGGCGCAGATGAAGTTGTAGGGAAAGTCTACTACCCAGAGCCGGAGTGGTGGGCAACTGGATGCCATTCATTACCTGGAGGGAGCGTTGTGGTACGAGAAGGAGAGTGGGCTAGTGTCATTGCGTTCACGCTGAGGTGAGTTGAGGAGTTTCTGAAAGATATCTCCATTAATATGGGTTTGTAGTTCTAAAGATTTTCTCACCGAGCTGCACAATATGTCGGTCAGCAGAGAAGCCAGTACGACTGGAGCGACAGCAGGAAGTGACGCATCCGTTACAAGCTCGAGCATTCTATCTTATGGGTCGATCGCCTCAAGCGTCTCCACGATATCGGATGACACGCCTTCAGTCGTTGGTCCATCGACCTCCGCGCCAGGTCCATCGATCACCTCCTTCTTGGCTAATATACACGCTCTTACTACTTCAAGACCACAAACCCCCATCCTTGATCCCGATGATGACTCAATTGCGGACCAGTGGCACGAGCAGGAGTCGTGGGCCGCCCAGATATCCAGGAAGGAGCACCCTAAAGACCCGACAAGCCTCCTCTCCTTACGGGATGTCCTTCGCAATAAACAATCCTTCGACTCGACTGCGCTCTCATCTCGATTCAATCAAATCGGGTCGTCTGCTTCGCGTTTGGTCAAAGGGACAACCGCAAAGCCGACTGTAGAAGTCAGTGAACCTGTTGTCGATGCAATAGTAGTCTCCCAGCCAGAAAACACGGCATCCATTGTGGAGAAGTTGTTGAGGGATGCGGAAGAGAACATGATGAAGGAAGACGCGAACTTCGCAGATTCCATCTCCTTTACCGCACCAACACCTACACCGTCTACGATCGTGGAAACCACTCTGCAAAAGGTGAACAATGCATCAGTCGTGTCGTCCGACAGCAATGCGACGATCAAAGCTAGCACTACCAGCAATAGTCTCGCTCCCCCGCACTCCTCAATTCCTCCCCCGGTCCCACCAAAAACACCTCCCCCAGTTCCCTTTCCCTCAAGCAAGGAGAGGCTCGATCAGAGGTCGACCTCTGACAATAGAGAGCATGACAAAGGTGACACGCCTCAGCAGACTGGACCAGGTACCACCGCATCGACTATGGGGTCCCTCACCAGCCACCTTGCCAACGCGATGCGCTATGTGCTGAGTGGTGGTCAAAGTGAACCTCCTAGTCGGCCGGGGACGCCGGCTCCCAACCATCACCCCTTACTGGCGGGAGGTCTCCCAGTAATCGACGAACGGCCGCACATCAAGTACGAATGGGTTATCGGCAAGCGGCTCAAGTTCAGCTGCACCGTTTTCTATGCCAAACAATTCGATTCCATTCGAAGACGGTGTGGAGTAGACGAGATACTAGTCCAGAGTCTCAAGCGAAGCGAAAATTGGACCGCTGAGGGTAGGTCAACCGCGTCCATTCCCATCGCCGGTTGATTCTCATTGGAGCTACAGGAGGGAAAAGCAAGTCCAATTTCTGGAAGACTTCTGACAACCGGTTTATCATCAAGACACTAGTCAATGCATGGAATGTCGCAGACCTGTGCGTTGTCGATACCCCAGTGACCCCTTTTGCTAATCCAGGCCGTAGCCAAGTGTTGATCGATCTTGGCCCGTCGTACTTCCGATATATGGAAACTACTGCTCACGGGCCGTCAGTTCTCGCGAAGCTGATGGGTTTCTATACCGTTGAAATCAAGAATATGGAGACAAACACTATTCAATCCAAGGCGGACCTTCTTATTATGGAGAACTTGTTCTTCGAACAGAACATCTCACAGACATTTGACTTGAAGGGTATCGAAGGTCGAAGAGTCAAATCAAACACGAGCGGTCCCACAAAACGGACTTTGTTCGATGGAGAATGGATTGAAGGTAAGCAATTACTCAAACGTAAAACTCACAGGCCGGTCCTAATCTCATGACGCAGGCCAAAAGAAGTCTCCGATACTAGTCCACCCGCACTCGAAGTGCGTACTTGACGAAGCCATTCGTGCCGATGCCGACTTTTTGTCTCGAAGCAACATCATGGATTACTCGTGAGTGCTACGGTATAACTTTTCTGAGTTACGACCTCACGTATCTGTCGGTACCAAAGTCTTCTTCTGGGTGTGGACCTTCAACAAAAACAAATTTGTTGTGGCCTTGTTGATACCATTGGTACGGTCCGGACTGCTCGATGGAATCGTCACTGAACGGAGACGT
>Ga0307513_10010184_pt1 | contig 11820 bp, 12 predicted proteins | sample 15_EM_MG_FD_202174 | JGI IMG/M metagenome (GOLD analysis project Ga0307513, IMG submission 202174) | Populus trichocarpa ectomycorrhiza microbial communities from riparian zone in the Pacific Northwest, United States - 15_EM | ecosystem: Host-associated > Plants > Roots > Unclassified | place... | reverse complement strand
CATGTTTCTTTGTCCCTTAAAATAATCCTCTGTTACTTATTAATATATTATCTCTCCAGATTCTCGTATTTTTTACGTCGGGGCCGATTTTTTAGAAAAAAAAACTTGCGCTTCGCGTGTGACCAAAGGGAAGTTAGATAGCTCCCCATGTCCAATAACAAGTAAGCTGAAAATGTAAAATTCATTTTCTTTGTGTAAATACATGGGGTATAGTATCAAGGTGGCACTAGGGCAATTCCATGAAGCTGCACTTGAGCTGCGCTGTGGCACTGAATCCTGTGAGGAACTTGGTCGGCTAGATATTCAAGCAGGTCAGAAGGTTTGTAAGCCTGATAAAAGTCAGAATGTGAGCCAATGCTTTCTGCATACATTTAAATCCTACCTATGGATCGTTACAATGGCGTTGAGGCCGTGAGGCCTGCAGAGTGGACGAACCTGAAAAGGGGTTGTACGCGTACCGGACTGCATTTTTTCATTCGCACCGTCTTGTGCACAGCATCCCTGCTTTATTTAATCTCTTTACAGTCAGGCGGCATTTAAAGACGAATCTGCGCTGCTGACAACTGCTGATCGATGACCTTTATTTGGCCTTCGCTTCGTTATCTACAAGAACGAGTTATCTAACATCTTATCTGCTCGCAAGCTGTAGCCATACATGTACAATCATTTGCAATGTTCGTTTTTGTTTACGAGAGGAAGTGAACTCCAGTTGCCCTCGAGCACCCGACAAGCCTGCCTGCCATCGCGCCACATCTGGGTCATTAGAAGTGTATACCCCTCCGGTATTCCTCCAAAAATATGCGCGATTTTGCCTCATGATAAAACCCAGAATGGCACGCGCAACTACATCGTCTCTAGTATCCTCACATGAGCGGATGATGCTGCGAATCCCCTCATCCTCACGACGACAATGACAACACATATTCCTAGCCACAATGGCCCCACGCGCGCGCATCCGTGGATGCTGGAATGACGAGAACGGCCCAGGATTCACCATACGCCAATTGTACACCCTCACCCCAGGTGACATCGACGACAACGTATCCACGCATGATTGTGGTCGCAATGGTTGGGGGAAGAAGGGACTTAGGGCCACTCCCGTGTCAAGTCCACCCTCCATTCCTCACTAGTATTTCCTGCAATGACGGCTACAGCATTAACGGAAGTCCACTACGGAATGTTCCAGCGCTCTCCTTGCTCTCGCGTCGACCCTCGACCCTCCTCAGCTACAAAGGCGACTGCACTATGACCCAAGGAAGTCCAACTCACCAACCTCCCGCCACTCGTTCCTCATTGCTTCAACACCCACCTCCCATTCTTTGGTGTTTCCATTCACTATACACCAAAGACGTTCCATAGGCCTTCTCGCCCTCTACAGTTCCTTCCTTCTGGAAACTATGCGATGGTTATCCATGACCGGCGACCTCGCATAATCAGGATGGTAGAACGCTGTTGGCTGGGTTCGCAACGGGGACGAGTACGAGGTGGGAAGGAACTCACCCAGTATGTATTTAGCATCGTCAATCTCTTGGTCTTGCATCCTCATATTTTTCCAACAGCGGTGGTGATGCCTTTTTCTTTCCACTCCCCATCGGGACGAGGAGATTCAGCGCCTAGAACTCAACCTCGCCCGCCGTTATCGTTGCTCCATCAACACTCCTCCGTCCTGCCGCCCGTCCCCTCCCTAGATCGACTAAGAGGTGGAGATGGTAGCAGTGCCCTATCGACGAGCCGAGCGGATTGTCGGTATGCCCATGCCTCAGAACGGATGCCGCCAGCGTATCTCTCCAATTCTCCCCAAAAATTTCCACGTTTTCAACACCGCGCGCGATCCACCCGAATGCGACACTTTACCTCCAAACCGACAACGAAAATACACGGAAAGAGCGGCGACAGGGAGATAACATACCTCCGTGGTTGGTGCTGCCACTGACATTGAATGGCAGTCACGGTGTTGTTCTTTCATGCGCATGGCGTCCACGACTCTTTTCTTTGGGTGAGGACGTGGGCGTATGCTCATTGCGGGAATCCTGGAGACCTGTGGTGGGTAGTACCGTTCCAGGTTGCGTCTCACCAGCTCACGATTCCTGCGATAACTCTCATCTCTCCGTTGGGGATAACGATAGCTCTTCACTCAGCCCAAGTGTCACAGACATTGATTTATACTGGATTACGGCTTCCTTTGACCACATCGACCTCGAGATTGAGGAGGGGGTGGTGCATAGAAGAACATGGTGGAAACAGTCGATAACGATCGGCGATCCTGCTCGCTTTGGATGGATAGGTGGCGAGGGGGTTACTCGCTACATGAGCCTTCGACATTGTGCATGTACCTCGCCCGCTCTTTCATCCACTCATTCACATCCTCTTCGACGGTCAATAGCAGCTTCTTCCGTCTTCTTACCCCTTTATTAAGAGCGTCCAACGGGGTTGAGTGCGACATTACTAAACCGCGCCCTCCTTCGTCGCCCCGTCAACAACACCGCTCCCCACAATAGCCCGCTCGACCGAGATCGGAACAGATATCGCGTTGAGAGCCCGTTCAACGAGCCGAGTGGTGCTGTATCGGTATGTTCATCCATCCGCATATATCATCAACTAAGTATGGTATGTAAATAGTAAAATGCCGGCTAGAAGTCGCTTCGATCGATGCCCTCGAAGTATCCATCACCGCAGTTGGACGGATTTTGTTGGAATCACATTCTTGTCTACCCTTCACGAACCTCCGCTGACTCGCTCTTCAACGAAAATTTCCTAGATCTTTCCACGCCGGTACCTCCGCTGTCTATATTTTAGCTTACAGTGCTTTGCATGTATAATTGCCGCACTTGTTTCTGTGAAAAGCTCTGACAGTTGATGGTACCTTGCGGCAGACCTCGGCTTCCCACACCAAGAGGCTTCCGTTGGGTGTTTTGGAGGAGAAAAAGCACTCCTTGCTTTCCAAAATTCTCTTGTTCAAGTCTCGAGCACGTACTTATAAGACATGGGCCACCCCGGACGAGAGATGGGATGGAGGAGAGATCAAGTTGGGTAGCCGGCAGGTCTCCGCCGTTGATGGCCAACACAAGGCCAAACAGTTGAATCACGAAAATCACAAAATGATGCGGCAATTATTCATGCAAGGCACTGTATTTCCAACTCGCGTGAATCCTTGCACATTGGATAACTTTATTGCTCATCAATGTTTTCACCCAACTCCCTCCGAGGGCAAAGATTTCGTTGAACCTAGTCCTTTTTTTACCGCGCCCCTCAAACCGTGTCAGAATATTGTTATGTAATCTTCGGAGTTCCAATTATCGTCGCGTCCAATCGACGCGATGAAGTAAGTCTTTGCATATTTCTTGGAGACAAAGTATATATATCTAGTTCAAGGAGAACTAATTAAAAAAATTTATAATGTGAAGAGGGGATTTCGTTGTCCTTTTCGTAGTAGTCGGTTTGAGAGCAGAACGACATCACATGATCTTCGGCCTTGGCTCAACCTGCGCAACTAGTTCCCTAACTCGCCCATCTCGCCTCGGCGCATCCTCAAATTTTAAAACAAGGTTCAATTTAGCTATTTAAAGATCTTTCTCTCCAAAATATCTCAAAAAGGGTTCCCCTCATCTTGTTAAGTGAGCTCGACTGAATTTTCAATCTCCGAAGATTACATAACAACTTTCTGACACGGTTCGCAGGGCGTGGTAATAAACAGACTTCATATATCGTGAGCCGTAGGGTACATGAGCCGTAGGGTACATCACATATATCGCAGTTTGTCTAGGAGAGACTACGTTGAACCGTGGAGTTACTACAAATAATCGTATGTTGGAACAGTAACCAATACAAATGGAATGGAATGGTAGAACTAGATGGAGTACTTGTTTGATTTCGGTAGCCCCCATCCATCTGCAATTCATGGGTTGCCCGCCACAGATTCGACCCGTAAAAGGTACTTCGTTATCGCCTCCTTGGCCAATCTACTTCTCCGCGGAAATTTCTGTGCCATCGTGGTGAAAGTACGCCTGCGCAACACTTCAGCCAGGTCCGAGGATATTGCAGAGTTCTCCAGAAAGAATGGAAGCAAATCCAATGCCCACCGGTATGACAAGGATCGGAAGTATTCGTGCTGGGGAGAGTTTGGAGGGAAGGAGGCATATTGATCAATATATATCGATGCTTCGAGTTGACCTTTGAGATGATGCCTGGCTTTCCATATCCTGCTGCGAACCCCCATTCGTGCTATCCACGCTGAAGGTTTACTCCGACGCAGTGCCTTATCACGATGGCCAGACTCCATGACTCGGTTCGAAAAATTGGGATGGCTACACAAGCATAGCTGCAAGCACTCTTTAGCAGCGGCCGTATATCGCTGCTGATCGAAAATGCAGGTACCTAAAACGCTCAGGATGTTCCAACAACTGTGTGAGGTAAGTTAAGAATCCAGGAGTGTTCCCTGAAAATGAATCGTTTCCATCGATTCCAGATAATCCTATGTCATCAAGGATATACCCCTCCCCTCGCCGACGGACCAGGTACAAAGATGCTACCATTCCCGGAGGAAAGATAGCTCGCCGTTTTGTGTTGCTGACGGACTGAAGGAGGCTTCCCAGAAGTAAGGTGAATCCTGGAAAGAAATAATACTTTTTCAGGACATTACTGAGGATCCTGTCGAAGTCGACTTGAAGAGCCTGGGAGACGCGTTGTGCTTCAGAAGACGGCTGCATCATAGAATAAATGTGCAGAGAACGCACGAGTAAATTCGATAACATACCAGCTTTTTCAAACACTCTAAAAAGATAGGGCAAAAATTGTGCGCCTTCACATATTCCCAGTCGTGCATCCTGGATTTGATGACATCCCAAAGATTGTCGAATGAAAAATTAATCAAGTCATCACAGAGTTCAGGTGTCATTTCCGCATTTTCAAGATGGTAAACAATGACATCATAACAGATCCACAAGATTTCGGCATCGACTTTGTTGCAGAATAAAAACGGGAATACTACAAGGAATCATTTTGCTTACCCGGGATTTGAAGCCCCTGAAGACACTGGCGAGCAAAGGCTGTGTGTCGAGCTTGGCTGTTGATCCAGAATGTTTTTGAGCGAGTAGGATCCACAAAGAAGTCTGTTAGAGAGGCATGGAGGATGCGAATGTTTCCACCAGGTTCGAGGTTTACGAGGAAGTTTAGTTCTCCGAGGTATAGCTCGACGTCTCCAGGTTGTAAGCATAGAAATTTCTCAATTACCGGTGGCCTGAAGTTCCATTCGTAGATCGGAATGGGTTGCTTGCCGAAGAATACGACACTGAGGATTTCCAGAACACGTTCGGTGTCCTCCACGCCAGCTAAGATATGCGTGTACAATGCGTCAAGCTCTGCAAATGGTATGTCCCTCTGAGGAGGACGGAGGCCGAGGATGATATCTAAACGATCCATGGGTTTGTGTCGAATGGAAGAGACGTAATGGATTACAGTGGATGCGTAGATAAATTGTCCTGATGACTTTCGAACAAGTTGTTCTAAGATATCGGGAAGGGGCCACTCAGGAGGGACATAAGCACGGAGTCGATGCGTGGATTTGATCTCTTGAAATTTGTCAGTCAAAAATAATTCGATGTCTTCGTCGGGAAGGTAGGACTCGTCCAGAGCGAGGCGTGAAGTGATGCTTGACAACAACCCTGTATTAAACGTGAGAGAGATATGTGGTTCGGGACGGCTAGCGACTAAAAAGACTAGCGGGAGCCGACGTTGCTGGGAATTGGCTAAAACTTCGAGAATATTTTGCTGAACTTTGGGGTCTGAACATTCGTCCAGACCGTCGATAATAACGAGACGACGAGAGGATGAATCATTGAAAAAGCCTGCCTCCGTTAGCGGCTGAAGAGGTGTCACGATTAAGGTTTCCATTTGGACCGCGAAAGACTTGGAGAAGATGAGTGGATCGTGCTCGATGGCACTAATAATGGCGTCTCGAACGTCGGGGAGGTTCAAGGTAATCTGGTAGGCGAGGGTAGCGATAAGTGAGTTGACGTTGCTGCGTGAGGGATCGTTCCTTGAGAAAAAGAAGCTCGCAAGCAAAATCATCTCCCTCTCGCACATCTCGGCAATGGTTTGTGCGATCGCTGACTTCCCAGCTCCAGCGGGTCCATAAACCCACATAACGAACGAGTTCAGATCTCCTTCCCATTTAATCCACCTCATGATCTTGGTGAGAACGGCCAAACGTGTGTTCGGGTGACATTTGGGGGGATCGAAACGTTCCTTTGAGTTGTGGAACGCAGCGGTAGCTGTTGCACCGTAAAGGATATCAGATCCGTCTACCGATTTGAGAAATACGTGAGTTTCACAAAGAAAATATTTAGAGAGGAACGCACGGCGAAGGCCAGGGTAATGCGTATCGTTAGTGTTCAGGGTGAAATTCCCCCCTGAGATGAGAAGGTTCTGGGGTGTGAACATGGAACTCATGGTCCGGTATTCGGTATTTGTGGCTCGAAAACTGGAAACGTTGGGTGGGGGTGCGCTGGTGGGTGGTAGTCAAGGAACGTTGAACAACCGTGAGGATTGCACCCAATTCGGACATCAGTGAGCAGGCTTGTCTTTATCTTATCTTATCGTCTATAAGCAAAACCCTCTATCTACTCACATGGTTTCTTGCAATCAGAGATTGTTAGGGTAGTAATGAACCCGGAAACCTTGACCACCAAATTTGCTAATCCAATTTGAGTAGTGGTGCTCAATCCGTTCGACTCTTCTCGAAATAAAGTCGTAGGGGGATGGAAGAAGCCGCTTTTGACCGTTGAAAGGGATATGAGGATGAAAGAGTGGGGTGTAATCACGATCTTGAAGGCTTACCGGATGAGTTCCTCCTTCACGAACCTAAGCCAACCGCGAATTATCCAGGGCAAGTGGAAGGAATCGCCGGTCGTCGCCGTTGGGCCTTCTTCACCTGCCTTCTATTTCCCGGTTCCTTCTAGCACCACTCGTCGATATTGATGTCGATGTCATGACTGGAAGTCATGCTCGGTGTAAATGAACAACCAGTCGGTTCCAGGGTGGAGAAGGACGAGGGAAGGGAGCATGGGACAGCTCCTGATACATGGTAGTTCCTCCTTCTGTGATACTGGGGCGTAGGGCAAGCGGCTGGTAAAACAACGAGGAGCACAATCAGAGACTGGCGGAAGGTGCATGGTCGTCCATCGTCGTAGGAAGTGAAGAGGGCGATGGGAGTACTTGGATTGGAGCAGCCTCGTTCCTGGTGTCCATTGGCGAAGATGTGGGCGTGCGTCCATGCGGTGAGCCTGGATACGTGTGGTGAATTGTTAATAGCATTGTTTGGGGTTAAACAATGTCTCGCGTGTGGGTGAATCACAAACGGCATTGGTGATATTTGTGGAGAAATGAAGTATTTCGGAAGCGTAGCCATCGGTATATGGAAGATCGAGGATTTCCTGTCCTTGACCAATAAGGAGCTGAGCTCCATAGTCTTTGCAACTGTGCACGGAAGTCGACCGGAGGGATTCAACTTCCCATAAGGGACATCAGCAGGTGAATTTCCGGTCTCTTGACCAGGAAGTCCGGCCCATACGACCTACGCGAAATGGCAGTGAGAATGATTCAAAGGAAGAACGAAAAAGCAGAAGTAAAACATATGACAGTCACATTTGGATGGTCGGTCGACGACTTGAAGATGAGCGGACGAACATTATTTACAACGACAATGGTATTATTGTTCTGTTCTGAAAAGAACTACCGCGTCTCCTCCGTGCCATGCCGTTAAGTTGATTCTGCCAAAAAAAAAAACAGAGTCCGGTGTCAGTGTACGTCGACTCTACAGTCCTTCAAAGAGGACACACCGATCGCCTCGATTTCCATCGACCGTATTGTATTCTTCGCGCCACTGTCCGAGCTCATGAACACAAGAGTGGCGAATCGTTTGCGGTCCGTGTTACAGCCCGCAGAAGATTAAAATCTTGCTGATGTACATCGACGAGTTCGTCGCCGTTCGCGAACCTAGCCAGCCGCGCTCAACTATCCCCAGCGAGCGGGGTAGCCGAGCGTCGTCGCCGAGCTTTCTTCAGCGGCCTTCTTCAGGCCTCCTCTTTTTGTCCTTCTAACCATACCCTCCTCGATGTCGATCTCAGTTTCATCAAACGGAGGCATTCTCAGCCTAAATGCATACCCCGTCGATTCCATATGCAAGTGGGCAGAAAAGGAGAGAGGGAGCATGGAACGCCTCCTGGTATGTACATGGCCGATTGCACTCCTGTGATGCTTTGCGCTGAAAGTGAACACCTATAGACATTGGATAGATGCGAGCACCGCAGAAGTAGCGTTGTGGTAGGATGACCATTCATATATCGTGATCCCATGGGCACTTCACATATATCGAAGTCTGTCTAGGAGAGACTAGGATGACCAGGGGGGCATGGAAAGAGTGCCCCCAGGCGCACGTTCATGGGTGATGCCGCCACTACCATTGAATGGCGATGGTCGTCGGTGTAGAAAGTGAAGGAAGGGGAATCTTCAGACCGGGGCGCTGGAGGAGTGGCGGAAAACTGGAGATATGTAGTGGGTGGGTAGTATAGTGAAATTCGCGTTCAATCCGTTCGAGGCTCGTTTAGATAAAGTGGTAGGGAGTGGAGGAAGCCGCTGCTGACGCTGAAGAAGTGTGAGACTGAAAGTGTGGGGTACATTCACGATGTCAACTGCTTACCAGGTGAGTTCTCGTCGCCGGTCGCCAACGTAGCCATCTGCGCTCAACTATCCTAAACGAGCGGGATCGCCTATCGTCGTAGACAATCTTCATCCCTCCTCTACAACCCGTTCCGACCGGCGACCAGCAGCGCCACTACCTCCTCGATCACGATGAGATAGGCAGATGCTGTGGGTGGTAAGACAAGGAGGGGGGTATGGGAAGAGTGGCGGCAGGTACGCAACGCAACGTAGGGGGGGAAATGGTACCAGTAACATTTAATTGTGGTCATACTCATCGTTGGGAGCATTAGGGCGGGCCGGGGCAGTTCCTGGATCCGCAAACACGCGTGCGTGGTGTCCGCTGGCAAATATCTGGGCGTATATCCATGCGGGGATCGTCAAGACGCGTGGTAGATGGATAGTTATGATAATTTCTGAGGTGTCTCGTTCGACGTTGGTGCAGAATTGGAGTAAATATTTGCCGTCTCCCTTTCTGAGGCGACCTACGGACGTGGCAGATGTGTGGGTTGATGCTGAAGCTCAAGGTGCAATGAGAATGGCTGGGGTAGGTGAGGACAATGCGTTCGAGTTCCCTAGGGTAGAGGGTATACAAACGCGTTACTGCCGCTGTTCGAGAGGTATGAAGATGCGAGTGATTCATGATGACATGACAAATGCTTACTTGGTAAATTCCCTCTTCCCGTACTCGCTCGCAAACGAAGCCGACTGCGTTCAATTATCCATGCGAAATCGCCGGTCGTGGATGAGCACATGATGGAAATGGATAGAGAGCCAAGACTAGACCAAGACGGTCATCACATCACGTGCATACGGATCGCCTATCTAAGTGACCCCTGTCTGGCTACCGATGATCAGATTTTGCTTTGCCTTCGTACGGAAATGTCCCAAGCGAAGGCTAACCAAAATCTGATCATCAGTAGGTACAGCCGGTATGTCGGGAAACAGAAGTACGTATAATTGAGGTCATCAACTAATAACAATGGCGCTATAGCTAAGTGGTGACAGCGATAGATTAGAAATCTGTTCCTCTTTGAGGGCGTAGGTTCAATTCCTACTGGCGTCTTAGATGTTTTATTTTTTGTCCTCGGACTAGAGGGGGCTCGGTGATAGAGTCCGAGTCAATGATTTGGAGAGAAGTAGATGACGCAAGAGGTAAGGCGGACCACTCCTCTTGGCGATGATGAGCTTGATGCCCAGATCTATTCATTTTAGACTCCTTATTCAGGCCCCTCAAGATATTCATACTTCGCTACAAAGGTGACGATATCTCGGACGTAGTGACGAGATAAGATAAGATAATTGTCGGCCCGCCGGGGTACTGGAACCCGGCCCGCAACGCCTAAGGTAGCGGACAGCCATAATCGGCCAACCCTACGTGACTTGATGTGACGCGACCAAAAAGGAAATAAAGTAAGATTTCAAAAACGCATTTACTTCTATTGAGAGCATTTTTCCACAATTATGGCTCCTGCAATTTGTAGTAAATACTCTTTGGAATGCTAATCCAAATATTGAGGGAAAACGGAGGTGATTTCGTCAAGTTATAAAAGAAGTTTGATCCTACAGGCTACATGCAATCTCACCGCTAAATTGGGCTTGTATTCTTATTTATGCTCAATTACTCATCAAAAAAAAGGTGAAAACTTATTTAAAGTAACGTTCTATAGATTTAGTAATGTTTTTAGCGGCTTGGATGGATTACCGAAGAAATTTTCCTTTTTTGATTTGGAATGTCACACAATTGTCACGCCTTTGAGGGTTGGCCGATTATGGCTGTCCGCTACCTTACAAGGGCGCCGTTCCGGCGTTCCCTCATGTCTGTTAAACGAAACCAAGAAGAAGCAGGGTGGCGTTTACTTTGCTCCTCCACAACCGAAAATAATAATGATAGCCCGTGCAGATTGAGATGTGCCATTTACAGACTTACAGTAGAGATTTGGTAATTTACATCTGTATATTACTTAATCATAGGTTCCGACTTACACCACAAGGTTCTTGCTCTCGTTTATTCTACCCATCGATAGTCACTAGGCCACGACTACGAGCTGTAGCTTCATCTTCTTATGATTTTTCCCGTTTTACTCAAGCTCACGTTGACTTGTTGTGAGCAACTTGGAGTCTCTGGATACAATCGCCGTTGCATGCACTTATTTTCGTCATCGTTTGATCTAGACGTATCGACTTCACATCGTCTCCTTTTCCAACAATGTCGTCATCGAAGAGTAGGTGCAGTTTCGGGTGCGAATACATAGGCTGACTTCCAATGTATAGTTGCCTCGTTGAAAGAGCTCGGGAATGGGGAGTTCAAGCGCCAGAAGTATCGACAGGCCATTGAAGTAAGCCTGATAACGTCCTCGTTTAAATTTCATCACAATCGTACATTAGCTGTACAAGCAAGCACTGGATTCTCTTGATGCCACGATTCCAATAGAAACGCGTCGTAGAAACGCGTCGGATACTCCTTGCCAATCGAGCACAGGCCTTCATCGTATACGGGATCATTCACGAGGCTTTGCGGGATCTCAATCACGCACTTTCGCCACAATGCACAACCAAAGACTCACCTAAGATTCTCACCGCCAAATGCCATTACCGCAGAGCGAAATTGCTTTGTACTATGGCAAGGTATGACGAAGCGCAAGCGGATTATCGTGTGTTTGCAAACATCATGGGGGAAATAGGGACAGAGATATCAGGTGAGGAGCGGAAGTTGAAGGAGGATCTCGATCGTAGAGAAGCTGCTGGTGATGATAGCGAACAGAGGCGGAGGGATGAGCTCATGCGCGCCATTGATGTAAGTGCGACGTCCATACATTATGAGCCGAGATAAAACAACGCCTTACAGGCTCGAGGTTTCATCCTTCAGCAGCATTACCGCGCAACATTCCCCCTACCCCCACAGGACGAGCAACAACTCCTTGGGTCAGATTTTGACCCAGAATCCATGACAATTTCCTTCGACACCTTGGACTCCAAGCCTAACCGTAATTTATCTGACCCCAACCTAACGCCAATCTCAATTCCAGTAGCTATCCGAGCGCCATACTACTTTCCCAACCCCAATAACCAGACCCCTTTTTCGACACGCGAAGAGAATCCCGTGTCCGAAAACGAAACGATCGG
>Ga0307513_10010182_pt1 | contig 11821 bp, 11 predicted proteins | sample 15_EM_MG_FD_202174 | JGI IMG/M metagenome (GOLD analysis project Ga0307513, IMG submission 202174) | Populus trichocarpa ectomycorrhiza microbial communities from riparian zone in the Pacific Northwest, United States - 15_EM | ecosystem: Host-associated > Plants > Roots > Unclassified | place... | reverse complement strand
CAGCCACAAGAGACACATCTGTTCCTCGTTGGACCTTCGCCGTCTTGGAAAAAATACAGTCCGGCCATGTTGACAAACTTGCACCTCTGCGCACGGGTGGCTCTTCCTTCTCAAGCGCTCCTCTCGTTCCTTGCATATTCACGGCGAAGCGGGTAATGATGGAGAGCTAGACATCTGACGCATAAACAAGAGGTGTTGGTGATAGGATTAGGCGCAGACAAGACGCGAGAAAATCGAGGGAAAGGTCCAAGCATTGCGTGTTGGTTGGAGAGAGAACTCGTGGGAAAGGACGAGACCTCCATTCCATCACGTGCAGTCTAAGTTCAAGTTGGCGTCGCACCAGATGATCAGATCCATAATACATATATGTGCATTGCGGTTACGCTGGACGCTGGGAGATCTCGTAGGTTTCTCGACAGTCGAAACCAAATATTTTCGATTTTGTCCAATTTGAACAAAATAAGATAGATACATAAAAACTTGTTATCCGGTGAATGCATATTATTCCTTCAATGGCGCGCAGCATCGTTGTCATACTAAATCCAACGGATGGCCATGTAATTGTACATAGTAGACAGGTCTCAGCCAGGGTAGCCCGGCCCCGAAGGGTGGTAGAAGGATTTGCCCAGAGGCGAGTTGCAGAATGTTGCAGATCTCTGTTATCTTATCTATAATCTGCCATCCTTCTTACGTAGTCTACAACATCGTTTAGACATAAAAAGGGACCCCTGGCAATCTTTCCGAGATTCCTCGAGAATAAAACGGTGGCACTCTTGTGATACGTCATGGCATGCATTAATTCCAATCACCAAACCTGCGGCTTGTGGATGAATAGAGCAACGGAGGCTTAACTTTCGCATGAATTCTTCATGAATGTCGTCCTCAAACCATGCGTCGAAGGGAAATCAACTAACGAAGGCGGTGAAGCGACAGGGAATGGGAGAATGACTGGGGGAAAGAACACCATGCGATGGGCTGAATGCGATGTCCTATCAAGCTCGCAGTATCAAGCTAGTGCTCCTAGAGACCGAGGCTAAAATCCACGGGGCGGTGCCATGCTGTGAGCTTTGGGATAGATTTTGCACAGTCGAATTCAAATCATCAAACCTTCCCCATCAGACATTTTTTCAAATTTGTTTCCTTCTATTCTCTCATCTGATTTAATGACAACAATCACTCATGTCGTATTTGGACATTGGGGGACTACCACTGCCACCCATGCATTGGTGGTCATACCGTCCAGCCCGTAATACGATTTTGGTGACTATTAAAAAGTATGTTCTATCCTTATGTATGTCTATTTCCTCCTGTATGTGGGGGTTCATGGATTGCTACATAATTTTAGGCTTGGCAATTGAGAGTGTGGCACTTGATTTGAAGGAAAATGATATCAACCCTTGATTTATCAGCCCTAAATATCGTGATTGCTTTCCGTGTTTGGCAAGACCAGCTTCTAGACGCCCTTCGTGCATCACTGACGAAGCAATTGTATTCCATTTATATTTCAAGCCTACGCCAAACCAAGGAGAGGAACGGAGCAAAGGACTAAAATGTTGCATAATAGGGCATCAAAGAAGTAAGAAAGACATGATGGGAAATGACAAGTACTCGGAGAGGCGATAGACCGGGAGGACTCAAGCGAGAGAGAAGAACCGAAGGTCGAAAGGAAGAGTGTCAGGAACGGGATACCTGGGAACCATCGCGATTGCCGTCCAGCACATCCGGACTTGCTATTAGGTATTGGATGCTAATACTTATTGGGACATAATTAGAAAGGCAGTGAGTTGGAGCCTGGGGGACGAAAATACATATGCCAAGCATAGCCCCATTTCGGTGGCATGGAATACATTTCCCACACTGCCTCACTACAACTTCTATGCAGTATTATTGCAAATTCGGTACCTTAGCACATTCGTCACGCTTCAACCGCCTCCAGTACTGTTCGATCCTAAATTCTCTTCTGGAAGTTAAAGTCCAAGTTAGCTGGCAGAGTGTTCGCGAACCTACAAATATCCCCGACATGCTAAAAATTGTCTTTTTTCGAACAAGTGATATATATATTAATATTATAGCTGTGCTAACGTTAGGACTAAGTATTGTGAAAAAAGTTGGATAGGGCAAATCCGGGAGTACACCCATGCGGTTTAGGAACACCGTAACCCTGTCATGTTTTGGGGCCAATATTTCTATCAAGGGCTTCAGCGGAACAGTGGAACCAATGCACTTTGGAACTTCAAAAGCGCTGCCTAGCCTTGGACTAGTTCATCCCTCTCCTCCTGATCTCAATTATGTTTTCTTTCGGTGAACGTTTGGGGATGCTCTTCCCGATAATGGGTGCATGGTAAGTAGGTTCCGCCTACTTGACGTTCGGCAGTAACTTAGACAACAATCTTCTGTGCAGTCTCTCATTGGTTTCTGCCTCCTTCATATTGCTCCTCGCAGTGGTGAGTCTTCTAGTTGGTCTAACAACACTACTTTGCCTATTTTTTTCCATCGTCATAGTCCAGATGGATCCGAAGATCGGTACTTACTCGGGATAGAAGGCTACACAGCCAAGATGCCACCGACAGTAGTATCTTCCTGAACCTGATGATCACAGATCTCATTCTAGCCGTCGGTTTGTGTGTTCCAGGACTTTTTTTCATTCAGAACTCTGATATCGTATCTATGGCTTCCAGGAGATCTGCCCACCGGCAAGTGGATGGCTGATGCAGTCTGTATAAGATTCTCTCGTATTCCAGACGAAATTCCTAAGCTTGGATCCAAAGGTCATCACAGAAGGACGCCTTTGTACGGCGCAGGCGGTAATAAAGCAAATTGGTGCCGACGGAGTGGCAATGTCGTACGTTCATGGCACAAGTTTTCCTTGTTCTCTGTTCCTCACAATGGAGGCTTCTATTGCAGGTCCTTGGTGCGTATTACCTTGCTCTATTGGTCGTTTTTCTTATGGAACATACAGGCCATTGCGGTGTACACATTTTGCGTCCTTGTGCTCCGTTGGAACATACCAAGACATATCTCGATGCTCGTGATTCTCATGATCTGGATCGTAACCGCTCTCATTATTGTAATTCCATACATTGTCCACATGAAAGAGGGGATCTATGGAAGTGTGGGCTATTGTAAGTTGTATAATTTCCGATTGCAGTCCACTCATTTTTTGACGTTTTCCTTCAAGGGTGCTGGGTTAGACCGGAGTTCAAGGCCTTGCAACTGGCCACTGAATATCTGTGGCTATGGGGGTCTCTAATCCTCATGGCCATCTTATACTCCATCATGTTTGTTGTGATGCGTGGTTGGATCATAGTTGACAACGGTGTTTGGTATTGGTACAAGAACTATATCCCAAGAGATGATGCTGGCCAGCTCGTGGAAGAAACGCAAGAGGAAAAGGAATCAAAAGCGATTGCCAACATGTTGTTATTGTGAGTATTCTCTGCCACTCGTTTTTAGTGTCCCAACTGCCAGTTCACCTCTTATTATATTTCGTGTTTAGGTACCCTGTGGTGTACCTCACCTCCATAGGGCCATACAGCATTGCCCGTTGGTTATTCTTTTCTGGAATTAAGGTCAAATACCAAATTACCCTCGTATTCAGCACCTTTTTCTCACTCTCTGGGTTGTTCAACACTGTCCTGTTCTTCCTCACCCGACCAAATTTAGTAACTGGCCATGAAGACACACCTCCACTCGCTCCAAGCATCGACATCGAAACGCCACCTTTTCGCGATAAAGAACTAATAAACTTCGGCTCGCAGAAATTCGGATCCCTCCCCACTCGCAGCCCCGCTGTCTCAAACTACGCCTCCCCCGAGGGTGCGCCTAGGGCAGCAGTTTATAATTAGATACTGGACCAGTTAGGCCGGTTTAATCCGATTTCGGCGACTAATAAAAGTCCGGTCTATCCCCCATGTGTCTATTTCCTCCTGTATGTGGGGGTTCATTGATACGAATTGCTCATCTTAGGTTTGGGAATCGAGAATGTGGCACTTGATTAGAATCAACCCCTTCTCGAAGTCGTGGTTGCTTTCTGTGTTTCGTAAGACCAGCTTCTAGATGCCCTTCATGAATCACCGACGAAGCAATCATGCATTCCATTTATATTTCAAGCCTATGCCAAACCAAGGAGATGAATGGAGCGAAGGACTAAAAATGTGGCATCGAAAAAGTAAAAGAGACGGTGCAGCCTCGCTCTCACACCAAATTCAACGGATGGCTATGTGACTGTGCATAGTAGACAGGCCTCAGCCAGGGTAGGCCTGGGTAGCCGAAACCCGAAGGATGGTAGAAGGATTTCCCCAAAGGCAAATTGTTGCAGATCTCCGTCATCTTATCTATAATATGCCATCCTTCTTACATGAGGAACTGAATCCCTTCCTAGTTTGCGTGTTTGTAATGGAGGGGCACACCAATTTCGTGGAGTTAGTCGCATTCTCGCCTGATGGAAAGCGCGTAGTCTCAGGCTCTCGCGACACAACAGTTCGGATCTGGGATGCGGAGACGGGGAAGCAGGTGGGAAAGCCATTTCAAGGACACACAGGTTGGGTATGGTCTGTCGCATTCTCGCCGGACAGCAGGCGCGTACTCTCGGGATCGCAAGACGAGACAATTCGGATCTGGAATGCAGAGACGGGGATGCCTGTGGGAGAGCCGTTTCGAGGACACACAGACATAGTCACTTCTGTGGCAGTCACGCCCGATGGCAGGCATGTAGTCTCTGGTTCGGACGACAAGACAGTTCGAATTTGGGATGCAGAGACGGGGATGCCTGTGGGAAAGCCGTTTCGAGGACACACAAACAGTGACTTCTGTGGCAGTCTCGCCCGACGACAGGCGCGTAGTCTCAGGCTCGTTCGACAAGACAGTTCGGATCTGGGATGTGGAGACGGGGGTGCAAGTAGGAGAGCCGTTTCGAGGACACACACACATAGTGACTTCTGTGGCAGCCTCGCCCGACGGCAGGCACGTAGTCTCGGGCTCATTAGACAAGACAGTTTGGATCTGCGATGCAGAGACAGGGACGCCAGTGGGTGAGCCATTTCGAGAACACACAGATATGGTAGAGTCTGTCGCATTCTCGCCTGATGGAAAGCGCGTAGTCTCGGCCTCGCACGACAAGACAGTTCGGATCTGCGATGCAGACACGAAGAAGAGCCATTTCGAGGACACGAAAATGCGGTATATTCTGTCGGATTCTCGCTTGATGGAAGGCGCATAGTCTCTGGCTCGGATGACAAAAAAATTCGGATGTGGGATGCAGAAGCAGTGGGGATGGTGGCGACATTGTAGAGTACCCACGAGATATCCCTTTTTCATTTCAATTCTCAACTTGTTTCGGAATATTTCCTGTTCTTGCCCCATATTTTCCCCTTTCGACTTGTAGCGGTTATCAAAGTTTATTCTGGCCTCATTTACCGTTCTGAATAGGGGTTCACTACGCATAGTAGTCCTAAAGATACAAGATCAAAGAAGGGACCTACTTACTTAACATTTAACACACAATTGCCAGAATAAAACAACCAATCACCATTCATAAACTATCTGATTACAAGGTATCGACCACGAAGGTGTGCTATTTCGCATACAAACCTGATTGGACAGCTGTCGAGATCTCGCAATCCCGAGATGGAATCATATTCGCTTCCTGGTTTTCTTTACCATGGAATCCTTCCAATCACCCGAGTAAGTCTTCCCCGCCGCGAGGCGCGTTCTCTTAATGATGATCCAGACCGACAAATACAGATGTCGATGTCGCTTGATGGCACTCATCCATGATAACCTCCTCATCGATGCCACGTTCTATGATCATCGACACCTCTTCTTCCCATTGGCCTTTCTCTCTGCATACGATATGGAGGGGATTTGGAATGAGCCACGAAGGGAGTCACTCAAGAAAGGAACCATTAAGTACGGTTTGCTTAAGATGAAAGATACTAGGACTTACCTGACCCTTTCAGGTGTTGAAAACGGTGGCCGCTCTGCACAACTCCTTCGCCCACGCCGTAATCGTTGACCATCATGTCCAACTTACCGTATCCCATGGAAAAAGTGATAAGTTTTCTCGTCCTGAACATGTATCTCGCTACTACCCTACACTACCCCCTCACATGTTCGATCGCCCTCGCCATAGCCGTTAATCCTACGTTGCTATCACTGCGAATTTGGAGTCTCGAATTAGTGTCTGCTCGACCATGCACCGCCTTCGGTGACGGAGAGGATTGGAGACCTGGGTGCTCCAGCTTGAGAATCTGAATTGGCAAGTACCGGAGAGTTGTGCTGGGAGGTATCCAGGGCCTTCCCTCCCTGTACTAATCTCCGTAGCAAAATGACTCTCGTCCTGTTGTATTTCGAGGCCATATACCTGCTGTCATGATAAAAGATCTCCTTGATGCCGTAACTGTTTCCAGTAATGGTGTTTCGCACTCGTGCATGGCGTCCAACTCGTTGTAGACTCGCCTCTAGTCCATAACGTCTCGTTTGAGGATTAAACTCGTCGTGAAATAGGGAAAAAACCAATTGACTGGTCACTGACGTACCTGATAGCACGTGTATATGCGCCGCTGTTGACATCTACGATGAGGAGGGCTTTGGAAGGAACCGGGGCATGAGAATGAATATGATATAAAGATGACAGAACTTAAGCCATATATAATTCTGTCCACCGTCGAAGATCGCCAGCAGTTAGCGCTGCATCCGTCATTTCGTCAATAAGGCTCCGTTGGGAAATCACGGGATTGTGGCGTTGGAGAACTTGGGTACTGCCCGGAAGTCCTGGAGTGCTCGTCGTCGTTATTCGTGTCGCCGCCGTGTCTGTTTGTCGTCCTGTTGGATATAATCTTGAAGTGTAAGCGTTGCAGGGATTAATCGCAGTCGGCCGGTGAAAGTTTGAACAAACCAGTAGGTATCTAGGTTCTGGGTGTTGAGGACCGCGATATTGCGTCTGCCGCCGAGGAAGTATCATTGAAAGTTGAAGGATACGACGAAGCGGATGGGTCATGCGCCACAGCAGACATGGAGGGTTTTAATAAGGGTTGCGGTCGAACATAGACAGAGGGAGTATACATAGTGAGACACATGAAAACGAAAGAAAAAGAACTCACCAATAACATGTGAAAGCTGTTGAAACTGGTTCCTCTCCGTATGTTTGTATCCCCCTCTTGGCGCTCTCGATACTACTCAGAAGGGTCGTGCCACCTTTTTATGGGTGTAATGGGCCTGGTCCTCGTCGAACCCAAAGCTGTTGGAATTGGGGAAGGACGTGCCGCGGTCGAGGGGTCGGTTGGTAATGCAGTGTCGGTTTTGGATACGATAGTCTTGCTTCTTTAGCCGCTCCTCTCTTGTTCCTTGCGGATTCGTGGCGAAGTGGAGAATGGTGGGAAGCCAGCAATTAGGCGCGGATGTAAACCATAAACAAGAAGTGTCGATGATAGGTGTGTATGATATTGGGCACGGCCAACACACTGGCGGTCGGAGAATATCAACAGAAAGTCGAGAAAAGCAGCATCATGTCCTTGTCTTTGCGCCCATGCTCGATGGTGTCGTAGATCCAAGTTGTCGAATTATATCTCCAACTGTAATTATTATTCGTCCCAGTTCTCCTCTCGCCCGTTTGGCTTTCGGGACAAGTGATTGTGCGTCTCGATATTCGCTGTTTCAATTGTCAGAATTTCTGGGGGAAAATTCATGCACATGGTGGAGGCAAACTTACTGGGTGGTTGGTTGGTAGTCGGATGAACCCATCACTGCTGTGGTAGGATTATTTCGTTGGGCGGTTCAAAATAAGCGGTTGTCTAAATTTTGATTCCCGCTGCAAACTGGTTTATTTCTTGATAAGGAATCTTTCACGTGACCTTTTATTCAAAATTCAAACCCATTTTCATCATCTTGCAAGTACGGACACGCGTTGGTCTCTCAATTTCCTCACGCTACGTGGTACCTTGAGCTCCGACAAGAGCTCAGCGCTCAGCGCTCAACGTTCGACATTACGCGTCAACGAGGGCTGCTTCGACCACAAGAGGGGACTTTCCCGCTACATATATGATGTCTGCCACATCTTCAACGTCGTCCCTTTCCCTTGCAGAAATGGGTAGATAATCCGCGGAAACTTGTTAGTTAATGTGAGTTTCTAATATTTCATCGAGAGTCGAGTTACTGTTCACCAGAATACTTACTATTTCCTCGCCAACCGTCAGCAAACTGCCAACTCGATGACACGGTGCCGACTACGGTTCGTCAGCAACACGTGTTTCGCCGAGTGTTCATTGGCCACGACGGCGACAAGGAGAGATACATGAGTGGTCTTTCAAGAAACAGCGTGAGTTCGTGAGATCGGTTAAGTGATGAAGTACTTACCTTGAGTCTCGATCAACCAGAATTCCTCGATAGAACGTAATGATGCCCCTTTCAACTGGCGGATGATCCTTGGGGGTCGTGAACTCGACGTTGGGGTCTTGACTACCATTTTCCGATGTTGCTTTGATCTGATTGCCCCTCTGCTCTGCTTGCACTCTGTTTATTTACCCTATTTTCTCCGTTTCTGGAACGACACCGGTTTTGACTCTTTCCATCATTCCGCTTGCTTTTTCGGTTTCGGAGTTGTGATTTCACGGTGCGTGGGTCCTCTGAGTTGGTGGCATTACTGCGATCCACGCTGAAGCGAGTCATATTCAGTGCCTCTCCTTCCACTGGGGTTCCCAGCTATGCAGAGAATCTATTCCTGGGATCCGTCGTCCGTCGCTTGTACACCATCGAATTTTGTGTATTTCTGGGTGCGAAATTCCTCATTCAGCGCCGGATCTTTACTTATCCCGTCACTGCCATATTTCGATCGGTTTATCTGCACCCAGATGTTCCAATTTTGCGCATATAATCACCAACTGTTCCTCACGCCCACGCTGGAGCACAACTCTGGGCTATTAAGATGGTTTAGGGTGGCCCGGCCTTGGATTCGTGTTCATTTTAGGTCGACCTGCCTTTCCATTTCTCCATCGCGCATTCAACGTGCACTGAGAAAGCAGTTAATGAAATTTCGGTCGTTATAGCCATTCACCGCTGTGTCCTACGATGAAGGAAGGATGATGAGTCCTTCTCGACGCCGCTTCCTGCGAGTTGGTAAGTTCATCGCCCCACCGGTCTAACCCACTACGCTTCTAACGTCTTAGAACTCCTCCGCCAGCCTTTTCTCGCTTTCTCGTAATTCGTCTTCATCGACAAGCGCTCATGCGCTAAAGGACACCCGATTCCATAAAGACGCAGTGCGAGAACTACGATAGAGTCCGTGAGCATCAGCTCTCAGTTGGAGGTTATCAGTAATTGCTCACTGTGACAGTAGCTGCCCTCGGCGTCGTCGACACCACCTATTACCTTCCTACTCATTGTTCTCGTCGCAGAGCCCGTCCCCTCGTCCTCAAGACTCAAAACCGACGGACTTGCACGAGGGTCTCAACAATGGATAATACCTTCGCCCTTTCCCTAATCCGAGTCATCGTATTCAAGTGGCCGTATCCAACAACAATGGCGGTAAGTGTTCTTATCATAGACGTTGATCTCGCAATTAACCCCTTTAACTCCTAGCCGTCCTAGTCGCTGCCAACGCCCCCTGCCCGCATACTCCACCTTCTCGTCGTGTCCTGCCTCCCAAATACATCCCTGCCATCGTTTCGAACTTGGGATACCCCATAAATAGAAAGAGTGTACAAGGCCCTCCTTGATTATGTACCGCCGCCATCGCTTACGAAGACAGGTTCGAACAAGGGGAAGATTGAGATGCGCTTTAGATAGCCAACTGTGATCATATCCGAGGCCATCGGATCCACAAGCGAAGAACTGTGGACTGTTGACTCAGTAAATTATGGATGTTCTGAGGTGGATCAGTCCAAGCATCAGTATGAATCCTCCTTCATCTATCCTGATACCCATCAAGAAACTACTGCAATTCTGCCGCCTTGTATGTTTGGCGAAGCCAACGTTCAGTCAGACATCATTTGTGTGTCATTTCAAATTGCGAGTTCTTTCTCCTTTTGATTACTTATATGTCATATGAGTTATTGCTGAAACCCACTTTACTCATCCGCCTTATACACAAGCGCAGATGAACAACAGCCAGTCTTCTCGCACGAGCCACTTTGGATGCTCCGGAGTGGAGAGAAGCGAATGCCTTATCTCGCAACATAACATCTTATCCTCATCTCATTCACCCAACCTGGCGCGGAATCGTATGCATCAAAAAATTTAACACGGTGCGTGGTCCAACTTTCACAGAATTCATCATTGAAACGAGTTTTAGTACCTGTATCGTGACCCATCCCCACATCAACAATAGTTGCACAGGTAGATAAATGCCACAGTGTCACGACACATCGCTCTCACATAAGTATTAGCGCGCTGCGTGCCGGTGTGTTGATGTGCCTCTTCGACTCCGAGCAGATCCGGAGGACGACAGACTACAGATACCCCTACATACGGAAGGGTGAGGATTTTGTCTCCGGGTATCGTCCAACGTCCTTGCCTGGAGGTGGGGAGATGTTCTCACTTGAAAATAAAGACTTACCGCAAGTGCCCATCGACTCAGAATCCCCCATTGGCCTCGGGTTGCGCCATCGATAATCGTGAGTCCAAGAGTGGGCGAGACAGATCCAAACCACATCCATAGTCGAATTATATTAACCCAAATGGTAGAGTTACAAATTCGTTCCAGGAAAGATAGTCTTTTACAGAATTACTAAACAAGGTGATCATTTTATTGATATGGTGAACGAGGGACTCACGAGTTATGAACAATGAGATTCCCCTTCGCAGTGATCGCACTGTCAGTGATATTTTTTGAAGCCCAACGCAAACGAGAATCAATTTATTCATTCATTCATGATCGTACAGCATTTAACCCAGTTAAGGCATTGATAAGGACCATTGCACTGAAAGTCGAACATTCCAAACACAGGCACTGGCACCTAGTTAAATGGCACCCAATTTAAAAGAACGTGACCCAGTCAGTGGCGTCGTTCATTCTAGCACTAGCCGATGAAAAATTCTCCGACGTGTTCTATCGAATTTTGCACCTTTGGCGCTTGTGTTCTTCCATCTCGTGCTGTGTCTTGTCTATTTATCTAGTAGGTGCGTCTTTGCGTTTTCGTTGAATTGTCATTTGTGGCTATTTTGAACACTTGAATGAACATCGACACTGTACTTGAATTTTTTTGTTTTTGGCCGCCTTCGAATTCTTTGACTCAGAAGGTAAGTATACCAGTGTTGGATCTTCCAGCTTTGCTTCGGGGATTCGAAATCTCATTGGCCTGGAATTTCCAAGGGTTTTCATTCCGGGTTCCCAGCACGACATGGCCATAGTTAAAGCCGCATATCCAAGATCACTTTCGTCCTCAAGCATTACCTTCCATGTGTTGGGACGACGCGGACATGCGACCTGAGCCATCGGTTCTCATCCCCACAAGTTTTTGAGTCAAGACGGAATTGACCGTATTTCATGCGGTACACTCTGATTATCTAAACGCAACTATGGTAAAACGAACGTCCAACAATAAGTTAATACTAATGTAAATCCAAATAGTGTCCACACGTTGCATCCCCATCGAAAGGTTCGAACATCAATGACGCGAAATCTCCACTCGCTAGCATTTAAGCAGTCGAAAAGTCCCACTTCTGGTCATCTCCTCCCGTGCATGGCTGCAGAGTAAGATCAAGCTGCACACACAGGTCGTTGGCGGCCAAGGAGATACTGCACCCAGACGTGAATGGGTTACTGGAAGGTGCAGGATCACCACATTTTTCGCAGAGAACGTTCCAGAGTTGAAGACTAAAATAATAT
>Ga0307513_10010181_pt1 | contig 11821 bp, 13 predicted proteins | sample 15_EM_MG_FD_202174 | JGI IMG/M metagenome (GOLD analysis project Ga0307513, IMG submission 202174) | Populus trichocarpa ectomycorrhiza microbial communities from riparian zone in the Pacific Northwest, United States - 15_EM | ecosystem: Host-associated > Plants > Roots > Unclassified | place... | reverse complement strand
GTCTTCCAAACGCTGGCAGCCACTGCTGAAGTAGTTACTATCATTACAAATGCCAGACCTCTGTCCAAATTATCGCAGGCGACTTTATCGATATGTGTCCGCCAAGAAATATCAGTCAGCAATCTCCGCATGACACCACTTTCATATCTGGGAGCTGTACTTTGGATCTGCGGTGCTGCCCTGCATCTACGCACCTTCCACGAATTGGGGCGCTTCTTTCGGTTTGAAATCAGCATCCAGGAAAATCACAAATTGATCGTTACCTGTCCCTATGTACGCCTATGTACGCCATTCTGCCTATTCGGGGATGCTGATGGCGAACGTTGGCTGGCTTCTGTGGAACGGAGCAGCTCTTGGGTGAGGGAGTGTGGTTAGTTTGTAAGTCCAACAGGTAAACTGTGCCTTGCAGTTTGTGTGGCAGTCGCAGAAGTTCGGCAGTCAACAGTGGGATGACTGGGCTAAAAGGGTGCCCTATTGATATCCGGCGTTTTATTGAAAAAAAAACCTCTGAATCGTCGTTATAAAGTTTGAATCTCAGATACGAACTGGATTTTATCGATCTGAATGCAATCTCGGCTCTTCGAATTCTCGTCTTTACTGTCTGAGATTCGGGAGAAAATTGCCACACAGTGAGAATGCAATCAAACTCGGCAAAGCCTTAGCTCGATTGATGGCCAGCCACTGCCATTAACGTTATGACCCCAAAAGGGCTAGTTAATTGCTAGTTAAGTCGGGTTGTGTACCAATAGCGCTCAAGCTTTTCCTTAGGCCACTTTCAGTACAGCCACAACCTCGCAAGAGGGATTCTAGGATACTTATACGGCTTTGTTTTGTGGGAATTCGGCCTCACCTTCCTCGTTTGTTGCGCATTCAAGAAATGCCTACACCTCCCAATCCGCCTGCCGCAAAAAGCGAACGCCTCAAAACCAATTTCATGGAATCCGAGTGGCATACTCAATGGTCAACATTTTACGCCACGGTACGTGTTCCAGTCCTGACGTAGGCGGAGGAGGCTGACAACACACACAGAGACTTCAGTGGGTGGCGGGAATCGTGGAAATAGCGACAATACTCGCCTGGAACTTTAGGTCGTCCGAATTATCCCAGTCGATCCTTTCTCTGCTGGTCATGAAAGGCGGTAGACCGGAGGGGCTTCAACTGACACCCATTATCGCATTGGGAGGGACAATGATTATAACAGGGTCGTTGATTAGGTTTGCCACCTACCGTTATTTGGGGGAGTTCTTCCGTTTCGAGGCCAGCATTCAGCGCAACCACAAATTGGTGACCGGTGGCCCATATTCCATTGTTCGACACCCTGGATATACTGGCCTTCTAATTTCACACTCGGGATGGTTCTTGTGGCAATTTTGGCTCTTGGATTAGAGAATCCGGTTTATTGGATACAGTACAAGGTAAATTCGCTGTGTTGTCCTATACCCTTCTCGTGATCCTCGGGGGGTTGTATCTTGTGCTCATGAGGATGTCAAAAGAAGACGAAGCGCTGAGAAAGCACTTTGGAAAGCAGTGGGAGGACTGGGCGAAGAATGTTCCGTACTATGTTGTACCTGGCATTTATTAGATGGCGCGTACTTACCACCGACCGCACTTCTGGATAATTGAGATGTGACATATGGCGGGCTTGAACTTCTAACAGTCTCGGTTCTTGACTCGGACGACAGGAGAGTTATTCGAAGAGTAAATTAAATAATAGGCACTCACTGCGGCTGGGATGACTGAACAAAACTCAGTCACGGATCCTTTTCACCGTGCCCAGAGAGAAGTCTAAGGATGCAAGCACCTTTTTCTTGCCATTCTTCATTCTGTGGCAATTTTTCAAAGGTGCAGTAAATGGCTTACCCAGTAATGGATCTGAATCCACTGTTTACGGTCAAGCGAGCAAAAATCCAGCGTGATGGTCCAGAGAGAAAACCCCTAATAATTTGAAGTGTCACTAAGGATATCCTAATGCGGGGGTTGCCACCAGACGGGGAAAAAAGAAAAAGTGAATACTAGTGAGCGATCCAAAAGAGATGCAAAGTCCATCACTGCGCGCGAAAGGCGTACACAACGAAACTTCACATCGTGGAATTTGATTGTTAGGATTTATTCGAACTGGTGAGATTTGCCAGCAACTGTGAAGCTATCCAACGAAATATCATTAGACTCTTTCACGATGTGGCTGCCTGAGGCATCGTAGGTATGTAGCATGGTACTAATAATTATAAATGCTCAAAGTGGAGTTAGCGCTAGTCCCAAACAGGTAATTAATGTCACATGACAGTACCTAATTTGATGACTGGTCCGTGCGCAAGAGCATGTCGCTATATAAACCTCGAGTGAACATTTCTGATTCTTTACCACTCTGGCCTTTTGGCTTAGATCAAGTGTAGTATCTGTTCTTAATAGTTTAACCACTATTATGGAGGCATAGCCTCCATTCTTGGTTATCTTATTTTTGCCGCCCCAGCTCCTCGGGCTCTGCTTGCACCCCTTGGACGTGATGACCTTGCTGCTGCAGTACTGGCTTGCGTCGTCGGGGGATCCCTCCTTTTCGAGGACTCTTCTCTTTGCTGAATACTTGTTCTCTCGTCATTTGACGCTGATTACGAATTCAGGAAAAAGATCTGTCTTGCATTAGAACTTTTGTGTTGATGGTGAACATACCAAAGCCGCAGTAATTCTGTGTAGGGGATATGTATGACTTCCGCTTAGAATCTATTCCAAAGGTGTGGCACACAGTAGAAAGGAACTTTAGGATAATGTTGGCTTTATTGCTCTAGAGAAAAAAAGATGGTTCTAAAGACAACATCAGATAATTCATTATGTACAGAAAACAAAGGTTTAAGCGTGGTCAAGAGGATTGAAGTATCACAGAATGTTCGTTACGTATTTTGACTATATCTACTCTTTGCAAATTGGCCTCGTCACAAAGGGACCGGAAGATCGAATCCGCCTTGTCAAAGAGATTCAGGACTGTGTCAAACTCGGCGATCTTTCCTTCGTCCAGAACAAGGACATGGTCGTAATAAGCTGAAACACAGATAGATAGATTAATCGAGGGCCACATTGGGAAAAAAAATAAATTCATGTACCGATGGTGTTGAGTCTGTGGGCGATGCATAATAGGGTTGACGACGCAAATTCAGTTTGGATCGTTCTTTGTAGTTTTGCATCTGTTTCAACATCCACGTTACTCGTGGCCTCATCCTATGTAACTTTATGAGCACTTTGCACACAGCAGCAGTAACGATACCCTACCAAAACAATGATTTTACTGTTCTTGACGAGGGCACGACAAAGGGCGAGTAACTGTTTCTCTCCTGAGCTGAAGTTGGCACCTGTCATGACAATCCAGTCAGTTATGGGGATGAATTTATTATTCTCTCTACGAACCTTCATCACCAACAGTCGAATCAAGGCTAAATTTCGCTTCAGCGACGGGATCAGGTGGCCCATTGTTGGGAAGAAGCCAGGCACGTTGGAGGACAGAAATCAATTCAGCGTCAGTCCGAAGGCCTTGTGGATCTCTAAATTATTGGATCAGAGAAGATGACTTTTACATGAACTCGCTGGCTCACAGATTTTCTCGTAAAGACCCCAGGAACAAGGTCCCGTCCTGTGGTACCAACGCAAGCCGTGTTCGTAAAATGTCGAGGCCCATATCACGAATGTTCCGACCATCGATCTCGATCTTTCCTCCTCGAAGTTCCACGGTGCTGAAATGTAGACAGTAAATCATGCATTCCCTATTGCTCATTCAGAGGAATCCCACCGGAATAGAGCTTGGAGAAGAGAACTCTTTCCAGCTCCCGTTCGTCCTACAATCCCGACCTGAACGTACGTTCATGAGATAGTAATTTGAATAATGTATATAACCACTCGCCTTTTCGCCCGCCTTGACATGGAAGCTTATGTCTTTCAAGACCAAGGGGAGACCCTCACGATAAACTAGTTCTACATTGGAAAAAGATATTTCCCCCGCGCTCGGCCATGAAGGCGGAGGGTCATTTGGGGTACTTGCCTCTCCTTCGGGTTCCAATTCTGTGTAATGAAGAACACGTTCTACAGCGTTCATGTTTTGTTCATTTTGCGCAAACTGGCTGACCATCTCAGCTGATAAAGAGATCAGGAACGGAAAGGAAGGTATCAAGAATGATACGTACAGAACATCTGAGTTACTGAACGGGGACGAGATCATGTTAGTCGCATAGAAGCATCACATATGGGATGAAAGTACATACTACTGAGGGTATACGATAGGACCACACCAACCTTGGCCGGGTTGATTGTATGACGAAATCCAGCAGCGAATAGAGCAATCCCAAAAATGAGGATGTTGGCAAATATGTCCAGACGCACAGCGAGCCATCGTTGAATAGAAATTGTCATATAATAGGCACGGTTCTCCAAGTCTAGACCCGTTTCTGCGTCCTGTACAGAGCGAGTCTGCTCGCGATAAGCGCGTATGGTTGCTAAACCGGTTAAGGTCTCTGTAACCAGTCATCAAGTTGTCTCAGAACAAGGTTATAAAAGAAACACCAACCAGAAAACGATCCATACAAGACCGACCTCATGAGCGAGTCGAGTCGTTTTGTCTCGACAGATGAGCGTCGGTAATAACTGGAGAGGATGTAGTATAGGATTGACATCGGTAAGAAAATTATTCCAAGGTACGGGAATGTGTAGAACACGAGAGCAACCGTTCCAAGAACGGAACTGAATGTGGACATAAACTAGCCGACTGCATTCAGTGGGAAAAGGAGAAGATTTAGAACAAAGTCATACTTGCATCAACGTCATCGACAATTCGGCATCAAGTGTATCTTGATCCTTCGACAATCGTGAAAGGATTCGTCCTGAATGGCAATTCAGCGAAAGCTCACTCAGGAGATAGAAGGGACTACCCATCGGCGTAGTATCAAAGAATGACGTTGGAGACCGTAAAACTGCTTTGAGTGCTGCTTTGAAGAGGCTCAGACTAGCTACCAAGCTCGCAATGCTATGGAACGCAGATGAAGTCAACAAAGTATTAACAGTCGAATAGCCGACGTCAAACTCACGCGAAGGAAAAGCTGAGAAGGAACATGAAAACAGCCTGCGCAACACCTGGCACTCGGATTAGAGAATATTTACGTCGAAAAGCTAAGCAAGATGCACCCAAACCGGCATAAACTGCCATATAATCGCCTTGCTTGAAGCCATGGATGCTCTGCGAGGTCCAGAATCCAAGGAATAAATTGTTGCCAACTAAAAAATGATCGAACTAGAATATAAAGGTGCCACAACCAAAACACACCTTGCGCTGCTTGTGTGAGTGTCAACAACAAAACGATGATCGGTGCCCATATTATGCCTCCTGCAAATCCAAGGTATTTTTTATACACAGTCCATGTCACCGCGCCCGTGTTTCGTTCTTCAGTTTGCATCAACGCCGCGTTGTCCTTTTTGAGCCCGCCTTCCGTACTTTCATCGGCTTCTGTGGCTTTCTTGACATTGCCTTTGCTGCGAGACTTTGAGGAATCAGCCTCCGCTTCAAGATTACCATATTCTTCCATCAGGTGGGAGAAGACGACACTATTTGCCATGAGGTCCTGGGTAATGACAATGAGTAGGTATCAAAAAGCCAGATAAAATGATGGGACTGTACCTCGTATGTGCCCTGTGCTATGATAGAACCATTATCCATAACGTAGATATAATCTGTCTTGTCCAGTACATGGAGGGCGTGGGTTACAAGAATGCGTGTACGATCAGCGAGAGGCCCTGAAAGAAGGCAATTGTCCAAGATGGATTTTCCGACATAGGAATCCACGGCAGATAGAGGATCATCGAGGAGAACAATATCCGAGGCAGAGTATGCTGCTCTTGCGAGTGAAACTCGTGCCTGAAGGTCGATGAGGAGGGTTATGGTACATCATGAGCACAATGCAAACCTTTTGGCCACCTAGTAGACAAAATGAGACAAACAAATCCAGACGATTTGATGTAAAAACATACCACTCAAGTTAATACCCTTCTCTCCGATTTCAGTATCTTCTCCGTGAGGAAGAACCTCGAGGTCGTGGTCCAAGCTGCATGCACGAATAACCTCTCTGAATCTGAATGAAACAAAGACCCGCGGTTGGTCTCTAAAATTAAAAACGCTGGATCAGAAAGCCACGAACCTATCCTCGTCATCGGGCTGACCAAATAAAACGTTCTCTCGGACAGATGCATTACGAATCCAGGGTACTTGGGGTGCATAGGATATCGTGCCACCGAGATGGACCTGAATGAATGAAAGGAATTATAGGTAGCTCTTTGAATTTCACATCATTGGGTCTCGTACCTCGCCTCGAGTTCGACGCATTTCACCGATTAGAGCCTGAAGTACAGAACTCTGAACAGAAGATAGTAATCAGCAGCCGTACCTTAAGGCGGCCGCCAGATCAATACACACACCTTCCCACAACCAACCCGCCCAATGATACCAATGAAAGCACCTTTCGGAACAACGAACTTCAAGTTATTTAGCTCGAAAGGACGCTCTGCCTCTTCGTCCTCATCCTTCTCTTCACCTGTCTTCGCCTCCTCTTTTTCCAGATCAGTTGTTGAAGTCGGCAAAACGCCACTTTGCGCGTTCTCCTTCTTGGCATGTTTCCACCACTTGTTGCCTTTGCCACTCCCAATCTTTTTGTCCCGTGGACCATTACCCTTGCCACGTCTCCGTCCACTCGTCCCTTCTACGCCTGCACCTCCAGGCCCCTTCCTGGAACTCTCTCCGACCTTTCCTACCTTCTCTTTCGCTGATGGGTTATGAACCGTCTCCCATGCGAAATCTCCATCGACCTGAACCGCAGCCAGTGACTCTTGCTCTACTGCATATGCTTCTGGTAAGTCCTCCGAGGTGAGGAAAGCGGAAATTCGGCCTAGGGCGACGAGGGCGTCTGAGAGAGCCGAAAGGACAAACGGGAAGAAGATGAGTGGGGCGCGGATGATCTGGGTGAAAGCAGTTAAATTGAATGAAAAGAAAAGATGGTGGACGATCCGGCTTACGTTGAATAGTTGGAGAGAGCTGAAAATGATGGCAATATTGAGATCGTGCCCACTTAATGCATAGGTGATCTTTTGAAAAGGAATAATTGTCAGAGGAGACGATGGATTTAGGGAGAAAAGATATTCACAAACGAGAGGGTGGATGCTAGGATAGGTATGAAGGTCACAGTCGCAATCATGATAGACCTCGCCACACTACAGACGAAGATAAGCGAACGGTGGTGGATATTCTGCAGGAAATAAACTTACGCAACCTTCCGGATGGTCTTGACCTCCCTGGTCCTCAACTCTCCAACTTGATGTGTATAAAACGCTTCCCAGGCGTAGAACTTAATTAGTCGAATGCCTTGCAGAACCTCCGTCGTCAGCCGTACACGTTTGTCCGTGATCTTAACGCCTTTCTTGCGTTGAGTAAACATGACTTTGACGAGTAAAATTTGGACTGGGAAGCCGAGGATGAGGACCTAATGAACGATGTTCAAAGGTCTCTTTAAAATGACGAAAGGGAGAGACATACACCAAGTCCGACAAGGGCAGAATAACCTAGCTATCGATGTTGTCAATTTTAAGATGTGGAGGGAAAGCGTAGATACACACGTTTCCGAGAAGAAGTCCAATACCAATAGCCAACTAAGTGAGGTGAAGATGTGTCAATGCCGAGATGATCGTAGTATGAATATTAATGAATACCTGAATCGGAGAGACCCAGAGCCTAATACAACAGGGTCAGAAGAGTTTCGAGACGCACTACAAAACCAAATGCATACTGATGTCCAAATGCTGAAAAACGATCCAGCCTCGACGCATCTGTTGAGATCATGGTTGTAATTTGACCGACGCTGTGGTTGACACGGGCTTTCCCAGATAAACGAAGGGATTTGCGGAAGACACTTCCAATGATCTGGGTAGCAATTTTAAATTCGCAGGAAGAGATACGTTTGAATCTGAGTTCTTACGCCTGTTCGAACGGATAGACCAGTGGTCATAGAGGCTATAGGGAAGTATCGTTAGTGGATGAGTTGGATTCAATTTCAATTTAGACACCGACTTTGCATGTAGTGGTTTGTCATCTTCGGAACAATAGACCAGCTATTGTGAGGATGAAATTCAAACGGCGGGGATTCCACTTACCAAGCTCGCGGATTCTGTGTTGCAGCGTATAAGTAAGGAAAAATGAAAAATCGAAAGTGGAGATACCTTGCATTACAAACAGCGCAACCGCCAACCCGATCCCATAACCAATGCCCCGTGGCTTCGGACTTCCAAGGACGGCACGCTGGGCCTCTGTGGTGCGCACGTAAATATACGAATCCGTCAGCCAGGTGAGGATAACTTTAGTAAGTAGCGGAGTTGTTGTTTTCAATGTGTCTTAGTGTTCCTTTTAGATGCGGGAACATAAACAACACAACGAAGCAGAGCTCACCTGAAATCAACTTGAGAACACCAGCCGTCCATATTTGAGCAAAGAAGGTGCGATGAATTGCTTTGAATAACGATTCGTCGTATTTCGGTTTTCCATCTTTCTTCCCGCGCGTAAACCAATTCCGAGGTGTTGACCCACCCTCCGATTTTGGCAGCACCAATTCTTGGGGAACTGCGGTTTGTGTCAAGACAGCTGTGAGCCCTTCCGCTGCAGGACTTTCATCCGATTTCTTTTCGTCGTATTTCTTTTCGTCGTTATATGGTTCCGCTTCATTGTCCTGCAAGGTCTCTTTCATGTATCGAGGACGTTTTTCGGGAGGGCATCGCAAGTAAAAATGGCTCTCAACGTTGTCTGAAATCGTCGCGGTGAGTAGGGAGTGAGGAAGTTCCCACAAGTCTGAAGCAAAGAAATTGATGAAATGGAGGAAGGAAAAATGGCGTGAGACTACGTACCTTCTTTCTCGAGTGGTCTTGAATATCCTACGTCAAGAAATGGACCAAGCCATTGGAAGATGAGTCTCGAGAGTAACCTACAATCCCGTCAGCCATGAAATCCGTCAATTGGAAAGTTTATGACTCACGGAGCTGAGCTTTCTGGAAGGACTTTTCCGGACCCGAAACCTGATGGAGCTGGCGATGGCCTGAATGGATTATGGAAAGGCAACTTCATGGCTTAGTCGTCGCGTAACTGGTTTCGTTGCACAACTCCTAGGCGGTATCACCGTGACTCGAAAACGAAGGGAAAATAATACGAGGGCAGTTTCGCCTACATATAGACGATGCCCATTGCCGGAAGGAGACGTCACGTACACACGCAGAGTGGCCATGGAATCCCCTGAATGCTACTAATCATGACAGATTTCTAATATCTATTCCAGGAAACCAGATATGTCGTCGAGTCAAGCCGCGGGGCCGCGTCCCTATGGCAAGATGCGACCAATCAGAGTTGGTTGATTTGGACAACCTGCAGGCATATGGGCATATGTCCATTGTCGACTGCGATGAAGACGGAAGCCCATATATAAACTGCGGCCATTTATCATAAGAAAGCACTCACTTCTGAATGATTTTCACTTTATAATACATCGTGGATCAAGCTCATGCCTCTTATGCCTCTCACCAGTTGTCCGCAAGAAACCTTGTTCCTCGTAGAGGGTAGACTGACGGGTGCAACGCACTTTCTCGGGATCTATCTCAGGTTTAAAAATATGGGCTGACATTGGAATAATGGTTTCATGTAGAGGTGGTTGCTGGCAGTTCGTGCAGGTTGAAAATGAAACCCGACTTCGAACCGTGAGATCATATCATGCCATTTTTTTTGTTGGTCGTTATCTAATCGGAGATTGCTCATTGCTCTCTTGACTTCCATCCTACTACTTCCGAGTCTTGATATTTTTCTTGTGAGTTGGATAATGGATTCGTGTTCAAATCGAAGAGAAGAGTCCTGATCATCTTAGAGTCACACAATGACGCGCCAATTTTTTGTCGGAGGAAACTTCAAACTCAACCCATCGACTCTCGCAGCAAGCTCGTCTCTGATTGGAGGTTTGAACAACGCAGAGTTGGATCCAGCCACAGGTGCGCAAGAGAGATTATCGTCGTAGAGAAGAATTGACAAGGCCTATCGATAAAACAGAGGTCGTTATCGCACCGCCATCTATCTATCTGATCCCAGCCAGCGAGACTGTGCGCGGTAACATCAAGATCGCCGCTCAGAACTGCTACTTCAAGGAATCCGGGGCTTTCACAGGAGAAATAAGGTGTTCCATTTATTTTTTTACCCTTCTTACAATCTAATTACTTCTGCAGCCCAAAGCAACTTGTTGATGCTAAAATTCCTTATGTTATTCTCGGTACGCTGGATCATCTTAGATCGGACCTGTTTTTGACATCATACAGGCCACTCGGAGCGCCGGACACTCTTCCACGAAGACTCAGCTCTCGTTGCGACAAAGACACGGGCTGCGATCGATGCCGGGCTTAAAGTAATCCTCTGCATCGGAGAGACCCTCCAGCAACGCGAATCTGGAGAGACTGGCAAAGTTTGCCAGGCACAACTCAAAGCAGTTGTAGATGTGACCAAAGAAGCTGATTGGGGGTAAAATTTAGTTTACTCAATATGTATCCAGTTTCGCTTATCAAGTTTACAGAAAGATCGTAATCGCGTACGAGCCAGTATGGGCTATCGGCACCGGCAAGGTTGCCACCAGCGCTCAAGCGCAGGAGGCCCACGCCGACATCCGCACTTACCTCGCGGAAGCCGTCTCCCCCGCCGTGGCCAACGAGATCCAAATATTGTACGGCGGTAGTGTCACCGCTTCTAACTGCAAGGAGCTCGGCGAGTCTTCCTTTGAATGCAATCATACCATGCACAAAGTTAACGTGTCTTTTCCAGCACGCCAACAGGACGTCGATGGCTTCTTGGTGGGAGGTGCCTCCCTCAAGCCCGAATTCGCGGATATCGTCAACGCAAGGAAAGAATGAACATGTGTGCTCTTGAACTTGTAATTGTTAGATCGCAAATGCAAAGAATATGATCGATTTTTGAAGCAACCTCACCAGACAGATAACAGAAAATCAATTCTGATCGGGATCGCGGCCCGTGTGCCGTGAATAGATGTTGGTCTCACATTGAGTCCTTGTTTACCATCTGCCACGTCCAAGCCACGTCCAAGCCACGTCCACACAAAAGGATGGATCCAGGAAAGCCAATCTTTTTGATCCCCAGTTGATTATGTTGGCACGCTTTCCACCTGAGCTGCTCGAGCTATTCGTCGATGAAGTGGCTGCGAACACGAACCAGGCACATCGCGCCTCTGGTCTAAAATCATGCGCCTTGGCCTCCACATGCATCAGCAAGCGGGCGCGCTCTCATCTTTTCTCTACTGTCTCTCTTCGGTGGACAAATAAGAGAGGCTTGACTGTTGTCATGAAGAAACGGTCCTTACTTTTGAAGCAGCTTATGGAATCGGACCCCATCCTTATCACATTCATTCGCGTCCTCGAGGTTTGTATCAATGATTGTAGCGACGAAGGAATCCAAGAAGAGTTTGGTCTACCCGCGATAATTACAACGCTGTATAGCTCCCCGAGATCCAGGCTCCATTCCTTTTCACTCTCCTCTTTTAAATTTCGGTTCACTCCCTGGGATTCCCTTCCAACCGCATTCAGAGCTGCGTTGAGTAACCTCTGTCAGTCAGGTTCGCTCAAATCGTTGTCCCTGATCCATTTGCAAGGCATCCCCTCTCGCCTTATCAGCAAGTGTCACACAAACCTGCAGAGGTTGTCCCTCTGGCATACGTCTTTCCAAAATTCCAGCATTTTCCCTCCCTTAGAAACGGGTCGCACACGTTTGTGCCGC